>QGNH01000104.1_pt2 | contig 38272 bp, 66 predicted proteins | sample 1735481 | NCBI WGS metagenome assembly QGNH01 (sample SAMN09239004, study PRJNA386568) | Viral metagenome, whole genome shotgun sequencing project. | reverse complement strand
GCCTCGGTGCGGTTGACGGTGACGATGCGGGTGTTCTCCTGGTCGAAGCCCCAGGAGGCGGTGCCCTTCTGGCTGCCCCCGTAGTAGGCGCACCAGACGCGCCCGTAGAAGCGCTTGGCAAACGCCCGGGCCGCGTGCGTGTTCGGCAGGGCGTCGATGACGCAGAAGCGGACGTCGTAGGTTTCCATGAAGGCGTCCAGGTGCGAGAAGAGCGCGTCCGTCATGGGCTCGTGGTGCACGCGGATGGTGAGCACGATGTCACCGTGCGGCTCCTTGATGACGATGTGGAGGCCGTTCCCTTGGTCGACGCCCATCACGCAGCCCTTGCCCTTGGGGGGTTGGCCCCACTTGCCGGCGCAGGCCAGAAGATCGGCTTCGGAGAGGCCGCCCTCGGCGCCCAGGTAGGGGAGGCCCAGCTCGCTGTTGAAGAACTCACCGGGGAACTTGGTGGTCTGCCAGAGCCTGAGCAGCGCGGCCGGTTTGGTGAAGCAGCCCTCGGCCTTCTCTTGCTCGCTCACGACGGTGGAGATGAACTTCGAGACGTGGTATCCGCGACGCGTGCGGTTTGGGTAGCGCGCCACCCACCCACCATTCTGGGGATCAAGCGCGTGGCCGCAGCGAGGGCACACCAGGGTCTCGCGCCCGGGCTCGCCTTGCACGAAGCATATGTCCGTGCGCGGATCGTCGGGAGCGCCGTGGTGCTCCAGGAACTCGTCTTCCAGGCAGACGCCGTTGGAGCAGCCAGGGCATCGCAGGATCCAGTGGTGTTGATCCGTCGACAGGAAGGCCGCGTCGATGCCGAACTCCGGCAGGGAGGGCGTGCTCACGTCCAGCTCCCAGCCCCACTTGGAGTGCCCCAAGCGTTTGCGGGCCAGCTCTATGTTGGCGGGCTGCATCTCGTCCAGCTCGTCAAAGACCAAGAAGTCGGCCGGCACGCTCTTCATGCGCGTGCGGCTGTTGGTCCCCCGGAAGTAGATGGCACCCCGGCCGATCTGCTTGAAGCCGGCCGTGTCGGTGTTGCGCACCAGGGCCTGGAAGTACTCGGACTCCCTGACCGCCGGGCCGAAGCGGTCCCGGGAGAACTCACCGACGTCGTTGTCGGTCGGGAAGTAGTAGATGACGCGGCCGCCATGGACGACGCAGAAGTGCATGCTGCGGGAGATGGCGTACTCGCTCGCCCCCATCTGGGCGGCCTTGCGGATGGCCACGAAGGGAGACTCGTCGCCGTAGATCCCGCGCAGATACTCGTGGCCCTCCAGGCCGAAGGGCCGCGCGTCGATCCGGCGCCAGGCCCCGCACCAGTCAGTTAGCCCGTCGGAAGCCCGGAGGGAGCTGTTGAGGCGTGAAAACGACAGGAACTGGAGGCAGGGCGATGCCGAAGACCCGCTTGAACTCGGCGTCGAGATCTTCGATGGAGTCAAAGCTGATGGTGCCCGTGATGTCATGGTGGACGTTGGCCTCCACTTTCAGGTCCTTATACAGGCCGAGCATCCTGGACCGCTGCTCCACGCACCAGCAGACAAGCCGGAGGTACGAGGCCTCGTTCGCGGGGTCGGCGCTGCTGGACTCGCCCAGGCTGGTCTGCCCCTGGGGGCCGTTGACCAGTCTGGTGCGGCTGCTCTTGCGGCCGGCCACGGCAGCCTCGAAGCGCTCCCAGGCCTTCACCTCGATCAGGTCGATGCGGGCCAGCTCCAGGGCGAGCCGATAAGCGTACTCGCCGGGGTGTTCGGCCGCCCAGCGACGCTGGACAGCCCTGATGTCCAGGGAGACCGTCTTGCGGTTGATGCCGACCACGCGGGCGATCTCCCGGAGAGGCCGCTTTTGCAGGTACATTTCCGCCACGCGGTCGCGGTCGATCTCGACCTGCTCGGGCGTTCTATGCGCTGCCATGGCCCATCACCTTTGTGGCCCATCAGACAGCCGTGGTTCGAGCCCCATCCCACTGAGTCTTTCGAGAACCACAGCGGCGTACCCGGGGTCCAGCTCCATGCCGAAGCAGACGCGCCCGCTCTGCTCGCAGGCCACCATCGTGGTGCCGCTGCCCAGGAAGGGGTCGTAGATCCCGTCGCCGGCGACGCTGTTGTTGTCGATGGGGCGGCGCATGCAGAGCAGGGGCTTCTGGGTCCCGTGATCGCTGTCGATGTCGTCCTTGGTGCCGTTGCCCGAGGCGTTATTGATGAACCAGGCGGTCGACTGGGTCCGGTCCCCGCACCAGTGGGACTTGCCGTTCTTCTTGACGGCGTAGTAGCAGGGCTCATGCTGCCAGTGATAGTTGCCCCGGCCGATGACGAGACCCTGCTTCACCCAGATGATCTGGTTGCGGATCTCGAAGCCCACGGCCTCCAGGGACTGAGCGACCGCGCCGGCGTGCTTGCCCCCGTGCCACACGTAGCAGACGTCGCCGGGGAACAGCTCCCAGGCCAGGGTCCAGTCGCACTGATCGTCGTTTGCGACCTCGCCCATGCTGACGTTGCCCGTGGAGAGCGCCTTGCCGCTGGAGCGCTTGGCTTCCTTGCGCCACTTGGGGTCGTAGCTCACGCCGTAGGGCGGGTCGGTGACCATGAGCGACGGGCAGGCCAGGCCGAGCAGGCGGGTGACGTCGTGCACATCGGTGGCGTCGCCGATCATCAGCCAGTGCGGACCGATGCTCCAGAGCTGGCCGCGCTCAGTGGCCCACTTCTCCTGCAGCTCAGCAGCCTTCTCGGTCTGCGCGCCGGGGTCGGGAGTCTCGGGGCCGCCACCCAGTACGATCTTCTGCTCCCGCGCGAAGTCGGCCACCATCTTCTGCAGGCCCGGGGTCGCAAAACTGACGTCGCGCATCAGGTCGGCCAGCTTCTCCTTGTCCACGCCGGCCAGGCTGGTGATCCGGTCGAAGATCAAGAGCGCCTTTGCCTCGTCCTCCTCGCTCATGTCCACGTAGGCCACGGGGATGGGGCGGTGCGGGTCCACGGAGAGGACCTCCTCGGTCCGCGCGTGCCCGTCGATCATGCGGCCGGTGCGCAGGTTGACCAGCACCGGAGCAATGAAGCCCAGCTCCTGCAAGGACCCGCGCAGGGCGTCCCGTTGGTAGCCGGGATGCTCGCGGTAGTTGGCCGGGTTTGCCAGCAATTGGTCGGCCGGCACCAGGTCCCAGCGCACCACCTGGTTCTCAAAAGCTACCGTGGTCTCAGTCATCGTGCCCTTCTTTCAGTGCCCGCAGGTACGCTCGGCGCGCCTGCCACTTCTCGAACAGCGGCCGGGCAAGCTCCCAGCAGCCGCATTGGATCCACCAGTCAGGGGCCTTCGCCTCGATGATCCGCTCGACCTCCGGGTCGGCGTGGTGCTGGCGATCATGGCACCAGAGGCATAACGGGATCCGGGGCAGACGAGCGTCGCAGGCCTTCGAGCGGCCGCCGGCTCCCCTGGCCACCGGGAAGTGGGCGTCCTGGACCGGATGATCGCGGCCGCACACCAGGCAGACTTTCCCGCCCTCACCCGGCGCCATGGCGCACCTGGGCCGCCTGCATCTCGTGCGCGGGCCTCAGGTGGTGGGCGATGGCGTGCACCGGAGGCGTCCGCATCATGCGGCGCAGATCATCGAGCGCGCACTCCTCGGCGTCGTCCTTGCGATGCCACTTCCAGCCGCACACCCGGCACGGCCACTCCGGGTTGAAGGCCATGGCAAGCCTCAGCCCACTCCCAGGAGAACACGGCGCTTGGTCTTGCTGGCGCTGACGGGCGCCTGGAAGAGAGCCTGCATCGGCCAGCCGCCCACGCCGCCGGAGGGCCAGGTGACTCCGCCGTCTGAGCTGTTCCACTCGTAGCCGGTGGGGCCGTGCAACAGGCCGATGTACGGAGCGGACCAGAACTCGCCGGTCGCGCTCCAGCACTTGATGAACCAAGCCAGGTCGGGATCGAGATCCAGGTTGCCCGCCCACTCGAAGTCGCCCTCATACCAGACGGCGTCGCCCTCGCTGGTGTCGACGAAGGTCGCCTCGGCGACGGTCGCCCCGGGGATCCCCAGGATGCCTCCGTGCGCGCCCGCGTCGTCACAAATGTCGATGTGCAGCGTGCCGCCGGCGAAGGCGGACTTCACCCAGAGGTGGCAGCCGTAGTGACCGAGCCCGTTGCCCATGAAGGTGCTGCCCTGCTGAGCCAGCGCGCCGCCCAGCCACATGTTGCCGGCCGCGAAGGCCTTCAGATCCCAATTCTGCTCCCAGTAGACGTCCACGGGAGGCCCTAGATCTCGGCGTAGGCGATATGGCCGCCCACCGCGACCGCCGAGGCGAGGTTCAGGACCAGGGCCTTGCCGACGCCCGTCTCGAACAGGCCTCCGTCGAAAGCCGGAGCAGCGCCGCCGTTGGCATCAAACGCCATGACGCCGGAGATATCCACCTGCGTGCCTCCCACCACGTCCGAGCACCACTTGGCGCCCACGGCTGCGGCCCCCACGGCGGTGTAGGCGTAGGCGCGGATCTTCTTGCCGGTGACGGCCGCCACGACGATGTTGTCGCCGGAGGCGCTCGCGGAGATCTTGACGTACTTGATAGGGGGCAGCGTGCTCACGGCCAGGCCGCTCAGGATGGTCTGGAGGCCGGCGGCCGTGAGGGCCGCCCCGATGGCCGTGGCCAGCTCGGACTCGTCAGGCACGCCGATGTCCCCGGCGTTCGAGACCTCGACCTGCAGGGCGTTCTTGTCGTGGTTCAGCAGCCCGGTAACGAAGTCCCAGAATTCGGCCATGATCGCTCCTTGTCAGGTAGGGGGAGGGCGGCCTGGGCCGGGTCGGACGACCCAAGCCAGCCACTCGAACGGGGGGGCGAAGATCAAGGTGGGGCTCCGGGGTGCGCCGTGCACGGGTCCAGCCGGAGCCCTTCTCATAAGGTGTTTCAGATAGACGAACGGCCCCGAGTGCCCCTTCTCAGGGCGCGCGGAGCCGAATTCAATGTCCTGAGCCTACACCGGCCTTGATGGCCCGTCAAGAGCCGCACGTGCGCGACGTGGGGCCCTGTGGCAGAAGAAGAGCGTCCACACCGCCTGCTCGATCATCCAGTCGAAGGCCGGGCGGGCCAACTTCTCGGGCTTGTGGACCACGCAGCCTGCCTTGCGCGCCGCCTCGTGCCAGCCGCCAGAGTCCTCGTTTAAGCCTCGGCGGTAGTAGTGATGCAGCAGCAGGTGGAGGTACGGAGCGATGACCGCCAGCCTGACCATGGCCCGGTCGATCGCCTGGTTGGCCCTGAGGATGTCCTCCCACACGGGTTGATCGATCGCGGAGACGGTATTGCCGCTTACCCTGTCACCGAGCCGGCGCACGCGCAGGCTCTCGTGGTAGAAGTGGTAGCGCTCCAGGGCGGCCCAGAGCGTCTCGACGTCTCGGAATTTCCACGGTCCGCGTCCATCTGCCATCGAGCCCCTCCCGCGACTCCGGACCCTGTCCCCATCCAAGCCTAGCAAGCGAGCCGTGCGCTCCCGGGTGGGCCTAAAGCCCCCATACGAGCAAGGGCGCCCGGAGGCGCCCCGCAGGTGTGTCAAAGGGATCAGAGGATGATGGGCCTCGCCAGCTCTCCGTCGGGGAAGCAGGCCCGGCAAAGGCGCAGCTTCGCCAACTCCGTCTCGGTCGCGGGCCGAAGGCGCCCCGCCCCACACGGGCTCTGGTTCACCCCGTGGTTGAACAGCAAGCAGCGGTCGACGTACTCCTCCACCGACCGCCAGGCGTTCTTGTAGCGCCGCGCCGGGTCCCATTGCCAGGCGTGGTACTTGAGGAGCGTGCGCCGGTCGGCCGTCGCCAGGTGGATGACCTTCCCCGGCTTCAGCGGAGCGCGCTTGTGACCGCAGTAGCAGGCGCCCCGCGAATGCGCGGAGTTATCGGTCACCGCGAAGATCCAGTCGAATGGGTCGAAGGTGGCCATCTCAGCAGTCCCCGCTGTGGTAGTCGCTCACGTGGTCGTCGATGTGGACGCTCATGAGCTGACCGAGCAGCGCCACGATCTTCTGCTCCAGGGTGGGCTCAGCCACGACCGGGGCCGGCGCGCCCACGGGCACCTCCTTGATGTGCCGCGTCGGGCAGTCATCGGCGTGGAAGCCCTCAGTGGTGGCCTGGGTGTCGAAGGCGGCCTCGACGAAGCCGGCCCAGCTCCGGATCCGCTTGGCGTAGTCATGGGAGCCCAGGCAGATGAGGGCTCCGCAGCCCGGGCAGCGGTGATCGAGCAGGGAGAAGGCCTTGCCCGCGTACTGCTGGTGCTCGTAGCCGCCCGGGTGAAAGACGAGCACGAACTCGTCCATCTGGCAGAGGAGGGTGTCGCCCTCCCAGTCCAGGTGGTCGACCAGCCTGCCGAAGATCGTGGTCGCCAGCTCCTGCGCGTCAGCCTCAGCCTTGACGATGCGGTCGCGCTTCTGGGCCTCGGCCGTCTGGCGGCGCAGGCGCAGGGCCTCGTAGAAGTCGGCCTCCGCACGCTCTCTGATGGTCTGCTTGGTCATGAGGGGGCTCCTTCCCGCGTTACCCTGAGGGTCACGCCGTCGTGGTCGCGGGTGTAGACGCCCGCGCCTTCGTGGGTGTAGGCGATCGAGTAGCTGTAGCCGTTGACCAGGATCTGGTTGGGCCAGACATCGCCCAGCTCCAGGGCCTCAGCGGTGACGGAGAAGCCCCGCTTGGTCTCGGTCAGCGGGGTGTCGTTGGCGAAGTGGATGATCGTGATCTCGCCCATGTCAGTCCTCCGGGATGCTGCAGAAAGGTGGCCAGAGCCGGGACCCAGTAGCGGTTGCTGACCGTGCCGTCCTTCAGCCTGACGTAGAGCACCTGGAGGTGGCCGTCCTGCGCCAGCTCCCGCGCGCATGAGGGGTCGAGCAGCAGGCCGGTGACGGTCTCGTAGGCGCGGGCCCGGTCGAGGATGGTGCCCTGGCAGTGTGAGCAGACGAGGCGGTCAGGCTCGCCCTCGCCCTCCGAGTCGTCGAACAGGTCCAGGCTGCCGTCGGGCAGGGTGTTGTAGCTGTCGCGCTTGGCGTCGAAGCCGAAGGCCTCGATGTAGGCCGCCAGGCGGTCGGTCAGCGGGGCGGTCCAGATCGGGCCGTTGATGGCCTCGTACTCTTCCTCGCTGGTGTGGCCCTCGCGGTAGAAGGTGGCCTTGGCCTCCTCGGGCGTGGCGCCCGTGGACCAGATGGCCCCGTCAGTGAATGTTCCGTAGGTGGTCACGTCGCTCCCCTTTCGTCTCGGGCCGGCTGGCCCTCCTACTGCCTCAGGCCGCTCGGTGGCGGCCTCAGGCGTTGGCGGGTGGTGGGCTCAGGCCCCGAGGGGCGTCTGCCTGATGAAGCGGGAGGTGGCCTCGGCGAAGCCCTCCTCGACGCCGGCCTCTAGGTCGGCATTCCGCAGGGCCTCGATGGTCCGGTTGACCTCGCTCATGATCTCGGCCTTGCGCGCCTTCAGCGGCGCCTCAGCCTGCAGGTAGCTGACCATGAACTCCTCGGTTTCTTCCAGGAGCCGGAGGATCTGGCTCAGGCTGCCGACGTCGCCCCAGTCCGGGGTGAAGTCATCGCTGGGGGCGAGGATCTGGTCGAGCTTCTCCGTGATCGACTCGGCGACCGCGCAGGCCCCCATGTAGTTGGCGGTGTAGCGGGCTTCGGCTTGTTTCAGGCTGGCGGTCTTGGTGGTCATGTCGGTCTCCTTGGTCTCGGTGGGCTCTCAGACGGTGGTGTTCATTTGGGCGGCGTCCCATGTGGTGGGGCGGTGGGCCAGGCGCAGGCTCCAGGCCGCTCGGGCCAGGATGCTCAGGTGAGCCCGGCGCTCGGTCTCGTTGCAGCGCACCCAGCGGTTGGCTGGGCAAAATTCGCAGGTCTTGCATTGGTCGCATGTGATCTTCATGGTGGCTCCTTCGTTCTTGCGCTCTTGCGTAATTCCGTTCTAACTCCTATGTCGGCAGCTTGCAAGCGATACTTGAGCAGATGGTGGAAAGTATTTTCTGCGCCCCCCATTGCGGCCGTGCGTAAGGGCGTGTACAGTGAAAGTCCAGCCAGCGACGGAGGAGGGGGCATGAGGCTCAAGATCTCGGAGGGCGTGGAGAAGTGGAACAGCGGGTGGCGGGCTCAGAAGCATGGCGAGATGACCAAGGCCCGCCTCGCCCGGGACCTTGGCATCTCCCCGGCCCGCATCAGTGAGTACGACCAGGGCCGGCGGGAGCCCCTGGTGCTGCGGGCGATCGCGCTCGCGCGGGCGTTGCGCATGAGGGTCGAGGACCTGGTCGAAGAGTAAAAGGCCCGGGTCCGAGGAGAAGGTGAGGACCCGGGCTTCCGCAATGGGGAGCGGCTGGTTCAGATGCGCGTGAGGCTGAAGCCCTCGGCCGTGAAGCGCATGTCGTTGGTGCGGGGATCCCATTCGTAGCGGCCGATCCGGCGCCAGTGCCCCTGCTCGCTGACGTCGACGCTGATGGTCTCGCCGGGGCTCTGTTTGGCCAGCTCGTGGGCGTAGGTGTCAGCCGCCCCGTTGCTCACGAACTCCGAGTAGACGATCTTGCCCTTCATGACGCGCAGCCGCGCCGGCCCCAGGGCACTCATCGGGCGCCCCGCGACCAGGCGCGCAAGCACCATACGCCGGTGCCTACGATGAAAAGCGCGAGGAGCGTCGCTGTCAGCAGGTTGGTCATGCTTTGCCTCCTTGGTTCGCTTGGGCCACGCTACGTTGGCTCGGCCTGGGCGGGTAGTCAAGTGCAGCAGAAGGGGCGACGTGCTTGAGCAAGCCGAAGACCCGGGCGACGTCGGCGCGGTAGGCGCAGCCCTCGTTCAGGTTGTGGCTCTGGCGGGGGACCTCCCCGTACCAGGGGTAGCCTGAGCAGACGCGAGGCTTTGCCAGGTGGTGGATCCCGCAGAGGTTCGTCTCGAAGTCGAAGAGACTGCACCACCAGTAGCCCACGCCCGGGCAGTAGCGCCAGTGATCCGCGATGAAGGCCGCGTCGCCCGGGTCGGCCTTCTCACGCTCCACCTGGGGCGCCAGCTTCTGGGCGGCCTGGGGATCGCCCATGCCCCAGCCGATGAATACGCAGCAGGATCCGCAGCGGGCGCACTCAGTCATGGTCATCCCTCCCCGAAGACGGAAAGTTGGTCCTCGTCACTCGCAAGCGCGCGGCCGGTCAGCCACCACTCGAAGTAGTCGTCCCCGCTCTTGAAGTTATGCTTCATGTCCCTGTCGGGCGACCACACCTCATTCGCCGCCCGGCGGTAGGCGCCGGCGATCTTGGGCCAGCGTTCAGCCTCCTTCTGCTGGTCCGAGAAGGGACACAGCACGCAGCCCACGCGCTTCCATCCCTCGTCGTAGAGGGAGCAGTAGGGGAGACCTCGGGCGTGGATGTACTCCCAGATGTCCTCGTCGGTCCAGTCCACGATCGGGTTGACCATGTACCGCGTCTTGGCCCGGGCGCACTGCTCGACGATGCCTCGGCCCCGGCGGTTGATCGACTCAGCCCGTCGAACACCCATGAGCACCATGCCCTTGCCGTGGCTCTCCTTCAGCTCCCTACAGCAGTAGCGGACCTTGCGCGTCGGGAGGCAGCCATGCTCGCGGATCAACTTCCACATCGACGCTCTGGGTACGTCGAACACCACATCCGGGTGATAGCGCCGGGTGAAGTGAACGACCTCCGGGGGGTCGACCGTCGTCATGTGGTAGTGAGCGGTGAAGCCCACGCCAGAGCGCTCGGCCAGGTCCTTCAAGACGACGCTGTCCTTGCCCCCCGAGAAAGCGAGGGTGTCGTATCCGCCGGCCGGCGCGAAAGACTGGATCCGAGCGATCGCCACAGCGACCCTGTCGACCTCGCCCTCTAGGGTGAGATCCAGGAGACTCATAAGCCCTCCCCGGGGGCAGGTAGCGGGTCAACGATGAGATGCCAGAAGCCCTGGGGGGCATCAGCGTCAATGGCGATCGGCAGGCCGAAGATCTTGGTCAGGGCCGAGTCGTAGGCCACGCCGGCGACGAGGTACGTCTCTCTCCTCAGCCCGTCGTAGACGTCCGGGCTCATGCACACCACAGCCGTCGGCAGTCCGTAGGCGCGGTCCATCTGCGCCGCTCGCAGGGCCCGGTAGATCCCGTCCAGGTTCTCCTCGAAGCTCACGGCCGCTTGCCATCCTGGTCGGGCTTGAGAGCGAGGTACTCGGCGTCAGACGGCAACTGCTCCTTGACCTTCTGAGCGGCTAAGGCCACCTTGTCGCTCACTCGGTAGTGCGCCTGTTCCCCCATGCACCCGCCAGGACTGAATGCGACCGGGCCGACAGTTAGCGCCACCAAGAGGTCCACAACGGCGTCCACGAACGCCTTGGTCATCTCCCGCCTCCTTTCCGCTCAGACGCTAACCACAGGGCCGACGCGGCTCGCGTTGGTCCCCAGGTGCGTGGCGGGCTTGCCGCATAGGTGCCCGGGCGTACCGGGGACCGGCCAGTAGTAGTGCTGACAGGTGGCGTCGGTCATCGGGCCGCCGTTTCTAGGATCTCGTCGTAGATCTGGACCTCATCGGTCGGCTTGCACCAGAGGGCGCGGCGAAACCGCCGCACTGGGATCGAGGGCACCATCTGCTCATAGTCCCGCCGCGCGATCTCGGCCGGCAGACGCACTGGCAGCATGAGCACATCGAGCACGTCCGGGCGGTTGGTCGTCAGCACCACGGTCTCTTGGCCGGGCGAGTAGAGCAGCATCTTCACGACATGCTCGTGATCTGCCGCAGGGTGACGATGATCTTCCAGCCCACGGCCCCGCCGTGCCACTCCACGGTCAGGAAGTTGGAGGGGTCTGGACACCAGCTCTCGTCCGGATGCTGGTCGCAGAAGGCGGCCGCCTGCTCCAGCGCGGCCGGCAGCGTCTGCGCTCCGGTGAAGGTGCCCTGGACGGTGGTGATGGTCTTGAGGACCGCGCCGCCCATCAGGGCTTGCTCGTCCCTTCCTCGTAGCCCTTGTCGTGAGCCTTGGTCAGGCAGGTCTCGCAGGGGTCCACGGTCAGAACGTAGTCGCCCTGGATCCAGTCGGCGTCGGTCTCCACCTTCTTGCCGCACACCGCGCAGCTCACGGAGATGGAGATGGTGAACTTAGGCATCAGAGCGAACCTCCCAGCTCGTCGGTGTACCACTTGAACTTGATCGCCTCCTGCTCCGGCAGGCCGGTTAGATCGGTGAGCGGTAGCTCGCCATCCGGCGGCCGCCACACCAGGATCTTGCCGCCGGGCAGACGGTAGCGCCGCCCCACGTGGTTCTGCAGCTCTATCAGCTCTCCCATGAGGCGCTCGCGCTCCTGGCAGACGGCCACCAGCGCGTCGACCACACTGCCGCCGTCTTTCATGGCGTGGTAGACCAGGGCGTTGTGAAGCCGCAGCTCAGTGACGCGGGGGTCCTCCCGGTCGGGGCCGGCGCCCAGGGCGTTGACGGCCTCCTGAGCCTTCCGGGCCCGGAGGACCTCGTCGTACAGCTCGCGTCCCTCGTCGACGTTATCAACGGCCGGCATCCCCGCCTCCTTTCCGCTCAGACGCTAACCACAGGGCCGACGCGGCCTCCCGCAGGTGCGCCAGGGCGTGGTGGGCGTACTGCCAGGAATTGCTCGCCCCCGGGGCCGCCCGCAGATCCGTCAGCTTGCTCTCTACCTCGCAGGCCAGGCCTTCGGTCAGCCGGGCCAGGCGTACCAGGGTGTTGCGCTCCCGGCGCAGCGGGCTCACAGGTCGTAGGCCCCGACGTCACGCGGTCCGCGCCGCTCGCCCTGACGCCGCTGCAGGCGCTTCATGCTGCAGCCTCCGCGTCGGTGGGGAGCCAGTAGGGCCCCCAGTTGATCCAGCCACCGGGGGTCTTCTGCCACACGCAGCGTGGGTAGGGGATCCACACGGCGTGTGCCCCCTTCTCGCAGTCGCCTGGTTCGAGCGCCAGCCCGTCCTGAGCCACGGCCTCCCGCACCAGGCGCACCAGCTCTGCGCTGTCGTAGAAGGCCAGCCAGAAGCCGACGTCAGGGCTCGCGTAGACGGTCATCCGAGATCCCATGATCCCCATGAGCGAAGCCTCCACCAGGGGCAGGTGGCCGACCGTGCCCACGGAGCGGTCCTTGCGCGTCAGCTTGGTGCCGGCGAGCTGCTCCGGGGTGATCCCCAGGTAGCTGGCCGTCAGGGCTTGGCCGTCAGCCAGGTAGGTCTTGCGCTCGTCGAAGGACTGCTTCAGGACCTCGACGATGTTCTTGGGGTAGGCGTCGGGGCCCCGGGGGCGAATGTTCTGGCTCTTGACCTCGATCGTCCAGCCCTCCGGGTGGCGCTTGTCGCCGTGGCGCATGTTCTCGTCCCTGCCCACGATGGCCTTCAGCGTGCGGTTTCTCACGTGGCCGTAGAAGTCGTCGAGCAGCGCCGCCCCGCGCTCGCCCTTCTCCTTGCCTTTCTCGTAGCTCGCGTGAGTGGTGGGCAGGGCGTCACTCACTTCTCGCCCTCTTGACTTCGACGCGCAGCGTGTCGTTGGCGCCGATCATCGTGGGGTCCTCGATGCAGGTGTCCGCAAGCAGCCGCAGGATGGTGCTGAGCGACTCCGGCTTGTCGATCGTCACCTCGTAGCGGTGCGGGTGGCGGGGCCGGAAGTGGTCCTCGCTCTCCTCCAGCCGCTCCGCCAGGATCCGCGTGCACTCTGAGCAGGGCCATTCCTCGGCGTCCCCCTCGACGTCGACGCAGCCGATACAGACGGCGTCAGGGCCGGGGCGCAAGTCCGGGTGGTCGGGCTCCCCGCAGACGCTGCAGGCAGCAGCCTCCTCCTTGGGCGTGGCTTGGGCTTTCTCCCGGTCCTCGGCTGCGACTATGTCGGGCCAGACCTGTTTCCGCGCCTCGTGGATCTCGGCCGCGTGCGCGCGCTGCGCCCTCTCCATCCACATCTCTGCCTCGTCCAGCTTGGTCACCACCATCGCGAAGCTTCGGGTCGACTCCCCAGGAAGGCCGCCGCCATACTCCTTCTCGAAGCGCGCAGCGTCCAAAACGCCGGCGATCATACCCAGCAGAACCATCGCGCGCTCATCGTCCATCTGCCCTCCTTCTTGGCCGGTGGTCTGCCGGCCGGTCGTTTCAGAATGGGAACTGCTCTGCGTCAGCCCGGCCCTTGGGAGCCGGCTTCCTGCCCTCGAAGAAGACGGCACCGACTCTCCTGAGCCCCCGGGCCTGGGCCGCCCCCACGGCCAGGCGCCACTCCTCCTTGGTGTTGACGAAGCCGACGCAGTCGCAGTCGGGCCAGCCAGCGCGAAGATGCGTGACGCAGCGCTCCACCCGGGATGCCGCTGCAGCCGGACTGGGCTCCCGGCGATGGCCGGCCTTCTGGTCGAAGCCCAGGTCGACCTGGGCCATACTCTCGGGCAGGGCCTCGTAGGCATTACGCGGGCCCTCGAAAAGCCAGCCCGGCACCAGCGTCTCCCCATCCTCGCCGGGAGCGCCGCGCAGCCAGGCGATCATCCCTCGGTCGAGCGGAACCAGGGTGTGTTGCCATTGGTAGCTCTCGGCGAACTGCTGGACCGACTTCCAGACCTCTTGCCGCTTCGCGGCCGAGCCCACCACGTCGCCCTCGAAGAGGATCCCGTAGGCCTCGGTCAGGAAATTGGACCTACGCTCGTCTGCACGCTCCCTCGTCAGCTCAGCCACGGATGACCTCCTCGAATTCGGCGTCGCTTGTGCAGTATGCCTTCACGCCGGCGTCACCCACCCGATCGCGCATGGCCATCAGGAAGGCGATGCGGGGGCTGGCTGCTCGACCGAGGCTTCCCTTCCCCAGGGCCAAGAACTGCTCCATGTGGGCCGCGTCGCGGAAGATGACTGTCAGCTCGCTCCACGCTGCGTTCTTCCCCGGAGCCTTCGGATCCCGGCCCATGTGGAAGTCGCTCTTGCCGCAGCCCCTGACGATGGCGACGCAGTCTTCCACGCCGAACATCTTCAGGCCCTTCCTGATCGCGGCGCGTCGCCGATCGTCGAACTTGGTCTGGGATGTTCGCTCGGTCGCTTCCACCCAGGCGTCGAACACGCGCTTCTCCTCGTCGCGTTGATGGGCGTTCTCCTCCCGGCGCTTCTTCTCTCGGGCCGCCCTCAGGTCGTCATCACCGGGAGGGGGGCTGGTTTTCTCCTCATCCTCGAAGTTGATCCCCGCAAAGTCATCGGCCTCGTCGCTCGTCGGCGAGGCAAGGACTGGTTCTCCTACAGGTTCTTCTTTAGAAGTAGGACAGGACAGGACAGGGCAGGACAGGGCAGGGCAGGGCAGACGCGCGGGGGACAACCCATTGTAAGACGGGTTGTACAAGGGCTTGTAAGAGGGGTCGTAAGACCCGTCCTCGGTTTTTGGCAGTGCATCAAGGTAGGTTGTAAGAGCGTCCCAGTCGGGGTGGTACGTGCCCTTCCGGGGGTCCTTCTCGTTGGGGATCCACGTCAGCCACGAAGGCAGCGGCAGGCTGTTGATCTGCGGGTTGCGAGGGTGTTCATGGCGGTGAAACGGCACGATGAAGAGCAGGCGCTTGTTCCTCACGAAGTAGGGCGCGAGCTTCCCTGAGGCGAGCAGCGCATCCCTCCAGACCACCATGTGGTCGAGGGTGATGTCTCGGTCGAGGGCCCCGGGCCAGAGGAGCGAAAGCCAGGTCGCCGGGTCATCCTCCAGGCAGGCTGAGTCTTCAGCCAGGGCCCACAGGCCTCGGTAGGTCTCGCGCATGTCGCGGGGCATCGCAAGAAGGTCGCTGTCCGACCAGTAGTCGGCCTTCACGATGCGGTTACGCAGCCTAGCCATGCCCTCTCCCTCGCGTGCCCCCAGGCGCCCAGGTGGGCTTGCTGGCGCGGTAGGTGTTTCCGTTCATCCACAAACCTCGCTCCATGAGAGCGCTGTCACGGCCTGGCGAGTAACGGCCTTGTGGTGGACCACCACAGTACCTCTGGCGGGGCACGATGCAAGCCAGCGCCAGACGGTTTTCTCCTCATCGTGCGTCAATGCGCGAGTGCCGGCGAGGACCTCGCGGGCGAAGTTTATGCCGCAGCCGAGGACGGCCGTCAGCTCCTGGCTGGTCATGAATTCCAGGGTGTGCTCTATCGGGCGGTAGAGCAGGTCGTCGGTAGGATACGCATCGGGGCTCACGGCCGACCAGCCGCTGAATGCATGGCCATATCTCCCTTCTCGTCTCCCCAGGTGTGCCCCCGAGGGCAGACGATCGTCGCCGGCAAGCCCGGCGGGTTTCGGATCCCGGAAGTGGCGAAAGGATGTGCCGCGAGGAAAGGCCCCCCCAGGCCTGCTACTCCCTCCCCAGGAGCGCTCGGCTCCTTCGGAGAATGTAGCACTCCGGAGGGCCCGGGCAGCGCTTCATAGCAACTCCCCGAGCCGGGGCTGGCTCTCGCCGCCCTCCAGCGACGCCAGGGCCGCCCTCATTTCTTCGGGCGTGTAGATGACGAAGTAGGTGAGCCCCTGCCGCTCCATCCGGTCCTTCATCACCACCTGCACGTCCGAGAGTTTGCGGGGCTTGATCTTGAACTCCAGGAAGATGACCTTTCCGCCCTTCCAAGCCATCCGGTCGGGCATCCCCGAGGTGCCGTATGGACCCGCCGGAAGGGGCTCCGTATCCCACCCCTGCCACTTCAGGTAGTTGACGCTCCACCGCTTCAGGGCGGTCTCCGGAGTCTCTTTCTTGCCGACCCGGCCGCCCCGCCCGTACTGGCTCTTGGCGAGTAGCTCAGCTCGCTCCTTGGGCGTCATGGGCTCGCCGATCATCTCACCAGCCCCAGCGGGATCCGTGGCAGACCGGGCAGTGGATCCCCCAGGACCACCAGCGCCTGGGGGCTCGGAAGCTGACGTACAGGGGCAGGCGCCCGACCATGTTGCACACGATGCAGGGCTGGGTCCTCAGGATGGGGTGGGCCAGGAAGTGGAGGAAGTCGTCGAGGCGCGGGTCGCGCTTCGGGGGCTCGGGCTCAGCCGGGATGACGAAGCCCGCCGGCAGAATGATCCCGCTCGGCAGTCGCTCGCCTTCCAAGGGCTCAGGCACGGTGTCCTCTCCTCTCGTCGAACTTGCAGCCGTCACAGAAGCGGTCCGTGTGGTCGACCGTGATCGTGGGCGTGTAGATCCCTGCCTCGTCAGGATCCCCCAGCTCCAGGCGCAGCCTGTTGCCCTCCGCGTCCCGGGTGAAGAACTGCTCCAGCAGGTCCGTGGCCATGCGCACCTTGACGACCATGTCGCTCACGAGGGGCTCCACGGCAGGTATACCCACTCGATCCGGTTGACCACCTGCGAGCGGGGGCTGTAGGTCTTGCCGGCGAGCTTGTTCATCCTCACGAACATGGTGATGAAGTCCGACGGGTCCATGTCCGGGAAGCCCTCCAGGATCATCTCAGCCCGGCCGTACTCGGGCTCCTTCTCCAGCCGGTTGAGAGGCTCGCTCCGGGTCGACGCGATGGCCACCCGTGCCAGGGGCACCTGGTGATCGCCCTTCTTGAGCCCCTGGGCCTGCTCCACGAGAATGATCTCCTCGTCGTTCCACAGGTCATCCCAGGCCAGCCGGCGGGTGACCGTCTTGGTGCGGTTGCGCACGGCCTCCTTGGTGGCGGAGCAGCTCATGCGACGAGGCATGGGACCTCCTCGGGCAGCTTGATCTTCTCGCACTTGCCCCCCACGCCGTGCACGTCGACGTTGCCCACGGCCTTGCCGCAGCCGTTGCAGCCCTCCTCGACCTTGCCCAGGAGGACCTCGGCGTTGTCCGGCGGCCTCTTGATCCGGCGCCGGTCGGGGACCCAGGCGTCTCCCCGGCAGGCCATGCGGGTCTTGCGCCTTCCCTGAGTCTTTACCTGAGGCTTAGCTTCTGCCATCGCCAGCCGTCCTCTCCTCATCGAAGAAGCTGGTCTGACGGAAGGCCCGGGAGGCGTGCTCCAAGTCCCGCGACCAGGTGCCGTATTCCTGCAGCTCGAAGCTGAAGCCCTCGAACTCGTGGGGCTTGATGATCGGCTTGTACTCGGTGTCGACGTCCGCGTGGAGCAGCTCGTGAAAGATGAGGGCCTCCATCTGCTTGAAGCTCAGGTGCAGGTCCTCGCAGTTGTCACGGGCCGCCCAGATGACCAGATCCGCCTTGCTGAACTTCTTCAGCAGGCCGGCGGTCTTCTGGCACCGACCGAGCGTCACCTTGCCCTGGGACCGCCCCCCCTTGGCCTTCCACTGGAACACGATCCCCAGGCGCCCCAGCGGACCGAAGCGGGTCTGGTGCCGGCTTATGAGGCGGAGGGCCATCTCCTCCAGGTCAGCGGCGTCGATGAAGTCGTGCTTGCCGTCCTGGTCCTCGAAGCAGTCCTCGCAGGGCACCGGGTATAGGTCGCCCGGGCGGTGCGGGGTGTCCCAGATGGTGGCCGCCGGCGGGGCCTGAGGCTCCTTGGAAGTCTCACCTACGGCTTGAAGGCTTCTGGGCATGAAACTCTCCTCCTTGACTTGAGCCCTTGCGGGCGTTGACTACTAGCGGTGGCGGGGGTCCTCGCCGAAGATCCAGGCGGGGCAGTGTATGTGCTCGGCCCACGGCTTCATGATGTGGATGCCGGCGCGGCAGGCCAGCCGGTCGCCCTTCTCCTTACCCTTGACCAGGTACGCGCAGGTGAGGCAGTGCTCAGTCTCCGGGTCATGGAAGCAGCCCTGGTCGACCACGTGCCGGAAGGCCGCCGCGTGCGTCAGCCAGTGCTCGCCGCAGTGAGGGCAGAGGTAGATGATCCGCTGCTCCTCGACGATGCCGTTCTCGTCTCCGAAGGCAGCCAGGGGCTTCTCAGTCGGCAAGGAAGGCATCCCATCCCTCCTCCCTCAGCGCCGGCGCCAGCTCGGCGGCCGTGTACCACTCGTCGAAGGCGGCGCGCAGCTTGACCTGGTCCTTGTAGTCGAGCAGCAGCACGTGGGAGTACTCCGAGAAGCCGTGGGCCACCACCATGTGCAGGTAGACCTCAGGCGCCGTCTCCAGCAGCCCCTCGATCGGGCCGAAGATGCTCTCGACCTTGGCGCAGAAGGTGGGCCAGTCTGACGTCCAGCCCATGGCCTTCATCTGCTCACGCAGCTCGCGGCAGGCGCCGCAGTACTCAGGCCGGTCCCGCCAGGCGATGCACTCGGCGGTCAGCTCACGGACAATGTCCTCCATGCTCTTGGGCGTGCCGTCAGGGAGGCGGTTGTAGGGGTTGATGGTCTGCTCGAAGGTGCGCTGCAGCCGGTAGCGCTTCCCGCAGCCCGGGCACTTCCCGCTCTTGGTCGCGGTCCTCTTGACCGCTCGGAATTTGTAGTGCACGTCCATCATCGCGCCTCCCATGTCGGCATCTCCCTGAGGCTGTCTCCGTCCAGCAGCAAGTCGGCCGCCTTGTGACCGATCCGCTCCATGTTCACCGGGAAGGTGCCCCGGCCGTCAGCGTCGAGGATGACCTCGCGCCCCTTCTTCAGCGTGACCTTCAGCAGCTCAGCCCCGCCGGGCTCGGCGTAGACGTTGCGGACCCACTCCCCGTGGCTTTTGAAGTAGAAGGGGACGCCGGCGGCCGCGCAGTCGTCGCGGATCCTGGTCCACCAGGCCGGGTGCATGGGGCGCGCCTTGGGCCCGCGCTCTCCCCCCACGATGACCCAGTCCAGGTCCACAAGGAAGGGGCGCAGGTTGACCGGGCCGAGCAGCGGCTCGCAACTCACGAAGCGGAAAGCTGCCGGGGTCGTCACCAGGGTGGAGATCCGGTCGCCGGCCCACTCCTGAGTCTCGGCGGTCACGCCCAGCATGACGTTGGGCAAGGGCCAGACGGGTATGTCGCGGCCAAGGAGGCGCGCGACCTCGTCCTTGAAGCGCTGGTCGCTCAGGATGCTCCACATGCGGTCGGGCCGCTTGGTCAGGATCATGAACTTGTGCGGCCCGTAGACGTTGGCCTTAGTCTGCAGGTAGCGGACCCGCCAGGGCTCGGAGCAGCGCGCCATGACGGCCCACACCCGGGCGATGTAGTCCGCATCTATCGCCACGTGAAACAGGTCGCCAAGGGGCGAGACGAAGACCGTCCGGGGCTTGCGCCAGTGGGTGGGCTCCTCCAGGCGCTCAGGATGGCAGCGGGGTGCCGTCGGCTCCAGGGCCCGGGCGTTGAAGCGCCGGAGCATGGCGAGCCCGTAGCAATTCGTACAGCCCTCGCTGATGGGCGTGCAGCCCTCCGTGACGCCCCAGGACGCCTGCGCCCAGGGCACGCCTGACGTTCTACCCACGGAGGCCCCCGTTCCGCGCGATGGCCTCACGCAGCCTCCCCGCTGGCGTGCCCTCCTCGAAGGTCTCGAAGTGTGATCGTGGCATCAGTCCTCCTCGTGGTCAGCGATGATCTGTAGGGCTTGATCGGCCGCGTAGGCGACGGACGGGACCATCAGGTAGGCCGACGTCGTCAGCAGGTCCTGCAGCATGACGACCGTGGTCGCCAGAAGGGTCTCGTCCTCGGGCTCGCCGGCGCAGCCGACATAGGACACCACGCCGAAGTGCACGAGGCTGGCCCCCTCATCCAGGGAGAGCTGGCTCAGCCGGGAGCCGTGGATCCCGATGGCCCACACGTTCACGCCGATCGCCTTGGCGATGGCGTCCCGTATGTCCTCCCCGGTGCCCTCGGGGAAGATGGTCTGCTCGAACTCAGCCATTGCGCCTCCATCCGATCCGCTTGCTCAGCTCCGGAGTCATGCCCCCGAGGGCCTCGAAGCGATCGCTGAAGTAGTCGTAGATCTCGCGCTGGACGTACCGGCTGCCGGAGTGATCGAAGCGGTGGTGGCCGGCCAGCTCCTCCAGTGTCATGGCGTCGATCTCGGCCTTGCGCTTGGCCAGCTCCTCGGGCTTCAGGGTGTGGGTGATGTGCTGGTAGGTCACAGGGCTTCGCCGGTCATCTGGTCGATGCCTCGCTTGTGATCCTCGATCTGCTCAGGCGTCATCTGCATCGCCTGGCCGATGGTCTGCTCTGCGACGCCCTCTGTGGGTGACGGGTGCACCATTGATCGTGGTAGGTGGTCGGCCAGACCGCATATCCATCGGAGGCGCGTTGGGGAGAAAGGTACCGGCACTCGCCTTCGCCCGCTGTCTCGAACTCCCAGAAGGGACAGTTGCAGCAGACGGCTGGCTCCGGAGCCTCCCGTCCGGGGTGGCGATCGCTGGCATGTGGGGCCTCGGCTGGTGCGGTGGCGGCTTGGGGAAGCTTCATCACGCCGATCGTCTCGTCGCCCAAGTACGCGCTCAGGTCAGCGCAGACCTTGCAGGTGTCTGACGGGGCGGGCACTGCCGCCACGAGGGGTCCGGTAAAAGCACGGTGAGAACGGCAGAGGCTCGCATCGCGGGTCAGGAAGTAGTGCCCTTTTCTCGCGTACTTTGGCCAGCCCCAACCTCGCTCCTCGCTCATGCCGCGCCCTTCTTCCTCTTCTTGAAGGCGTAGTCCTTCACGATCATGCCCAGGTCCGCGTTGCCGCGCGCGTGTGCGGGGACCCAGAAGGTCCCGGTGAGCCGGCCGAAGAGGGGCGCGCGGGGGAGGTAGGTCCGAAAGTGCCCTCTGCAGATGTGGAAGCGGTGCGGGAAGCTGAGCCCCTCTCGGTCGTCCTTGCCCTGAGCCAGAGGGTCGATACGGATGACGCGGTACTCCACCAGGGGGTGGCCCAGGTCCCGCTCGAAGGCCCTTCGCTGCTTCTGAGGGTACTGCTGCTGGTGGGAGACGAGGCTCACGTTCCGGCAGTGGCAGAGCGAGGTGGCGAAGGCCACGATCTCGGTCGCCATGGCGCACATTAGCGCATCCCCACCATCGGGGCCCTCCGGGTGGGTCCACTGCTCAGGCATGGGTCTGCCGTCCTCGCTCAGCGCGAAGTACATGCTGGAGACGCCGCAGGCGCCCCGGCCGTCAGGCTCGAAGAGCGTGTATTTGTTGACCACGGCCGCCCCCGCCCACTTCTCGCTGGCGGCTTGCGACCGGGCGCCTTCCAGCGTCATCTTAGCCGGGTCCAGCTCGCAGGCGAGGATGCCCCAGCGCTTCGGAAGCCAGGTCTTCCTGCCGCTTTCATTCCAGAGGGTGTACATCTGCTGGTTGCCGTGGCCCTCGAACCAGGCCACGGGGAAGGGCAGGCGCATGTTGGGTAGGTCCTCCAAGCCGTAGTTGCGGTCCTCGCCCTTCCGGGCGTCAAACCAGTAGTCGACGCAGTTGGAGATCTCGATGATGGTGACGACCTGCTGCAGGTCCATGATCGTCTCAGCCGTGAGGGTGTTAGCGTTCACCCGCCCCGCCTGGATCCGGTCGATCATGAGGGGACTCATGGCGCGACCTCCGCGTGCGAGTGGCCGGCCTCGTCCTGGGTGACGCGGATCTGCGAGGGCAGCGCGTCCTTCAGGTCGTCGTAGTGGCTGAACATCAGGATGACGCTGAACTCCTCGGCCATGTCCGGGAGGATGGTCCCGGCCAGCTTCAGCCGGCCGTCTTCGTCCAGCCCCTCAGGCTCGTCGAGGATCATGGTCTGGACCTTGGATCCCGCGCGATGCGCGAGGAGCTGAGCCAGGCCCAGGCGCATGGACACCGCCACCCGGTAGCGCTCGCCGCCGGAGAAGTTTTCCCAGCGGTCCCAGTACTCGCCGGTCCAGACCATGATCTCCAGCGTGTCTCGGCTCGTGCCCTCCTTGGTGAAGTCAAAGCGCACCTGGAAGGCGGTGTCGAATTTGGCCAGCACCTGGTTGACGTGGACCTCCAGGGCCGCCATCACGTTGCTGATGATGAGGTTGGGGACGCCCCACTTGCCCATGTGCCTGGCGAGCAGCTCGGCGTCAGCGAGGGCCTGGGCCTCAGGCGCGACTTCCTCCGTGATCTCGGCGATCCGGGCCTCTGCCCGCTGCAGCATGGCGATGGCCGTTTCCCTGGCTCCGACGTTGCGGTCGGCGTCGCTCACATAGCCCCGCAGTGTTTTGGCGTCGGTCTCCCAGCGGGTGACGGCCTGGGCAGCAGCGTCGGCTTCCTCGAACACGCCGGCGAGCCCGGCCAGCTCTGCCTCCTTGGCGTTGATCTCCGTCCAGTCGGCCAGGCCCTCCCACTCCTTCTGGTGCTCGGCCTGCGCCGCCCGGAGCCTGGTCTCCTGCTCCTCGATGGCAGCGACCAGAGCCGGAATGCGCTCGACCTTGGTCAGCTCGTCCTTGGCCATGTCCAGGTCGCACTTCGAGAAGGCGGTGTCCTTGATGCCCCCGAGCCTGTCCGTCAGGTCCTGGGCCAGGGCCCGGGCGTCTGCGCACTCGCCCCGCAGCGCGGTGAGCTGGTCCTCCAGCCGGGCCCACACCATCTGCCGGGCGTCCCGCTCCTCTTCGAGCTGAGCGACGGTCTTGGCCAGGGCCTCGTCCTCTATCCGCTGACCGCAGCGGTCGCACACGGGCTTCTCGGCGGCCGCGATGGTTTCGAGGTGCTCAGTGATCTCCTGGGTCTGCCGGCGGGCGTCCGCTTGGTCGCGGGCGGCCTGAGCCTGCTGGGTCTCGATGGCCTTCACTCGGCTGCCGAGGGCGTACAGCTCAGCCCCCAGGGCCGCCTTCTGCGTGTCGATCGCGGCCTGAGCCTCGCGCTGCTCCTCCAGCTCGGCGATGGACTCGCGGAGCCGGGGCATCGTATCAGCCTGGTCCTGCAGAGCGGGCTTGCGCGCGACCTTCGTGCTCAGGCTGTCGATCTCACTCGCCAAGGTAGCCAGGCGGGCCTCAGAGCCCCGACGCTGTGCCTTCAGGGCGTCCAGGCCCTGCTTTACCAGTCTGGCCCTTGCGAGCCCGTCCTGGGCATCCTGTGCGCGCAGGCGGGCGTTCTGAAGGTCCGCTTCGGCCGCTTCGACTGCCGCGAGGGCCCGGATCCGGGTCTCGCGAGCGTCGTCTAGCTCCATGAGGGCTCCGGGAAGCTGCTCGGCTTCGCCTTCGAGCCTCTCCAGGTCGCGCCGACTCAGCTCCAGGTTGGCCCGGTGCTTCTCGGCCTGGGCCTTGGCCCACTTCTCCAGGGGAGCGTAGGTCTCATCCAGCTTCAGGATGCCGGAGATGGCTCCCAGGCGCTCGCCCGGCGTCAGCCGGAAGAACGCGCCGGCGTCCTCCTGGCCGATGAAGCTGGTTAGGCGCAGGGTGGGCTCGTCGACGCCGAGGATCTGGCGCAGGCGCTCGTCCATGGCCCGCACGCCGGCTCCCTCGGGTACCCAGTCGGAGCCGACCTCGCGGGCCAGCTCCAGCGCGCTGGTGACGTCGGTGGTGCTGCCCTTGTTAAACGAGCAAGTGCGGGTGACGCGGTAGTGCTCCCCCCCGGCGCTGAATACCGCAGTCACCCGACACTCCCTCGCCCCCCGCATGATGAACTCGCCCAGCCGGGACCGGATGGTGCGCCCCCCGGTCAGGGCGAATACGGTGGCCTCCGCGATGGTGCTCTTGCCGGCACCGTTGGTGCCCACGACGGACGCCAGGTTGATGCTGGAGAAGTCGATGGTCTCCTGCTCATACGACTTGAAGTGGTTCAGCTCAAGTAGCTCTAGGCGCATGGGTTGGTCACTCCCTCACGTGTGGTTGGTCGGGTCCAAGGTTAGCTCTGGTGGGCAAAGCGATGTCGCCCGTGGCGATGCGCCTGAGGATCCGCGTCAGGTAGTCGTGGACGGCCAGGGTCTCGACGCCTTGATCGAGCATCCGGACCGCGTCCTGGGCTCCCTTCAGGAGCAGATCCCGGGCCGCCCGCTCGCGCTGCTGGCGCTCGGCGAATGTCTCACTCACCAAGGACCTCCTCTTCTACGAGCCCCCGAATGAAGGCGGAGACCTGCTCCTTGCTCATCTCGTCGCAAGTGATCTCTACGCGCTCCTCCCGGGCTGGCAGGCATTGCTGGTTCCACCCGTACCGGCAGAGGCGGCAGGTGCGCCGAAGATGCTCGGCCCTCTCGCGGTCAGGATCCACCGCGACGGTGGTGCCTATCCGTTTGCGGGCCTTCACGTAGTCCACGAAGACCATGTTGCCGCCGCACTTCGGACAGCGGGATCTCAGGCTGAAGGGCTCCATCATGCCTGCGCCTCCTCTGGGCCCGCCGACATCTGGCGGATAACGACTTCAGGCTCGCAGTCGCAGGGGAGAGTCCCGTTGCTTATGAGGAGCGAGCACCAGTCGTCATGGTTGATCCGAACATCGAACAGGCCGGTCTTCGGAAGCCCGGCCATGGCGCGGGCCACCACGGCCTGATAGTTGCCGCCGGGAGCGTTCCCGACGAACAGGACGTGCTTGTCGCTCATGCCTGCGCCTCCAGGGCCTCCGTCAGCAGTGCGCGCAGGCGCCGGCGCTGCTCGGGCTCGATAGCGTTCAGCTCCCATAACTCCTCAGCGGCCTGCAGCGGGCCCGTCTCCTCGGAGAGCGTGTTGCCGGCGCGCTCGGTGCCGTCGCGGACGATGGTCACGATCGGCCCCCAGACGTGCTCGGCGCCGTCGGCGTAGAAGGCCCGGCGCATGGCGTCCAGGTCCAGCGTCTTCTGGATCTCGGGCGTGGTGGTGTAGCGGATCCGCACGAGGGAGCCCTTGATCGTGGCGCCCTCCTCCTCGGATCCGGGCAGCTCGCGCTCCCAGCCCGCCGGGTCCTTCCACTCGATGTCGAAGAACGGCCGGGGCAAGGAGCTGACGAACTCGCTCGTCACAGCGTCCTCGGTGATCGTCACCAGGTACCAGCCCTTCGGCTCCTTGGCCTCGCCCCAATTCTGGCGGTCGAGTGAGCCGCAGTACTGGATCCCGGGCGCGAGCTTCTGAGCCCGGTGCAAATGCCCGAACGCCTGGTAGCGGAAGCCCATCCCCAGCAGCTCGGAGAGCGGCAGCATGGGCTCGCGGAGGAAGTAGGTGGCCTGCTCAGCCCCCACCTGTGAGCCGGCGATGGCTGCGTGGGCCACGAGGATGGCGCCGAGCGGTGGGTTGCTCTGCCCGGCCTGGAAAGCCAGGCCCCGGGCGACCTCGATCATGCGGTCGGCGATGTAGACGTTGCGCTCGTCCAGATCGAGGGCTGAGTACTCCTTGTCGGTCGCCGCCAGGTGCGCCGGGTTTACCCAGGGCAGGAGGGCGATGGTGACGGGGAGCCCAGTCTCGGCCTGCGTCAGGAGCGTGGGTTTGCTCGCGAAGGTGACCTCGGCGCCGATGTGGTCCTGGAAGATCTCCAGCGCGTCCTTCTGGCCGATCATGCGGTTGCTGTCGTGGTTGCCCACGCAGCCGACCACGGGGATGTCAGCCGCGCTCAGGCGGCGCAGGCCGCTGGCGAACACGTCCATCTCCGTGGGGGTGGGGCGCGGGCGCTCGAAGACGTCGCCGGCGATGACCACCAGGTCGACGGGCTCGCTTATCATGCGACCGACGGCGCGCTGCCAGCAGACATCCGCGTCCTTCAGTCGGCTGTTGACGCCGCCCTGGTCTTCGTGGCCCAGGCTATAACCTGAGCCGAATTGCATGTCCGCGATGTGCGCGATCTTCACCTTAGAACGGGATGTCGTCGCCGCTGAAGTCATTGTCGTCGTCTCCTCCCACTTGGTCGACCCAATACGCGATCCAGGCCTTCGCCAGCTCGGCGAGGCCGCCGCCGGCAGACACGAAACTGTCCCGGGCGTAGGCTGGGTCATCCCGGCAGATGTCCGAGAGGGGCTCGCCGGCGTAGGTGCCTTTGCTGATAGTCCAGTCGCGGTCCGGCTTCGGGACACCTTGGCTCTGGCTTGGCGGTGTGTCAACGCCGTCCCTGACGACCTCGACCTCAGCCTCCTCGATCTCCTCGTGGAGTACTCCGTCCGCGTCGACGTTGGCGGGGCGCGCGGAGGGCTCCTCGTCGTCCGCGTCCATCATCGGGCGGTGAACGAGCGCAGGCTGCCCTGAGCCGTAGAGCGCGTCAGCCGCCGTCTGGCCTTTCTCGACCAGGGCGAGCTGCACCGCGACGTTGCTGGGGTCGGGGGTGTAGACCGTGCTCAGGACCAGGAAGGGCTTGTCCAGGTCAGCGACCGGGATCTTGGTGGGGATGGCGCCGGAGGCGCGGATGGCCCGCTCGATGGCCTTGGTATCGGTCATCTGGTAGGCGTTGTCGGTCACACGGATGAAGTTGCTCTTGATCCACGCCGCCTTGTCGGCTTCGGTCATCGGGACCTGGGAGCGGTTGTCGCCCTTGCCCTCCCACTTGGTGTCGGGGCACGACTCGACCACCTTCGCGTACTCGTTGTCCTTGATCCAGGCCTTGTTGCCCGGCCAGATCTCGGGCGTGCCGTCTATGCGCCGGGTCTCGAACTCGGCCTTGCCGAACATGTTTCCGCGCGCGTCCATCACGACGTCGGACCGGACCGTCGCGCCCATGGCCTTGGCGAGCAGCATGAGCTGGCGCTTACCCAGCCCCACAGCCACTACCTCTTCGCGCCGGGCCTGGGCGTTCCACTTCTTGTCGATCGGGTAGACGCCGTCGTCCTTCACGCTGAACTTGAGCTGGGAAACGTAGGGGGTGAAGTTGGGGCTCACCTGCTGCACGATCATGCTGGGGGCGAGCACGTTGTAGTTGGCGAGGATCTGCGGCTGGCTCAGGTCCAGGAAGGGCATCCCGTTCCTGACCACCAGCGCTCCCACGTCCGAGGCGGTCTGCATGAGGGCCCGGGTCTCCTTCGGCACCAGGTCGAGGGCCTTGCCGGGCTCGGGTTTCTTCTGGTCTGTCATCTCACTCTCCTGATACGATGGTCTTCGAACTGGGGGGCTCGTCTGGTCAACGGCCCCCCCTCTTCTTTGTGTTCTTCCAGTGGTGCGCTCTCCTCCTCTCGTCAAGCGCCGGGATATCGTAGGGATGGCGCAGCGCGTGCGCGATGACGACCACCATCCCCAGCACCACGAGCGCCACGATGGCGATCATCAGATCTAGGAACACGGCCCTCCCTCCACCAGGTCCCCCAAGGTGCATCCGAGCACGCGGCAGATGGCCACGCACTGGTCGAGACCCGGCACGCGCTGGTTTGCCATCCAGCGACTGACCGTGGGCTCGCTGACGCAAAGCTCCTCGGCCAGGCGCCGCTGGGTCATCCGATGCTCATTGGGATGGGCCGCGTCCCAGGCTCCCAGCATCGCCTGCAGCCGTATGCGTGTCGCCACGCTCGTGCCTCCTTTCGTTGGCTCATTGCGCCTCGCAACATTAGCGCCTACTTACCACCTGGGCAAGCATCGGGGCAAAGAAAAAGCCCCCCCGGCCGGTGAGGGCCGAGGGGGCAAAAGGTGCAGTTATGTCGGGGGCGGCGTGGGCGCCGGGGGCGGAGCGGGGGGAGGAGGCCTCTTGGTGGTCCACACTTTCGGGGCCTCGATGCCGGCCTTGGTCGCCAGTGAGCGGGCGGCCTTAGTGGCGTCGAAGGTCTTCTGCGCGCCCATACCCACGAGCGCTCCGCTCGCGGCCTGGGCCATCCAGGTGGGCACGCCCGAAAGCGCGGTGCCGGTGATCGAGGCGACCAGGTCGAGGCGCATCGTCAGACAGGCCAGGACGGGGATGCCGATGGCCAGCACGATCCACGACTCGCCGGGGATGCGGCTGACGGCCGTGTCCCAGTTGACTCCCAGATGCTGGCCGTGGACCTTGGTGAGCAGCCGCTTCAGCAGGTTGACCACCCAGGTGGTGGCCATCATCAGGAAAAAAGCCACGCCCGTGCTCGGTCCGATGCTGAGGGCGTCCATGGTTATCTCCGGAACTGGGCAGCCTTCTCGGCCACCTTTTTAGCGCCGGCGACAATGCCTCGCACCACGGATGCCGCGCCGGCAAGCACGGCGAGGGTCACCTGGCAGCCGACGAAGAAGGCCGCCAGGTAGTTTTGCAGGCTCCCGCTGTGGGCGAGGTACACCGCGACCTCGACGAAGGCGATGCTGAGCACAAACGCCGTGAGCCGGTTAACGTTCGTCGACCACAGGCCGGGCAGGACCGCCTGGAGCACGAGCAATACGAGGCTCACGGCCGCCGTCGCTCCGAGGACGGTGCCGAGAGAGGTGGTGGTGATGCTTCCGTTCACGAGCTACTTCCTTTCGTCTGGAACAGCGCGAGGAACAGGTCGAGGAGTCCCCGCCACCAGGGAGGCGCGGGCGAGGGCGTCGGGGGCGTCGGGGGCGGGGTCGGAGCGGGGCCGACCTTCACGGGGAAGTCCCGGCCGGTGATGGCCTTGTAGGCGGCCGCGAGCTTGGGCAGGTCGATGCCGGCCATGAAGGCGGGGTGGTTGATGTTCTCAGGCCAGATGCACACCCAGCACTGGTTGATCTGATGGGCGCGGAAGGCCTCGGTGTAGGACGTTTCCACCGCCCAGGTGACGAAGTCCTCTGGGCCGGCGAGGATGCCCGGGCCCACTCCGTAGCCGCCGGTGACCACCGAGTGACCGCCGACCTGAGGGGAGCGAGCGACGTAGTCCCAGGGCTGCCCGTTGGCGAACTGGGTCTCGTTGGCCTGGCGGACGCTCATGCCGGTCCAGACGTAGCCGAAGATCGCGATGGCCGCCTGCAACTCAGCCTCGTTGGTCCAGTCGACCGAGGCGAAGCCGAGGAGCTTGACGCCGTCCGGGCCGCCGTTGGCGACCAAGTACTCCAAGACCGTCTGAATATCCATCCCGTTGTCCTCGGCCGGGAAGTCTGGGTTTTGGGTCTTGTAGAGCGCGTACACCTGGTCGATGCTCGGGTAGTTTTCCTTGCCGAGGAGCAGGGCGGTGACGATGCGCCTGATGTTGCCCCAGGTGACGGGCACGCAGTCGCCGTGCACGTCGTTACCCAGGATCTTCCAGCCCCCTTTGAGCAGGGCGATGTTGTCCTGGGACGCGGGGATGGCGGGGATGACGCCCGAGAGGATGTCGGCGAGCGCGATGCTCGCGGCGCGTTTCGGCTCCTTGCAGCCGTACTTGAACTGGTGCATGTCGCTCCCCTAGATCCCGAGGCGGTGCTTGGTGAAGCCGATGGCGTAGACGGTGTGATCGCTAACCACGCCGTCGACGTCGAGCAGCAGACCGCGCTCGTCAAGATGGGTGGGGTCGGCCTGGAACCACTGGACGTTGGCCTTGGTGTCGGCCAGGAAGTTGGGGTTGTTCGAGTCGAGCAGCCCCGCGCTCCGGCCGTAGACGCCAGCCTCGCCGGCCAGATGGGAGTGCGAGAGGATGAGGTTCAGGTCATTCTTGAGGGCCTGTACCTGCGCGCTCTTCGCGCCGTACTGCAGGTCGCTGTAGGCGGGAAGCGTGAGCTGAGGCATGGCCGGGATGACCTTGGCGAGAGGCGCCTGCATCCAAGAGAAGCGCCCCAGGACCAGCTCGCCGGCCGGGTAGCGGTGCAGGAAGCCGCCGGGGGAGTTGAGCTTCATGTGCTCGGCGCCGTTGCGCTCCTCGCTCGTCCAGACGGTGCCGTCCGGGTCGATGTGGCACACAAAGCCGATGTGGCAAGCGGCCTGCCCGGTGGGCTTGTGGATGCACACGTCGCCGATCTTGAAGGGCCCCCCCGGCGTCAGCGGCACGTCGATCATGCCCCGGAAGCCCTCGGCCGTGTTGCGGTGGTACTGGCCGGGGGAGGTGAACCAGCGGCCGCCGTCGCGGTACGGGAGACCACCCAGGCCCAGCACGATCGAGGCCTCGTCGGTCTCGGCGCAGACGGTGGTCTCGTAGCCCGAGCAGTCCCCTTTCCACATGGGCCCGTTGCCCTCGGGCCACTCAAACTCGTTGCCCCAGCCGTAGGGCGAGCCCTTCCGGCGGTGGGCGGCCTGGGAGTAAATGTCGTGGACGTACATGTGCCCTTCCTTTCCTGCCGGCCCTCGCCGGCCTTGTTGCCTAGTACAGCCCCATCACGTGGAATATCAGCAGCAGCATGGTGATGAGCGAGACGAAGATCCCGATGGCGGGCAGCAGCCCTTTGAGCCGGTCCTGGGTGCTGGTGGATGCCTGCACCGCCTTGGCCACGTTCTCCAGCACCGCCCCGTGCTGCGCGACCGTGACGGATAGGGCCTCGCGCTGCGCCACCATCTCGGTGAGTTTCTCCTTCGCCGCCTCCGCCGTGGCCCGGATGGCAGTCGCCTCGGCGCTGGCCCGTTGTCTCTCCAGCGCGATGCTGCGCTCCACCAGGTCAGACAGGTTCTGGTGCGCCAGGGAGTACTCGGAGCGAGGAATGTAGGTCCCCCGCTCGGAGGTGATCTGCTCCCGAAACTCGTTCATCTGCACCAGCCGCGTGTTAATGACCTCGCGGTTGAGAGTGACCGCCTCGCGCTCCCGCTCGTGGATCTGCATGTGGGTGTCGATATTCTTGCAGGCCTCCGTGCGCAGGATGTCCACCATCCGATCGACGTACTCGCGATCCACTTCGGTCATGGGGCTCTCCGATCGGGTCAGATGTGGACGGTGGATCCGGACCCGTGCCGACCGGAGTGAGTGCTGACAGCGCCGGGGGCGCCGACGTTCACCACGGGACCAGTACCCGGTTGGCCTTGCACCCTGTAGGTGATGTCGAGGACCATCCCGGCGAACTCAAACATGCTGTCCCATGATCCTGGCGTCGGCTCGGTGGTCTCGTCCTCGGCCACCAGGAACATGACGCAGCCCATCTCTTTGAGTCCGGGAGGGCTTGAGTTGTAGAGGAAGGCCCCCGCGTCTATCAGAGGTACCCACAGGCCGCTCTCGGCGTCGGCCGGGACCTCAAGGCTGAGGATCTCGCTGGCTGGGGAGCGGAGCACGCCGCCGTAGCTGTTTGGCCCCGCGCCCCCTTCGGGGGATGGCGTGTCCGTAGAGAAGCCTCCCCACCACAGGCGGAAGTCGGGTAGCGTCTCGGCCAGCTCTCCGATGCTCCGTACCTCCAGGTAGGCTGCGGCGCTGACCACGTAGTTTTCGACCTCTTCCGGAACAGCGATCGGGAGCGCCACGCGGGCCACTCCCGACGTCGCCCAGCCATAAACGCCGCCCGGCGCCACGTAGCGCCCCACGGCGAAGCTGGGGATACCATACGGGGTGACGTACCAGTCGCTGTCTCCGAGCGCTTGTACCTCAGGCCAGACGGTGGCCGGATCGCCCATAAACGCGAACTTGATCTTGCCCGTGGGCCACCCGCCATTGATGTTGACCTGAGCATGTCGCAGGACCCAGCTCACGCAAGCGTCCCCTTCTGGACCCAGGCCTCGGACTCGTAGCGCATCATGGCCACGACCGCGCTGCCGTTGTCCAGGACCCACGCCGTGTCGCCCTCGTCAGCGGTGCCGGGAAGGCTTGGAACATCCGCGAATGTGCCGCGTTGGCCGCTGCTGGGGGTCTTCACCCAGCCGCCCTGGCCGACGGTGGACTCGTCGCCGCCGTTGGCCACGCCGAGCTTGAGACTGGCCGCCACGTCATGATCGGGGCCGTCGGTAATGACGATGGTGTCCCCGGTGCGGGACTGGCCCGTGATCCCGTAGTGGTCGCTCATCCAGATAGCGTTCAGGTGGACGAAGCCCGCCATCTGGAGGCGCTTGGTGATCTCGGCGATGGTGCTCGTGAAGTCGACGCAGACGGACTTGTCCAGCTCGATCGTGACCGGATCCCCGCCATCGACACTGACGTCGAACTTGTAGGCGGTGCCGCTGCTGAGATCGGTGGCGGGGCTGACGTCGCCCACGCTCATGGCCTGCTGTACCTCTTCCCAGGTGTACCAGGCGTCCGTGTCGGCCACATACGCGAGGCAGTCCACCCCGCTCCAGGGCTCGTATCCCTGCGCCTGCAGGGCGGTCAGGTCGTTGAAGAAGCCGAGGAAGCCCAGGTAGTCACCGAGCCCGGCGTAGCCCCACAGGTGAAGGGGCAGGTACTGGGAGTCGTCGATGTCGTCGCTCTGGTCGGCGCGAAGCATGTACTGCGCGCCCCAGAAATTCTGCACCACGGTCAGCTTGCCCGGAGCCGGGTCGGGAGGAGTGGTGCCGTAGGGCACGATGTCCACGCCGCCCCCGCCACCAGTCACGTGGCTGCTGTCGAGCAGGCCGGTGATCTCCGTCGCCAGGTCGATCGGGCGGATGGCCTTGACCAGAGATGTTGCCGGCGGGAAGCCCGGAGCCAGGTTGCTGCTGAGCCCCGCGTAGAGGAGCGGGTAGGTGACTGTGGCCGGATCCCACTGGTCTGCCCCGCCGACGCGCAGCCGGCGGTCGCCTGGCCAGGTTGCGCCCTGGGCCCGGATGTAAAACCGCGTGTAGACCGGAGCCTCGCTGCCGTTGGCCGGCGCGCCGGTGATCTGGATCGCCTTGCTGCCGTTGGTGGTGTTCGAGAGCGGCAGGGAGCGGTAGCAGTCGACCACGGTGGCGTCCAGTGTGCACGTCGTGATGCTGGTGCTCTGGATCCGTTTCGCGAGGACGATGTTGCCGCCCCGGAAGCGGATGTAGACGTTGGCCCCAGCGGCGCCGGCGTCGCTGGCGGGCGCGGGCAGCGTGAACGTACAGGTGTTGTAGAGCCCGGCGGCCAGGTAGGGCAGATCCAGGACGGCCTCCGGCGACGCCCCTGTCTCGCCGCCGCTCGCATCGGTCCAGGAGTACCAGGCCTCCAGCGTGCCGCCCTCAAAACCGGAGCCGGCCGTGGCCGGGTCACTGAGGGTGGGCGCGTCCAGAGGGTCGGGGATGGCGTCGCCCGTGCTGATGGTGGCCACGACGCTGGGAGCGGTCTCCCGGCCGAAGGTGTCCACGAACGTCTGGCCGACCTCCAGGGTCTGACCGCCGGCCAGCATGCCGCCGGCGCCGAGCAGAGCGAGGGTGGGGGCAGCCGGGCTCGTGAGCAGGGGCGCGCCCGTGCGCGGGGCCTGGTGTAGGCCCGCCAGGCAGGCGTCCACCTGCAGGGCGTTCCAGTACGGGAAGGAGTAGTCGTCCAGGTCAGCCGCCGCCTGCATGAGCGCGAGGAGGCTCAGAAACGGCGTGCGATCGGTGCGTGGCTCGGGCATGTGCCCCTCCTCAGAATGTCAGCAGAATGTCAGCCGGGTTCAGAGTTGAAGATCTGGCTAGGCCTTGGTGACGGCCGTGCCGAAGAACGACACGTCGATCTGGACGGTGAAGCCGGCATCGGGCAGGGCCCCGATGGCAAAGCAGATGATCTTGGCCCCGTTGATGAGCCCCTTCTGGTCGTTGCGGAAAGCCAGCACCATGGGCATGCTCGGGAAGCAGGGAGTGACCGTGGGGTCGAAGTTGGTCTTGGCGTTATCCAGGCCGGCATCGCGCCCGGGAGTGAGCATGCATCCGCCGCAGATGGCCGGCTCCTCGCGGAAGCGGGTGGTCCCGAAGTCGAGCCAGTCAGTCACCACGCTGGACACGGCGCCGTCGTCGCCGCTGACAAAGGTGGCCTGCACCTTGAAGCTGACGCGGTCGTTCGTCTGGAACTGGGCGTCGCGCATGTAGCGGCCGGAGCGCTCGGCGATCATGAGCTGCTGGGCGGTGTCCTGGATCTTGCCGGCCGTGCCGCGACCACCGAAGGCGGTGCGCAGGTCGACCGCTGTGGGCATGATGGGGTTTTTCACTGGGTCGTGCTCCAGAAGTCGGGGGCGTTGAAAGCCGGCGGGCCCGTGGCGCCCGTGATGTCCAGCGTGTACTTGTAGTAGCTGCCCGACCAGTCGAGCCGGCGGGTGACCTCCAGGATGTTCTGAGTCAGGGGGTGAAGGCTCTGGTGGCCCTCGCCCGGGCCTGACCACTTCGAAGCGGTGGCCATGAGGTGCACGTAGGCGAGCCGCTCCTTGGCCATGGCAGCCGCCAAGTTGATGGTGATGTTGTAGTCCTGGATCTGGATCCGCTCGTTGACCGGGTAGGTAGCCTCCGGACAGGCGAGGGCGACGACCACGCACTGGGGCGTCGGCGGCCCGGCGGGGGCGGAGTAGCCAGCCCTCGGCGGCTCATAACGGGGCGGGATAACCGTTCCATCGGGGTCTACTCGGCCGGAAACCCAGCGCCCCTGCGTGGGCGGGACCCAGGTTTGCCCCTGCATGGTCCCGACCACGGTCACGTGGGTGGGGCTGTACAGGTTCTGGTGGGTCTCGCTGGTCAGCACGTAGCCGGGGCGGGCTTGGCAGACGCCAGCGAATGCCTGCTCCCAGCCGAACACCTGGATGACGCCTTCGTGATCCAGCCAGCAGGAGGCGCCTGACCAGGCCGCGATCTCCTTGATGGCCGTGAGAGCCGGCTTGTCAGCGGGCGCATAGTTGCTCGCGCAGCCGGGCAGGCCGACCTGGAAGTTGACGTTCACCTTCGCCAGGGCCGCGATCTGCAGGATCATGTCCTGGGCGCCAGTGACGACCTGCCAGGACTGCTTGCGGGCCCAGACCGTGGGCTGGTCGATCTTGCCGGCCGCCAGGTCGGTGAGCAGACCGGGGGAGGTGCCCCCGCTGCCATCCGTGAGCGGCTGACCGCCGAGGATGGTGTAGGTCATGTAGTCGGGCGTGCAGAACTGGGGCGGGTAGGCCCCGCGCCCGACGCAGTCTTCACTGAGCGTGGTCCGGGCCTGCAGGTATCCGACGCGCCTAAGACTGTAGCTGACGAGCGGGATGTGCGCCATGGCGGAGCCGCTCTTCGAGCGCCAGGTGCGCGACCCGTCCAGCTCCTTGGAGGCGTCCTCGACTACCCAGCCGCCGGTGTCCACACCGCCCTCGATGGAGCGGAGGGACGTCCCCTTCGGAAAGGGGCCGGCGGGCCCAATGGTGATCGCCGAGGCCGTGTCGTAGTCGGAGTCCACCGACTCGGTCGCCAGCCAGTTGATGAGCGTTTGACCGCCCAGCGTGCAATTCGCCCCCGAGAATGCCCGGGGGATCTGGACCCATCGCTGGGTCATTTACACGGATCCGCCGGGGACGAGCAGGGTGTAGACGAACTCCCAGATCGGGCCCACGCCAGACTCTTTGAGCTTGGCCTGGATCTTGGCGGTCGCCTTGCTGACGATGCCGGTGTAGGCGCCCACGGAGTGGACGGATCCAGCGGTGATCGTGGCCTCGGCGGTGTCGCGGTACGTCACGTCCACCTGAGCCTTGGGGGCGCCGGCGTAGATGATGATCGTCCCGGTGATGTCCGGGAGCAGCTCGGTCTCGGCGTCAGCCGACTTCGAGATGTCGTGGATATGCATGTCAGAGAACCTCCTCGATCGCGTTCTGGTAGGCGGTGAAAGAGCTGCGGCTCTGTGCCCAGGAGCGCGCTGCCAAGGAGAAGTCCCGGCGCCAGGCCGGGTTTTCGAGGAGGGACGAGATCTCGCCCTCCCACTCATCCGGCTGCGCGCTGATGCAGCCGGGGGGGATGTCCAACCGCGTGGTGATGCTGGGGACTCCCAGCGCCGCCGCACGGAGCAGACCAAGCTCGGATAGGGTCTCGCGGTACTGGCTGGCCGGGTAGCACTCCATGGAGAGGAGCGCCGGCGCCATCGCGTCGCGGAAGATGGCCATGTTGGCCTCGGCCGTCAGGTTCTTTGAGTCGGAGAAGTAACTGCTGAGCCGGGGCGCGATCGCCTTGACCTCGGCCTCGGAGAGCCCGGTCACGAGGGGCGCCTGATGGGCGAAGCCGATGTGGCGCATCTGCAGGTCCGTGTTCACCAGGAGCGTTCGCAGCGCCAGGGCCACGTCGCTCAGTCCCCGCTTCTGTCGGGCGTCAGACCACCAGGCCAGGATGGGAGGCTCGGCCGGAGGCTTCGGGATCCAGCCGGGTCCGAGGGGGACCACGGGCTCGACCATGACCATGCGCACGTCGAATGTCTGGAAGGCGGGCGCCAGGTTGCGGTTGGCCAGCACGATCATGGAGGCGTTCTCGCACGCGGTGGCGCACGCTTCCAGGCGCGCGGGCAGGTAGCTCGCTCCGATCTCGGCGCGGGACCAGGGGTCCTCGGAGAAGTCCACGATGACGGACCGCCCCTGGGCGCGGGCCTTCTCGATGAGGGCCACCGCCATGTCGGACGATGGTTGGTGGATCCAAAGCACGTCGGCCCCCAGAGCGCGCTCCTGTGCCCCAACGTGGCCCAGGATGACTGCGGGTAGGCCAAGTGCCCGGGCGGGCGTGAGCACGCGCCAGAAGGCGTCAGGCGTGTCGCTCACGGTCAGGAGCTTGCCCTCGTCGTCGTTGGTGTCCTCATGACCTACGACGAAGCAGCAGGTAGTCACGGAAGCTTGTCCTCGTCGATGGCGGGCCCGGTCGATCGGCCTTCGCTGATGACCTCGGCGTCGCCCCGCTTCACCAGCTCCAGCCAGTGGTCTTCGAGGGGGACCAGGATGCTGTCGCCCCGGTTGATCGTCTGCCTGCCCCACGAGTACTTGTCGGCACCGGAGCGCCGGCCGTGGAACAGGATGCGGACGCGCTTTGTGCCCTTGCGCGCCATTACAGGCTCCGGTCCTCGACCGTCACGATCTGGAAGGCGTCGGCAGCGGTGCCGCCCGTGAAGGTGACGGAGGAGACGTCGACCACGGTGTCGCCGGCGGAGCCGAGCGCCACGGTGTGGCCCTCAGTGCTGCCCGAGGGCATGGTGCCCGTGCGGGTGACGGTGGAGCCGTTGGCCAGGACCGCGTGAACGGTCACGACCACGTCCGCGCCGCCGATCGTGCCCGAGGCCACCAGGGCGATCTGAGCCCCGGAGTACTTCGCGGTGTCGACGGAGGCGGAGTCAGTGAACGTGCCGGCGCCGGCGCCGGTCACGGCCACGGATCCCAGCGTGGTGGCCGGGGGGAAGACCACGGCGGCCGCGAGGTACGGGTTGCCGTACTGCCTGAAGAGCGGGTGGACCCGACCCTCGTCAGCGGAGACCAGCCAGGCGCTCACGTCGCCGCCCAGATGGCTGGAGATCGCCGAGTTGAAGACGGCCAAAGCCTGCTGCAGGAAGGTCGGACTGCTCAGGGCCGCGACCACGGCCATGGCGGCCGGCAGCAGATCGACGGTGATCTGGCAGGTGTCAGCGGCCGTAAAACCGTTGATGGCGTCGCGGACTACGGCGGCCTCATAAGCCCCGGTGTCCGGAGTCGCGTCGTCGCCGGCGGCCGCAACCATGGCCTGGATGGCCCGGGCGTAGTCGTCAGTGAAGGCGAGGTACTCGGTGGCGGTGATCTTTCGCTGCGTGGTCACGGGGGGCCTCCTCTTTGAGGGATGAAGACTCTGGATGCCTAGCGCACGGTGGCAGCGTGTGAGCCCACGTCGGTGGCCACCGCGCTGCCGTTGTTGTTGTTCACGGTGATCGTCACGGCCGTCTGCCCGACCGCCGCGTTCTTCGCATTGAGCTGAGCGGTGAGGTTGGCCTGGGCCGAGGCTGAGAGTTGCTGCCCCTGCGCGTTCATCCACACGAGCTGGCCCTGGCTTCCCCGGCTCGCCCCGACGGTGGTGTACTTCTTCATGTCCTGGGCGATCTGAGCGGCGCCGATGCCCGCTGCTGCGGCGTTGGCTTGGAAGTCGCTCGCCAGGTTGCCGGTGGCCTCAGCGGCCTGCTTCTCCTGCGCGTACTTGTCGAGTGCCGGCTGCTTGGCGGTCTGCTCGTCGTTCTGAGCCTTCGCCTTCAGCCAGCCCTTAATAATGGGCACGAGGACGGCGCTCACGATCGCCAGCTCGGCCCCGATGGCCATGCCGGCCGTGCCGATACCCACGCCAGCAGCCGCGCCCTTCGTGGCGATGCCGGCTGCAGCGGTGGTCTCGGCAGCTTCGATCTCGGCGCCCCCGGTGGTGACCTCGGCAGCGGTCGTGGTTTCGGCTCCGGCGATCTCCGCCCCGCCCCCGGTCATTTCGGCCCTCATCTCCTGGAAGGCGATCTTCATCTGCTCCGCGCCCTGGGTCAGGGTCTCGGAGATCTTGGCCGCGCCCTCTTTGCCGGCGGTGCTGATGAGCGTGGCGGAGTCCGTCTCGGCCTTGGCGACCTTGGCGCCCCCCTCCTCGGTAGCGGCGTCTCCGCCGGACTTGCCGGTGAACTTGCCCACCACACCCTTGACGCCGCCCACCACACCCTTGCCCAAGCTCGCGGCACCCTTGATGCCGAAGCCCATCATGGCGAGGGGGATCATGAGGGCCGCGAGCCCGCCCAGCACCATGCCGGCCGCCAGGACCGGCTTCGGCAGGATACTGACGACGTTGGCGAAGAGCTTCAGGGCCGGAGTTATGCCTTTGCCCAGGGCGTTGCCGGCCTCCTCAGCAGCCGTCTTCAGCTCGCCGAAGGACTTCTCCGTGGAGGCTTGCCCCGCCGTACCGGCGATGTTGGTCGTCTGCTCCATGACGGCCTGGTAGCGGAGCTGGGCCTGAGCAGTGGGGTCCATCTTGTCGTAGGTCGCCTTGTACTTGCCGCCCTCGAAGGTGTCCTTCATATATGGCGCGCCGATGTTGATGCCGAGCTGCCTCAGGCCGAGCCCGCGCCCGGAGGCGATGCCCTGGCTGATGGCCGTGCGGACGGCGTCCATGTTGTTCGCGTACTGCGG
>QGNH01001130.1_pt1 | contig 38343 bp, 57 predicted proteins | sample 1735481 | NCBI WGS metagenome assembly QGNH01 (sample SAMN09239004, study PRJNA386568) | Viral metagenome, whole genome shotgun sequencing project. | reverse complement strand
TCCTGCTGTTCGACGAAATCGAGAAGGCGTCCGACTCGCTCTGGCAACTACTGCTTGGAATTTTGGATAAGGCCACGCTCACCCTGGGTGACAATCGCCGGGTAGACATGTCCAGCTGCATCATCATCCTAACCTCCAACCTGGGATCTGCAGAGATGCAGGGTTTGGTAGAAGGTGGCATGGGTTTTCAGGGGAAGAAAGAAGCCTTTGTCAACGAGGCATTTGATGCGAAAATTAGCCGCTCCGCCTTGGACGCGGCCAAGCGTAAATTCTCGCCAGAATTCATGAACCGCATCGACAAAGTCGTCGTGTTCAAGACACTACGCGATGAACACATGATCAAGATTCTCGAGATTGAACTCGGGATGGTGCAACAGCGTGTTCTGATGGCAGCGAGTGCAAATCAATTTGTTTTCTCCTGTACACCCAAGATGAAGGAATTCCTGCTGGCTGAAGGACGTGACCCGAAGTACGGGGCGCGGCACCTGAAGCGTGCTCTGGAACGTGAACTGATGCACCCATTGGCGAACTTGGTTTCTACATCTCAAGTGAAACTTGGAGATTTCATCCAAGTCGATCGGGTGAACAAGGCCACCGTTTTCACCAAAGCGGAAGGTGCCATGGTCCCGGCCCTATTGGCAAGAGTGGACCAAGAAGGAACTTTCTAAGGCTATCTCCCGCTAAGTAGGGGTGATTGCATGGGGTTTCAATCGGCCACACGTACTTTTTGGTCATTCTTTAACGGCTTGTTCAGAGAACCAGACGGCACTCCGTCCGTAACCCGCACTCTCCTTATCCTGTTTGCCACCTTTGACGTCTGGGTTATCTGGCGAATTGTCTATCACTTGATTCGTGTAAAAGACCCCGTGTTGGTTGGCACTTGGCTTGGAAATCTACCCATGCTCATTGGAGCCTTAATTGCCTTGGCAAGCATGCCCTATGCCATCAATCGCGGTTCGACAACTATGAGTGACTTGGCTGGCATGATTGGAAAACGAGCGGATCAGCAGAACACCAACGTAACAAAGGCAGTGGAAGTTGTGGATCAACAGATTGCTACTCGGACAACCACTTCAACTTCCACCCCAACCAATGGTGATAGCCCTTCGCCGTCCTCACCTCCCCCTCCCTCCCCGGCGATAGGTTCAGCTGGGCCTAAAGGATAGTCATGGGCCAAGTCAGCACCAAGCTCCGTCGTGGAAAGGGAATGTACTTCCACTGGTGTCCAGCCTGTGACGAGATGCACCCGCTCCCAGACAGCTGGCAGTTTGACGGCAACTTAGAATCTCCGACGTTCACTCCCAGCTTCCGGCACGGTGGCTACAGGAAGCACAACGTGAATGGTGTCTGGACCAAACCCTTTTGGGAACGGGACGCGTCAGGAAATACCATCCCCTCCGTCTGCCATTACATTCTAACGAATGGGGTTCTGAACTATTGTGGGGACTGCACGCATGCCCTAAAAGGTCAGTCGATTTCACTCCCAGACCTACCCGATTTCGTCCGAGATCCAGTAGAATAAACCATGAGACCAAACGGACCGACACACGGAATCCTGCAGATGCTGCACGAGCGCGGCAGTAACGGTGCCCGCGCCAAAGAGATCACTCTCTGCTTCCCGGCTACCGAGTCCTCGTCCATCCTGACCAACATGCGCCGCAAAGGTTTGATTGCGAAGGCGGGTCCGGAGCAGACAGCCGCGTGGGTCCTGACCGCAGCGGGTTTCAGCCTTCTTCGCAGCTTGGGTGATTACACTCCGCAAACCTACTGGGAAACCGTCTGGGGCATCGGCAAGTACAACACTTTCAAACATCTTCACTTCACGGGCCTCAACGAGAATCACCAGCCCTGGTCGCAACCCGCGTATTTTGAACAGTATCAAAGACGGAGTTGCTAATGGCCAAGAAACCAGTTGTCCTCGATCCTGAAGCTATCGCCAAGAAACTCGTCGACGTGATGAGTGCCGACAACGGCTGCCACTTTGAACTGGAATCCGCGAATTGGGTCGCGCTGGTGAAGGCGACCGAAGAAATGATCAACGCAGGATGGGAAGCAAGCCAGGATGAGATCGAGCTAATCGCCGCTGGTGATCAAGACGAAGCAGAATCGAAGTTCATGCTCGTCCCCGGCTACACCGAACTCAACACCGCTCTGGCCGCGATCTTCGATTCGCCTATCGCTTAGACCGAGCACGGGCGCGATTAATCACCTGCCGTAACGCATCCCGACCAAACCTCTGGACAAACGTGTCCCCGGCTGGCGTCTCGCCGAACGCCTTGGACTTTTTATCGTACTGAATCGGTGCCCCAGGCGTGGGCGGCCCGCCTGCAGATCCATAAGGTTGAACCCTCTTATTTCCCATCGAGGTTCCTAGTTTCATTTTCCGTCTAGCCTCACAAATGAACTCGGTAGCCAATAAACTTTATGGTGCTTCTCGTATTTCCCGGTGTTCTCACACTGGCTCTGCCCCGGCCCCTCTACGTGGTGACAGACGGCCCGCGCCACGGGTGCATGGTCAAACGTAAACACAATCTTCTCGCCGGGTAACGCGCTCGGGCGACTCCGATATGCCCAGAACTCCCAGTTGCCCTCGGGCGGCTCTTCCCAGAAGTGTTCGCGAACCGACTTGGGGACCTCGATCTTGAAGGCGGTCTTGACAGCCGCCGTGCCTTGCAACTTGGGCTTCTCCCCTTTCAGGATCCCCCTGGCAATCTCTTCTGCGTCCGAAAAGTTTCTGTTCGCCCAGTCATAATCGGGCAACTGATGAATCACAACTTCGTGGTTCGAAACTTCCCGGATTCCCCAGTCCTTTTCTTCCGGCTTGATTCCGGCCTTACGCAAAAACTGCTCCGGTGTTTGACCACCGTTACTGTCCCAGATCTTCCCTTGGGAATCTTGCACAGCGACGTGATCAACCCCGAAATTCCCCTCAGTCGGCCCAACAGCCACGTATTTAGAACCCGGTAGGAGTTGGTGAAGATGGAAAGCTAGTCGCCAACACCCACCGTACTGCCAGCGATCTCTAATGGAGAAGGCGATCTTTGCACCTAATCGAACTTCAAAATGATTCGGTTCAGTTTCGTCGACCGAAAAATCTCGCTTCAGACTTTCCCAGACCCGACGAGCATCTTTACTCGGGCCAGAGCGCATCGTCTCTACCTTGATGAATCCGCGCTGCTTTAGCGCCTTGAGGACTTGTACGTACATGTCCCGACCTTCGCCCCGGCCCCGCATCTCCTTCACCAAGTGGACGTCGTCAACGAAGGCAACGTTTCCGTCAACCTGTACTTCAACCCAGCCTAGTTCATCCCCCGGCCCACCAGTATCCTCAGTCCCTAGCGGGTAGAAGCGGAACATCAAATTTCCTCGGCGACCTGGCGTGTCCATTTCCATTTGTAGGGCAGCCACCTTGGGCTCATCCTTAACTTTCTTTCCGGTTGCGGCCTCGTAAAAGGCCTGAAGATCTTGCTCGCTCAAGATGGTCTGCTCCAACACTTTCGTGAAGCGACGATCCGAGGCTTTCGCGGCGGCCATTGACATCACATTGACGACCTTCGCGGCGGCGGGATTCTCCACCCAGAATTCGTTGCCGAACCCGCGCTTCACTTGATGGTAGGCGTCACGCGGCACGGCGGACATATCGATGATGGCAACATACGGACGGGACTTGCCGTAGTACGCGGCCCAATTGTCCAAATGAGAAGTGATCATCAGCTTGCCCGGCTCCATCGTTCCCCCGGCCATGCTGCTCATGTCACGCGGCCCCTTCTTGGGGTCGATCTCGAAGTTTGGGTTGTCCGTCAGATGGTAGTAACGTCCATGCTTCAGGTCGATGATGAAATCCTTTTCGAACTCGTCGAACGTCGGTGCCTTCTTCGCCTCGGCAGCGAGACCCGCGAGCATCCTGGGGACGGATGCCTTGGCGGTCTTGGCGGATGCTTCAATTCCGATCATGTCCATGGGCCAGATGTCAACGTCTGTTGGCTTGAACACGATACCGGGAAGCAGCTTCCAGTTGTATCCGCCGCCCGTCTCGTAGACGCCGGGCGCGATGTCCACGCCATAAGCCTCGCGGTCTGAAGTTACGATGATCCAAGCGTGGTCGTCGCCGTCCTGCCCACCTTCATGCAGCTCAACGTCCTCACTGGAGGCGATCACTCCCTGCATTGCTTCGGAAATCTCATCGCAGATTCCGTGCTCCTCTTCGGGATCTTCGTTGTTCACGAAGACGTTTTCGTCGTAGACCTGTTGGGCGGCGGCAGCCAGCTGGGGACGCAAAGCGACGAGCTTCTGCATGAGCGGCCCCAGCGCGGCGGCGGTCTTGTAGTCCTCGTCAATCTCATAGTGCTCCTGGTAATAGACATCACCGATGCGACCGATATAGATCGGGTCGCCGCCGTCAAACTGGTCGTGAGTCGCGTCGACATAAAGACGCTGTGAGGGAATTTCGACCCACGTGTGGAGCCATCCCTCGTTTTCTTCTCGATTCCTAAAATACGCGCCCTCCATCATTTGTGCATCTGGATACCGATTGGTCAAAGCCTCGTGAACTGCAGTCGACACCGGGATGCAGTCCCCGTGAGTAGACGTACACTGACCGATAGCGTCCTTCCTCTCCCCCTGGACGACCAGTAACAGGTCCTCAGGTGATAGTGGCTCAGATGCGGCCTGGAGCACGAAATAGTTGCCGGGCGGCGTCAAGTTGGACTTTGGTGATGGTACTTCCACGACACCAGGGATCTTGCGCCACATCTTCTTGGCATAGTCGTTCGTGTTACGCTGAGGATCGGAAGTCAGGCCGCCGTAGAACTTCGCCAACGTCTGGACGATCTTCGGCCCCAAACCCTGCTGCTGGTGCTTGTCGTTGAGACGGATGGCGCGGATAGACGGCGCAGGAAGGTCCGGGTAGAAATCCAGTGTGACCTCGCCCACAGCAAAGAGCTTGTCCGTGTCGTTCAGGATGGTCCAAGTGTTGGACTCACCACTTTCTTTTGGATGTTGCGCGTAGGACAGCCAGTAGCCTCCACCAAGATCCAGCAGCGTCGGTTTATTCTGGTAGGTCGCGGCCTCTTTGGCGAATGTTCGGAGAGGCACCCAGACCTTGGCCTCGTTGTCCCAAATCTCGATGTACTTGACCGGGATGCTTCTCTTGACCAGCAGCACCTCACCGATACCGCCCTGGTGTTCCGTCTTGTCTTTGAAAGGCCGGATGTCCACGCGATAGCCATCAAAATACGGCGCGGTATCGGGACCAAATGCCTGCCAGAGATCGTCCTCCGTGCGTGATAGCCAAACACCCTTCGTCTTGGCTCCCGTTCCCCCGGTGATTTGGGCCACCAGACCTTTCGCTTTTATACCTTCGCGATTCCTTGATTTGGAAACGTGATAGCCGACGTCTGGAATCTCACGGTAACGCTCGGAGATCCAATCGGACGGCGTTCCTCCCTGCTTGAAGAGTGTCGGATTCAATTCCTGCAGCGGGAAGTCTTCGTACTCGCCTTGAACGCGCTCAGGGATGTTGGCCCAGGCCTGTGTGCCCTCCCCGTCTGACCCCGGCTGTTCCTGGTATTGCGTGTCACTGAGCGGTGGCGTCTTGTGGGAGGCAGCCTTGACCAACTTCCCATCCCGGTAGATCTCCACTTTTAGTATCTCGGATGCGGGGATATCTTCTTCTCTAATGTACTCATTTGCACCATGCCGCTTCCACCCGGCGCTTGATTTCAAAACCACCACGGCGGCATCCTGTCCGGAACTCCTATCTTCCGCCCAGGACAATGCCGTCTCTCGATCGGGCACGGCTGTGACGAAACCCAGTTCCCCGGCGCTGAGTCCGTGTTTCAGGATGCTCTTAACATTCTCTGCTGGTGTCCCGTGGTACAGGACGGTGGACGCGAACTTCTGGAAGATCGCAACATCTTCTTTGGGCACAGCGAGATAGACCTTCTGCGCGCCCATGTCACGTAGGACAGAGAAGCGGTGTCGTCCGTTCGTAAAACTTGGGATATTGTTGTAGGGATCCCAGGAGACTATGGGGGCTTTGATGGGAGTTCCTGGGTTGTCCTTGAGCCACTGCTGGAATCGTGGATAACGGTCACCAATCTGGCCCGCGCCGCCCGGCCCAATGTAGAAGCCCGAATCGTTCTTCCAAACCTCATCCAGTTTCTTAGGATCTACAGCGACCAAAACATCGCCCGCGCTACGCGGTTCCTTGATGAACTTGTAAGCAGACTTGTTGAATGGCACCGCCTTGCGGTCACCTCCCTTCCGAGAGAGCAGAAGGCTGTTCACTTGGAACGTGATGCCTTCGCAAGCGTCGGAACCTTCATACTTGGCAGCAGCCTCGGGTTTCACATAGGCTAGTGTGACATGGGGAGTGTAAGGGAAATCGTCGGGCCGGTTGCCCATGACCGCTTCAACCTTGTCGTGCAGCTGTTTCAGCTGGGGTGCGTGGGCCTCGGCAACAACCGGCGCTTGACTTCCGCTGGACTCGCTAGGGACGAAGACATGCAACTTGCCCAAGATTACTGAGAATGGCTTTACGCCTTTTAGCGTATCGTCCAGAAGATCGACGTCATCCTTTGCGCCAAACTTGATCGTAATATGTGGGTCGTCTTCACGCCCATCAATACCCAAATCTTCGTCGGGAATCGTCAGGGCGGCCTGGACTACAGCAGCGGCGGCGGACGCGGGTAAACCCGCCAAGACCACGGCATAGGCATGCGGTCCCGTCTTAGCCGTCTCTTCAAACGGATGCTCGGGATCGGTCATCGTGATGTTGTTCTCCGAGTGATCTGTGTGCTGCCGTTGGCCTTCTCCCTGGGGACCAGCCATCTTCACAAACTGTGGTGGGATCGCGGCATCCTCCAAGTAGAATCCTTCACGTTGTTCCAAAGGATCAGCGTGTAACTTCGCACACAATTCCTCGGGCAAATCCACCTTGAGCACTGCCGGTTCTTTCCCGGTTTCGTCATTCCGACGACTGGCATGCCACAAGGCAGTGTCTATGCTAGTGGTAAGAAACACACCAGGATCGAACCCCTTCTGCAAGATCTCCGCCGCGCCGTCTTCGTCTGTGCCAAAATAAAAGGAGGTTCTGTTCGCGGTTTTGAACTCCCCAGTATCCTTCTCCACCTGCCGCGCTCGGTCATCCCAGATCTCTTTGAGGCCAGGGTCTTTCAAGCAAGTCGAGTCCAGCGCCACTCCGATGTATTCCTTTGTCCAGGCCCGAATGACCTCTTGGAGCTGGTCGTGAGTCTCTAGAACCGCTAGGCGGGCGGTGAACACCTTGATTGTTTCACCCGCTGCTATCGCGTCCTGGATCTTCTTTACCATCTCAGGAATAGGAGCACCAATAGTCATAGCTTCAAACGGCTCAGGCTCGAGGGCAAGCGTCTTGTCCAGGTCCACACCAATCCAGGGTGCGTAACCCCCGTTTTCTTCCCACTCTGCCTGCTTCGAAGCCTGTTTGATAGCGATGATCTTGTACATCTGCTGCATGAATCTTTTGAACACCGGATCCCCGGCCCCGAAGTAGTCCCAATATGTCCACAGGGTGTGGGAATCGCCCGCGAAACTCTTCAGATCCGGACTGGACAACTTCTGAAGAATCTGTTGATCCGTGTAATTGATGTTGCGTAATTCCTCCACGGCTTCTCGCGCAAACGCGGCGATCTCGTGCGCGTTGCCCAAATATTGATAGAGCTTATCAGGATCCGCGCTCAACGAACGGATGGCTTTGTCCACCTTAGAAACATAGTTCTGCCCATACTCGTGTTCGTACCGTTGCTGGATCCAGCGTTCAACCGTCACCGAGAGAGGCGTAGACGCGGCGACTTTGGCCGTCTTCAAATCCGGTGCGGTCTCCCACAGCTGCTTGAGAAGATCGTGAGTCTCGGGCTTCTCCCGGGAGTAGGCTCTGTCACCGATGCGGTGCTTGCTGGATTCAAACGGAGCGAATGGCGTCTTGACGAGTTTGAAGTCCGGGTGCAATTTCCAGTATTTGTCCAACTTCTTCTGCGCAGCGGGGCCAAGACGCGTTGCCCATTGGAACACGAAATAGTTCTCCTGCCATTTGCGAATCAGTAAGAAAACTTCTTTGCCAGACGGCGTGCGAACGTACTGCTCGTCTGATTTCTCCGTCGCGAAATCAGCGCCCAGACGGGCGTTGAAGCGGTTGGCTATCTCGCGCCAAGGTAGACCGTGGCCACCAATCAAGTTCATCTGGAATTTCAGAGACTTACCTTTGCGGAGCCAGTCCTTCAATTTTTCAGCGTAAGCCACTTGCTCCTCGTAGGTCGGTTCTGCGCCGGAAGGCTTCTCTGGCATCACAGGAACCTGTTTGAGATAGTTGACCATGTAGTCTTCGTGATGGGCAAGCTCGTGAGCGAGGACGCGACGGAGCGTCTTCTCATCCGCCATGATTTCTTTCTGGAGGAAGATGACAGAGGTGGGTTGATTAAGATGCCAGCTGCACCGACCAGCCAGGGCGAGGCTGTGTGGTTGACAACTTTGATGTCTGGCTTTGGCAATCCTGGAGTCAGGATCGGCCAGAGCTCAGCGAGTGCGCTTTGCGCGTTTGCATAATCGCTTTGATCCGCGCTTTTAAGTAGAGGAGAATGCATCTCAATAAGGTTTTGGAAGTTAACCCTTAGAACATTGTGATCCCGCGCCGGACCGCACTCTTTTTGAAGAAACCACGATCCGAAATGAGCTGCCGCCATTTTTCAAAAGCAGGACCATGGTCATCACGACAGTCAGTTGCTATGTGGATCATTTCATGGGCTAGAGTAGAGAGTCTCTTACGAACATCTTCTCGGCATTCTCGTGCTAATACGATAATCCAACGATGAATAACGTCCCCGGGATCAATCCAACCCTCGTATTGAGCTTCAAATTTTTGGTCTGCTTCGCTATCCGTTGCCCAGCGCACACCGATGTTGTCGGGAAGCATACCGTCAAAAAAGCGACGGTTGAAGTCTACGTATCGTTTGCGAAGAGTTTTGTCGGAACGCACAGAACACCGCCATTCCTAACTGTTAATTACCGGCTAAAATCTGATCTCGACGAGAAAGTATCGTGGTCACGTACAAACGAGCAGCCACGCGTCGCGCTTCCGAAGAAATGCTGGCGATGCGGTTCTGCACCAAATCCTGCAGCTGAGTTACGGTATGTTCTCCTGCCGACACAATGTCCTTGAGTTCGGCCAATAATTGATACTCCGCCGGAGTTACCTCTCCCATTCTCGGCTTGTAGATCATGTCATGGGCCACCTCAGACCAAGCCAACATTAAGGCTGACGCCACTTGGATCTCTACCACCAGCCCCGCGTATTTGACAGCGAAGTGAGTCGCTTCATAATCACTACCATCACCCGGACCCTGGTCCTCTGGGAAATGTTTCGGAGGCCGTGCCTGTTTGTACAAACCATTTATGATCTCACCCACGGGTTCTCGATCGATGGGGAAGTACAAAGCCACGCGTACCCCGGCGAGATCTTTAATGTCTGACCGAATATCCTTAAAATCTGCATACGGGCGCAACACATTACGTTTGACCAACTTCTTTCGTAGGCTTTCTACATCCTTGGCGCGAGAGATGACAGCGGCCCGTATGTGATGGGACTCGCAAGCGGCGGCGAGTTCGCTTCTCACCACGTCAGCGGCCTTGGCGTAAAGTTGACGCTGACGGGCGTACTGCGCGACAAATTTATCAATGAGATCGGTATCAGCAGCTGTCTTGTCGTCGAGATACTCGATATCATCCTCTTCGCGATGTCCGTCTTCGTTAGAAGGTTCCTGCTCACCCGTCTCGGTCAAGTATGATTCCAATCTCAAAGCGCCAGACGGAATGAAGGTTGTAGTGTAAACAGCCCCGGTATCCTTTGCATCAGGATGCGTATCTTCAAGAATTTCCTGGCTCGGATCAAGCGTAACTTGCCAGAGATCAAGCCCTCTGTCAGCTTCCCTGTAGTTGTGCCAGAAATTGTATGCCCAGTTGATTGCGTCATCTTTCTCGCCGAACAGGTAGATGCCTTTTGGTCTGCTAACCTCGTAGAATTCCTTGGTCTGTGGAACCAATCCACGTCTTTTGATCGACTTGCGGTTCACAGTTGGACTGATATGATGGTAGTGCCCGGAAGCGGCGGTTTTCTGATGTTCCTCTACGGCATCGAATAAGTAGTCAAGCGGAACCTCGGATATGTCACCTAGACCATCCCAGGTGTCTGGCCCCTGCTGTTGGTACATTTCCTCAGCAGCTTCCAGAGTCCCGAACCCGAGCATCACCTTGTACTCATCAAAATCGCCGTTCTCCAGAACCTGTTCGACGACATACGCATATTCCGCGTCTTCGTCGTCTCCTACATACACATCGACATTTTCTTCGTCACCGGCAGCCGACGTTTGTGGAATGAAGCCGTAGTTGCATTTCATTTCGCGAGACCAAGCGCGGCCTTCCGGGTCAATGCCCTTGCGCACAGAACCTTTGGGATCCTCAATGACAATTGGCAATCCACGGAAGGACCGTTTTTGTTTCTCAACCTCTTCCGCATTGTGAAGGAAATGAGCAGTGAAACGCATTGTTGCCAGTCTTTATGGGAAAATTTGGGAATCCGAGAATTCTCCTTCAATTGAGGCTCCGAAAATCGTCTAGGACTCTCTGATAGCGAGTATTAACCAGCCCGAAGGTAACCGAAAAGTAACCGCTACGGAGTACATAGTGAATGACGTTTAACTCCGGGCCATTTTCGTGGAGGCAATAACTTTGAGTAGAAAAGCCACACCAGTCTCTCCAGAAGTTCTCGCCCTTCAAGAAAAGATCGCAGAGTCGTATAACAAGCATGCCGGCAATGTGTCGGCAGTAGCCCGCGAATTGGATCTTTGTCGTGGGACCATCTACCATCACCTCCGTAAACTAGGTGTTGGAAAGAAGGGCAACCGTAAACCAGTCGCTGCGGGATCCGTCCATGGTACCGGGTACAAATCAGCCAAACTCCCCGAGTCGGGTGAAGTCAAACGGTACATTCTAACCTCCGCTCAGAACAACACCTATGTGCACAACGGTGTTTGGGAGAACCTACTTGCGTTGGCGGCGCACTACAAAGCCGAAATTCTAGTTGGAACCTATTCCTACGACAAGAACGCCTATGGCCCATTGGCCGTAAAGCGCGGCACCTTTGACGACAGCGAGGACGAGGAACTCTGGTACGACCCCAAGGTTGAGGAGCACATCAACGACCACCAGGTCGAGCTAGGACACGGCCTGATGTGGTGTGGTAAGATGAACATTCTCCCTACGGCGGACGACCCGCTGTCCGGCCTGGAAACTTACTCGGGCCGCAAGTCCAACATCTTCCCTCACGCCAAGATGGCGATGCGTTCCATCGCTACGATGCAGGATGAGGGTGTCAAGTTCAACTACACAACCGGAACCTGCACCAAGAAGAATTACATCCAGAAGAAAGCCGGATTGAAAGCTGAGTTCCATCACGTCTACGGCGCGGTGCTTGCAGAAGTCAACCACAACGGTAATTGGTGGGTTCGCCAACTGGACGCAGACGACACTGGACGCATGCAGGACCTGGACGTTCTGGTCGAACGCGGTACAGTCACGACAGGCCACACGGTTGAAGCAATCACCTACGGCGACATCCACTGCACAACGATCGATCCAGTCGTTCATAAGCTGAACTTGGAAATGTTGGACGCGCTGAAACCAAAATATCAATTCATCCATGACGTTATGGAAGGTGTCTCGGTCAATCACCATGAGGCAGGCAAGCCCTACTCGCGATTCAAGGTGCATCTACGCGGCTTGACGTCGCTCGAGAACGAACTCAAACTATCGAAGGAGGTGCTGGGTGAATATGTACGTCCCGGTGTGGAGATGGTCATTGTCAACTCCAACCACGATAGGTGGATGGACAGATTCCTGGACGAGTACGATCCCCGGCGTGACGATCCTCAGAATGCCGAGATTTATTTCGCGGGTAACGCGGCCCGCTTCGCGGCGCTACGTGAGAATGGTTACAGCGGTCCGGGCAAAGGGACCAAGGAACTCAACATCACTGGGTATTTGTTGCAGAAGTTTGGTGGATTTAACGCTCGAGCCAAATTCTTAGATCTGGATGAATCCTTCAAGATCTGCGGGGATAAGATCGAGTGTGGTATGCACGGTCACCTGGGAGCGGATGGGGCACGAGGAACTCCCGGACAGCTCTCTAAGATCGGGAGAAAATCGAACACAGGGCACACCCATTCGGCAGGGATCTGGAACGGAACCTATGTGGCGGGTACAAGTACGACTTTAAGCATGTCCTATAATTCGGGACCAAGTTCATGGAGCCACTCACACATTTTGACCTACAAAAATGGAAAACGCACAATCGTGACCGACTACGCGGGGCGGTGGCGGGCGTAACGGAAATCTCTTCCTGATCCGTAGTATCAACCAACCACCATGACCCTCGTTTGCAGCATCTGCGTGCCTCCACCCCATCTTGATTTCAAGGTCACGGATAAATTCTGCTTGAAATGTAACAGAAGCACATTGCACTACGCCCCGGAGAAGCCCACCAGAGGAGTTGTTATCATACAGATGGTGCCACAATGATCGAGATCCGCAATTCGTTTACGGCTGAAGAATTGCCCGATTTCTACGAGATTGAGTGTGTCTGCTTCCCCGAACTCATACGCTGGGATAGGGAAGAATTTGACACCACGCTCGCTAAGAGTGATGTCTGGGTGGCAGAGTTTGTGGAAGACTCCTGTGAATGCGGGCAAATCTGGAATTGTACCTGTAACGACACTCCAAAAGAAACTCGAGAACTCGCGGGCTTTCTCGTCTCTAAGATCAAACTCGGCATGGGCTACATCATGTCTGTGGACATTACTCCTTCACACCGTCGGAAAGGTATCGGCGCGAAACTGATGTACGCGGCGGAAGAACACTATCAGAAACTCGGTCTCCTGAAGGTATTTCTCGAAGTCGCTCGCGACAATCCTGCCCAGACTCTTTACTTCAAGCTGGGGTATCGCGTGACGGGCTTCCGCCAGAAATACTACGATGATGGAAGCGCCTGCCTAGTAATGACGAAGACCCTCGACCTCCTTGACCGCATGAACACATCCGCCAATCGCAGTGCGATGCGCTCCGCATTTAACGCAACGCCCAGTGAACTCGGCAGGGCCGCTGTTGCACAGGCCCAAGACACGAAGCTCCTTCTTCCCTAACTGTTTCTTCTCCACGGCGGTCCGAGTGTACGGACGACCCCAGAAATCTTTCTCCAGAATGTGGGTGAGTTCAAAGGTGTACCAGATGCCGTCCACCATCTCGTGATAGTGATCATCGTCCACGATGATCTTGGTCACGGGGCGCTCGGGGCGCGGGTGATTGATGGGTGGTGCCCAACAGAGGAGTCCGGTCCAGGGATGAATGTAGAACTCGTTGGAAACGGGAGACTCGTTGGAACCGTAGCAACCGCCGTAGATAGTCCCGGTCTCCGCGCCAATCCAGCAGTTGGTGGCAACGTGCCAGTCAAGGTCACGGAGGAAGCGATATCCGACGTAGGAACGGCGGTCGAATTCCGCGCAGATCTCGGAGTACACATCGTCCCAAGGGCGGCCAAGGCGGCTTTCCAGGAAACGATCAAAAGGATACGGAGCATGGCCTCGACCGTTACGACGAGACCCTTTGAGGTAGTCTTTGCGGACAGCATGACGCATAGATTGGGTGCCCCCTTGGCACCTAGTGCCTATCTATGTTTGACGTCATGATGTCCTCCTTTGGTGGGTGGTGCTTCGCGATCTTCTCTTGCCTGCAACAGCCGGATCACTTCTTTCAGGTTCTTGTTAACCTTGAGAAGCTCAGCCTTGACTTCACCGAGTTCTTCAGTGATTTCGCTGAACATATCTGATACTACTGTGGAAGTTCGTTTCCTAGCTAGTCCCAGAGGTTCCAATACCACTCGCCGAAGAGTTTCATGCCCTTCTTGAAGATCTTCTCGTCACGCTTGGCAAGCAGCTGGGACTTCTTGAAACGCTCGTCCCGGATCTTCTTCCACTCCTCTTTGGTCTTGTCCTTGGGTCGGCGACCCGGATACGGTCCCAACTCTTTCTCGTAGAGACCCTCTTTTACGCGGGCGCTCGCCTCGAACCCGGCGATGATCTGGTCCATGATCTTGTCCCAGCGGCGGGTTGCTGCCTTCCATCCAGCCTTGCTGGGATTCCCGTTCTTGTCCAGACTCCATCTTGGAAAAACTTCGTTCGGGACGCCATGCTTGTGCTTCTTCAGGTGACGCAGAGCATCGGGCATCCAGCCGTCCAGATAGTAGTCCAAGCTCCACGTGTCACAATCGGCCCAGCCGCGCTTGCCGCGCTGGATGAACCACTTGATATTGCGGTAGGTGTCGCCTGGCCACTCCCAGTAGTGCTTCACACGGGAGCGAACAAACCAGTAGATGCGGGTCTGCCAGGGATCGTCTCGCTCGAAGAGAGCGTCGAAGACGTCGTCGCATTCGTAGAATGCGGGTTCAGGATAGGGTTTGTTGCGTAGCCAACAGTCCAGCCGCGCTAGATAAGGGTGAAGCATACGTGTTACCTCCTAAGTTGTATTTGCCGAACTAAAGCATCCTAGATCGCTTGCTTCCTCCTTCAAGTTGTCTCTTCTCGGTCAGCGCGCAAGTATCGCAACCATTCAGCTTTTGATTGCTCGCAGTATGCCTTCAAACCGCGCAGGTTCAATACTCGCAGGACGTCACGAAGACGCCAATCTGTGGCTCTCATCATCTTCACAAAGATGTCCTCAGAGTTCGTCGGTTCTGCCTGACACCATTTCGACACCCAAGTAATCTCGGGTGAGGTTACGATCGGCAGCCCAGACACGACCATGTCGGCGGCCACTATGTTAAAGGTTTCGGAAAACGAAACTTGCAATCCCAAATCCATTTGTCGCATCACATCCAGGAAGTCCTTGTGGGACAGCCAACCGTGTTCGACGAGCTGGTGGCGAGTGTGAGCGAACAGCGCCCGGATGTTCTTCTTGTTGTTCTCGCCACCCTGTTCACTCCGTGTTCCGTTGATGTGGAACCGTAGCGTCTTCCTTTGGAAGTCTGCAAGCTCAATGGCCGTGGCCGCTTGAATCAGTTGATTCTTGAGCGGGCGGATAGCACCGAAGCACGCGACATCCAGAAACTCGTCCGCGGACTTGTGCTTCAGAAAATGCATCTTGGCCGGGTAGAAGTTGGGGAGACTTAGAACCTTCGACTCAATCATTTGCCCACCCCAATCTGGATGGGCGGCCCGAATGAGGTTGCGGATATCTCGAACAGAAGCGGTGGAGTTCGCCGCGTAGGAAACATGGGGAAGCGTCACATAGCGAAAGATCCAGTCAAGAGCGATGCCCTCGTTGGCCAAGAACGGCAGCTCACTATGCCCGTGAACAATCCACTGGATTTCGGGATTCAAACTGTGCAGCTCGACGAATTTCTGAGGAGTCGTCCAGATGGCCTCAATGACGACGTGGGTGGGCTTGAACTTCACACACTGGCGATGGATGTGGTTGTAGTCCGGAACCTCAATACTCTTTGCTTCGATGCCTTCATCCGTAAGCATGTCTACGACAAATCGTATGGAATTCGATAGGCCGTTTGATACCCCGATAGCGGCGTCGGGGCGCTCCTTCAGAATGAAAAGTACGCGGGGATCGGGCACAACTGGAACCCTCCTTGGACGTAGGCGTTCATAAATGGCAGAGAAAGTCTTGGCCAGTTCTGCCATTAACGAACATCCTTCGGAGTGGCTGTTTACGAGGTTATTCGGATATTCCGTTGCCCACGTGTTCCGGTAGAGCTTCGTTGGTGTTGCCCGAAACTTCCGGATCTGCGACGGATGGATCTCCATTCAGGGTCGCAGGGGCGACTTCTTGCAGGAAACCATTTTCAACTGTGGCATCCGGAACTTCTCCCTGTTTGGGTGTCTCTTCACCGGGCACGATGGGAGCTGGGTGTGTATGCTTCAGATCTTTGGGGAGGGTGCAATTTGGGTCGGTACACTCGGGAATCGCGCTTTGCGCGGCGGCGGCGGCCTCCGCCGCTTTCTCCGCTTCTTCCTCTTCCTTCGTGATCGCCTTGTAGGTGAACGTGTACTCCTTGGCTTCTTCGAACTTCACGCCTTCTTCGGGGTTCTCGATGTTGACGCGCAGGCGCTTGCCACGGAACACTTCGATCTCGTCGCGGGTGACGACGGCCTTGCCGCCCTTCTGTTCGATCAGAGCACAGACCAAAGCGGACAGGCGTTGGTTCTGTCCGATGACTTCGTTGAACTGGCCGATGAAATGCCCGACCACAGATGTGGGATCTTCCTTAACGGCCTTGAGCTCAGCGTTGAGGCGCTCGTTTTCCTTGATCATCTGGCTCAGGTAGAACCGCTTGAGGGATTTCTTCTGTTTGAGGATGCCGCGTCCCATGAAATGCTCCTAGTTGACTAAGGTCGGTTGCCCGCTGTGGAGGAGAGCACGAAAGATCTTAAACAGCAATTCTGCTTCGGCGCAGTACACTGCGTCCCCGCCGTCTTTTCCAGGATCGTGGCACTTCGTGCAAGTGGCCAGATGCTGCTTCAGCTCGGCGGGTGTGAAGTCTTCAGGCACGGCGTCTTATCGCTTCGCGGCCTTCTTCGCAACAGCCTTCTTCGCGACGGGCTTTGCGACTTCAATCTGGACGAACATCGCCGGGGTTGCGTAAAACTCACCCAGGATCGAGTTCTGCAGGTCTTCGTAGGTCAGGGCTGAAACCTTCTTGCAGCTCTGATCGGAGACCGTGAACTTGTCCCCAACTTTCAGGGTCGTGAACAACACTTTCTTTGTAGCCATGATTGGCACCTCACTTGGTAATACTCGTCAAACAACTTCTTCCACTGTTTGTGGTAATACTCGCTTCGGGAGAGCCACTCCGTGATCCGTTAGGAATTTCTCTGCCAGGCGCTTGATGTGGTCACCATCGGTTTGCAGCTTGGTGACAAGATCTTGGTTCGGGTCACGGACACCTTCGATCTGTTGCTTCTTGACACCTAGGACCTCAGACATCACCGGGTCAGAACCGTCGTCTGCCAGCAAGTAGTAGACCAACACCGGATCGTCCTGCCCGTCACGATGAATGCGACCAATGCACTGCTCGTGGACACCGGGACTCCAATCCAATTCGCCAAAGACGCAGCAGTGACAAATGTCCTGCAAACCGTCCATGCCCGCCCCGGCGCGAAGCGAGATGATCATCAACTTCGACTCGCCACGCAAGAACTTATTCTTGTTGGCCTCTTTCTGGGTTGGCGATTCGCTACCTGTGTAGAGGACCGGGTTCAGATCTTTCAGCTTCTCCATCCAGATATCATAGACGGCGCGGTGCCAGCCATACAGAACCACAGGCTCATCCGTCTCTTCAATCAGAAAGCGGACGAAGTCGGCGACGAACGGTGCCTTTGCGATACCTGTAGCCTGCCGCATCCACATTTCAAACTCGCCGGAGGCCCGCATGCGCTGGCCTTTGAACTGCTCCTTCTGGGCGAGGATTAGTTGGGCAAGCTCAATAGCTTTGCCCTGCATATGCTTCAGCGCGTCTGCATCGGTGTCAACGTAGTGTGGAACAATCGTAATCTCAGGCAGCTCACGCTTGACCTCTTTGCGGGTACGGCGGAGCATCAACCCGGCGTCGCGGGCGTAGATGCCGAAGGCTTTCGGATCTTTGATCTTGGGCTTCTGGTCGTCGTACACGCACCACTCGCGCTGAAACTCCTGCCATTCTCCCAGGGAGTCGGGACAGAGGACATCCAGCACGTTGAAGATCTCGCCGCCGTAGTTGTAGATGGGTGTGGCGGACAGCCCCAGACGAAACTCTACGCTGTTCGCGATGTGCTCGGCGGCCTTGTACTTTTGAGTGCCCTTGTGGCGCAGCTCTTGGACCTCATCAAAGATGAGAGACTTAACGATGGGTGCGATGGTCTCACCCCAGCCAGAGAGCTTGTGATAGTTAGAGATGATGACGTCCGGCATAGTTCCGCCCGCTGCTAGATTGTACGGCGTGGACTTCTTGAGGATGTGGCAACGAAGGTCGGTGAACTTCTTTATTTGGTCACGCCACTGAAAGGGTAGATGCGTCTGACAGACCACTAGGGCGGGCCGGAGACGGGCGTCTGTCATCCCGGCTATGGCAACCACCGTCTTTCCCAGACCCACGTCGTCGGCAAGGAGAAGACCTCCAGCGCCAAGCCACATCTCGGTAGCGCGGGACTGGTAATCGCGGGGCGGCAGCTTCATTCTGAAGTCACGAGCCGCCTCCTTCTCTGCCAGGATTTGTTCAATCAGCGTTGCCTTCTCTTTGTGACGAGACGCCTTGTAAGCCAGCGTGCCGGGGTTCTCCACAATCATCGGGTAGCGTTCAACAAACCAGGCGAGATCAAAGGAATTCTCAGGCGTTGCGGAGAGGTGCAGAGTGCCGTATTCGTAGGTGTTGATGCGGGCAAAGACGCGCTTCAGGCGGATTGCGACGTGCGGCTGGCACTCGATAACCCAAGTGTTGCCCTTCGCGTTGTAGCGGACTGTGCCGTAAGTTTTAGCCACGAGTGTCTGCTAACTCCGCCAGGACGTCGCCGTGGCAGGCTTCTGGCTTGCACCAGCAACCCAACATTTTGTCCTTCAACAGAAAGAGACGCTCAAGAAGGTATGGATTGTCCAGGATCCACTCCCGGTACTTTCGGAGGACTTCGGCGCGGTCACCGTCCTGGCCGATGTGGAAGGGATTGCCCCATCCTTCATCTGTGAACTCGGCATAGTCCCGGCCAATGTAGATGCAGTCGCGATGACCCTGTTTGAATAGGGCTTTGCGCACATGAACAACAACAGTCGCCATCAATTCCCCTTCGCCCAGCTTGTAGTGTGTCCGGGGCGCTGGCGCATGCGTTCCAGAATCGGTTCCAGCTCTTGCTGGGTCTCTACAAACCAGAGCTCAACCGTTATGCCGTCAACAAATCGAGCCGCGCTGTACGGATACTTCCCGATGGCTTCGTCAATCGCAGCGTGAGGATCCTCGACATCGACATCGAGAGCAACCTTGTGTGTCATAAGAAACTGTTGATCAACCAAACCACAAACAGCGGCTTCCCGTTCAGCTTGGTGGGTAGATCACGATGGCTCTGTCGTGTTGTCACCAACACCAATCCCTGAACTTCGGGCAGACAGGCATAACGATGCAACTGTCGAAGCACCTGCTGAAACGAGCCTCCTACCTTGACTTCAATACCGATGTCTCCCACCATAAAGTCGATCCGGTCCTTCTTGGTCAGAGGGACTTCGGTCTTCCACGGGAGGTTGCTCTGGTAGAGAATCTGAGAGATGGCAAGCTGGAGTTCCTTCTCACTATTGTAGCGGTATCGGGCGTGAAAAAGAATGTCGGCAAGCTCAGAGGCTGTCACGATACCAGTCCCTCGCGTTCTTGATGAAGATCCCCGTCGCGATGATGTTCATTGGATAGTCATATTTTGAAAATCGAACACCTGGTCAGCAATGATCTCAGCGTTCTCAAAACCAAACTCTACAAGAAACACAAACCCTTGTTGCTCCAAGAACTTCGCCCACGCCACTTGCTCTACCGTTGCTGGGAAATCTGGAAATTGTTTCAGAAACCACTCTACTGTGCTCATAACTTCTTCACCTCCTCCATCATCTTGTCGTTCACCCGGCAATAGGGACACGGATCATTGATGGAACACTTGTTTTCGTCACACAATTTCTCGTGGGAAGGTACCGTGAATCCCATGATCGCATCTACAAAGGCCAGAACAGCTTCCTTAATCGAGGGCATTCACCAACTCCGCCAAGACGTCACCATGGCAATCCTCGGGCTTACACCAGCAGCCCAGGACCTTACCCTTGAGCAACGGAAGTCGTTTGAGGAGATATTCATTCCCTAGAATCCACTCCCGATACTTCCGAAGAACCTCAGCCCGGTCGCCGTCCTTTCCTATGTGGAAAGGATTGCCCCAACCCTCGTCTGTAAACTCGGCATAGTCACGCCCGATGTAGACGTTCCCCGGCGCGAACTGCACAAACTTCACCTGTCGAACGTGGACGACAATGGTCAGAATCCCTCGGGCCGGATGTCGACGGACCGCTGAACAATTTTCTGAATCTCCTGAGTGCGCAAGTCCCGGATTTCACGGTCAGCTGCTAGCTCCAGCTGCTGGCGTCGAGTAAAGTAGCTGTTCATCAAGGCAACCATCTCTTTCCTCGAGCCATCCTCTACACGAGAGAAGATGGTGTCCAACGTCTCCTCTGTAAGTTGATCAATTGGGCTAAACATGTGTGCTCCTGTCTTTGATACTATCCCGATACCACTCCTTCGCGTTCTTGATGAAGATTATAAGACACACGGCGTTAGAAGGCAAGAATCCCCAGAGCTTGAAGTGCACGTTTACGAAAACGAAGAAGATCAGATTGAAGATGCTGAGCACCCATCCCCACCATATCTTCTTGCCCAACACATACATGACCCAGACTGAAATGCCGCTGGAAATCCAATCAAGGTGGTAGATCATCGTGGCTTATTTCCAGCAAGACGCCACAAAAGATAGGCGTCCGGCATACAGCGAGCACATGGTCGGTACCCTGCAACAGCAGCAGTGGCTTCGTCAGCAAAGAAGACTCTGTGTTTGACATATTGCAATTTGGCGATGAATCGCAGGGCGGAAGGGCAGTCTAGACGACCATAGATCTTGAGCTTACGGTGCCCGCCCAACTTTCCCTTCTTACGACTTTGAAAGGGTTTTCCGTCCTGGCCTATCAACGTGAACATACCACTTCAATACTGTGAAAATGGGGCGGCACGGGCCGCCCCACCGAATTAGATCAGGGAGAGAGCAGTTCCGCACTCAGCACAGTATTTCACCGTGGCGCGGTTCTTCTTTCCACAAGTGAGACAGGTGGGTTTCGTCTTGACTGTAACAGCCTTGACGACTTTCTTGCCTCCCACCTCGCCCCGGAGACGGATGACGAGCACCTCGCTCTGGTCGTGAACTTGGAACGGCGCAGCATGGTGGAATTGTTGGTCACTCTCGCTACCAGGCACCGTGATGCCCGCATCATTCTTTTCAACGGCATTCATTGCGCTCATGGTATGGAGGCCACGACCACGAGTTGGTGACGAGGATGCGGCGGACTTGGTCAGGCTGGTTGCCAGCGATACGTTGTTGGCGTTCTGGCCAATTGAACCGCTGTTCAAACAGCCAGAGTTGTAGACATACGTCGTTTCACCCCAGACGTAGCTGCCACCCCACCACCAAGGCCGGGGCCAATAGGGATAGACCGGGACATAGTGAGGATAGTAATCGTAGACAACCGGCACATGAAGAGCGACGGGTGTAACTTTCTCCGTCTGGTATTCGATGCGAATCAAGCCGTCTTCGACTTCAATGCCGCGATGCTTCTCAATCTTCGCGGTACGTTCGATAAACTTCAGGCGATTACCGTTAGACAGGTTGCCATTGCGGATAAATCTCTCAAGTTCGATGCTGGAGTTCGGCTGGATGACCAGCCAGGTCCCTTCAGTGGCATCCTTGCCATCGATGGACACTTTCACCTGCACACGGACAGAGTTGAGGTTTTTGAAAAGGATCGAATATTCGGATCCGAAGGGGATGCTGACGGAATCGCCGGACTCGCGAAGAATCTGTCCATTGACTTTGACACAGGCGACTAGCTTTTGGGAATACACCATGACTTACTCCTTTGAACGGTTCCACACTCTAAGGAACCCATACAATTGTACAAGAGTGTTGGATTTTACAACTTGGCGGTTTTCTCTCCGCCGTTAGTGAAGATATTGGAAGTTTGAATCTAGGAGTGATTAGCGAAGAGGTCCTGCCGAGCGATCAAGGGATGGAATTGCTAAACTTCAGAATACTATACGAGGGTTGAATCCCAGAAGGAGAACCAAATGGTCAGTGTAATCGTAGCAGCAGCAATCGGATACGTCGCTGGAGCGTTCACTCCGTCCATCGGTCGCAAAATCAAGGCTCTGTTTGTCAAGGAAGCGACGGTCGTGAAGGTTGACGTCGCAAAGAAGCTCTAAACTGCGGGAGCGGCGGGGCGGATATCCACGAACGGTGTTGCGTCGTACTCAATCAGAGGGATGACGAAACTGTCCTCGAGGATGTTTGCCCCGAAGTTGTATTTGAGCTTGTACTCGAACGCGGGCCGATGGGCCTCGTCGGGATTCGTGTACGTTATGTAGAAGTTGATCTTGTGGTCAACCATCTTCTTTAGATTGTTCCAGAACAAGCGGTGCTTGAGCGGTTTCCGTGTATTCTTCTCGTAGTCCTCGGGCGTTGTACCCTTGATGTCCACCGCAAAGAGAATCTTCCGTCCAAATTTTTGAAATCAAGCTGGCAAGGATTGCAGCGGTAGAATCCGCCCTTGCGCGTGGTGATGTTCTCTTTCGCTTTGCAGGACGGGCAGGTAACGCCCTCAGACCAGATGCGGGATTCCAGAAAAAGCCGAGCAGATTCCGCGTCGGGGAACATCTCGAAAAGCTGGAAGGTCGATATTGTGCTTTTGCTCATAGTTGCCTCTTGGATACCGTACCTACAGATTTGCACTCTTGGCAGGCTACTTTCCTGTCCACAAGATCAAGTTCTGTGGTAGTCCAAAATTCAGAGCCGCTCGACGGTTGCAGGATTGTGGCGTTGCAAACGCCGCACTCCAAAATCACTGATTCGACTTGAACTTTTATCTTCATGGCTTAAATATACTTGACTCCCGCACGTTTGTCAAGGGAGTTAACTATATAGTTCCCAAACTTTGTCTCATATCGTATTACTTGTCGGCTGCTCAAGTTCGAATTTTTAATAGTTTCAAGTCCGCACAGTTTTCAATGTCATGGCTTGGTTGCCTCTTCGAGAGCGTGCTCCTCATCCTTTTGCTTTTGGATACAGGAGTCACACAGAAATACTTCGGATGTCTTGGGGGCGGTTCCCACTCCCCACCAGAGCCGGGTACCGCAGGGGATGGCGTCATCACCGGACCGCCTGATGAAGAGATGGCCACACGGGGTCATTTGGTCCTCTTCATGGTAACGTGTCCGGGCAGATTCATGTGAAATACGTGCGGAGCGAGCGGCCCTAGATAGATGTTGTCGAATACCCAACGGCAAAACAGTCGCCATGGTCTCATTTTGATGCCGCCAGTTCTTTCTTGACTTTGCGGAAGACTTTGCGGGCGGCGCGGCGCTCATCAGAATCCGGGGGAAAGTTCATTACAAAGTCGATTTCGCGCTGCCCCTTCTTGAGAGCGGCCTTGGCTTGTTCTTCAAATCTCTGAACCGGATGGATAACATCGTTGAACGCCTGCTTAGAGGCTGCGACGGGGTCTATCCCCTGTGCAATCAATTCCGCCATGCGAATGCCATGGGCTTCCAAATTACGGCGGGCGCGGCGGTCAGAAGTCTTGTAGTCCCTGTTCATGGTTCAATTTACCCCATTTCAGTCCAAAATAGCTAGACTTTCGATTTCAAAGTAGTATGGCTCTCACTCTTTGCCAGCTGGTTACACAAACGGCGCCAGCGTCACGTTCGGTGTCATATCAACAGCCTCATTCCTGAGCGGTCAAACTGTCACCATCAGTAGTACAACATCCAACAGCTTTTCCGCCACCTTCGCACACGCAGATTATCGACTGGCAGGTGATGGTGGTTTGGCCGCCTTAACATCATTGTCAGCAAACGTTACTGGCGTCTCCATTACAGGAGGAATAGCTACCGTGATCGCCACTAATAGTTTCAGTGTGGGAGAGTTTGTTCAACTCAGTGGCATCACGTCCGCCCTATACATGAACGGTTTTGGGTCTTGTGTGCAGTCGACAGGATTGTCTGGCTCACAGTTCCAATTTCAAGTGTTTAACTTTGACTATCCTTTCGTCATCACTAATGTGGCGTTAACAACAAACGTGGTCACTATCACGTGTAACAACCATCTGGTGGTTGGAGCGACGGTGACCCTTGCTGGCTTGACCACGGCAACTTACTTGAATGGACAAACTGTTACGATACTTCCTGGGGGTTTGACCGCCACGTCGTTTACTGCGAGCTTCACTCACGGTAATGACGCAACCCACAGCGACACAGGGAGTGTCAGTTATAGCACAGGGATTGCTGGTATGGCCGTTCCTGTTTACAGCGGCAATCAAAATTATCTGTTCAGCGCCCCCACTGTTTTGATGTTTTGAAACGAAGCGATTTTACCGATATGCCAGCTCACCAGGGAATCGCATGCGGGCGGCTCGGATGATGCCTTTGCGATAGGCGATAACCAAACGAAACTCTTCCAACGTCAAGCATCCCTTTAGACAGTTACACGACCTACATGCGGCCACCAGGTTGTTGGGCTGACTGCTACCATGACGACTCTTAGGGATGACATGATCTTTCGTTTTGACTTTCCTACTCAGAACCTTCCCGCAGTAGAAACACTCACTCATGTCAATTGGGTTCCTTACGACTCTGTTCTTCAATCTTGAGGCAGACAGCAGCTGTAGCAAGGACTTCGGCAATGTGTTTGGAGTCTCCTTCGATTTTCGAAATCAGCTCGCAAACTTGCAAGTTAGTTGCGGAACGATTGTGGCCCGTTATATCCTTCAGCCGGGTTCAGCTCATGCAACAAGGGCCATCTGAGACCACTATTAGTGACGTGCTGCATCACTACGGGGTCGGCTTTAGCTAAGTTGTGCACGAGTAGTTTGACGCATTTGTCACCCGTGCGTGGATGCTTCTCTTCACAGGTTGGTTGGCAGAGTGTCTCCATACTTTGGTTCCTCTCAGTGAACTGGTTCTTTCTTTTGTGGATCGGGTAGATCGTACCGCATGTTGTACTGCTCGTTTCCTAGCACCATCCCTTGGTTCTTCACCAACATAGGGAAGAACTTGGTGTAACCTGCGACCGTTTTGTAATACAAGTCCCACGCATCGGTCCAGTTATCGAACGTCTCTTCGGAGCCGGATACATTCCCGTCTATCACCGTGTATGTGCGCTTGATCTGCTTAAAGTATGCCCAGGCTTCTTCAGGTGAGTTGAAAACCGGATCCTGGGCGGGCAACGTTGTGCTACGGTTAATTCGAACGGTCCAGGAGTATGCGGCACACCGGAAAATCCTCTCATCCAGCTGCGCGGTTTTGCTGGGGGCCATAGTCAGTCCTGGGGCCATCGGGGGTGAGGAACGCTTGGGTCGTGAACACAAGTCCATCCATGAGTAATGTTGTAGAACGCGAGAACGATGGTATCGAGAAAAGTGTGGGCTTCAACTTCGCCCACCGTCGCGCCGGGGGCAAGACTTCGGGTACCAATAACCACGAACAGCTGATCTGTCTTACCCAGACCGTAGGCGGCGATTACTGTCCGAGACGTCTGGGTAGTCTCATCGAAGTAGAAGTCTACTCGAAATACCAAGTTGGCATCTACATCTTTCTTCACTCGCTCAAAAGCGACGTCGGAGGTTTTCTTCGCCAGCGTGTTCAAGGCAAGGTCCATGAACTTGGCATAATCGTCGGAGGCAGGGTCTTTCACAACATAGTGAAAGGTAGAGGAATACGTGACGATTAGCTTGTGGTTCTTCGGATGAACACCTGTAGGAAAAGAAGGATCACAGGCAAATGCCGCCGTGGCGATGAAGAGAAGGAGAGTCGCTAGGAGTCTCATTTGAGTCCTTTGGCGATGATGTAGCTGGCAACTTCATCCGGGAGAACGCGACTGTCCGCTGTACCATTATCAAGTCCGGTCGGCCCGGTAGCACCCTGACGAACGTCTGCAAGAGCAGCCATAAACTTCTGTCTTGTAGGTGTAATAATCCCCACCGTGTATGGTCCAACAATGTAATGATAGTCCCACTTTCCAACCGTGATACGATACATCGGATCTCCTTAGCGTTTGATCACCCTGTATTTTGATACTGCAAAAAGAAGGAAGACCAGGATCCCGACCCAGGTATGATGCGAGACTAACGCGGCGGCATAGGCCAAGACACCACCAAAGAGAACTAACAGCAAGAGCTTGAAAATGAAGGTCATGATTTAGCCGTTTCCGCTGAGATCTCAGTAGTTTAATACTAGGAGAGAAGCAAACATGACTGAAGCAAGATTCAATTCGCCAGCCGAAGTGCTCGCGTACATGTTTGCGGGCAACGCCACACTCACTTTCCGTTCGCAAAAGACCGAAGCCCGGTTCACCTACAACGTCAAGCTGGCTGCCTGTCCTTCGTGTGGTGCTATCGTGTGCAAACCTCCGGTTCCCGCGTTTGGTATAGCCTGTAAGAACTCCTGGCATAACTCTGCACCCGCATTCTTTGTAGCAGTTTTGTCCGGTCCGGACAACACTTCTGATTACACCTACATCGGCATGATCCACGGCACGAAGTTCGGAGTGACTAGAGCCTCCCGCCGCATGGCAGATGCGCTGTCGGTTAAGACTTTTGAGTGGGCGCTAGGCCGGTTCTTGGCCAACGTGAAGGAAATGCCCGCCCTGATGGAAGTTTGGCACACGGGTCGCTGCGGTCGGTGCGGTCGTGAGCTTACGGTTCCCGAGTCGGTGGCCAGCGGAATCGGCCCCGAATGCGCTCGCATCATGGGACGCGACCAAGTTACGCTGATCTCTAACCCCGGTCCCGCTGGTGAGACCGACGAAGAACGCGAAGAGCGGTTGGCGGCAGAGTCGTACAACGGTCGCGCTATCGCGCAGGCAATTTTAGCTCCGAGCGCCGCGCCTTCCGTGGACCAAGAGTTGGATAGACTGATCTACCAGCGCGTTGAAGAATACCGCAACAGCAGTCTCGAAAACTACTACCAGGACGGCATGCTGGATGAGAAAGAAGCGTTCGCCATTGCCTACAACAAGTTTCGTAAGGAGATGGAGCAAGACGACCGTTACCTGGGCAGCAAATTTGGTGAACACGAAGCGGCACAGGAAGCTGCTGCACATCGGAGGTCAATGTGAAAGACTTACAGAGCTTCCCCGATTGGGTGATAACAGGCGGAAGGCGTCGCTCTTGCGTTGTGGCACTTCATCGCGCAATACCCGATTTGCAGACCATTTCGAACACGGCAGGTGTCGGCTGACGCCCTTGCACTGGACATAGACGTGGCCATGCCTGATGCTACGGAGTGGACGAGAGGTCGGTAGCTTCTAGTAAGCTCTTTCAGGGTCGTTCTGTGCCAGAATATCGTCTTCAATGTCATCTTCTGCTAACGCGGCACTCAACCCAGATACAGCGGCTGCCTTCGGAGTCGATTGTGTCGGGCGCGGCGCGGCCACTGGACCTGTGCGGGTAGTTGGGCGGCGCGCACCGGACGCGGTGGCAGTGCCAGATGCTCGAACCGCAACTCTGCTACTGGAATGCACATTGATAGGTGTCCGCTGTTCCAAATCTCCTGCCTCATTGACGACGGCGGCAGCGCCGGGGCGCGGGGCGTTTGCGGCGGGCGCGGGCTTATGATCCAGGGCTTCTTTCTCCACTAATTCGCTCAAGATCATCTCGATGATTTCGACACCCGGCTTGCCCACATGCTTCTTGCAGGGCGTGAAAGTTGCTTTGTCCAGTAATGCACCCACACCGACTGGCATCTTGTAATCGGCGTCTTCGTACTCACGCATCACTGTACAACCACAACCTGTGCCCGCCGTGATGCGGTAGATTGCTGATTTCAAAATCTTCATTGTTTGTTCCTCATGTGCTCTTGCAGAGCTTTCCACATGGCCGTTCCCTCTTGACCAAATACTGCCAAAAGCGTTTGTTCGCCAATAAACATGACGCGGCGATTGGCCAATTGTTCTTTCCGAGTGGCCCAACGGCAGTTACCCGCTACATAGTTGCCGTCGTTGTTCTCTCGGTCTAGCGTATGCAGAGGTGAAGGACGAGGACCGAGATCGAGATAGAACTCTTCGAAAGTTCGGTACAGAAACTTTATGCCTCTTCCTCCATAACCAGGGTAATCCGAATTGCCCGTGTTATTGCACCTTGTCTTAGCGTTGTGGAAGGCGCTGTATTCGGGACTCTTTGATAACCCATGAGTTTGAGAATTGTCTCGATTGACATCTCCTATGAGACAACTGCAACTTTGGATGTGACCCGCCCGTAAATTGGTCCCAGCAACTCTTTTTCTACCACCGCAATCACAAATACAGTTCCAATACAGTTCTCCAGACTCGATGTCTGCAAAACTTAGAACGAGCAGACGACCAAACTTCCGTCCGAGCATGGCTATTCGTCTTGCATGGCCTTTTATGAATTTGTAAGTGCGAGTATCACCGGGGTGCGCGGGTAAGTCCTCTCCGCACCCGCAGGCACAAACCTTCATAGTCTAGAACCGTCCGATTCCGTCGGCCTCTACAAAAGGTGAGGACTCTATCCCGGCAGGTTCGTCCTCTTGCAGATATGCCTGCTTGCGTTCAAGCGCATCGGCACGCTCGGCCTCCGCCAACAGCATGTCGGCCTTGGTATTCACCAAAGTCCGAAGGCGCTTGCCTGCCAAACGTGGAAATCGGACCTTAAAGTCGGCTTCAACTTCTTTGCGTAGGGCGATTTTCTTCTCGCCGATGCGGGCGCGGTGGGAGGGAGTCATTTCGGCTTTCTCGACTTTGGTCTTGACAACCTGTTCAACTTCGCTCATTCCATTTTCCTCACAAGTGCTTGCCAAACTCAAATCCGGCGACGAAACCCGCAGCGAAAATCGCAGGTTTGATTGCTCCGTTCAAGATACGCCGGAACTTGGAGACCTTGGCAAGCGTCTTGTATTTTTTCAGTGTGTCGTTTTCCTGTTTCTCGGTGATCTGTAACTTGGTCAGGGCGTCACCGCTGGCGGCCAAATCAGTCTTCAACCCGGCAATCTCGTCGTCCTTCACTTTCAACTGTTCATCCTCGAGTGATATAGTCTGGAGAGCAGCATCTAAGTTAATCTGGGCGACGGTGAATTGCTGGACGTCAGAAACACGAAAGGCAAGTTCTTGCTCGGTCTTATCCGGACTTTGGACAATGGTCAAAGGAGTCTGAAGTGTATACTGACCAGCCAGGTCGGTATAGGCTTGGGAGGCGGTCTTACCCGGTTTCAAAACCTCCGCTTTCTTTTTGGAAGCGGTGGCAGCAACAGTGACACGCTGCTTCTGTAAGTCGGCGACCTTCTGTTCGGAAAGAGCGCGAGCGGTCTCGCTGGCAGCTAACTGTGTCTTTAGATCAGAGACGGCCTTGTCGGAGACGACTTTGTCCGCCTTATAGAGTTCTTCAGACTTCGCGGCGCGGGCGAGCGCATTGTCGTACAGCTTGGCTGCAAAGTACGCACCTATGCCGCCAAGCACCAGAGTCAGGCCCAGGATGCCCAGAAGCAGATAGCTGACTTGCACATGCTTTTGCGCCAAGGAGTTAGCCTGATCCATTAAGGCAGCGTGGATCTCCTGTGGAATGGAAGACGCCAACAGCTGCTGTGTCTGTGGAGTCGGCGGTACCGAGTTATTGACCACAATCGGTGTAACAGGCGGTGTAGACATGGGTACTCCTTAGTGCATAATACTCGTCAAACGGCTGGTCAACTCTTTTCTTGTGCCCCGAAAAACGTCATAACCTCACGGGCGGATTTTTTACCTTCTGCTGTGTGTTCAGCCACGGGTTGAAAACGATAGTTGTACCCGTGGGCTACGCTTGTTGGAAGCGCGTGAACTCGGAGAAGTTCTGCGACCATGATGGGTAACACGTCAGCAGGTAGATGAGGCGCAGTGCTCCAACGTAGAAAGACGGTGGTCATACCGGACACGTTCGGTAGAGCTTCCCGGATAGGAGCGTAATAATCCAGAAACGGATCGTCTTCTTGGGGATAGATGGCGCAAGCGTACCCGGCGAACAGAGCCTCTATGACTTTGACAGGAGGGTTGTTCCGGCAGGCTTCATCGGCTATTTGCGCGGCGGCGGTGCCATCCTTTTTCGCAATAGCGGAGAGGATCTTTAGACAGAAGTCTTCCATGCTCAAGTCAACCACAGACATCACCAGTTCCTTGGTGACATCTCCCGTGTTTGCAACTGTGCTGAGTAGTTGTACGGCGTCGCGTACGATGCCTTTCGAGACGCGAGAGATTGCCTTCAGAGCGTCCAACTCAGCTGTGATGGCGTTAGTGTGTGCAAGGTTAGCCAGCAGGCCTAGGATGATCTCAGACGGTACCCGGCTGAATTTGGTTTTGCAACAGCGGGAGCGAATCTCGTCGGGAATCTTTCCACCCTGGTTACTGACGAACATGAAGATAGCATTAGTGTCTGGCTGCTCGAGCGGTTTGAGGTAGACTTTCCAGGCCTCAGGGGTTGAGCAGTGAGCCTCATCCACCATCGTTATGCGGCGGCGTCCCAGGACCGGGAGCGTCTCGGCAGTCATAACCGTCTCACGGGAAGCGTCTACCCCGGACTTGAGGGCTGCGGCTACTTCTATGAAATCTGGATGAGCGTCGATCCCGTCACGGTCAACGGTACGACAGGAGGGACAAACATTTATGTCAAGCAAGGTGCCCGTGCTGATCTTGCAGCCCAGGGGATTATCACCCGTACACATCAAGGCGCGAGCGAGGAGATAAGCCACGGTGGTTTTCCCTGTCCCAACGCACCCCTCTAGTATGAAGCCTCTCGGGATGAACTTTGCCGTCGTCAACACTGCTTGAAGAACTCTAATGGCGCGGGGTTGACCGACGACTGCATTCCAAGTTTTTGGACGTTGTGTGGCTAGGGAACCCATATTCGTTGATACTAGCAGACGGCGGGTTCAGCCGGGTAGTACTCTCTCCGCCAGAACTCAGGTACCCAAGCCAGGTACTCTCGATTGCCACAGCGATCCACGGCAAGCCATTTTTCGCCAGTCCAGACTGCCCAGCAGCACAGTTGGCGGATGCGGACTACTTCGTTGACAGCGGGCATGAACTGGGCAACTGGGTGCCAGTCATAAGGTGCGGGACGGGTTGTTTCCATAGATCCTCCTGTTGATTTTTATGCTGGATATCCAACCTTCTTCACCGCTTGGACGCGGTTGGCGAACGACATGTGCATGATCCGAGTCTCCACGTGGAACCAATACTTGTTCAGTTCCTTATCCAACATCTCGTCACGCTTCTTGCCGGGTACGACTTCGCCTCGCTCTCGAGCATATTTGACTTGACGGTCGATCATGTCAGCGTAGTAGTTCACCGTGTCAGAAGGTGTCCGTCCTGGCACACAGAATCGTCGGATGGGAATACCCGTGAGGATCTTGTAGTACCATTCGGTCCGTCCAAAGTTGTAGGGCTGATTGTATTTCCGCTCGCCCTGCTCCGTCAAGTCACAACTTAGACAGATATGAACCTCTGGAGTATCATAATCGTCCGGATCGTGATTTACGTGTCCGTCAGTGTAGACGATCTTGGGGTGCTTACACTCTTTGTGAATGATAGGTTCGAGTGTGCGGAGCTGATTGTAGAGTTCCGACTGCTTCTGAGAGAGAACAGCAATTTCCGCTTTAATACGCTTTATTTCGCGACGACCTGATTCAAGTCCCACGTCAACCTCCGGAAACTTCTTCAGCAAACCAGAACTGTACTGTGCCATCCTTACGCGGCACACGCTTGACAACGGTGAGGGTCCGGCCTTCAAACTGAACGGTATCACCAATCTTGTGCTTGTCTGGACTACCTATGTCAGAAACAAAGGGATCAACTTGTAGCATATCAACTCCGGATTGCTCTTCCTGTTCGCGGGCTTCGAATATGTCTGCCAGAACAGGTCATCATCACAAGGTGCATGACGCAGCCATACAATTCACGGGCTTCGGCGAGCCATTGCACGGCATTTCTCCTTACGAGGCGCGGCGGGTCATAGATCTCGAGCGCAGCGCGATGTGGAACTTGCAAATTGCATCCACGGTTAACTCGGTCATGTCGTCCTGGTAGTCTGCCAGCTTGCGGGTGTCTGCCCAGAAGACCTCACTCAAATCGTCCCCGGCCTGCAAGCCCTTCTCGTCAGCGTAAGCCACGAACTGACCCAGCATGTAGAGGACGACGCGGTGCTCGTACGACGGATTGACCAATTCAGAAACAAAGAGGATGTCGTCGACCAGGCAGGCCACTCCGGTCTCCTCGAGAACCTCACGGCGGGCCGCATCGTTGACTTTCTCGAAGGGTTGGACGCCACCACCAGGGATGACGATCTTGTTGTTCAGCTTCTTGCTGCGACCCAGGAGGATCTCGGTGCCCTTAACCACAAACGTGGCCGCGCCTACGCGGGGGAAAACTTCGGTTGCCTTATGGAGACGGTTCTGCTCGTGTTCCTTGGTGTCGTGGGACGAGCTTCCGCATTTATCACAGACTACGTTTGGCACAGTCGCTCCTTGTCGTCTTTCTCCTGCAGCTTCCAGCCAATCCAGTCGAAATCGATGCGATACGCGCCGTGGTCGCCTTCAACATCTTGTTGCCAAACTTCCCAGTTGCTGCCAGGTAGCGAACAGATCGTTGAGGGCAATCTCCTGGGCCTCCGTGAGATTGTCGATCTCGATTGTCAGCTTGTGTTTAGTTCGGTCTCTCATAGTTCAAAGTCCTTTGCCCAGTGACTCACCATGTGGGCACAATTCTTGCCAACTGGTTCTACTCGCAAGTTGCACCCTGTTCTTACAAGATTGCTAGGAACCAAATAACTTTGTCCGGTCTCAGGACAAAAGACTCCGAAGTATTCCACCTGTCCCGTGTACGGAACGTTCTTCCCACGGTAGCTTTTGGACTTAGCGTAGAAGATGACACTCCCATCTCGGAGACGGCCCGTCTTGCATTGAATCCGCTGGAAAATACCCGCTTCGTCAATCACCAGATCGTACCGCTGTTTTCCACCGAAGGCGGATAGAACCGTCTTCCCCGCTTTGAGCAAAGCGGCAAGTACCATGGCCTCAGTTACAGTTCCAATCTGGTTCTTGTCCATAAACGTGAGCATCTTTACTGAACAGTCACAACCTCTTCCGATGCCTCTTCGCTCTCGTACTTGTTCAAGCCGAACACCTTTTTGTCGACCTTGAGCGTCTCGGTTAGGTTATCGATAAAGATGAGGATAGCACCACGCATCTGACTGAGCCACTCATCCCAATACTGGGCGATCGGTAGTTCCGACTTCGTCGCCTTAATTTCCTTCATGACAGAGCGTTTGTAGTCAGGCAGATCAAAACCCTTGAGTAGCGCGGCCCCGGCGTCCAAATTGTTGATGTTGTCGTCCACGATAATCGTGAACAGATCGTTGCGCACCGGATACTCGACATCCTTCTTAAATTTAGACGTCAGTTCCTGGAACACAACCGTCGCCGCTGAGACTCTTACGTCGTCAGAAATCTTTAGCAGGGTGAACGCCTCGCTTGGGCCTGCACACGTCACCGGGTCGCTGCATTTGGACAACTTGATCTTGGATGGCCCTTTAAGCGCGGCCCACTGGCCGGTTTCAAGTTCCCCGAGAGCGAAGTAATTGGAGACAATTTTCTCCATGACCTTATCTTCTAACTTCTCGATTTCTTTCTTGGAGAAACGAGTAAGCTCTTCGGCCCGAGACGCCATAGCAACCTCGTAAGTCGATTTGGTCGCTATGTCGACCTCGTATAAGAAACGGCTCGGGAAATCATTGCTGTCAAAGTCCCAGTACAAGCCAAAGCACTCTGCACCCAGGCTCTTCAGAACAGCTTGAACCCAACCAATTTCCTCGGCGCTGGTTGTCGCGGCGTACACGCGGCCATCCACAAAGTCCACCAGAACCGGAAATTGCTTCCGTGTTGTAACGTTGGTCGCGGTCACGTGGGCGTCAATGCCCTTCTTCTCGTCTTTGTTCAAGAACTTGTACGGGCGGCTGATGTTCTTGTAGGACAGCTGCTCCTTCTTGGAAGCGGCGTCGGTCAAATCCTCGAAGTCGTTGAAGACCATCCAGAATCCGTAGTAGTTGGACTGACTGTCGCCGCCGATGCGGAACTCGCCTTCCGAAGCACCGAAGAAATCCACCAGCGTGAGCGGGTTGAACGGCGCGGGTTCGTCTTCTGTGTAGACCTTGGCAATCGCGGTGATGATCATCGGATCGGTCAGGTCTTCGTCCTTGCGGGGTGTGCCGAACGGGTTGATGCCAACGGTGGGACGGTTGGCGAACTTGGTGAGGATGGACGCCTTGAGTTGTGACACGGCAAACAGCGTGTTTGGGTCGCCCATGGTCGTAACGAACTTGGTAAGACTTTCCGATTTTACGCCAAAAATCGACCAGTTTCCTTTTCCGAACAACATTGTGCGCTCCTTTAATTCTTACAGTTTACGGCCATGAACTCTTCTTGCGGGGTAGCGGCTTTGTCCCGCGTGGTGACCTTGGCGAATTTCTGCGCGTAGCCACCTGCAACTTCCAGGCCAGAGAAATCCGCATCGCCCGTTTCCAGGCCATCGGCCAGACGGGCAACGGCGGCGGCGGCGTCCCGGTAGTAATCAACAACAGGCTGAACGCGGCTATCAAACACACCCTTCTCGTCGGTGTGACGAGTAACCAGACGGTCAGCCTTCTTGTGGTACTGTTGTACGATACTGGTCAGCTTAGTCGGGTTCACTTGGACATTTTCTCCTTGATGAAATCGCGTAGAACATTGTTGAATCTTTCTTCCAGCTGACTACCAAACAATCGCATGAAAGCAGTGGCTTCCTGAGTTCCAAACTCTTCAATCAAGCTAGACTTACGAAGCAACGCACCAATACGTCGGACGCGGTCCACTGAGACGTCGATGGTGAGATCCAGTTCGTGGCGGGGCACGGCAGACGATTTAACATTATCGCGCTGCTGTTGGGCGATGCGAACATAATCCGGACCTTCCGTCGCTTTCGCACTGTACTTGCGGGTCTGGGCAGCTCGTTCTTGAATCTCTTCGGTAATAGGTTTCACTGTGGACATGATTACTTTCTCAAGAATCGCAAAGCATTGCGGTCAGGATTCAATACTTGGCGACGCCGGTTCAGGTTGGAGGGACCGACTATTACAACGTGAGTTTCACTTACAGCGGCTGCAGGAACATTTCGCGGCGCACCGCAAGCGAAGGCGCGACGACCAAGGCGACGATTCCAAGATTTTTCGGTGCGGCATACTGTCTTGCTACCACACTCCTGACAACGGGTGCGGAAGAACCACCAGAGGAACTTGAAGCCGTCGCCGCCCCTATCTGTGCACATATTGCAGTTGAATCTCCAGTTCATGCGGTTTTTGGACACTCCTTAGTCTCGTGCATCTTTGATCCACAATATGTACAATACCGCTTTGCCAGATTCCCTTGCCCTTCCCAAGTTTTTGGACAATACTTTGTGGTATGTTCCTTGCTGCCGCAGTAGGAGCATCTCATAGGTTCACTAGCAAAGTCTTCAGTTGACTTGCCTTCGTGTAAGTCTTTAAGCAGTTGCTCGGATCGTGTGCAGGACAATAGAGAATTTCTATTTTCATTTCCTTGATGTCCCGCTGTAAAGCACGCATAGAGATTTCGCCGCCGCCCAAGTCATGGTCTGCATCTTTGGGTTTTTCGTTATCGAACATCAGGAATATCGTGTCCACGCCTAACATGCGGAGGAACACCTGATGTTCACGGCCCAGACTTTTGGTGAGCGGAGAGAGGGATGGTACATCGGGCGCGACCAGTCGGTTAGCCAGAAGATCAAACCCACCTTCCACCAGGACTACCCGGCGTTGCTGTATGATCCGTTTCAGCGTGGTTATGTCGTTCCCTATCCAAGCTGGCCCTGCGAACTCCTTGGATTTCAGTCCTAGATACATATACTTCGGACCGAATTCTGCACTACCCTCAAACGGCTTGGTCTGAGCGCGGGTGGAGAGGCCGTAGACGTCCCGCATGGGGAAAACTATCATTGGCCCTGGTTGTAGGGTCTTGGGAACGTAGAAGCAATCTAACTCGGTGAGGACGCGGTCGAAGTTCTTCTGGATTATCGGAAGCGAGGCGGACCAATCTCGCGCCTCAACGATCTTCTGCTGGGTGACGGAGAGCTTAGTGTACGTCTTACCGGAGGCCGTAGCCTCAGCGTACAGATCGTTGACCTTCTTGATCAGGTCGGGGACTTTCTGCCACCAATCATTTCGCGGCATGGGTTCTCCTGTATGCCGCCACTTTTCTAGCAATTCTCTTCCGTGTTGCAGAAGTGTGGTGCCTGTCCGTGAATCGAGGTTGGATTGCCCGCAGGCGAGATGGAAGAGAAACACCCTTACGAGCAGCGGCCATCTTTCGACAGTTTTCAGCCAGTTTTTCTCGAACTTGATTAAGATCTTGTATGGACAGCGCATAGGTTGAAAGCAAAACCACTTCAAAAGCATCCGGTCCATACTTGCGTATCGCGTTGTGGGTAGGCAGAGACGACCCGGCGCGGGAATCGCGCAAATGTGTCTGCCATCGTTCTTCCAGAGATTTGGAAGTCTTACCGATGTAGACTCTTCCGGTCACGCGGTTGCGCAGCAGATAGATGGTCATTTATTGCCGCCGCCTTGCACCGCACTAGAGCGGAGTTGTCGCTTAGTAGGTCGCGGATTGTTTGTTTTTGATTTCGGATTGTCTGATCTTACTGCTCCACCGTTCCCACTAGGGCCAGGATCAGCAGAGCTAAGACTAACGATAGTAGGCTTCTCATGTTGTTCCACTCCTGCAATTAAAGTTTCGTCAATCTCCTCATCAAATCCGCCCATGGCCCAAAGTAACGCCGCGATATCCCGATATTCACGCAGGAGAATCTCCTGGTTGCGAATGCGTTCCCGGAATTGCTTGTATAACTCTTCCTTGGTGTAGAGCGGGACAAACCTTTGGTCTTTGAGACACTGATCCGGGTTGCGCGAGCCACAACCCTTGCAGCCGACAACGCGCTGCCCCAACATATCAGCCTGTTGGCAGTTGTTAGGACACGGTCGAAGATTCTTTTTGAGCCAGCGGCGGCGGTAACGGTGAATCATCTCCCGCACGTTGGTCGTTATCTCGTCCAATGTCTTGAGCTTCAGTTTCATCTAATTCTTTCAGTACTGGCAGGCCACTCTCGATGGTTAATTTGTAGGCATGGTCCGCCGCCGAAGTGAGTAGCTGTTCGCCTGTCACAAGGAAGATCGTGAAGCCGTGATCGGCACAGAGTTTGTGGAGCAGAACACTTAGGTTCCGCTTGTACTGATCGCCGTTGACGTTATTGAAACTCTCGTCCACGGCGATGAATTTAGCCAGTTTGAACCGTTTGATAAGGAGGACGCGGAGCAGGAGCGCCGCGACATTTTGTACACCGCCACCGAAAGTATCGGAGGGCGGTCCAATGACATCTCCCTGACGGATGAGGATACCGTAGGAGATGCCCCGTGCACCTTCTTTCTTTTCAACGATGAATCCTAGCGTGGGGTCGTCAAAGGCGATGCGGAGGCCTGCCGTGGTGACGGATTCAATCGTGCCAAGTCCATTGGCGCTAAGAATCTGGATACAACGGTCGATGAGACCGACTGCTTTGACGAGGAGAGTCTTGTCGGCTTCCAACTGGGCAATCTTCGCCTGTAGGCGCACGATAGACTGCTGCTCGTATTCCAATTTCTGGTTGAGTCTCTCGTTACCCGCGCGAAACCGCGTTATGCGGTTGCCCAGTTCCTGATCCATTCTACCTTCTCAGCGCCCGCGCAAATTCTGCCAGAACATCGGTTAACGCGACGATAACTAGGACGAGAATCACGCCCACGCCGAAGGCAAAGGATGGCGAAAGACTAGACCACCATTGGAGAAATGGCATCACTCTCCTTATGAGACGGAAAAGTAGTGAACGTCGTAGGAGTTCTGGACGGCGTCACTGGTGTTGACGGCGTAGACGGTCGCGCCATTGTTGGCCAGGGCTGAAACTTTCTCGGTATAATTGTTCTTGTCCACAGTGATAAAGCTGTAAATCTTCGTACCCTTCTTCATTGCGGTCTTTTTCGCGGTTGCCATAGTTGATGCTCCTTCAGGGATGTAATACTGTGTTCTTTTACGTTCTGTCGGTTCGTCCGGCCAAACGACCGGGCTTGCCCCGAGTGGCAGCGTTACCTGACCGAAGGAAGAAAAGGCCGGTCAAGGGATGCACCTGACCGGCCTTTTCGTTGTGTTACGACTTCCGGCTGGCATATTGAACCTTAGGCTGTGCCTTTCTCTTGGCCGCTGGCCCAGTCGTTTTCTTGGTTCCTTTCTGCTGCAGCAGAGTCAGGGAATCCGCCGCGTTGAACGGGTATTCGCGGATGGAAGTTTGCCCGGTGGTACTCAGAGTGACGTCCACGCGGCGATTG
>QGNH01001329.1_pt1 | contig 38366 bp, 75 predicted proteins | sample 1735481 | NCBI WGS metagenome assembly QGNH01 (sample SAMN09239004, study PRJNA386568) | Viral metagenome, whole genome shotgun sequencing project. | reverse complement strand
TCTCTGACATAATCACTCATCCGGTGTCATCATTGTAATTACAAAACCGGGCGATGATGAATCGCTTTTCGCCTCGCGAAGGCTAGGTTTTGCGGTGTATATTATACCAGAGTTAGGCTACAATGATAGCAATATAGAGAAAGGACTTCCTATGCCTATTAATACAGATTTACTGATTGCAGCAGCAATGCTTCAAGATAGCTTCGTTGACAAGAACGGACAGCCCATGTCTGCGGGTGTGATTACATGCTACCAAGACAATAGCAGGACTACGCTAAAGAATTGGTATTATCAATCAGGGTTGCCTGGAAATTATACATACATTAAGCTTCCTAATCCTCTAACTCTTAGCGCCGCGGGCACTATATGTGATATTAACGGCGTTGATACCATCCCGTTCTTCTATCCCTTTAGTGAGCTTGATCAGACCACAAAGCAACCTTATTACATTACGATTGTAAATCGCACGCAAACAAACCAGATTACTAGAGCAAACTTCCCATTCATAGCGGATGAGGACAATGTAACTGGCGCGGGTTCACATAATAACTACATTATCAATAACGGGTTCTGGCGCAACATAGGTACAATGAACCTCACAAACGTACTTGATACAGTAGTCGCACCTAGTCAACATGATGGGTTTAGCTCGCCTGATATACACTTTATTAAGAACATCACAGGTGGCCAAGACACGGTTACATTTACCAAGTTTCCACTAACAACAACACCAATATTAACGGGTGACATTACCCCTGAGTTTTATATAAACCATACCTGCGCTAACAGCCCAACTGGTGAGACACAGAAAGCTTATCAATTCCCTATATCCTTACATGTCAATACATTGGCGGCTGTGCCATTTACAGCAACCATACAGGTACAAAACGCTACTGGTACGGCTCCAGGACAAAATGTGGTTAATCTGTATATCCTGCAATATACCGGAACTGGCACTACATCACCTGCGCCGTTCTTGATTGGCTCTATATCTGCGAATAGTTCGTGGACAAAATATGAGTTTACTGGCGTGTTTCCACCTACTGCTGGCTTAACACTTGGACAGGGCGGCGATGATGCTCTGTATCTATTAGTACAAATGCCATTGGATATTAACTGCTCTATTAACTTTACTAAGCCATCTATCTACTTAACGTCTGATGCGCCTACGAATAGCTTTCTGACATATGATGAGGTTGATTCAATTATTAGTAGTCCTCGAACAGGTGATCTAAGAACAAGTATTAATAGTTTTAGCCCTTACGGCTGGGTTCCTATGAATGATGGTGTTCTGGGGCTGAATGCAATGAGTGTTTTGCCAACGACTGCAATTCCAGGATATGCCAGAGCAAATACAGATACCTGGCAATTATTTAATTTATTGTGGTTGCTTGCTAAACCTTATGATACTGGTTCTAATTTCAATCCAATTTGTCAGATGTATACTAATAATGGTACTGTTTTAACTGCTACTAATTACGGAGCAAATGCATATGCAGATTTCACTATAAATAATGCGATGGCTTTAACTAAAATGTTTGGTAAAGTTTTATCGGGTACGACTTCCGTATTAAATGGAACATATGCTCCTCAAAGTCAGTATGTAACAATTAGTAATTCTGCTGGAAACATTCTTGTTACCCCAACATTAATTACACCATTTTGGCAAGGAGCACCTATTACTTTTGGATTTAGCCCTCCTGGTTCTCTTCCTGGAAATATTATTGCTTTTAAAATTTATTATGTCACAAATATATCAGGTGGAACATTTCAATTAGCGACAACATATGCTGCTGCTATAGCAGGTTCAGTAGGTGTCGCATTTAGTAGTGCTGGTTCATTAGTATATATTGATTTTAATCCACTTGGTGCCACAGTTGGTGAATATGGACATGTACAACTTACAAAAGAAGTTGGTGCTCATTCACATACAGCCACTACAGTTACTTCTTTTACAGCATCTAATGTAGCCGCGGGAAGTCTATTATTCCCTGTCGTTGGTGGAAGTGCTAGCACGGCATTTTCATTACCTGGATCAACTTCTATTGCTACAAATACGCCAAATAGTTCGCCTTTTAACGTAGTACAGCCTAGTGTATTCTATAATGTATTTGTTAAACTTTAATCTAAATAGGTCGACGCGATAAACATGATGTTATAACGTGTCGAAAAATAGGGAAATTTTAAACATAAGGATATGGAATGTCTACTCCACTTTCATTCGGACGTGACGTACAAGGCTATAATGCCTATGCGCCTATGCCATGTACCAATAATTATTCAGTGACCCTAGCGGCTGCTACAGCGACAAGCATCACAGTTCCTTCTACCGATCAGGTTTGGATTGCTAGCTTTAATTACAGCGCTGCTGCTAAGGTATATGTCGACTTTAGTGGTGCGACTGCGGCTGTTCCTGCTGGAGCTACACTTGTAGCAACAACCTCAACACTAAACCCAGGTCAACGTACTGTATTGGCTGGCAGTAAGATTAGTATAATTAGCGCGGCCATTGCAGATGTAGTTATTGAATTGTACCCAACTAATTATTAAGGTGACTTATGGATAGGTCAGACAATACAGCTCCAGGTGCTAATGATATCCCTCAAGGATTTAAGATGGATAGGGCGTTTAGATTTGGAACCGATAACCCAATTAATAAGAAAACATGATTGGTAAATAATACTATCGTGGCTAATAAAAGGATTTATTATGGCTATTGAGGAAATGTTCACATCACTACCGACGGTATCGAACTCCATGATGTCCGATATTATCTGCGCGGTACAGGGCTACGTAAGTCCTTCTGTACTGGGATTATCTACGCAACAATCATTACAACAGGTCTATAACCTGTTTCAATCGAACGTTATATTATCAAATGCGGGAAATCCTAATGGAGTCGTAGCAGGAACAACCTACCAGTTATGCTGGGATACGGTAGACCTTGTGTTGTGGGTCTGTACCACATCAGGAACTGCAACAACGGCTGTTTGGACAGAATGTTTCAATATGCAAAGTAACTGGATTGATGCTACTACAAGTCCTATAGCTATGGTTCCAAACTATAATTATGTCAATGATGATCTATTTAGTGGGATTAATTATGTATTACCTACCATTGCACCATTTGGAACAATAAACGAAATATCTGGGAAATCATCGGGCGGTTGGATAATTACTCAAAATTCTGGACAATCTATTAATTTTGGTAATATCGCAACTACTGTTGGAGTTGGTGGCAGTATGGCTTCAAGCAACAGGTATGATTATATCAAATTATTATGTGTTACAGCGAATACAACATGGAATGTAATAGGGTCAATTGGCAATATAACCATCGTATAAGGACATAAAATGGCTACGAATAATGCAACAAATACACCTGAGTTAGTACTTAATGGTCAGACATTTATAGGCTCTACAGGACTTAATCCTGTGGCTGCGACCCTAACTGCTGGTTCTGGTATCTCCATCGTTAATGGTGCGGGTTCTATTACCATTTCTGGATCAGGTAGTGCTGGCTGGGTTGACCAAACTACAACGCCTGTGACTATGGCAATTAACACAGGGTATACGGCTGATGCTGGAGCATCGTTAATTACATTCACATTGCCCGCTACATCGGCTATTGGTGACTATGTAGAAATAAACGGCAAAGGCGCAGGACTATATACAATCGCCCAGGCGTCTGGACAGCAAATTCACTTTGGTAATCTAGCAAGCACATCGGGCGCTGGTGGTTCTGTGGCATCCACGCTGCAATTTGACAATATACGATTACGCTGTATTACAGCAAACACCATATGGACTGTAGTATCAGCAGTAGGCAACTTTACTGTAGTTTAAGATAAAGGATTATCATGACAACAAATAATACAATTAATGCCAATTCTACGAGCCCGTTAGCGAAAGTTAATGGAGGAACTGGAGTGAATGCTGTGACTACGGCGCCTACGGCTACATCATTTGCGGGATGGGATGCTAATAGCAATTTATCCTCTAGCAGCTTTATCGAAGGATTTGCTACTACGGTTACTGCTGCGGGAACTACAACTCTTACAGTGGCTAGTAAGCAGATTCAGGAATTCACAGGCTCTACAACCCAGACTGTTGTTATGCCCGTTGTTTCTACACTGGTGGCGGGTCAAGGTTTTGACATTATTAATAACTCTAGCGCTGCTTTAACGATTAACTCATCTGGTGGAAACCTGATACTCACTATGGCAGCGAATACATCGGCTACTATAGTATGTGTGTTAATCACAGGTACTACAGCGGCATCATGGAACGCTAGTTATTTCTTTGATAATGGTGCTGGTGTGTTATCGATTACGGGAACTGCGAATCAGGTAATTGCATCGGCTTCTACTGGCGCAGTCACTCTTAGTTTGCCTCAATCAATTGCTGCGGCAAGTTCTCCAACATTTGCAGGATTAACATTAACCAACCCATATATTGCAGGGAGCGGAGGCTTACATAGTTTTCAAATATTTACATCAGGAACCGCAGCTACTTATACTAAACCAGCAAATGTAACTTCAATCCTAGTGGAAGTTATTGGTGGTGGTGGAGGAAGTGGTGGTATTGCTACTACTGGAGCTACTTCTAATGCTGCGTCTGCTGGTGGTGGTGGAGGCGGATACTCCAGATTATTTGTACCGTCAGCAGCATCAACTTATACCTATACTGTAGGGGCTGGAGGTGTCGCAGGAACTGCTGGAAATAATGCTGGTGGCGCAGGTGGGACAACTACATTTAGTGCGTCATCTTTACAAGCAACTGGCGGAGCTGGTGGTGGAGGCATGGCGGCCGTTTTATCCACGGTTTCCCAAAGTTCGACGCCTGGTGATGGCGGCATAGGAAGTAATGGTAATTTTAGTGTTAAAGGTTCAGCAGGTGGGGCTGGCTTTGTTGCTTTATTGACTGGATTTAGTGGGTTTGGTGGATCATCAATTTTTGGAGGAAGCGCTTCCTCTATTGCAAGTTCTCTTGGTAACTCAGGTGGTTTTGCAGGATATCAATTTGGTGGAGGAGCATCGGGTTCTTATGCATCCAACAATGCCGCAATTGCTGGGTCTGCTGGTTCTGTAGGTTTAATTATTGTATGGGAATTTGCTTAATAAATAATATATTAATCTAAAATAATAAAGTAATATGCGTTTTTTTAAAATTAGGCCAATTGATTATGTTAAAAGAACTTATTATAGACTATAAGAAAAAAGAATGTTCACATATGAATGATAGAGAATCTAGGGATCAACAAAAAGATTTAGTAGAGGCAATTAATTGTTTGTATGTTTATAAAGTATTTTTAAGCACTCTTCATCCGTCAGTTGAATCAATTATTGAAGGTCTGTTGAAAGCCACTTACTAATCCAGTATGGATTTAATCAATAATAGCAAAGGATTGCTATGTCAAACAAAAAATTTACGCCAGCGGAGCGTTATAACTCCGCTGTGGCTGTATTATTAAACCATGAAGGTGGTTATACAAACATCCCTGACGATCCAGGTGGCGCGACTAATTTTGGTATCACACAACGTGAACTTACACGCTGTTACGCGCGATTAAAGCTACCATCAGACGTCAAAAAACTGTCCATGCCACAAGCCAAAATCTACTACAAAGCCGAATGGTGGGATAAATATCATTATGAAGCTATTAACTCACTCTACATTGCCACAAAGATATTTGACATGGCAGTCAATATGGGCGCTTCTGAGGCGCACGAACTCGTCCAGCGCGCCGTTAATGCCTGTGGTCACAAAGTCGCTGTAGATGGCATCCTTGGAGGTTTAACGATAGGTGCTATCAATGAGATTAGCTTACATAATCGTGAAGAGGATTTAAGATACGAGATACAAGACGAACAGAAGTGGTTTTATGAGCACCTAGTAGAGGAAAAGCCAGAGCTTGGCATATTCCTAAAAGGGTGGTTGAGTCGTGCCTCGTGGTAATTATCTAAAATCTGGCGCACTGTCAGAGGAGGGTATTCACAAGGCAATCATGGATTGGGTACGTCTACATCCATCGATAGTCAAGCTGGTTATGCATTTTCCTAATGAGGGCAAGCGTACACCAAGTTATGGGCGCATGATGAAAGATTTAGGTATGCGTGCTGGTGTATCAGACTTGTTTATATCAATGGCACGTCATGGCTATCACGGGGCATGGATTGAATTTAAAACGCCTACTGGGGTGGTTAGTCCTGCGCAAAAAGCGTTCCTACTTGATATGAAGCAGCAAGGTTATTACACCGTGGTTTGCCGCTCCATTGAGGATGGGATAAAAATAATTCAGCGTTATTGCTTTGCCGATCAAAAAGGGATCTCGGAATCGTCGAACTCAAATTGCTCAGATTGCGCATTTGTTTCTTGACTGGGTTTTGATTCAGCGTCTTTTTTCTTGCCACCTGGTAGAAATCTTATATCTTGAGCGGTGATAGAATACATGTATTGCCCGGCTCTTTCGCCTTGCTCAACCTTCTTGTTTTGTATCTCACCACGAATATAAATACAGTCGCCGACATGGACGTACTTAGCCGCTATTTCTGCTAATTTGCTAAAGCAATTCACGTTGTGCCATGTGGTACGCTCTTGCTTAACCCCGCTAGAGTCCTTGAATTTAGTGCTTGTTGCCACAGAAATGACGGTTAACTCACCGCCATTCTTTAAAACTTTGACTTCCTTGCGTCCGACATTGCCGACTATAATTGCCTCGTTAATCATTTATGCTTTCTCCAACTGTAAGATAAATAGTCGTGCTTGGGCGTCCGTTAAATCGGCGAGCTGCTCAACCTTGTAATAGCCTAATGCTTTCTTGATTCGGTCTTCACTGAATCCCTTATCTGCCATCATTGAAACTATCTCATCGATTTGTTTTTGACTTGCGTTTATGTCGTCTCTGCCTGTATTATGTACGGGTTTTGAGTCCATAACCTCGCCTGTTTCAGCATCAATCACAGTTTCGTTTAAGATGCTCTTAAGCTTTTCTGTCTGAGTCGTACCATTTACCACGCGTTGTACTTGATTCTCGCGCTGTACGCTCTCCATTTCTTCCTCGCCGTATGTGCCACCAAGTAAATCTTGGAAACATGCCCGTAAGCATTGGCTTTCAGCAACTTTTTTAATCATTGTCGCAGGTTTGCCAGTCTGAGGATGCCACAAGCTCTTGCCTGTAGAGTATTCCCGCAGCTCCGCAAACACATAAATAGGTCTTGATGATTTGTGCCGTTTGGCTATACAGTACGCGCCAACCAAAGCACCACGATTAACCAACTTATAGGAGTGTTTTACTTCGCCGTTATGTACCTCAAAGGAATCATTCTCGTACACAGCATCACATTGATGATAATCGTACTCGCTATGAGCTTGTGCCGCTTTTCTGTAACCGTCTCGGCCTATGAACACTTGAGCGGGCGCACTATCTTGGTATTTTACACACCAAATTTCACGGGTGAATGGGTTGAGCCTAGAAGCCTTGCCAAGACCTACGAAAAATTGAAATTCCATTTCCGTAAGTTTAGGCGCGAATAGCTTGCGGATTTCCTCAAGCTTCTTCTTATCATCCCACATAACGAGATCAGTTGATGTTTCTACAGATAATTGATTACTCATTATTGTACCCCTTTCATCAAAAATGTACGTGTTCCGCGCTTGTTCGCTTTCCAAGTCACAATCGGTTTCCCGCTCTCGTCCGTTAGGCATTCCGCATCTTCCATAAATTGCATAATGTTAAATTTGAACTTGTCCTCAACCTCGCTCAAAGCCTTTATCTTAAAGCGTGTATCGGCAAGCGTTGTTAATTGTTCCGCAACCTCCGGCGCAATTGTTTTCGTTTTTTCTGGATCATGTTTCGGGTACATCAGCTTCAAATCAACCTGATTAATCGGCTCTGGTGGTGTACGAGTTTGTACACATTCCCAAAACTTTTTAGCAGCATCGATAATCTTAGATTCAAGCTCTAAATCACGTGTATATTTAAATTCTCTGTAATCATTACCGCCAATTAATACCGCAATATACGCACAATCAGCATTGAGCACAGCGCAATAATGGGCAACTTGAACCAAATATGGCATGGGTATGGTGTCAGAACCATCTTCACCCCATTCATGAGCCATAAACCCAGAGGAACACTTAACTTCAAGCACAGCATTCCAAGCAGGTATAAACCCGTCAACGTTACCGCGTANNGTTTCGACCACCACGTTATTTCGTTTCGCAAATTCATCCCTTATAACTCCTTCTAGCTGGTGACCCCAATACTGAAATGGTGTCATTTCATCGATAGATTCACTCTCTCCAATCTTTTCAAGGTACAATTGGTAAGGCGTCTTGTAATTTGATAAACCCAAGATGATAGGCATGTCACTGCCACCAACACCTAGTTTGCGTTCCGCTCTTTGTTGTTCTGTAATCATAATAATGGCTCTCTCTGGTTAGAATAGTTATCTCTGGTTAAATGAATAAATCCGTTATTCATAATCTGTCCTTAGTAGCTGTCATCAGCATTGACATATCATGACAAGTATATTATCATTTGTCAATACTAATTACGTTTTGTTAGAGGATTTTATGAAATTTAGTGAGGTAATGATCTTCTACGATTATAATATGTCGAAGATAGCAAAGGCTCTTGAGACGAGCCGACAGTATGTAGCGCAATGGAAAAAGGCCGATTCTATCCCTTATCCAAAGCAATGTGAGCTACAAATTATTACTAACGGCAAACTAATTGCCAATAAAGAGGATTAATCATGAGCAATCCAGCGAAATACACGCAAGAACAGATGGATATAGCCGTATTAAAGACCACAAATGAGGGTATTTTTAGGTCGTTTGATGACATTAAGACCCAATTAGGCGAAATAAAAGCTGATCTTAAGAGCCAAGGCCATATGAACTTAGGCTTAATTTTGGGTATTTACGCAATGATTGGCGCAGCAGCACTGGCTAAAATATTCGGTGTAATGTAATGGCCGGAGACGGCACAGCAGCAGTGCTGTTTATATGTGTAGCTGCCGTAATAATCACATACATAATTTGCAATAGGGATAGATAACGATGAGCTGTATTACAGAAATATTAAAGCTGAAAGGTGATCAGGAAGTGCTTGTACCTGATGGCGAATGGATAGCAGTTGAAGGCGGTGGAACTTACAAAGACCATGAATACATTATTGTCTTAAACACCAGTGGCCACCGCTGCGGTTACGTGGCTATACCACCGGAACACCCCTATAGTCAAACGCCAGAGGAAACCCGCGAATTCTGCGGTAAACCTTACCAGCATTATGACTATGACAGCCTTGATATTGATGTACACGGCGGGTTAACGTTTATGGCTCCCGATCACGGACTAAAGGATTTATTGCCTGTTCCATGTACTGATATGTGGATTGGCTTTGATTGTGGCCACCACGGTGATATGTGTGACGTAAAAATGTTTAAAAAATACTTCGGCGAAGAACAAGTAAAGGCAAAACAATCGTTCTTCGACTGTATGAATCATGGCTACTCAGGCCAAACCGTTAAAGAATACGATTATGTTGAAAAGCAATGTCACCACATTATCGACCAACTAATACAGGTGGCCGCATGAGTTGGTATCCATTCCTATCACACACAATACCAATCGTATTAAACAGCGCGTCCATTATTATGCTTACGCTCTGGTATCGCAAGCTAGAGAAACGTTTAAAAGATATTGAAAACGCACTGTACATACGCCAATGGCTACAGGCTATACAAGATGGCGAGTCACCGAGTGACCTTGCTTACATGCGCGAAAAGGGCTTTCTACGATGAACGGAACCCTAGAAAAAGAAGACATATTGTCGTTGTTTTTTATGCTAACTGAAATCGATGTTGATGCCTGTGTGATGACCATAGAATCAGACATAGAAAAGCATGGGCAATTTGGCCAAGGCTATTTAATGGCCGTGAAACAATGTCGTGAAACATTAAAGAGAATTATAAAGGACGTTGAATGCTAGATAAAGCCACAAAATATAAGGCCGTGGGCTGTGCTAATAAATCGCTACATTTTATTAAGCAACTCAAGAAACATGCGCAGATAGGGGAAGGATTTTCACAGGAACGCGCAGCTTATGGACTGATGTTGATTGAGGCTTACATTAACGGACAATTTTTAACTGAGATTCAGGAGTTTTCGGGTGATGAGTGATGCAATTGCAGAATGGTACAGAGCTACAAAAAAGATGATTAAGCAGGTTACGGATGACTCGAAAGGTGACGTAGAACCCATACAGCATATGATTGATGACTGGAACCAAGCCCTAGAAACAATGGAAGCAGCTTGCCCCGGGCTTAAAGAACAATACGAGCGAAGACAGGCAGTAGAGCAGTCATTTACATCAACGCAAATCGATCACATATGCTACATGATTGGCGAATGGTACATAGAATGGAAGGAAAAAATGTGGGTAGAGGGCAAGCCAAATCAACACCGTTTAGGCATTGCTAAAGAGAAACTAAAAACGATGATTTGCGGGGATTAAATGAGTAAATATTTATGCTTATGTGGTCAACCATTTAAGCGGAAAAAGGACGCAGATAAACATGCGAATTTATTCACAAATGAAGAAGAAACGCTAAAGATTTACCACACTATTGTTAAGAAAAATTGGCGCGGAAGGCTCATTGATATTGCCTTGGATTATCCGTGGGGTAAGTTTTTCCGGGTGCTTGGTGGGTATATGATTTGGTTGGTTTTATGTCACCATTTCCAGATTAGTTTAACCCTATGGGAAGCAACATTTATGGGCTTAGGATTGGGGCTTTATATTGACTAATGGAATATACACACCTTATACGGGGCTTACGGATGAGCGTTATACATGGCGTTGCGAACTGCAAAACGGTATATGGTATGAGCCTTATGTGCTACAACAGTATAGAGCAAATCGAGATTCGAATCTCTGGCGAGCTACAAGGGAAGTAGAAAAGTTATGCGAGTATATCTTACACTTAGAAGGAGCTAAACCCATGAGCGAAACATACAAAGTTACCTGTGATCATTGCGATACGGATATCACAGCCGACAAATATTACCCGACCTACAGAATCAGGCTACAAGAGGAAGTGCGCAACCTATTGCCGGAAGGTGAACAAGGTGAAGCAAAGCCCGAGCTAAGCCGAGCAATGAATTTCTGTAACCTTGAGCATTTACAAGATTGGCTATTACGTGGAAATGATGAACCCGATCAACCATCTGACGAGCCGACAGACTCCGACAAGCCATCTGACGAATAACAAGGATTCTCTATGACTGAATTAGCCGAAGCGCAAATAAGCGTTGGTGGTATTGATACCAACTCGCCTATACAAGTCATGATGCGTGACATTGTGAGCGCGGTACGGCAGTTAATCAGTGATGGCCTTGACGACCCAGAAAACGAACTTGCGACCATTCACCCAAGGATGGTCATTTCTATGGTCGTAACAAACATACTGGTTAATCTGGTAGACCGCTCATTAAAACCAAGCCTTGACATAGGTACACGGCTCTTGCTGATACAAGACGCAGTGGACGAGGTAGCAACCCTATCATTAAAACTATTTTCAGCTATGGAAGCAGCGAAAGCAGACCCTAGCACGGCTCATTAATTATTTAGAGGATTGTATATGACTTTTCATGTGGTTGAACCTTTTGGATCAGTTACCGTACCCAGCTCAAGGCCATCTATCAGGCTTAACAGTGAAAAATTGTCCACATTGTTAAAATCAAATATATCTTGTCATTTCAATAAAAATCTGGATCAAGAGTTGATCGACACATTAACTAAGCAGATTGTTGAATCTATTGACTTTTTCTTAAACAACCCAGTCGATTAATTTGGTCGGAGAGATAGGAATTTTTTTGATTTAGAGGTAAGATGTTTAGGAAGTTTTAGAGGCTTCCTGCCTCACTACTTTTTTATTATTAGGCCGTTTGAATATGTTCCGCCAAGATCGTTATTCAAACTATAAAGACACGCGAAGGACAAAAAGTTTTGGCTCCGGGCTTTTTGTTATGGGCTGCGCATCCGTTCGCGTTTTGGTTTATGCATTCCACAACTATGGTTAATGCATACACATAACAAAGGCAATTATACACCATGACTAATGAAAAGAACAACAAAGAACACTCAACTTACGCACAAAAACCTATTCAATCCCGTTACATCATGATACGCGAGAATATATATCAAGCGTTATCAGCTCATGCCTTGTCCGTGTACATGTCCTTAAGGTTTGATGGTGACTATGGAAGCGAAGCAGCCCCAGTAAAACGGAACATAAAATGCTTATGTAACAAGGCGCGAGTAAGTCGTAGTCGATGCTTTGAAGCCTTGAACGAACTTGAATCGCATGGATTGCTTACGAGAAGCGCAGACCCCGGATATCAAAACTTATACCTCGTAGCCCAAGACATGGGTTACTTCCTACCCAAAGAACCAGCAGAACCAGAACCGGAAAAACCACAAGAACAAGTCGATTTACCACCAGTCCACGATACGGACGGGGTAGTCCACGGTGTGGATGGGGTAGTCCAGGATGTGGACGACATAATCAATAACTCTTTTCAACAATCTTCTCATTTAAAACCTATTGTCGATTCTTCGAATACGACCAAGGATTACAAACAAGATTCTCTCTTCATGGAATTCTATAAAAACTACCCCAATAAACAAAAACCCGTCATAGCTCACAAGGCTTTCTTAAAGCACAAGCCAGATGCGGACTTCGTAGCCATGCTTGTACAAGACCTTGAGTCACGCATTGCTAACAACTGGAAGGGTAGAGACAAAAGCAAGATTCCATTTCCAGCTACTTACCTCAATGGCCGTGAATGGGAAGGCGAAATACACCTTAACCAAGTATCGACTAATCGACCATCGACCAAATACAAATCATGGGATGAAATTGTTGGTGACGTAGCATGAAACACATCGGCGAGTTAATTAAAGTGGGCAATATGTCTGTAGCCCGTGAAGAAAAGCAGACCTACACAACGATTGACCCCTTATCAGCAAAGCTTGTTGAATATGTTTTTGCTAAGTTTTATATGCTATGTCGTGGAACAGATGTTTTGTACGCTGACCCTAAGCGACTATTAGCGGAAAAAACCCAATGGCAATCAACATTTACCCGGGAAGGTTACAGCAGCGTTGACCATATCCGCAAAGCGTTGTTAAAGCTTGAACGCCATAGATACCCTAATCCACCACAGTTAGGCGAATTCCTAGCATGGAACGAATCAACACCGGATGACTTGGGCTTACTTACCAAGGAGCAAGCATTTAACCGCAGTGCTGAATATATGCGTGATGGTGACTTGAAAGACTTATCAGCCGAACAAAACATGCTGTTAGGCTTAGCCGTAAAGGAATCTGATCGCTATTTCTTACGCAACAACGCAGCAACCAAAACGCAACCCGTGTTTTATCGGAACTATGAAATCATCCTTCGGAACTTCTTAGCCGGAAAGATTGAGCCAGTACCGAAAGGCATTGAAGACAAGCACGAGGAAACCCAAGAGCTAAAAAAGCAAGACGATATCAAAAAGGATTTTGATCACTTGGTAGGCTATGAGCAATGTATGCCTGAGATACGAAAAATGTTAGGGATTAACCCGGATGGAACAACAAACACCCCTGTTAAGCGACGATGATTGCAAATCGATAATCAATATCCTTTGCAAGAAACTCTGTGTACGTCCTCACTTGGTAGTTACAAGGCTACTAAGCGAGGATGATAAAAACGATATGCGCCACGGCGATTTGCCTATTGAGTCGTTAGAATGTCATATAAAAGTTTGGGTTGAAAATGGTATGCCTGATTACGCACACGGTAAAACGGAAACTTACGCTGATGAACAAAAGCGATTAAAGCGTGAGAAACCATTCAAACCCCAAACGGTAGAGAACGAAGGCATTAAATACCGTGCGCCATTCGTTCCCTATCCAGACTAGCAGGGGCTAGCCTATGCTAAGCAGCAGCTAGGTATTGTTGAAGCTGCTTAAGCACTTGGTTCTCGTCCTTATCGCAAAACGTTTTTCTTCGTTTCCCTAGAAGGATATTAACCGTTAACTTGTTTTCTGTGGTGCTGATATTAACGGCACACTTACGTTTTTCTACAATCGCCCATAATGTGGGTAGCATTTTATTAATAAATTCCATTTCTAGCCCTCTCCGTTTTCTAATAAGCTGATATGTCCAATGGCTGCTAATCCTGCCTCGCCTTCACTATCAAACCATTCATTTGATTCGACAACAAGACTGGGCTTATCGTCTAGCGTATAGATTTCATAGACCCATTCATGTTGATTATCTTCGAATGCTATGAACTGATAATAATCACCGTGTTTTTTCATGCTGCTTCCTCGTCTCGCCATGCTTCATACTCATCATCACAACGTTGGTCATAGCGATCATCACAATCGCTACACAACCCACAACTACCGTGGCACTCGTTTTCATCACCATGCCAACCGTCCATCATTCCTTGATAGCTCATGCTGCTAACTCCATGTTTAAGGTGCAATATTGTTTGATACTTGGGATAAGCGAAATCAGCTCGTCTATTGTCTCCGTAGATTTATTAATCAGCTCATCTACCCATAGTTTATACTCTGTTGTTTCCGAACCATCAGCTTTAAACGACCAGTGATTAACACTAAAGTTCACCGATTTTCCTGTATTGGTTCTGATCCAAGTCATTAACTCACGGATTACATTGATTTCATTGCTCATGGTATTGCCTCTCTCTGGTTAAAAAATCTGTCTTTGGTTAAATTTACCCGCCCTACGACACCGCTTATTAAACTGGCTTGTGTCGTAGGTACGTGAACTACTTCTTGATAGCGATTACGAAAGTGCCACAGCAGTTATAAACGTCATAACCGAAGTACTCGCCATCGTCATACGCTGAAATTAAATCACCGCTGCGACCACGTACAAACCACGCACCGCTAACGCCTAATTTATTATTGAAATGTGACTCTGTATGTTCAACAGGTTCGAACTTTGAGCCAGAATGATAATCACAACCATCAACCATGCCATTGAATGATGACTTGATATTGATGAATAAGTTACCGTGATTCTTCTTGATGAATGATTTGATTGTTGTCATTGTAGGTCTACGCATTTTCGTCTCTATCTGGTTAAAGTGTTTATCTCTGCTTGATGACGCTATTATGTCAACAGTGATTACATATGTCAAGTACAATTTACAAAATAAATAAATCTGACTTTATGTTATTAGATCAGTGTGTTAGACTTTAACCATCAAATTACGCTAAGGAATGGCTACAATGTTATGTATTAAATGTGGTGGCACAGGTCGGTATTTAGGTAATGGAATGATGATGGCCGATTGCAATGTATGTGACGGTGACGACTCCGAACCCAAAGCAGTAAAGGGCAAAGACGTTTTACCACCAATTGATCGAAAGTCTAAATCCTATCAGAAAGCTATTAAAGATATTATGGCGGTAAATCCTAGCATATCCCGACCCGAAGCCATTAAGATGTTTGATGAGGCATACAATAAACCTTAAGGGTTAACTATGACAGGGAAGAAAGAGGCACAGGACGTGCCGAAATCCAAAGGGAAGTTGACAAAGGCGAAGGCTAAAGTTGACAAACCAATAGGGCGACCAACGAAGTACAGCCCAGCTTTAGCGGAAGAAATTTGCGATACTGTGGCAAGTCATCCTAATGGACTCGCAAAGCTTTGTAGTGAGCGTGAACATTGGCCAGCCCCGGCGAATATATTCGTGTGGTTACGCAAGTACCCTGAGTTTCGAGAGCAATACGCGAGGGCAAAAGTTGACCAAGTTGATGCTAGTATAAATTTAATGCAAGAAATGATGGACGAGCCACATAAGTACTTTGATGAATTTGGGAACGTTCGCATTGATGTAAGTATGTTACGGGTTAAATATGATGCTATCAAATGGCAAGCTAGCAAGTTACAACCCAAGCAGTACGGAGAACAGGCCAAAGATGAGGGCAAGACAGATACAATCTTGCAAGAGTCTTTAGACCATAAGCATAGACTGGATGAAAAGAATAAAAAGGATTTTTAAGCGTTGTATAGCTCGTTGCCCAAGACGGTAAAGGAGTTACAGGAACGTTACGCGTTCCCAGTCATACGCTGCCTGCCTCCATCAGGTTATTAACTAGCAGCCCTCTAGTGCGTGGAATGGGCATTTAACCAATTAAGGACGATTGATGAGCATTGTACAGGAAGCAACAACGCTGGTGAATGGTGATAGGCAAGATGATTACGGCAATATGGGCGATTCGTTCCGCCGGATTGCTGGCCTATGGTCTGCCTACTTAGGCACACATGTTGATGCGTATGACGTTGGCAAGATGATGATATTGTTGAAGGTGTCACGGGCTAAGAACACGAACCACCGTGATAGCTACATTGACATTGTGGGATATGTTGAGTGTATCGACAAGCTACTAGCTGAACAACCATGAGCCTACAAGATTGGATTGATGCCAAATTTGCGGGTATTGCGGAGAAGTTGCCCCAGCTCGTACACACTGAACCCGCTAGCTTTGCCTGTGGTTACAACACCGGGTACAAGCAAGCACTACTTGAACTTGATAGATTTTTACAGGATGAGGCGACCGAATGACAGTAACAACGTTGCCATCCTTGGTTAAAAAGAATGTGACGATCACCATTAAGCCATGCGGTGATGAGATTATAGGCGAAATACGAGTACCACACCCGATTGATGTTGAGCTTGATAACGGTGAAATCGTGCCCGGCTACTGGCATTTAGTGGTGAAGACTCGCAAAGAGGCCAAATATACAGCGTTTCTAAAGGATTAAGCATGAGCCAGTATGAAGATGTGGTATCACGATGTAATAAAATGTCGTTCCTGCTTGGGTTAGCAACTGGTGGTTTATCAGAGGTTATCAGAGTTGACAGACGACCACAGGCGGAGAAGCAAGCCACGATTGACCTGTTAAACAAATTAATGGAAGGTGTGGCGCAATTATACTACCCGGAAGCAAAGCCAAATGAGTAACGAAGCTTGGGAATGTCCAAGGTGTGGACGCATGAACGCACCATTTAACCCGAGTTGCTTTTGTGCGAGAACCTATGAGGGATTTATTGCCAAGGGCGAAGCAACACCACTCATTAGGCATCAGTTCACGCAAGGCACTGGCTGGGTTGCGACCTGTGAGGACTGCCGGGAAATGCTAAACGGTTTGACGAAACATGTTTGTAAGGTATCACTATGAGTTATTTGGATAAGACATTCTGCGCTAGTCCTCGATGTAACAACGATTGCGGACGGCGTATGACTGATGCGGAGCGCGAACGCTTGACCTACTCACAAGCTCAATATGTGAGCTACGGCTACTTTTGTGGTGAACAGGACGGCCAAGCCCCTCACAGACTCAAAGCGGTACGAATGCAACCTATGTCGCAAGCTGAGTTCAAGGAAATGTACGCACAGGAACCAGAACCAACAGATGAAAGACATAAATAAAATGCGCCTAGGCGTCTTACGTGAGTTAAAGAATGTGGGCATCTTCTTTGACCGAATGGAGAAAAGCGTTAAAGGCAGGAATCCAGAAGCAATACAACGAGCTTATATGTTTTTAGTACATTTAGTGCGCGAAATGAATGAGGGCTGCTTAACCCCTGAAAGTATAGCCCTTGATGTTGAACTAAGTAAGGCATTACAAGGATTGGATGACGATGTTTCATAATTACGGATTAGGTGCTAAGCACACATCTAAACGCGATGCGCCAACAGCCAGAAATGCTAGGCGATTAGCAGAGAAAGCTAAGAATAAAAATAAATGGAAACCCGCTTATGGTTGGGAAGGAGAAATTATCTGTGAGAAACGTGAAGTTGAGAAAAAGCCCGAGTTAACCTACGACGAAATTAAGAAAATATTACAGTATTTTGAAAAGTATGGTGTTAATTTGTAAAGATATTCTCCGTTAGCTCAGAGGCAGAGCCGCAGCCTGTTAAGCTGTTGGTCGGTGGTTCGATCCCATCACGGAGAGCCAGAACTCAACTTGCCTAGGTAAGAGTTGAGAGGCGCTAGCACCTTGCCATAATGTTGATGTGGTTCCACTATGAGAACATAAATCATCTGTAAGTGCTCTGCAAAGGTCGGCAGTACTAGGGATTGGAGCGGGTGAAAGCCCCGCGCTACCTATAAGTATATATTTATTCATTTATATATTTATATAAATATTCAACTATGACTGACTTCATGCTTCGCTCTTCCTCAAGCAACTTGCGCTTAACCTTCTTGTACAATGGAGCCGGAATATTCAGAAGATAGGGTTTAACATCCATATTCTCCATGCGCACTTTCATTTTATCGTGTTGGCCTTCTTTATCAAAAGTCTTTCCTGAATCAATTCTTGCCATGAAGAAAATCCTCTAGTTCGTTAACGATGCTTACAATTTCACGTGTTGCTTCGGTGTCTTGTTCACATACAGTTCTACCTTGTTGAACTGCTTTGGCATATTCAACGCGTTGATACGTTCCATTTAAAAATATGGGTAACTCAAATTGTTGAAGTTGAGACACAATTTCATCACCTATAAGGGTGCCTTTAATGCGCCTACTGATGACAAATGCTGCCTTAAGTTTTCCTTCAGTGATTTCAATTCTGTCCTTGACTAACCGAACCAAGTCTTCAGTAGCCCAAATGTCATAAGGTGATGGCTGAACTGGGATGAGAACAGCATTTGAGGCTTTAATAGCGCAAACCGTCAATGGTGATACTCGGGGAATGCCATCAATAATAATGCGCTCATACCGGTCTTTGAATTTAACAACATCTTTATCAAGGGTATTAACTGGAAGGCAAGTTAAATCAATCAATTCACCGCCTGATTCCTCGTGCCATCGCAATGCGGAACCTTGGCTATCCGAATCAACCAGCAATGTTTTGATGGTACGTATCGTATATTCACGAGCAATATTAACTGCAAGAGTTGTCTTACCTGTGCCACCTTTTTGATTTAGTATTGAAATTATCATGTATATGCCTATATAATTATATTTTTATATGATTATATAAATATATATCTTAGTCAAGCTAATACTATGAGGGTTGAATGAAGGACAGAATAGGCAAGATGACGGAACGCGAAGATGCCCTAACAAACATTATCGTTGACGGCATGGACAAGTTCATGAAAGAACATGGAAGCTTAGACCGTAGTGAGTTCATGGCAGCCTACAGTTTCCTTGCTAGAGTATTGTTCACAGTACAAACACCAATCAAAGATGTAGACGCGCAATGTGCCGAGATTGAAGCTTTTTGTGAGTTTTTGAAAGGTGTAGCGCGTAAGGCGATAACATGAACGAATTAGGTGAGTTAACCGATGATGAGGTTTTTGAGGGACTAAATAACTTTGCCATAAAGCTATTCGGCGAACAACAACAGTTACCGCCAGAGTTTCAAGAAATATTAGATAAAAACATGTGGGAATTATGCGATGACCGTTAATCTTGCGCCGGAAAACTTTGAACTAACACACGGAGCATTAAAGCACTTTAATTGTTCTAAGTGTCACAAAGATAAACCATGCGTAGTTAAGGTCGCATCAGATCTAATATGTATTAACTGCCGATTCAATGATATTGGAAAGGCTGCGCTGTATGAGGGGTTATACAATGGGTTGGATTAGTGTTGATACACGATTACCAAAGAAATTAGAGAAGGTATTGTTTCACTGGCTTCTAAATGGTCATGGTAAAAATATCTCTATGGGCTATATGTGTGATACAGGATGGAATATTTATTTACCCTATATGTCGCATGGTCTTAATGCTGATGTATGTCATGTAACGCATTGGAGACATTTACCTGATTTCCCCAAATTTAAACCGCCTGTTCGTCAGGTTGGAGCAATTATTATTGACGATCCATTAGCTCAATTACATGAAGATGTATATAAGGAATTCATGGTTCATGGTGAATGTATGGTTTACTATCCTAATGATGGAAGTCTGCCAATCATTGAAAAATCGTTTAGAAAACCTCCGGAAAATGCTACAGAATTTGCTAAAAAGTTTTGTGAAGAAAATAAATATTTACTCAAAAGGCTTGCTGATAAATGAAAAACAAATACAGGAAGCTAGATAAAATCTACGGCAAGATACCCGAAATAGACTGCAAGGGGTTATGTCACCACAGTTGTACCTTAATTCCTGTAGCTAAGGCCGAATCACAGCGCGCCAGAGACCGTTTAGGCTGTAGCCCATACAAACCTACTGCTGATGAGATACAGCGCGCTATAGACAATAAATCAGTGCCAACCTGTAGGGCTTTGAAAGATATGAAGTGTTCAATCTACACCATACGTCCAGCCATTTGCCGACTATATGGCGTAGCCGAAGGTCTTGAATGCCAATTTGGTTGTAAGCCTAAAGCCACACTTACCAAAGAAGAAGCATACAACCTTATCAGGGAAACAGAGGCAATATGAAGACTAAGTTGACAATGTTAAAGGAATATATTGACAAACAGACTGACGATAACGGCCTATGGTTCGATGTGACATATATAACCGAAGCTTATCTTCAAGCAGAACTACGCAGACTTGCGTGGATGATAGAAGATGCTACAGTTGAGCAGATACAAGACGAAATTAATAAATACGAAGAGCGCCTATGACAGGAATCGCTGACAAGGAACAGTTAGCATCAGAATTAAGGTCAAGTTTATTAGAGTTTACAAAGTTCTTCTACCCTTTGTTAACTGGCCGCCAATTCATTATCTCAGAACCCATGGGGCGCGAGTCGCATCACGTGACTATTTGCCGCTCATTAAGCCAAGCATCACGCCTTGAAATCCCTAATCACCGATTGCTAGTTAATGTAAGCCCTGGTTCAGGTAAATCAACATTACTGGCTATGTGGGTTGCGTGGACATTGGCTAAATGGCCTGATTCCCGGTTCTTGTATATATCCTACTCCAAGGTTCTCGCAGCAAAACACACTGAAACAATCAAGCGTATTATGCAATTAGCAAACTACGTGTACCTATTTGACGTAAGGATTCGACATGACTCAAAGGCCAGAGAATATTTCCAGACGACAGCAGGCGGAGCTGTTGCTGCTTTCGGCTCAGGCGGCGCAATCACTGGACAAGATGCTGGACTTCCCGCACTTGAGCGATTCTCAGGAGCAGTTATTATTGATGACGCTCACAAACCTGATGAAGTTCATTCCGACACTATTAGACAATCAGTCATTGAAAACTATCGAGAAACAATTCAGCAGCGTGCCCGCGGAATCAACGTACCTTTTATCTTCATTGGCCAGAGACTCCATGAGGACGACTTAGCCGCTTACCTAATAGCCAACAAAGACGGTTATGAATGGTACAAGGTGATTCTAAAAAGTATTGATGAGGCAGGGAACGCGCTATATCCCGAAGTAAATACACGTGAATCACTCATGATTAAACAAGAATGCGACCCTTACGTGTTTGCTTCACAATACCAACAAGACCCAATACCCGCAGGTGGCGCACTATTTAAACCCGAATGGTTTGTCATGCTTGAAGAAGAGCCAGACGTATTATTCAGTTTCATCACTGCGGATACTGCGGAAACAGCCAAGAGTTACAATGACGCGACCGCATTTAGCTTTTGGGGTATCTATGAGATTGAGTCCTATGGTGTAAAAACCGGACAATACGGCCTACATTGGATAGATACATTAGAGACACGAATAGAACCTAAAGACCTGAAAGATACATTTTTGGACTTTTGGCAGCAATGTATGCGTTATAAGAAACCGCCGCAGCTAGTAGCAATCGAGAAGAAATCCACAGGCGGAACGCTATTAAGCTTATTGGACGAGATTAGAACTATAAAGATGATGGATATTCCACGAACACGCGAACAAGGAAACAAAACAAAACGATTCCTAGAAGCTCAACCCTATTTTGCCGAACGCCGTGTCTCGTTCCCAGCCTTTGGTCGTCATGTTAAAGTGTGTATAGACCACATGAGCAAGATTACAGCAAACGAAACCCACAGATGGGATGACATAGCAGATACAGCAGCAGATGCCGTAAAGATAGCTTTAATTGATAAAACAATTATATCATCACACGTAAATGCCGTGGATTACTCAAGTGTTGCTAAAAGTCTTGCAAGTAACAGTAATAAGATTAACCGCTTGAAACAGAGCGCATATACAAGGTAAGTTTATGAGCGATCAGGTAACAGATATTGGTGTATTAGCTTTAAATGTTCGTATATTGAATAATTTAATATGTGGTGGCTATCACACCGTTGAGAAGTTACTAGAAGCTGATTCAGGGGAATTATTACGAGTACCAGGCATAGGAAAGGAATCATTAAACATGATAGGAAAAGCATTAAAGCGATTCAGGAAGTTAGTTAACCCTGAGCAACAAATGCTCCAAGACATAGGCTCAAAGCTAATGGCAGTAGAGCGCAAAGTAAATATGCTCAGTGAAATGATGGAGAAATTAGCAGTAAGTAAATTAGGAATACTAGCCGAAGAAGTACAAGGAATGCGTACTATAATGCTAGAACAATACAGGTTGTTACAGTCGATACAACTAGAAAAAAGCCCAGATGGGTTGTTAAGGAAAATAAACGAAAAGGTGCCTGGTTTCTCTGCGACTGTTTATGATTTATACCATAAGCTTGAACAAATGTAAGTGAACCGCTTATACACGATTGTTAATTGATATACAATTAATTATCGAAGGGAAAGGATTTCTCTACAAGGAGCTACAATAATGAAGGATGTAGCAAAACGCTATCAAGATGATCTTGCGCGTATTAAAAAGCGTGTACGCAATGCGCATGATTATTTTAAAGATAACTATGATCGCTATAATGAGTTTCGTAGGTTTGTGTTCGACTCTTCCCTAAAAGAAGATGAAATCACACTTCTAATGACAATGAACCGTCCGCAACTCGAATTTAACGTACTCGAAGCCTATATTAGCAGACTTCTAGGTGAGTTTTCAAAGCAGGAACCCGATATTGCGGTTAACGCTTATGATGAGGACAAAGCCGACCCTATCACTATTAAGGTTGTCGAGCAACATCTAAAGCACGTGTTCATGGACGATAATAACGAGCACACCAGATACGAGGTTTACAAAGACCTATTATCCGGTGGGTTTAGTACTATCAAAGTGTTCACTGATTATGAACATCCCATGTCGATGAACCAAGTCATTAAGATTGAACGTTGCGAACCAACCCTATCAGGATTTGATAAGCTAGCAAGGTTCAGTCATAAAGGCGATGGTCAATTCTGCTTCCAGCTATTCCCAAGAGATAAGGACGAGTTTGAAGAAGAATATCCCGAAATACCCCTAAAGACACTAAGCTTTCGTAGAGACTTCGCAGGTTTTAACTGGTCATACCTAAACGACAACAGCAAAATAATTGTAGTAGCAGACTATTACGAGAAAAAACGCAAAGAAGAAACAATCGTCCAAGTTCGTGACGGTTCCGTAATGACCATGACCAAATATCGTAAAATGTTGGACACGTGGAATGATATCACTGTGCCACCAGCGCTTATGGGTAAGCCACGTAAAACCCTAATCGACAGCATCAACCGTTATCGAATGATTGAAAACCAAGTTATAGAGTACGAAGAAACAGACTTTACGCATTTACCCCTCGTCTTTATTGATGGCCACTCGCTCATGATTAAGACGCCTAAAAACGGTAATATCAGACAGGTGACAAGACCCTATGTATATCATGCTAAAGGTGCGCAAAGGCTTAAAAACTACGCAGGTATTTCTCTGGCAAATGAGATTGAGAATACGGTACAGCATAAATTCATGGTGGCAAAAGAGGCTTTACCTAAAGAGGAAGGGTTTCTCGATGCTTACAAAAATACACAGAAAGAGTCTGTGCTTGTTTATAATTCTGTACACGAATCCAATCCTGACATGCCAATTGCTAATCCAATCCGCGAAATTCAGCGGGTTCCGTGTCCTCCTGAAATTGCGCAAGCTTTTACGGGGGCTGATTCTCTAATTCAGAACGTGCTAGGTTCATACGATGCAAGCTTAGGTATTAACAACAACCAATTATCAGGTGTGGCAATAGTTGAGGCTGCTACCCAGTCCAATGCGACTGCTATGCCCTATATTATCGGCTGCTTACAGGGATTCCAGCGTGTTGCTGAAATATATGTAAACTTGATGCCTAAGTACTTCACTACTCCACGAACATTGCCAATCCTAGATGAGCGTGGAAAGAGGCACTTTGTCAAAATCAATCAACCCGAAGGTCTACCTATGGACTTCGACACTAACGCGCTGAATGTATCACTCAAAGCTGGCGCTAGTTTCCAAGTACAAAAACAACGCACAATCATGATGGTCAAAGAAATGATGGGTATGTCGCCATTATTTGGACAATTCATAGCAGAGAAGGGATTAAACTTCGTGCTAGACAATATGGAAGGTAAAGGCATTGAGCAGCTTAAAGACTTAACGGATGAGTGGTTGAAAGAATACCAGCAAGAAAAACAAGCAGCCCAGCAACAAGCGCAGCAAAATCCAGCCGCAATGAAAGCACAAGTAGATATGGCTAAAGTTCAACAAAAAGGCCAAATAGACCAAGCGAAATTGCAATTAGATATGGCGAAGCTCCAACAAGACCAGCAAAAAGTTATGGCTGACCTGCATTTAGGTCAACAAGCCGCAACCGTACAGCTAGTCAAAGCACAAACTGAGCGTTACGCCAAGCATGTTGATTTAGAAATGAAGCACCGTGATATGAGTCATCGGCATGTTAAAGAAGCACTAGAAACTCACCACAAACTACATAATAAACAGGACGGCGGTAGAGCGCATGCGTAAGTTATTAGTGAAAATTGGTAAAGATTTCGGCAATGATAAATGGGGAATTGTATTTGGAAGTACTACTGAAACCTTAGCATTTCATTGTATAGAAGGGTTTCCACAAACAGTTCCTTTTCCAGGAACAATCATAGAGGAAGACGGTATTAAGCAGATGATTACGTTTCTACAAAAAACACTACAGGAGAAGGAAGAAAATGAGCAAAGTATCATGGAATGATTTACATAATGCTACACAATCTGAACTCAAAAAGACCTATAAGTTATCAGATAGGCAATTGGAAGTTCAAGTTCGTAAGCATATGGATGGCGCATCTATGGAGCAGCGCAAGGGCTTATATCAAACTGTTTATGCGAAACGGGATCGATAATGTTAACCATACCAGAATTAGAAGCACGCAGAGATATATTAAAAACTACCCTACACAGTAGCGAAGAAAGTTTACTTGATTTAAAAGAACGTTCTAAAATAATCAAGAAGGAAGTAGCCAATATGAAAGGCGCTATTCTCGAACTTGATAGATTAATTGATGGGGTGGAATATGCCACTCACTAAAGGTGCTAAACCAGGCTCAAAGAAGTTTGGTCAAAACATTGCGACTGAAATTAAGGCTGGAAAGCCAAAAAATCAGGCCATTGCAATTGCGTACTCAGAGGCTAAAACTAAAAAGAAGGGGAAAAATAAATGAAAATGAAAGCTAAAGACATTAAACAACGTGCTAAGAAAATGGAAAAGCACATGGATGCCAAAGAAGATAAAAAGCTCGTTAAAAAAATAGTCAAGAAGGACTGCATGAAATGAGTGATTTAGAACAAAGATTAGACGCAATATGTGAGTCAATGGAATCTGCCGCTACTGATTACAATCAGTCTACGCAGTGTTTGGTCGAAGCCCTGACAGGCATTCATGAACGATTGGAGAATATAGAAAAATGGATAGAAAACCAGGAGCCAAGGGCAAATCCTTAGATAAAAGCCCTTACATGCGTGAGCCCGAAGCTAAGACTATCAAGGCATTTAAAGGCGTTGAGAAATCTGTAAAGCCCGTAGCTCGTGATACTAATAAAACTCGCAGGACTTCTACTAAAGATCGCAAAGTAGGTGTTACTGTTAAAAAAGAACTTCCCGTTTCTAGTAATAAGAAAAAAGCTACTAATGAGAAACAATATAACAAGGATCGTTAATCATGAGTCTATTAAGTTCGATAATTTTACCTGCGTTAGAAAAGGAATTAATCGCGTCTGAACCTGTTATTGCTGAATTTGCCTTAAAGCAGCTACACAAAATAGGCCAACAGCTTATGACTTATGCTGAAAGTAAAATCGGCGTGGTTCCAACGCTTCCAGCAGAAGATAAATCAGAGGAAAACTAATCATGGCCGAGAAATGGATCAAAGGCGCCATCAAGCATCCAGGAAAATTACACCGCGAACTAGGCGTGCCACAAGGTGAAAAAATTCCTGAGAAGAAGTTAGCCAAGGCTGCCAAAAGTAAATCACCAACTATCCGAAAGGAAGTGGCACTTGCAAAAACCCTAAAGAAGATGAAAAAATGATAAAAGTAATTGATACTGTAGGGCAAGAGGTTGATATTGATGACTGCTTAGTGGTAAAGAAAAAGAAGCCTAAAAAGAAAAAAGTTAGCTATACTACCTATTTTAACTGGCAAGTGCGACAATTAGATGCTGAATTGGAACATAAATTGCCAAATGAGTTTAGAGGCAGCATAGATAATTTCAATCACCGTAGTTGTGGTGGGATGGGTCAAATAGACGACAACCAGTATTACTAACCATTGTATAAGGATATAAAATGGACTACAAATGCAAAGAAGGTATGATTGACAACCGTAAGGTTAACGACAATCACCAAGGTGGTATTGAGCGCGTATTACAACGTAAAACTGACCGTAATGATGTTAAAGGTCATAATGGAAAGATGGGTATGGACATACCTAGTCAATCCAATTGGAAACGCGGCGATTCACTAACTCCACGAAAAGCATAATTATAAGGATATAATATCATGCCCACTATTTATCAATTGCCCATTCAACAGCCAGCAATGGTGGGCGTGTTCCCTAACCAGAAGTTCGCTGTATTTGGTGATAATCTTGCAACCATTACGACCGCAGGTTATTTGAATCAGGTTAGTCTTGAATCTAATCCATTATCAAGTACTGACGTATTACAAGTACTGTACTCGTTCAATAACGTGACCCAGGTTGGTACTTATGGTGTGTTTACCGTAAGCATTAGCACCAGTGGCGTAATAACATTGGTTGCGGCAGTTAGCCCTGGCGATGTGTTGCTTCCTGTTGTTGCGAACCATATCGCACAATTTAATGGAACTACTGGCCAAATTTATGATGGAAGCGCACCTGCCGTTCATGGTGGAAACATTCAGGCTGGATTATCGGGTACTGCTGGAACCTTAGCCTCATTTCCTGCTACTGCGGCTTGTGGGTCGTTAATTGTTGCAGGTGTTGCGAACACAGGAAATACTAATACCACTGTTAGTAACGTAGCCATGGGTCAAGCCTCGGTTGTGAGTATTCCTGATCCAGTGAATGCTGCTGCTCGATTTATGGTTGGTGCCACTGCGACACCGTTCGTATCTGGTAACTTCCCGATTGCTTCCGGTACGGGTGGCTTATTTGTAGACTCTGGCGCCGCTCCTGGTTCGTTTGCTAATCTAACTGCTGCTAATACGTTCTCTGGTGCTGGTCAAATCATCCTTGCAAAAGCCAATGGCACGGAAGCTGCTAACGCGGTGACTGCTAGTGGTAATGCTGGGGTAATTACTACATCTTCACTGACTACAGCAGGTGGGGCGACTTATGTAATTACTTGGACTAATACCAAAATTACGGCTACATCTGTAATTGGCCTAACTATCCAAGGTGGCACGAATAATGCAACCAACAATATTACCTTTACCTGTGTTCCAGGTTCAGGCACAGCAACGCTAACCATATTCAATAACACCGCAGCTACAGCGCTGAACGGAACATTGTTACTTGGATATAGCGTGCTCTAATCGTGTTCCATCCTGTTTGGGTTTGAGTTTTCCTTCCTTTCTCAAGCCCAACTTTATTGCATTGTCTTTAGATTATCTTTGAACCATCTATCTACATTTTCCTCAGTATAATAAACCTTCCCATTTAATTTATGATATTGCGGGCTTTTCCCATCATATCGCGCTTTTCTAAACCAATGGACTGATAACCCATATTTAACTGACAACTCTTTTTCTACTAGATATTTGACTCCATCTAATATAAGCATAATTATCCTTAATTAAGTTTACATTTCTCTAAAACATCATATTTCATTTATTCACTTTATATAAGTACATTATTTTACTACCGCTTCATATTCTTTCATACCGGCTCATACGCCGCGTTTCCAATACCCCTTAAATTGACTACATTGAACATGTGAAATCGCAAAAGGTGCAATGGACTGCAACTTCACACACGAGACCCATGCGTTAGTTGGGGAATGTTTTTTAGCGTGATGGCGTAATAATCCGAGACCTGTTCGTAAGGCAGAGGTATTACCGTAGCGGGGCAATAGCTAGAAGGAATGTTATGGATAACAGTGTTATGGACAACGCGTCTGATATGACTCAGGCACCAGTAGAGACTGCTCAACAGACACAAGAACGTTTGTTTAAGCAAGCAGAGTTAAACGAAATTGTAGGGCGAGCCAAGCATGACGCCGTTGAAAGCTATAAACGCCAACAACAGCAGACACAACAGCCAGCACAACAATACAGTCAAGCTCCGTCTTCTAAAGCATTATCAGAAGATGATGTTAAGCGATTAACTGGCGAAGAGCTGAATAGGTATCGTGAAGAATGGACTCGTGAGAGCCAAGAACGCATGAATGCCGAAGCAGCAGAGCGCATAGTGAATAGCTACAAAGAGAAGATTTCCGCTGGTAAAGAGAAATATGAAGATTTTGAGGCCGTCACAAATAATGTGGACATGAGATACTATCCTAACGTTGTACAGCTTTTAGCCGAATACGTTGATAACTCTCATGATGTGTTGTATGACCTGGCGAAGAACAGATCGAAACTGTATCAGCTAGAATCAACATGTCAGCACAATCCTCAAGACGCAATCTATGAGATTAAGCGTTTGTCAGATTCAATAAAGGCAAATGAAACGCACTCACAGATGACCCATGCCAGAACACCATTATCACAGCAACGACCTTCTAATACCGGAACGGATTCAGGTAATACTCTGTCGATGCGTGATCTTAAAGCAAAGTATCGCGCATAAACGCCGAAGGTAAATCCTGAGTCCTAACTTAATGGATGAAAGTTAGGAGTTACTAACATGGCTGTTTTCCCGAATAACATTTTACAAACCGTCCAGACCTATCAACGGTCAGGATTGGCACTGTTACAGAATTTATGCTGTCACATTGCTACGGCTAATACCAAATTCAAAGACTTCGACAAGATACAAGCGAACCTTGGCTCTGCTGTTACGTTTGATTTACCACCACGTGCGACTACTGTTGCAGGTTTGGTAGCATCATTCCAACCAGCCGTTCAACGTGTTCAACAACTCGTGTGCGACCAGGCAAACAACAGTTCATTTGCTGTTACTTCTCAACAACGTATCTTCAACTTGGAAAAAGGCGAAGAAGATTATATGCGTGTATTTGGTAAGTCATTCATCGCTGAATTGGCAACCCAAGTAGAGGGTAATGTTGCTAAGAACTGGGATAGCTCTGTACGCAGCCAGTTAGACGGTTCCTTAAATACATTTAGTGGACCCTATCGATATTTCGGTAATGGTTCTACTGCTTTGACTTCTTACCAACAATTAGCGCAAGCCATTATGTTCTTCAAGAACTACGGCTCTGTAGCTGAGGGAATCAAGGTTTATCTTCCTGATACAGTTGTTCCTGCTGTTGTGGGTAATGGTCTTAACCAATTCGTACCACATCGTAACGATGATATCGCTATGTCATGGGAAATTGGGGATTTCGGTACTCCTTTAGTTAGTTACTACCAGTCAAACTTAATGCCTATCCACGTATCAGGTAATACTGGCGTATTACAGCAAACATTGACTGTAATCAGCACTAACGATCCAACAGGACAAAACGTTACTCAAATCACTGTGAGCGGCGCTACTGCAAGTGATGCTTCTGCGGTGTTCTCTGGTGACTTGTTCAGCTTCCAAGACGGCGTTTCTGGTCAACCTAACATGCGTTACTTAACCTTCATTGGTCACTTCCCTAGTGCCAACCAAGTTCAGTTCCGTGTAACTGCTGATGCGGCTGCGAATGCTTCTGGTAATGTTGTATTGAACATCTTCCCTGCGTTGAATTGGGCTGGCGGACAAAACCAAAACCTGAACAATCCAATTGCAACAGGTATGCAAATCCTTGGTATTCCTTCTCACAGAGCGGGCGGTATCTTAGGTGGGGATGCGTTCTACTTAGCAATGCCTCAGTTGCCAGAACAACGTCCTTACGACACTGCAAACGAATATGACGAAGATACAGGCGTGTCAATGCGTTTGACTTACGGTTCTCTGTTTGGTCAAAACGAGACAGGCATGATCTACGACGAGACTCACGGTTCAGTAATTGTTCCCGAGTACTCCATGCGTTATGTCATACCGTTATCACAAGGTTAATTGGTAGAGCGGTGTAAAAGCCGCTCTCTTATAAACGTTTTAGTAAGGACATTAAAATGCCAACTCCACAAGTTCAGAATGATCCGATTTATTCATTGCCCTACCTATACATTAGTGGCTTGAATATCTCTATTGCTTCTACCACCGTATTAGCAATTGCTCCAGGTCAAGCACGCGACAGTAACGACATGATAGACATGCCTGTTGGTTTCCCCAATTTGCAAGGTAATAGTGTTCCCGCTGTTCAATTCCAAGGTTATCAACCAGGGCTTTTAATTAATGCTGCTGTTGTTGGTGCTAATGGTATAGACGCAGGTGCTTTAGCTGCTTCTACTCAATACGCAGTCTACCTAATTGGTGATTCACGTGGTTATTTGCCTGTCGCAGGTATATTGACGTTGACCAGCAATGTGTTGCCAAAACTGCCATTGGGTTATGACTCTTATCGCTTGCTTGGTTTCCAAGCTACAGGTGGTAGCTCTACATTCGTGTACGCTACATCTAAACCTCAGAACATGAGATTTGCATTGCAATACATTGAACAACCTCCTGTATCTGTGTTGTCTGGTGGTAATGCGACTTCATTTACTGCAATCGATTTGACCACTAACAGTGCTGTTCCAACAACGACGTTACAAAACATCATCGTGACCTTACTCGTAACCTTCACTCCATTGGCTGCTAATGACATTGTTCAATTCAGACCTACAGGAAGTACGGCTACTGGTGGATTACCGACTATCACAGGTGTTACTGCGGGTGTTGCTCAAACACAATACATTCAAGTTATTGCTGGCGTTGGTTCTTCCAAACCTGAAATCGATTACTTGGTATCTGTGTCTGGTGATGCTGTATCTGTATCTGTAGTTAGTTGGACTGGGGTTTCTAATACTGCTTACCCAGCGTTAGTTTAAACCTTACAGGAGCGAGTACTATGCCTTATACAGCAGAACAGTTAGTCACTCGTTCCTGGTTTTTATCAGGTATTGTGGCAAGGAATTTACAAGTACCTACAGGCGATCAGATTTATGATGGGTTGCAGATGCTTAATGACTTGCTCAATTTTAAACAGATTGAAACCGATTTAATTCCATATTGGACTTACATCGAGTTACCCCTTGTCGCTGATCAAGAGTTCTATTTTCTTCCTTATGTAGCTGCTGTTGAGTCGGCGACCTTTAATATCAATGTTGTGCGTTACCCAATGGACAACACATCAAGACGCATGTACTTCGGTTCAAGTCGTGTTGATAATATTTCTACATTACCGTTTAACTGGAATTATAACCGCGCTTTGGGTGGTGGAAACATGGCATTGTATTTTAAGCCTGAATCTGCTTATCCCATGAAAATGATGGTTAAAATATTCCTGGTAGATGTGGAACTACAGACCGACCTAACTAATCTGAGTGAGGTCGTACCTTATACGTTTATTAATAGCTCAAATCAGGGTTTAGACACCTCCTACATTGAATACCTACGTTATGGACTCGCACAATATATGTGTTCTGAGTATGGTGTATTGTTCAATCCAGAATCAGAAAAGATTCTCACAGCTATGAAACGCAAGCTCATGTACATTTCACCACCGGATTTAACCGTGACTAAAACATCAATCCTCTGTGCTGACCAAGCTGGCGGCCTAAATTGGGGTGATGTGAATATTGGGCGCGGATGGAGACCAAGTTAATGAATGATGCTGAGGTGGTTACAAGCTATAACCTACTGGTTGAAGCTCGATTAACAAAAGTCGAAGTGAATTCCACTGCAATGGCAGAAGATGTGAAAGAAATAAAGCGTAATTTACGTTGGTTAATGGGCTTAGTGTTTAGTATTAACACAACCATTATAGGCTTATTAGCCAAGGGCTTTAACATAGTTTAAGGACAACAAATGGTCGGTCGTGGGCAGAACTTTAAACAGTTCCCGTTAAACATAGTAGGTTCGAGCATCTTTGGGCGTTATCCTAAGATTAGCATCGAGAAAACCTACAATATGTTCATGTCTGATAAATTTATGGTGCCTTACTCGGGCTATAACATAGGGATTACTGCCGATCAGTTTCTAAATTCTATTGAAGGTCGCGCAATCTTTACCAGTACGAAGTTCGATGAGTTAGTGGTTGTTGAGGGAAATAGTGTATTTTTAGTCAATATTGTCTATTCCCAAACACAAGAAAAGGTTGAATTCTTCCAAGTATTTCGCATCGGTACATTACAGACCCAAACGGGCGTTGTGTACATTGCTGAAAACAATAAACCACAGATTGGAATATCTGATGGAACGGCGTTTTATGTTTACGACCCTAATCCACCAATGGGTCATACAAGCTTTGAAGCTGTACCATTGAATTTTAACCCAGGTTATCTGACGTTCCATGATACCTACTTTATTCTGGCTGCCTCAAACGACAATACTTACGCACCACCTGCTAATAATACATGGCGTTTATCTGGTCAAAATGACGGATATACCTGGAATGATGACAGTGCTAGTGTAGGCTTACTACAGACTAAACCTGATAACGTAAAAGCAGTTGTTCGCTTCCCGTCAAAAGGTAATATGATATTTGTGATGGGTAGCATCGTAACCGAAGCATGGTTTGATACTGGCGCGCAATTATTCCCCTATCAACGTAACAACCAGTTTAATATTGACTATGGATGTCTTCAACCTGCTACTGTTGCTTATATGGATGAATTTGTTGTTTGGCTGGCACAAAATGAGAAAAGTGGGCCAATTATTGTATATTCTGATGGTGGAATGCCCAAAAAGATTACTACGGATGGTATCGACTATTTGTTCTCCACACTTGAAGATCCCACGGATTCCCAAGGATTTCTTTATAGGCAAGATGGCCATTTGTTTTATCATATTAATTTCTATACTGATAACTTATCCCTTTTTTACGATTTCTCGACCGATAAGTTCTACCATGCCTGTGACCAAAACCTTAACTACTTTATTGCCTCAGAGGTAGCGTTCTTTAAGAATCAGTATTACTTTATTACCAAAAACAACGGTAATTTATTTGTATTTGATACGTCTATTACAACCTATGAAGACGTAGATAGTTTAGGCGACAGGACAATTAATGAAATCCCAAGGATTAGAGCTTGTGGCAACGTGCGCCTGCCAGACCAGAATTATCAGATTATTAATGACATTGGTTTTACGATTGAATCAGGTGAAACTGATTACCAACAGCAATCATTAGGCGAAATAATTCTTATTACGCAAGACGGTGCGCATCTCATCACACAAGGTGATTTCTTAGGTCTTGTTACACAGGATTTAAACGACCTAATTACTCAAGATGGTGTATTCCTTGTAAGCCAACAAAACGCAGAAGGAACAACAGCGACCCTGATAGCCCAGCAGGAAGGGAATACTGGAACCAGTAATCTATCGCTACCACACGTAGACTTATCAATATCAACTGACGGTGGCGCATCGTTTGGCAATGAATGGGCATATTATCTACCGCCTATTGGGCATCGTAAAAACAGACTGATGTGGTGGCAAATAGGTATTGCAAATGATTTTGTTCCACAGTTTAAATTCTGGGGAATGGGGCGATTTGTAGTAACGGACGGCCTGGTAAATACAAGGAGTTAGAATGCCAGCAGCAACGACTAATTTACAATCTATTTTCCCTGACTTACCGCGTGAAGTTCCGGTATTTAATAAAGACGGTGATTTTTCACCGCTGTGGTCTTTAGGATTATCATCTTTGTTTCAGGCATTACAGGAAAACTTTAAGAACGAAGGGATACTTTTCCCACGATTAAGTGCTGCAAATATTGCTACAATAGAGGCAATTTATACGCCGTTTATCGGCTTACCACTGCCGCAGAACATACCTGATATCAGTGGTCAGACAGTCTTTGATACTACAAACAGAGTGTCAAAACAATTTGTTATAACGTATGATGGAGCTACGCCGCCGAATATTGTTACTGCGACGTGGAGGACATTTGTTTATCTATGATTTAAGGATGAATCATGAGCTGGATGAGCGACTTTTTTAAAGGCGGGAAAAACCCTGCTGATTCTGCTATGCCTTATCTTAATCAGATACCAGGGCAGACGCAACAATATCAACAACCTTGGTTTCAAGCTGGGAAAGATCAGATTCCTGGGCTTCAAGACCAATATAATCAGTTGATGAAGGACCCTGGTGGAAAAACTAATAAAATTGGTGAATCATTCCAGCAATCACCTGGTTTTAAATTTGCTATGGATCAAGCAATGCAAGGTGGAAATCACGCAGCTGCCGCTGGTGGCATGGCAGGTTCCCCACAACATGAACAACAAAATATGCAAATGGCCACGCAACTCGGCAACCAAGACTATAATAATTGGATGCAAAATGCGCTAGGCATGTACGGCCAAGGCTTACAAGGTTCTCAAGGAATGGCGAATCAAGGCCAACAAGCAGGTCAAAGTATGGCTGATATGATTGCGCAAACTTTGGCACAGCAAGCTAATCTACAATTCCAAGGTCAAAGACAACAGAATCAGAATAAAAATGATTTATGGGGTAATGCGTTTAAATTAGGTGGCGCGGCACTCGGTGCCTTTGGTGGTCCAATTGGCAGTATGATGGGTGGTGGCCTCGGTTCAAGCATGTATGGAGGTGGCTAATAATGTCATTTACATTCACTAATTATGCGGGTATCGAACCCCAAGCATCGCCTTGGCAGGATATGCTCGGTAAAGTCTTAGGTGGCTATACTGACATGACCAAAGCTAAATACTTGCAACCTGGACTTGAAGAAGCGCTTAAAAAAGAGAAGTTGTTCAACCAATATTATGGCCGTGACAAAGAATCACAGATTGGCCTCAGAGGTGCTCAAGCTGGGGAAGCTGGGGCGCGCACTGGATTGTTAGGTGAGCAAACCAAGGGCGCACGCATTGAAAATCAATACTTACCTGAAAAGATGAAAGCCCAGATCGCCGAAGCACAAGCCGGAGCACAGAAAGCCCGATTAATGCAAATGATACGTGAGCAGCTTATGGGTGGCGGCCAAATGGGTGGTCAAGGCCAAGCTGGTGGACAAATGGGCGGTCAAGGCCAGCCAGCACCACAACCAGGCCAAGGTGGTGGTATGTTTCCTCAAGGGCAACAAATGCAACAGCCCCAGCAAGAGCAACCACAACAGCCTCAACAACCACAAAACCAAGGGATGGGCTACGCGCAAGCAGCGACTGCTATGCAATTATTGGGATTAGGTAAACCCCATGTAGTCGATGTTAATGGCAAATTTATGGCTATTACACCTTTTGGTAATATTGACACAGGTGTACATGGCTTATCTGAACAAGGCAAAGAATTAAGCAAACAAGATGCTCGAAAAATTTCAGCTCTTGAAGATATTGTCTTAAGCAGTTCAAGCAAACTCGATACCTTCAAAGAACTAAATGGCATGTTAGGCAGTCCAGAATTTGAAGCTATGCGCCAAAATCCAGCGTTGGGGCAACATGAGCTTGGATGGTACTCGAAGTTCGGAACCAAAGAGCAACAAGCTATGGTGGGTAAGGCTCAAACCTACATGGGCAATATTATTAAAGACAGTGCCAAAGACTTTGCCGGACAATTCAGAGTAGGAGAACAGGCATTACTTAACAACATGAAGCCTAACCCTGGTGACAGCTTAGACATGATGAAAGGTAAGGCCGAAGCATTAACCTTCTTAACAACCATGCTAAGTAAACGTGCGGAATTAGAAGCAGACTATATGCGTAATTCCGGATTAAGTCCTCTTCAAGCTAAGATTGCGGCAGATAAAATGCTCGATCCAAAATCTTTGAAACAGGAAATTAAAACTATTTTACATCCAGCGAAAAAGGTAGAAATTACCCCTGACCAAGCATTAGCAGAATTACAAAGACGACAAGCAGCGGGGCAACAATAATGGCTGATATCGATTTCTCAAAATATTCTAATGAAGAGCTAATGAAAATTGCTCAAGGTGGTAGTGGTGGTGGTACTACTGCCAGCGCTCCTCAACAGCAAGAAGAAGAGCCAGGATTTTTTAAAAAACTGGGTAAAGGATATTTAAATTATGCTGGTGGTGCTCTTCGTGGTATGGGTCAAGCTGCTGGAGATTTAGGCGCATCAGCGATTAACTGGCCTATCTCTGGCATTGAACATTTATCAGGTCATAAATTACCCCATGTTCCTCATCCAGATTTGATTAATAAAAATCCTGGTTCTCTTGGTGAATCTATTGGTCAGACTCTTGGACAAATTACAGGTGGACTTGCGCTACCTGGTGGGGCTGGTATGAAAGCCGCACAACTCGCTGGGAAAGGATATCAAGCTTTGCGTGCTGGCAAACAATTGCCTCTTATTGGCAAATTATTGGCTGGTGGTGCTGGTGGTGCTTTGGAAGGAGCAGCAGGGAATGAAGAGAATCGTGGTCTTGGTGGTGCTCTTGGGTCTATCGCAGGAACCGCTGGCTATGCGTTGCCAGCAGCGTACAACTTTGCTAAATCACTTGGTTCTAAGAGCATAGCTAAAAATATTCAAGAAGAAGTAGGGCGACTTGGCCAGCACTTTAATGAACGGTTCACAAGCCATTTACAAGCTGGCGAAGAAGCTGGAGCTAATAAATTCCTGAGAGGTGAGAAAGGGAATATTAAATTGCTTAAAAAAGCTGGAGAAGGCAAATTAGCTTATGGTTTAGAGAAGTTTAATGAAGCACCTACTTTAACCAATGCGCACAAAGCTCAAAGCGATTTAAATAAAATTGTTTCCAAGTACTCACGCTCAAAAGAAGGTAGTCTTGAAGCGGACGTTCATGCCGAAGCATTGAAATTAAAAAATAGATTACTTAAAAAAATATCTGAAAGCTTTGAGAAAGCCGGAGTTAAGGAGCACGGAGTAGGGTATCAGCAATCAAGGGTAGATTATGCCAATGAAGCCGCTCCTTACTTGGACAGCCCGACTATTAATGGACTTCTTGGTAAAAACAAACGGGGTGTACAAACAGTACGTCCTAAAGAATTTGCTGATAAACTGTTACAAGAAGAAGAATTTCTGGCGCAATCAGGCAACAAACATCCTGACTTATTAAGGCGTGAGAAGTACAATAAAATTAAGAAAAATAAATTAGCTCAAGGGGCGGCATTAGGGACTGGCACACTTGCCACAGGATTTTTGCCCTATGAAATAAGAAAGCTATTAGGCACACATTAGATGTTTTATATTTAATCATTTGATGATAAAATGCGCATTTTATATGGGAAATATAATGTTACCAGCAGGATTTATGATTGTAGTATTAATAGCTTTTATAATAGGATTTAATTCAGAGGATTAATTAAGTAGTCAATTGCTGATTTTAAATAATCTGGGTTATCAAAAAACATTCCAATGCCAGCATTGCATCGTTGGCATAATAATCCACGGATTATTTTTGTTTCATGACAATGGTCAACAGAAAGTCTTTTTGGAGAGCCATCCGTTTTGGTTCCTAGTGCCGATTCAGGTTTTTTGCATATGGCACATGCGTGATTTTGTTGGATAAGGAGAGATTCATATTCTTTAATATCCAATCCAAATCTTCTTTTTAAATGAGAGCGATTTTTATGATATTCCTTAGTGCTATTTTCGACTCTGCATAGATTACAATAAGGAGAAGTTAATTCCCATTGATATGGCTTGAAGTCGGATTTAGGTTTTATGATACAGCAACGTGAACATCTTCGCTCTATAATGTCACTTGAGACGGTTTTATACCGATATTTAGAAGATTTTTCATTGTTGCATTTTTTACATACAATTTCATTGCGTGGTG
>QGNH01001328.1_pt1 | contig 38397 bp, 55 predicted proteins | sample 1735481 | NCBI WGS metagenome assembly QGNH01 (sample SAMN09239004, study PRJNA386568) | Viral metagenome, whole genome shotgun sequencing project. | reverse complement strand
GCTTTCCACGCCGCCTCACAAAATATTAATCAAGGTCTGAACTTGCTTGTTTCTTAAAATTCTTTTGATTTTCAGTCATTGGAGGTAGAATATCACAGAAGTAGTGGTCATTACCAAACTTAGTTTCTTTATTAAACGTAAGTAGTAGTGTACTACCAATTTGCACGTTCTTCATCAGGGTATCGAGGTTTTCTTTAGTCAAAGTAACTCTGATAGCCTTTCTACCTGTCTTAAGAACTGTACCATAACCATGGCCGAATGAGGGACTGAACTTCTTTCCTTCTGACATTTTTATCTCCTTATTGATTACCAGTTAAAATAGGGAAGTCTTTTTTCATTTTCTCATAGATACCTGGAAGTTTAGAAGGTTCGATTGTTGAGATTCCACGATTTTCTAGGTAGTTTGTTTTGAACGCTTCTTTGGTGACCTTGCCTGTTGCTTCAAGGACTTTAAAGGCGTTTGTAATGAGGTCTTTGGCTGTCTTATTCCCGATTTGGATCGTAGCCTTATCAGTTTTTGAAGAGACGCCTGTTGGAACATCCACATTCCGTGATGTTCCAGTAGAGCTAGGTTCCACCGTTCTTCCTTGCTTAGTATCAGTTCCCTGAGAAACCTTCGTAACGCGGCTTTGGGTTTTATCATAAAGAGCGAGTCCTGTGCTTGATCCGAGGTTTTTAGCGCAGCGTTTAACCGCATCTGAAACAGCTTCTTTTGTAGCAAGTTCATGTGCCTTACCAGGACTCTTTTTATCCGTTCCATCACCGTACCCAACATCTGTAAAACGGAAGGGCTTTCCATCCACGAATCCAGATAGGCTGACTGTTGCAATGTAACTCGTTGTGAACGCTTTTCCAGAGTATTGTTCAATTTCTCCTTCAAAAACCTTTTCGAGTTTAACGGTGTCATATGCCCAATTCCCCTGTCCTAATATTTGGTTTAAACGATCTATAACATACCAAGTTTCAAGGTAACTTAGTGAACGTCCAGCCTGTTCTCTAGTAGCCACCACTTCACCAGGAATGTTTTCATCTAATTTAGTTTGCATTGGGGTCTTCATCAGTCTAGCTCTCCTTCTTTATATACGAGTTCGTTTCTTCTTTCTTGTACTTCATACCAAAACTTGAATTCTTCATGCGCAAGCTGTCTAATATAGTCTTTATTCGGCTCTACTACAACTATCGCCAACTTATCTTGAGTTACAACTTGGTTACCGCGTTCTTCTTTATAGCCTACAAATAAACAACGTTCTGCGCCTGTAATCATAAGCTGATGTTGTACTTGTGGCCAGTACTCAGCTGGAACTCCGCCTTGTTTTGCTGCTTCCCATTTAAGGTAACCGTCAGCTGATTTATTTACTTTAGCAGGATTAACACTTGATAGCAACTTAATTTCAATTATAGTTTTAACATCCTTACATGCACCGTCAAGGCTTGCACGCATAAAAGGAAATGCTGTATTTACAGTATTAAGTGCTGAGAATTCTTGGCCATATTTCTTTTCTAAAAACATACGTACTTGAAACTCAATCTTATTACCACGTTCCTTGATATAGGTGTTTTCTTCCTCTTCGATAAAAGGTAAAGACTTATCAACTAATAGGGTTTTACGGTCTTTAAACCTAGAAGCGCCCATAATAATACAGGCATCACTAGAACCAATACCATCCTGACGCCACTGTAGCCATTCTTTCCTGTCGTTGTGTTTAGGAACTACTGAAAATTTCACTTTTCACCCCGCGTTGCTGCCTTGTAGGCTTCGAGCGCTGCATCAACTTTTGTATGGGCACATAAACAGTTTTTGCCATAGTGCCAAGGACAAGTAGTATGGTGAAATGCTCCCATCTCTAAGGCCTCCACCAATCCCTTCACCGCTTCATCGTAGGCAGGGGATACTTCGCGCATAAGGGTGTAATCTTTTGGATCCTGCCAATCTTCAAACTCTAAGCCTTCGTAGATTCCTGTGCAGCTTGTATCAACAGGTACCCTGCTTTCTCTAAGTTTACTCATTTTTTATCCTTCCAAGCGAGGGGCGTTATCTCCTTTTTATTCACAGACACCATATTACCACAAATTCTACATTTTAGGTATTCTTTATGATTAACTGTAACGTAATCCATCCAACCAGTGCATATAGGGCAAACGGGATTATGTTTTTCGATCGTCATTCTCTGGGTGGTTGATAAAGTCGTATAGGGCATGCTCCAAACAACAGACTGCGTGACCGAGATGGTTAAGGCCTGATTCTGTGTCATTATCTTCTCCCCCAATAAATTTAAATATGTGTCTTAATGCTGCAGCTAGACTACGTGTAATTTTAAAGCCTTTCTTCCAGTTATTCCTAGAATACTTCTTAGCTCCGAATTCCCTTACTCTTCCGTGTGCTTCTAGTAATTCCCAACTAATCTGCGTAAAGTCAGGTTTACCCTCATCATGTTTTACTGCTCTATCCTCATTGTTATCCATATCTTTTTTGTAATCCGCCCATTGCTTAGCTTCTTCATCAATATTGTCAAAACCCCTCATTTGAGCTGAAAGATTAGCATGCTCCATATGACATTCATCACATTCTTTTGAATCATCTTGTATATCAGAACTTATTCTTGTACATGATATGCATCTTTTAAATCCCATTAAAGGTATCCTCCAACGTGCTTCCAGGTTTTCCGCTACTACCACCATGATCATTAAAAGTATCTTCAATACCCATACTACACCTTCTTATACAGATCTAATTCAGCTTGACGCCTACGTAACAATCCTGGTTCAACAACTCCGTTAACATGACTGAACCCCAACCATTCCTGTGTAGGATCTAATTGTTTATTAATACACTTTAAGGTCTCAGATTGAATAAATGCGTGTAATCCGACATTGAATACTAATACATAAACTGCACTTAGCTGGTTATCTGAAACCCCGATCCAGATATTATTATATGCTGGATAAGCTTTAGTTTCAAGATCTTTTTCTAGTAAAGCATCTGCAAATGCTTGATCACATGTAGCGCCTAGCTGTGCTACAGTTCCAGTATGGCCATAGCCGATAGTCCATACTCCGCCTTGATCTTGGTATGCTGATAGCTTACAACCTTCAAAAGATTTAAGTAATGCCAGTCCTTCAGCGTTAATAGGTCTAATAAGACTCATGATTTTTCTCCAATGGGGTCTGTTTTCCAAGTTTTCCCCAATTTCCATGTAACTGGAGTTGCCATTGTACCACAAGAAATACAGCAGTATGACCAAACTTCAGGATTAACAACTGGCCACGCTGGATCTTCTGGTTTGGGTTGGTGTTCTTCAGTGTATCTTTTTAGATATCCCAAATGGTAATATGGTTGAAAGTCATGCTTACATTCTTTAATAGGGTTCATTTAAACCTCAAGTAATTAAATACAAGAGCTAGGACTACACCGATTGTAAAATTAACAACTAATCTATTCATTGTATGTTTCCTCCAACTTTTTTTCTTCCATGACAATCTCGTGCCTTTCTTTTTCGCTGAGGGGCTCCAAGACCAACTTTTTCCCTTCCACTGTCACCTTAAAAGCTGTGGTTGGATTGGCATTAAGTAACCTCATAAGAGTTTGATCAAGCACGATGCAGTGACTTTTACTTCCATATTTTGAGATGTTTTTAATTTTCATTTAACATGTCCTGTTACGGTTAAAAGTATAAATGTTAATACAACTCCTGTCAAACCCATATCAACAGGGCTATGCCAGAAACTATTAAGCTCAGAACCCTGGTCTTGGATAATCTGTTTTTGTAGGGCTGATTCATTTGAATAGTTTGCAATTTGGGTCTTCTGATCGTCTATTACCTTCAAGGCTGCATTAACTGCCGCATCACAGTCCTTTACCTTGGTTTCACATCCTACAAGGTCAGGATCGTTTATAACAGGTGCAGCAAGCACAGCGTAATCAGTCTCTACTTCTGATGTATCAATGTAAGATCCTGAATCCTGATCTTGAGCATAGACAGGTAAAACAAACATATTACTTATCAGAACGATACTTATTAAGAGCTTCATTAAGTGCCTCCTGGTCAGTGGTTATTTTTTGATCTTGGGTAGCAATAGCTGTATCATCTACCTGTGTTTTAACTTCATCTTTTGCTACTTGGTTACCTAAGATCCAATCTTTGATCTTAGCGTATATCATAAGTAGAATACCAATAATACCAATACCTGCGTATAATTTAAACATTTTTCTGTCCCTCAATTAAATAAATAAGAATTTCTAATTGTTCCTGTTCCTCTTTATCTCTTGCAGCAGCAGCAGCATTAGCAGCAGCATAAGCAGCATAAACAGCATTAGCAGCATAAGCAGCATTAGCAGCATTAGCATTAGCAGCAGCATAAGCAGCATAAGCAGCATAAGCAGCAGCAGCATAAGCATTAGCATTAGTAGCAGCATTAGCAGCAGCATAAGCATAAGCATTAGCATCAGCAGCATCAGCATACTGTGTTGCACTTAAGGCCATATCTATTGCAAATACTACTTTATTTTTTTCTGAAAGAAGTCTCACTAAAACCCAAACCTTATCCCCGTGAGTAATATTAATTAATTGTGTAAATTTACGTAAGCTGGGCTTTTTATCCCCGTAATGTTTTTTCCAATTATTAAAGCGATCTTCACATGGGCTTAGTATTTCTATAAACTCTGTAGTAATTCTCATGTTTCCTCCATAAATATAATATACCAAAATACACATAACTTGTAAACTAATATTTATTTGCACTTACCGCTGGGTCTTTCCATGTTTTTGTGATACCCTATGTAAGTACATGTTCGGACGCTGACTAGTTCAGCGGCTGACATGTACCCCGGTTCAACTTTATGAGTGTTATGCGGTTATGTTAACTTATTATGCGGATTAACGCAACTAAGTGTTGACAAGTATTGGTTTACTTGTTATATTATTAGTATGTTAACTACAAGTAATAAGGAGTTATATGTCTGCTAAGAGTATGTTTAAAGCTAAACCAGTAAAGAAGGATCCACGTAGTATTGAGGATATTAATAAAGAATACACAGCTTATGCACAGCTACTTGGAGATAAGTACGTTAAGATCGAAGGATTGAAACGTGATGTAGAACAAGTTATGGTACGTATTAATCAACTTGGTGCAGAGTTGACTGAGCGTCAAAAACTAGATAAAGAAGCAGCAGATGTAGCTAAACCTGCTGAAGAGGTTAAGTCATGAGTGTCGGATGGGTACTTAATGACAATAACAAGGAAAGACAGGCTAAAGGACCAACTACTATGCGTATATTAGAACAACAACAATTCAATCAATTTGTAGGATTAGTTGCAATTACACTTGGTAAACAAGTTACAGATGAGTTTACTGAAGCAGTAGGAACTATCATTCTACATGCTAGTCCTGATATGGGAGAGTTTGACCCAGCTATCATAGGTAATAAAGTAGCTAAGATGCTAGCTAATCAATATGCATTTGAAGCATTACAAACTATTAAGGCTGCTAGAGCTGCAGCCTCTAAACCTGTAGATACCAAACCCGAAGGTACTCCAGGTGTCACACCCGATATTCAAAACAGCTAAGGATAAAGCCCTGTTTGAGAAGTGGAATAAAAAGCTAGATAAGTATGATGACTGTAACGCAGAAGACTTTACAGGACATACTCCACTACTAAGATCATGGCATAACTTTAAGTTTAAGAAAATCAAGCCTGATGACATGGAACGTGTATCAGACTATTATGCCGAGTGTAGAGAAATACTACAACACTGTGATTTCCCATCTAAGCTACACAAAGAAATTTGGAGTCACTATGCTGAAGGATTACCACTACGCGACATAGAAGAGAAGATTAATCATAAACGTGGTAAGGATGCCATAAGCAGATACATTAAAGAGGTTATTAAGTATGTCAGAAGCCAAGATCGTAGTAAGACCGGTTAAGCCGACAGACCAAGGACTAATCTTTAGTACGTGGCTTAAAGGTCAGTATTGGGGATCTGAATATTGGATTAGAATGGAGCAAGATGAGTACTTTAAACTTTACGCAGATCATATTACTCAATATATCTGTAAACCTGGGACTGCTATTGACTGCGCTGTGCTAGAGGATGCCCCAGATGTGGTTATTGGGTATATTGTTTATAATGATCAGCATTTGTTTTGGAGCTATACTAAACACGATTTTCGTAAACAAGGAATCTTCAAAACATTAGTAGAAAACATGGACTTTGTAACATATTCAGGCGATACAAAAGCAGGACATAAGATAGCAGAGAAGAGGGGGCTATACTTTAACCCATTAAAATCATGAATACTTGTAAATCAGGTCATGAATTTATGAAGGGTTCTAAATGTTATGAGTGCAACAAACCATACCTCAGAGCATACTATAAAAAGAACCGAGAAAAGATATTAGCCCATAAAAGGCTTTATAAACATAAATACAACTCTATAAGAATTAAAAGTGTTTATGGTATTACCGAATTTGATAGGGGAATTTTGTACATACAGCAAAGAGGTAAATGCGCGATATGTGGGATACCCGAGGATGAGCTAAAGAGGTCTTTAGATATTGATCACTGTCACTTTTCTGGAAAGGTGAGGGGCCTACTTTGTTCTAACTGTAATCATGGGATTGGTAAATTTAAAGATAAAATTGAAGTTTTAGAAAAAGCAATTAAGTATTTAAAACAAGTATAAGGAGATTATATGGCTGAAAAAGTTATTAAAGAAGCAAAAGAAACGTTTGAAGGTTGGGATGTTAAACGAGCAAACCTACACCAAGCTTATCAAGTACCTAATGGTGGAGGATCCACTGCTGCGCTATACCGTGAGGCAAGTTCAGGTACAGGTCGTTCTGCTACTACAGGTATTAAAATGAAGTATGATGGAAAAAATCTGTTCTGCGAATATAAAGGAACAGCATTTATCATACCTTCAGCTAATATCATTGGAATGGAGCTGTGAAGAGATACGCAAAAGATCCTATAGCTGAAGCATTGTATGATGCTAGGGAATTAGTTAAAGTAGAAGGTACAGGTGAATCTGACGTAGATCTTGTAGATCTTCTTGAAAAGACTAAGGAAATATTACGTAGAGAAGTACAAAACCTTTTAGCTATGAGCCTTGATGGTAAACTTAAAACCAGGGAATCAGAAAGTTTGATCCAGTATACTAAATTGTTAAGTCAACTTGTTAAAGAAGAAGAGAGGCGAGCCAGTGAAGATAAAAGCTAAATTAGAAAACTTAAGTGACATTACGGAATTAGAAATGGGTTACAATTACTATATTGTAAGTATGGACCGGGTTACGGGTCAAATTGTAATGGAAACTGGTATATCTCCGACAACTATAATCGCTACCACTGACGGAGATTATGTTTTGAGTCCTAAGAAATGAAAATCAGTCCTAAAGTTCTAGCACGTGCAGAGGAGCAACGTAAACGTGATCAGACGATTAACTTTGTTATCGAGGATTTTCTATTTAAAGAGCAACTTGACTTTATTACAGATCCTGCAAGATACGCTACTGCCGTATGCTCTGTTCGGGCAGGAAAAACAGTCTCTTGCGCGGCAGACCTTATTGATACAGCACAAAAGAATCCCGGAACAACCGGACTGTACATCACTCTATCTCGGGCCTCTGCTAAAAAGATTATATGGGCAGACCTTAGACGAATTGCTAGGGACTTCAAAATAAAAGTAGAGTTTAACGAAACTGATCTTAGTTGTAAGTTTGCTAATGGTTCCATAATATATTGCTCAGGAGCAGCCGATGAAGCAGAGATTGAAAAATTTCGTGGTCTATCTAACGTTATACTTGCTTACGTGGATGAGTGTCAGGCTTTTAGGTCTCATCTTAAGGATCTTGTTGAAGACATCCTCATTAAGCGTCTTTACGATACGAACGGGAGGTGTAGGCTCATCGGTACACCTGGGCCTGTACCATCGGGGTATTTTTACGAAATGGCACATTCAGCCAAATGGTCACATCACGCGTGGACATTACATAAAAACCCCTGGATTACTAAAAAATCTGGACTTACTGTAGAACAGCTTATACAGCAGGATTGCGATATGAGGGGCGTTACAGTAGATCACCCTAGTATCCAACGTGAGTGTTTTGGCAGATGGATCCTTGACAAGAATAGCCTTTTACTGGGATACTCTAGTGAGAGGAACCATTATGATGTTTTACCTAATGGCGCTTATAATTTCTTGCTTGGTATTGACCTTGGATTTAATGATGCTGATAGTTTGTCTGTCCTTGCTTGGAGTGATAGCTCCCCAATTACCTATTTGGTAGATGAGGTTGTAACTCCCGGACAATCAATAGATAAGCTTATGGTTCAGATACAGGAGCTTTGTGCTAAGTACCCTCCATCAAAGATTGTTGCAGATACAGGTGGGCTTGGAAAAAAAATTATCGAATCACTTAAGGTCAGGTACCCCATACCCATTGAACCTGCTGACAAGCGCGATAAGCAGGGAAATTACAGACTTCTTAATGACGCGCTCAGTAGGGGACATTTTAAAGCTCGTAACACTACTCGTTTTGCTCAAGATTGTTCGTTACTTGAAAAAGATCTTAATAAAAGTACGCCAGATAAGATAGTAGTGAAAGGACACTCAGATGCGATCGATTCCGTTCTCTATCCCTTCAAGTTTTCCCCTGCATTTACGTATAGACCTCCTGTACCTCCTACTATTATTGGTAGTCCTGAGTATTATAATGAAGAAATAGACCGTATGCATAGACTTACGTATGATCAAGTCCGGAAGGAAGAGGACATCCTGAACGACCCTTATGGCCTTGGGTACGATCCTCTGGCCGATTTAGATAAATGGAAGAAATAGCCCCTAAAACACCTAAAATAGCACATTATCGCCTATAAACGACCATAAAATACCTATTTGGATACTTTAAAGCGACGTATAGACTGTTACGTGGCAGACTTACCTTTTTTAAAATCTAAAAATAGACGTAATAGGGGCGATACAGCTCAAATAGCTAGAACCTCGGATAAAACCAGTAAACGTCTTATGCTTGAAATGATAGCCAGTGAGTTTATATCTGCTGGCCATAAAAAGGATATTAAGGCCCTGCGTGAGGCTTTAGAAGCTTTCTGCCGTACTTACATGCAAGAAGATGAGGAACAAGATGGACAATGAGTCGGGTGAGGATACCCAATTACTGAATGGTGTGGCAGCAGAGCTTCTATCAGGTTTTGAAAAGAAAGATAAGGGTATGATTGTTGATGCATTGACAGCCCTGATATCACATTTACAAATGCAAGACGCTATTCAAGATAAAGAGGATGTGAAATGAAAAATCCAAGTGCACTCTCAATGATGATTAGGAACAAAAAGAAACAAAAACCTCAAACAGATGCGGGTTCCGAAGACGATATTCAGAGACTCACAGCTCTTGAAGAAAACGAACTGCCTACCCAAGAAGATGAGGTTAATATGGCGTATGGTGGCGAGGTTCTAGATAAACGTCCTGGTAGGGATCAAGGTCCAGAAGCTTCAGATCTTCAAGATGAAGAAATCGAACGCCAAAATGAAACCACTGATGCAATGGATGATAACATCCCCGTTAAAAGAACGATGGGTCAACAATTGTCTAATGCATCTGAATCAAGCGAAGAAGAAGATGAACAGTCAAATCATGAAAATGATCGTGCTGATAGACGAGATGATGAAAAAGAACTTCTACGTAATGTACGTAAAGAACGAGCTAAAAAGCTCATTTCGAAGCTCTAATGATAACCCCTAAAGAGCTTAAAGCTCTGGCTAAAGCCATGCATCAAGCAAATGTGGTGTCATTAAAGACGCCAGAAGTTGAACTTTTGGTGCAGCCAATGGCGCCAAAAGTAAGACGTAAGAAGCCTGCTGTGTATGATGAGCCTATTCAGCCACTAGAAGCTGGATTTAAAGGCTATACAGAAGACGAGATTCTTGCCTGGTCTGCTCCAACGATAGGATAAGATATGCCTAAAATTTCACCTAAGAATAAGCGTCCAGGGCGATCCACAGATAGAGTAACGATTAAAGCTAAGACTAAAGATAACGATAGCATTTGGCAAGAAGGTAATCTTAGCTATCAATGGTGGCTCGGTAAAGATGAAGCTACCAGAGCTCAACAACTAGTATCTACTGCCTTATACCTACAAAAACAACAACAATTCCGAGTTAAACAGGCCTCTATTTTTAATCGTGTAGTTTCAGGTAAACCGCTTATGAACTACGCTATAAATTCTAAGATGCTTGATGTTTCTAATCAACTGCCAATAGACAGACCATCCATGAATGTTACGTATTCCTGCACGGATACGTTGGTGAGCCGCATATCCCAAAATCGTCCTCAGCCTATCTTCTTAACCGATAACGGTGACTATAAAGAACGTAATATAGCTAAGCAAATGAATCAGTTCATAACTGGTGAGTTCTTCCGCACTAAGGCGTATGAGATTGGTGTTGAAAACTTGCGAGATGCTACGTGGTTTGGTGACGGATTCGTTAAGATTGTAGAGAAGGATAAGAAGGTAGCTTTAGAGCGTACATTAGAAACTGAGTTGTGGGTAGATACTAATGATGCTTACTATAACGATCCTAAGATGCTTATCCAAACTAAACTAGTATCTCGTGATGTAGCTGAAGCTATGTTTCCAGATGAGTTTAAGAGGATTAAAGCAGCTGATAAAGCAACTGTTGATACCTCTAGTACTTCTAAAGATACAGTATCAGATCAAATCATACTTGTAGAAGGATGGCATAAACGTTCTTCTGAAGGTTCTGATGATGGCTTCCATATGATAGCATGCTCACAAGGTATGTTGTTTGAAGAAGAATGGAAGAAAGATCAATTCCCTTTTGTTAAGCTTCCATATGACCCTAATGCAGTTGGTTGGTTTTCTAGAGGGCTTGTAGAACTTCTTCTAGGTACTCAGATTGAGATCAATAAGCTTCTTATCACTATGTCTCAGGCTATTAACCTTATAGGTGTACCAAGAATATTTATTGATGAGATGTCAAGAGTACTTGAAACTGCGTTTAACAACAACGTAGGTACTATCATTAAGTATAGAGGAACTAAACCAATATATGAAGTTGCGCAGTGTTTACCCCAGGAAATGTATGATCATCTCGAGCGCCTCATCACATTCGCCTATCAACAAAGTGGAATATCTGCTCTTGCCGCAACAAGTCAAAAACCGATGGGTCTTAATTCCGGAGAAGCAATCAGATCCTACGATGCTCTCCAATCAGACCGATTCGCCACATTTGCAAAACGATATGAAAATTACTATATCGAGCTTGCCTATCAAATCATAGACCTAGCTAAAGAAATTGCGGAGCGTGACGGTGCATATTCTACTGTATACCCTCATAAAGACGGTACTCGAGAAGTTGACCTCCCAAAGGCAGCTATCCTTAAAGACACTTATGTTATTCAATGCTTTGACCAATCTAGCCTGCCTCGGGACCCTGCTGGTCGTTATAGCATGCTTAGCGAAATGCTTGCGAACGGTGAAATAGATCTTAAAGAATTTCGTAGACTGTCAGGATTCCCAGATCTTAAACAATCAGATAAGCTCGCTAATGCTCTTGAAGAGCGTGTTCTAAGTATTTTAGATAATATTATTGAATCTGGTGAGTATGAAGCTCCGGATCAATTCATGGTGGATCCAGAAGGAACAGCTGTAAAGCGTGTAACTCAGTATATCAATATCTATGCTCCAGCCAAATTAGAAGAAAGTAAGATGGCTAAGCTTAGACAGTTCTTTGTGCAGATGAATGATTTTCAAACTCAAGCTGCAATAGCCGCTAATCCGCCACCACCTCCTCAGCCGGCACCTCCTCCTGCAGCGCCGCCCGCACCTGGAGCTCCACAACAATAAACATTATACGTGAATGAAGAATTATTAAAAATTCATGCAAACAATCCTTTAACTTATTGAAAGCATAGGAGATATAATATGCCGATAGTTACAGCCCAAGGTCGAGCACAGATTAATGCCGACACTAATCCAAACCCCGCAATGCCCAGAAAAACAGTTACAGTTTCTACAGGAATGGAGATGGATAAACAAGAGTCTCCAAGACAATCTGACTCTTTTGTAGAGACAACCACACCTAAAGAAGTCACTCTTTCGCCCCAGCTAACTGCATTGGCGCGTAAAGAGCAAGCACTTCGTCAAAAAGAACAAGCCTTTAAAGCCGAAAAAGAAGCAATTGAAAAGGAACGGGCTGAGTATGCTAAACTGCGTGAACTCAAGACTAAGCTGGATGCTAAGGATTATTCTGTTCTCGAAGAGATGGGCGTAGACTATAACGAATATAGTAACCAACTCATTAACAAGCTTAACGGTGAAACTCCTGAATCTGCAAGGATTAGGGATTTAGAGGCTAAGTTATCAAAGCTAGAAGAAACCCAGAAATCTACAACGACTAAGCAATATGATGCAACGATTTCTCAGTATAAAAAAGAAATCAGTAGTGTTGTAGCATCTAATCCAGAATTCGACACGATTAAGTCCCTTGGAGCTGAAGAGCACGTATTACAACATATACTTGATACCTTCAACGAAGACGGAGACATCTTAACTGTCGATCAAGCCGCTAAAGAAATAGAGGAAGCATTACTAGAAGAAGCCGAGAAGATGGCTAAGCTTAAAAAAATTCAGGCTAAGCTTCAATCCGCTCCTTCACAACAAAAGAAGACACTCCCTGCTCCTAGATCAGGTTTAAGAACATTATCAAATTCAGTTTCTCAGGCAACACCCTCAACCCCGAGAAATCAATTTCAACATATGAGCATGAGGGAACGCATCGCCGCGGCGGTTGCTAAGACTCAAAAGTAAGCGAATTCTTTCGCTAGAACAAAGGATAAAAAATGGCACAGTATTCAAATTCTACAGATAACATCCAAGCGTTGAAGGAATTGTATTCCGACGATTCTTGGGTAATGAAAGATCTAGTATTTGCGGGTAACCCTGCACTTGCTCTTCTCCCCAAAGATGAAAGCTCTGATGGTATGGCTGGTAAGTCATTCCCAGTTCCTTTAATCTATGGTAACCCTCAAGGGCGATCTGCAACTTTTGCAAACGCTCAAATCAACCAAACGGCTCCTAGCCTTGGTGAGTTCTTCGTTACAACGATCTCCAACTATCAATTAGTTACGATCGACAATCGATTCATGGAAGCTACCCGATCAAACATCGGCGCATTTATGGATGGAGCTACAATGAACGTTAACGGTGGTATTAATAACATCACCAACGACTTAGCTCACGATCTATTCAATGATGGATCTGGTAGCCGAGGTTCTGCAGGTCTTGGGAATGGTACGCAACCTGGTACAGGTTTAATCGTTCTTGATAGTGCTGCTCAATCAGTTCAATTCGAAGTTAATCAGGTATTAGTTTCTTATAGCGTATCTGGAACGACTGCTACGCAATCAACAGGTGCAAACGTTGGTTATGTAGTAAGTGTTGACTATGACCTTGGGATTGTCGGCGTTTCTACCTCACTTGGTGGAGCTGCTGCACTTCCTACTGGATGGTCAACAAGTTTTCCGTACTTAGCTGTACAAGGTGACGTTAACTTTGCTGCTAATGGTCTCGGAAGTTCTTTGATGTTGAAACTTGCTGGTTTCGGTGCATGGATTCCTTCGACTGCTCCGTCAGCTTCTGATAGTTTCTTCGGACAAAATCGAAGTATCTCTCCTGCTCGATTAGCTGGTAACCGTTTTAACGGTGCTATGGAAACAATCGAAGAAGCTTTGATCGATGCTGCAGCACTTGTTGCTCAGAACCGTTCAGCTGCCGGTTATCCTGATTATGCATTCATGAACTTCACCTCTTATGCTGCTCTTATTAAGACCCTTGGGTCAAGAGTTCAGTATGTTGATGTTAAGCATGATGAAATCGATATCAGCTTTGAAGGTATCCAAGTTATCACCGCTTATGGTAAGATCACGGTTCTCCCTGATCGTAACTGTCCTGCTCAAACATGCTATTTAATTTGCATGAAGAGCTGGAAGCTTCGTACGCTTGGTCGTGCTCCAAAGATCTTGATCTATGGTAGCTACGATTCAAACGAAGGGTTGCGCGTTGGAACAGCCGATGCTGTAGAAATCCGAATTGGGTACTACGGTAACCTCACCTGTAATGCTCCTATCGCAAATTGCGTTGTTCAATTAGCTCAATAATTAGTTGTTGTTGCGGGTTGATCTCCGCCGGGACTTAATTATCTGCACTATAGCAGTACTATAGTAAGTTCCTAGTTTCTTTGTAACTAGTCAAGACCCTCCCCTAAAAAGGAGGGTTTTGTTTTAACTAGAATATACTATTGTTGAAATTGATTTCTCGATTCATTTTAAAGTGAATAGCTAAAAATAATGAATAGACGAAGGGCACATCAAAGAGACAGTATGTCTATAGTTGAGATGGTAAGGAATATAGTAAAGAATTAGTTTCAACATCCATGCCAACTTCCCCCTTGCAAGCCCTATTCCACAAGGTACGTCACAATTATGCCTGTTGCAACATGTATACCTATCATGTTGGTACAATACTTGCAGAGAGTAGTGTTGTTAACTAGATGGGTGGGGGGGCGGTGTTGATGGCATGAGAGTTGCCTATACGATTTCATGTGCGGTAACCCCCTGATTCCCCGCAAAACACCCTAAACCCAGTACCTCCAAAACACCATATTTACCCCGTGAGACACGTAACAGAAGATTTGAGCCATGTAGCCATAACACCCAAGACCATGTTGCAACGTGCATGTTGTTACATACAGTTGTTCATATCTTCGCATAGCTCGATAAGCCAACTTATGAACCAGAAGAACTTGTTTGTTTTTGTTGAAGGCTAGTATAGTTGGAACGGGGTACATGTCATCCGCTAGACTTGCTAGCTGCTGAACATGTACTACAATAGGGTATCACATTTTGTAATTAAAAGCAACAACTATTTTCATTATTATGTATTATTCTTATAACCAATATATTCGATCTAAGACATACCAACTTAGTAGTAAGGCATTCTGCCTGTACAAGGTTGTTCTGGGAGCTTGGTCCGAGCCCTCGACAATACTTACCTTCGGGTAACTACTATCTGGACCAAAGGCAGGATTTATGTCAACGACTTGGATTAACAGAGGTCATTTATACGCACCTCACGTAACCCCCGTACTAGTGGACTGTAATTTCATAGTAGACTCAACTAATGGTAACGGTCTAGGAATTAGATCTCTTAAAGGTCAAGGAGTGCAGAATGTGTTCATGCACACTTCAGCTACCCCAGGACTTGGCCCTAATGGCTACCTCAACCCAAACCCAGCTTTAGGGTATATCGTAGTTCAACTAGCAGATAACTTTAGCAGGTACTATGGTGGATTCTCTGGATTTGAAGGTCCTGTAATAAATACCTCTCAAACCTCAGTTACTGCAGGTAACCCCTACATAATCACAAGCCTTGGTGGATCTACTGCAGCTAATTTCAAAGCTGTAGGTAAATTCCCTGGAGTTACTGCTGCAGTAGGCGTAGCATTCATTGCTACTGCTACAGGTGCTATCGTTGGTGGTGGAACTGTTGGTAGCCCTTCTCCTTCAGGTATCGACCATATCGAAGCTGTAGGCGATCCTAATGCTAGTATCTTCCCTATCCCAGTTGGTGGAAGTCCTAATGTAGGTGGATGGCTGGTGTTTCAGTGTGACCTAAGTGCAGCGGTTACTCAACCTACCGACGGTTCTACTATTAGCTTAGTTTTCTATTTAAACCAGTCCAGCGTACTTGTTGCGGGGGAATGATGAATTATTGCGGGTTGGACTGGAAAACCGGTTTAAGCCCCAGCCTAGCCTCATAAGCTAGATGATAGAGTGTCAGGCTACTCTACCCGCAACCACTTTTGGCCCAAGTCGTGCATATAACTTAGGTAAGGAGATTATATGAAATACGAATCAGCTTGGACCAAAAGAGTGAATAAAGAATCCGCAGTTGAAGAAAACATGATCGCCAATGCAATTTACCAGCCTGGCGAACCTGTTACTTGTAGAGACCGCTCATTTAGGATTAGCTATGCCGAAGTGAGAGAGGGTCAGCTAGTTTATCTAGCACATGGTAAGAAGAATTCGTACTGGATTCCAGAGACTCTACTTTTGGACCCAGATCGAATATAAGGGTACTTATTGAGGTACCCGCTACCTACCATCGATTTCCTCAAAATCGTCACTGCAAGGTATTGATTTTACTGAACTAAAAATAGCGATTTTTGAGAGTTGATGGCCCTTTTAAGCGCTTTACCACAATCAGTTGTATTACAGACAGGTAACGGTCAAAACTTTCTTACCTGGTCTATAGTTTCAGGCGCGACCGGTTATTCGGTCCAGCGGTCCACGGATGGCGTAAGTTGGGCTACGGTAGGCTCACCCACCAGTAACAATTACCTTGACACAACAGTATCAGTTGGGATATCATATTTCTATCAAGTAGCGAGTGTATCCACGGCAGGTACTAGCCCCTACACTCCCTCCTACCCAACTAGTATTGTTCCCTGCCTCCCCGGGCAGATGAACCTTGGGTACATTCGTTACTTGTCTCAACTTCGATCTGATAAGCTTAATTCTAAATTCCTGACTACTGATGAATGGAATTCAAACATAAACCAATCCGCATTTGAGTTATATGACATACTTGTTACGAAGTTTGGTGACGACTATTTTCTTGCTCCTAGTATTATTTTTACTACTACTGGGTCTGGGAACTACCCTCTACCTGATGGTAGCCTATCTTTCCTTAACACAGCTACTAATACTACCACTGTTGCTCCCGCACTTTATAAACTTGTGGGTGTCGATTGTGGTGTGGCTGTTGGAAATAATGCCTGGGTCACCCTTCCAAGATACAACTGGATTGACCGAAACAAATTTGTATACCCACAGCTCCAGGCTAATGCACTTGGAGTTTTCAACCTAAGTTATAGACAGATGGGGAACCAGCTATTCTTTATTCCTCACCCCTCAGCTGGGCAGTACATCCAGGTTTGGTATGTACCTCAACTTTCTCAGATGCTGCAGGATACTGACATGCTATCCTTCTCTATTTCAGGTTGGGTAGAGTACGTTATAGTGGACGCTGCTATTAAAGCTCTAGTAAAGGAAGAATCTTTTGATCAAGCAAACATTCTTCAAGGTGTTAAAAACATGCTTGCTGAACGCATTGAAACTACTGCTGCTAATCGTGATGTTGGTCAGCCTAATACTGTATCTGATACTCGTACAAATACTGGTTTCTTTAACGGTAATGGTTTTAGCGGTAATGGTTCTGGAATGGCTGGCTGGTGATGAATACAATTAGCTTTAGCAAAGTACAAACACCTGATAGAACAATCAACCAATTGCAGAATAACGTACTATCAACTCTTAATCAAATTGGGAATGATGTAAATACACTACTTTTGATTGGTGAAGTCAAGTACAGTACTTTAAGTTTATCACAAGTGCAACAACAACTCGGTGATTCTTGGGTAGCTTGTAATGGTGCATCCGCTGTCGGAAGTACTTATCAACAAATAACTGGTTTTAAAACCGTCCCGACTATTGCTACTGTAAGTGGCTTAGCTGCATACATAAGGATTTCATAATGTCTACTATCATAACACCAAACATGAATTTAATAGTTCCAGTTGTTGGAGTAGAACCAGGACCTCAGTATGCAAGTGATCTTAATGCATCACTGACATTGATTGATCAACATAACCATACCCCAGGTTTTGGAGAATTAATACCTCCAAGTGGACTTAACATTAATGCGGACCTGCCTTTTAATAGCAACAACGCAACTCTTTTAAGGTCTGTAAGATTTGTATCCCAATCTGCACCACTTGCCTTAGTCACAGATCTAGATTGTTTATATGTTTCAAACGGTCAACTATATTACAACGATGCTAGCGGCAACCAAATAAAAATAACAAACAATGGCGCAGTAAATGCTACAATAGCTTCTTTAGTAAGTGGAACAGATACTGCTCAATTCGTAGCTAATCAATTTGTGATAACTCAAGCCACTAATACACCAGCAAACTTAGTGGCAGGATCGGTATTGATTGGTAATAATACTGCTGGCTCAAACTTTGTAACGCTAAAACCTGTAAACGCATTACCATCTAGCTATAGTTTAACTTTACCTCAAGTCCCCTCTACACCCTCATTTTTGACTATTGACACATCGGGTAACATCACATCCACTACCCCAGTATTTGCAGGAAACCCATCAGGAACTATTTTGATGTACGGCGGTACTTCAATTCCTACTGGGTACTTACTTTGTGACGGATCTAGTCAATTAAGATCCGCATATCCAACTCTATTTGCTGCAATTGGTACAGCGTATGGAACAGTAGACGCCACACACTTCAATCTTCCACAAGGTCAAGGGGTATTTTTTCGAGGTGTTGATAACGGTGTTGGTAACGATCCTGATTCAGCTACACGTACTGTGCAAGGGGCTGGTGGTAATAGTGGAGATAATGTGGGTTCTGCACAAGGATGGCAAGTTCAAAGTCACACGCACTTTCTACCCGGAGGAAATAATGGTGCAATAGGAGCAACTTTAACCATACCTGCTAATACCCCTGTTTCTAGCAATAACTACACTGCTGCAACTGGTGGTAATCAGACAAATCCTATTAATATTTATGTTAACTACATAATAAAAACTTGATATGGCACAAAAACAATCTCTATCATTTAACTTTAGTCAAGGTTTGGAACTCAAGCAGGATCCTAAGCAAATTCCTGCCGGTAAATTCTTAAATCTTGAAAATACTATATTTGATATGGGTGGTTTATTACAAAAGCGTAATGGTTTTGGTCAACTCACGGTATTACCAAACACCAATTCAACATTCCTTACTACATTTAACAATAACTTAACGGCCATATCAAACAGCATACTAGCCTACTCGGACAGTAACAACAGTTGGGTCAGTAAAGGGTCAATTGTTCCTTTAAGTATTAACACTCAACCATTAATAAGATCTAATACCACTCAATCTCAAGCCGATATAGCCATATCAAGCAATAACCTGATATGCACGGTGTTTACTGATCAAAACACATCAAACCTTTCCACACCGGTCTATAAATATGTAGTTGCAGATGCGGATACAGGACAGAATGTAATAGCACCAACGGCATTACCGGGAAGTACTGTTGGATCTCCTAGAGTGTTTGTTTTAGGTACCAATTTTATAGTTTTATTTACAAGTCAGTCAGGCTCTGTGTTCAGCCTAGAGTTTATCGCAATAAATACTGCTACAATAGGTGCAATCACAGGTCCTGTAGTTATCGATAGCAGCTACTCACCGTCAACTAGTCTTTCTTTTGACGCCAATGAGATCTATGGCAACCTTTATGTAGTTTATAATACTCTATCCGGTGGCCAAGCCATACAAGCTTGTTTTATTAACAACAGTCTTCAAGTTTCGTCAAAAACCGTATATTCTGGTTTTAAAGCAACAACTATCGGATTAACTAATGATGGTGTGAACTTATATTGCTCTTTTTACGATTCCGTAAGTCAAAATGGATACGCGTTTAGTTTTAATCAGGTACTATCTCCGCTTTTTACGCCAGTCCTTATCATATCGGGACTTGCTGTTGTTAATATTACCCTTGCAGTGCAAAATAGTTTAATAACCACTTATTATGAAGTCAGTAACACGTATACTTTTACTCCAAACCTACCTACTAATTATATCGGGGCTATATATTTATCAACATCTGGTGGGACACCTAGCGCATCACGTATTGTAATTCGTAGTGTAGGTTTAGCAAGCAAGGCTTTTATCGTTGCAGGCGTAGAGTATTTCTTAGCTGCATTCCAAAGCACTTATCAACCAAGCTACTTTTTAATCCAAGGAACTTCTACATCAGCTTCACCACAAGTTATTGCAAAATTAGCATATTCAAATGGTGGAGGTTATCTTACAACAGGATTACCTAATGTAGTAGTATCAGGTTTAAATGCAAGTATCCCGTACTTGTATAAGGATAGTATTACTTCAGTAAGTAAAGCAACCAATCTTCCCGCCGGAAGCCAAACGGCAGGAATTTATAGCCAACTTGGCATAAACTACGCCACATTTAATTTCTCTAATAAACAGTTTGATTCTGTAGAAATAGCTTCTTCTCTTCATATGTCCGGTGGATTTTTATGGCAGTACGATGGTTATTTACCTGTAGAACATAATTTCCTAGTTTGGCCAGATGATATCACGGTAACTTGGTCAGATACTGGAGGAAGTATGCCAGCTAATCCAACAGGGTGGGTTTCTGGTCAACCAAGCTATGCCTATCAAGTTATATACGAATGGACTGATAATCAAGGTAATGCACACCGAAGTGCACCTAGTGTTCCTGTGTACGTTACCTTGGGTACTGATGCCAGCACAGCAGGCTCTGCAACTATTAATATCCCTACTTTAAGATTAACATATAAAACAGCTAATCCAGTTAAAGTAACAGTTTACCGTTGGAGCATAGCTCAACAAAACTATTATCAAACTACCTCTATAACCCTCCCAACACTTAACAGCACTACAATTGACAGCGTCACTTTTGTTGACACCCAAACTGATTCTGCAATATTAGGTAATGCTCTTGTGTACACAACTGGTGGAGTTGTTGAAGATATATCAGCTCCCGGTAGCAATATCATGACATTGTGGCAGACTAGATTATTCTTAGTCGATGCGGAAGACCAGAATCTTATTTGGTTCTCTAAACAAGTTATTGAAAATACCCCTGTCGAAATGTCAGATCTACTTACGATGTACATTGCTCCTACTATCGGTGCTTCTGGTAGTACTGGCCCTATCACTGCCCTTGGTGCTATGGACGATAAACTCATAATCTTTAAAAAGGATGCGATTTATTATGTATCAGGGACGGGACCCGATAATACCGGCGCTAATAATTTATTCACTGATCCTATTTTTATTACTGGTGTTACGGGCTGCACTAATCAACAAAGTCTAATTATAACACCTAATGGTATGATGTTTCAATCTGATAAAGGTATATGGCTGCTTGATAGAAGTCTTGGAACTACCTACATAGGCGCCCCAGTAGAACCTTATGCCTTATCCGCTAATGTTAAATCAGCAGTCCTAGTTCCAGGGACAAACCAAGTCAGATTCACACTTGATAGTAACATCACTTTGATGTATGACTACTTTTATTCTCAGTGGAACACCTTTACAGGATTATTTGGTATTTCTAGTTGCATATACAACAGTCTACATACATACCTAGATTCATATGGTAGAGTATTCCAAGAAACTCCAGGACAGTACCTTGACGGTACTTTGCCTACCCTTATTTCATTTACAACTGGGTGGCTTAATCTTGCAGGGGTTTCAGGGTATCAGCGAATATACGAGTTTGCCTTTTTAGGTTCATATATTACACCTCATTTTCTAGATATCCGAGTAGGTTATGATTTCGCTGACCCGACGCAACAATCAATAATTCAGCCTACAAACTACACTGGTGTCTATGGATCTGACAGCCTTTATGGGCAAACAAGTCCTTATGGAGGACCTGGCAGTCTAGAGCAATGGCGTATACACACAAATACCCAAAAATGTCAGACCTTTCAGATTACTTTCAAAGAAGTGTTTAATCCTGCATATTCAAACGTAGCTGGCCAAGGGTTTAATTTAACTGCGCTTAACTGTGTAATAGGAACCAAATCGAGTTATAGGCCTTATAGAGGCTTAAATTCGGTTGGGTAGACGATATAACATGATAGAGGCTTATGGATCACAATAAGAAACTTGACTTCATACACAAGATGGCTACTTTGGGACTCAAGCACTTTGATGGTGGGGGACTTGTTGGTGGTATTGGTAACGCTTTAGGTGAAACCAATAACTTTACTGCGAGTACAGGTCTTACTGGTCAAGATTTGCAAAACCAGTACAACCAAGCTAATACCGGTGTACAGAACTCTCAATCTTTATATGGACAGACTCAGCCAGGTATTGCGCAGGGTCTTTCTAGTCAGAATGCTTTAGCTGCCCAGTTACAGGGTGTTATTTCTGGGACTGGACCAAATGCTGCCCAGGCCCAATTGCAACAAAACACGGCGGCTAATACTGCCAACACTGCTGCTCTTATGGCAGGTCAACGTGGATCAGCCCAAAATGCCGGTCTTATAGCCCGTCAAGCAGGTCAACAAGGTGCTGCTAATCAACAAGCTTCTGCGGGTCAAGCTGCTACAACTCAAGCTCAACAACAAGTAGCTGCTATGCAGAATGCTCAGAACTTGGCAGCTACTCAAGTCAGCCAAGGTCAAACTGCACTTAATAGTTCAAATCAAGCTGCTCAAGGTTTATTTAATGGTGCAGAATCCGCTTCTGGAACAGCTAATACAACTAATGCTCAAACTGCTGCTGCTAATACAAATACCAATAACGGTATAGTAAGTGGTCTTGCAAGTGGAATTGGTGCTATTACAGGCTTATTTGCTAAAGGTGGTGTGGTCAAAATGGCGAATGGCGGGGATCCACTGGGCGCTGCACCTACTTCTGCTGGACAGTCGGCCGTAGGTGACTTTTTAAGCGGAGTTAACTCTGGTTCGGGAAGTTATGATGCTTCGGCATCTTATTATAACGCTATTAAAGGTAATAACCCAAAGCCTTCAGCAGATCCAATGGACGGTGCAGAATCATTAGCCCCCATGGCCGGCGGAGCTGCAGATGCTGGTGGTATTTCTAGTTTAGCCGCTGATGCCGGACCTCTTTTGATGGCTGCTGCAAACGGTGGCCCTGTAAGACAATATTCTTCTAAAGGTGGACCTGTTGAAGCTGAAACAGAAGCAGAGGAACCTGTTGATGCAACCGGTAACGACTATGCAAATGACAAGATTCCTGCTATGCTATCAGCAGGTGAAGTTGTAATGGACCACGAAACCTTAAATGACCCTGGAACGATAGGTCACATGGCTCGTGCAATCGCAGCACATATCGAACAACGAAATAAAAGTAAAAGGGGCTGACTTTGAAACCGATGAGTTTGAATATGTCAAAAATGCGGAAGGTCGATGGGGATAAGAACTCCTCAACGTTTCTTCATGACGATGGGCATATGATTACCGTAGCTCATTCTAAGCTTCCTGCCTTGCAACGCAAAGCATTAGAAAAAATGCCACTTCATATGATGGCCGACGGTGGAAAGACACAGCCTACCCCTACACCTCCACCACCTCCTCCACCACCTGCTCTACCTGGAGCTCAAAGTGCACAAGATTCCATGCGTAAGGCTTTTAACTTCGCCCAAGGTGGTAATGTTAAAGGTGTTAATCAACAAGGTATCCATAAGGGCGGTGGGATATCACAAGCTGGATCTAATGTTCGATTAGGCCGTGATGTTTCAGCTAAACGCCAAGCTAAACAAACATTATCCGAACTACGCTCCATGCCTTCACCTAAGTTAGAGGGATTGGCTCAAGGAGGAGAAGTTGGTGTGCACAAGTCTGATATGGAAATTGACCGTCCGAAGGATAAGAAAGAAAAACCTTGGGCTGGTGAATCAACTGCTGGTAGACATTTACGTGAAGAGGACATTCATCCTACAGCGCACAAGAAAGTCCTAGGTCAGCATTATAAAGTTTTACACGAAATGAAATCTATGGCTAAGCCTAAATTACAGGGTTTGGCTTCTGGTGGTGCAGTTAAAGGTGTTCATGAATCCTACACCCCAAAATCTGGTAAAAGTCAGGCGGGCAAACATATAGCGAATTCAAACCATTCAGCAGATGCAGGTTATGGTGCTAATATGTCTAAAGAAAGCCTAAACGCTCGAAAAGAACATGAACGCGTTTATAGCGAATTAAAAGCTATGCCTAAGCCTAAACTTCAAGGATTAGCTGATGGCGGTGAACCCATTGATACTCCAGATGTGGATTTGAGCCAAGCTCCCTCTGCTTACGCAGGTAAAGATAATTCTCCACAAGTTCCTACACAACCCGCAGGTTCTCAAGCCTTACTTCCCAATGGTAGCATGAATGCTCCTGGAACTGCCCAACTTGGTCAACAAGCTAATGAAGCACAGCGTAATGTTGATATTGCTAAAGGTAAATCTCAAGCTAATATTGAACAAGGATATATTGATGGTGTAGCTCAGAATCAGCGTAGACAACAAGATCTACTAGATAACGTTAATAAGCATACAAATGATTTTGCTCAGTATATGCAACAAAATCCTATTGATCCTAATCACTATATTGAAAGTAAATCTACACTCGGCAAGGCTACGACTGCTTTAGGTTTAATACTGGGTGGTTTTGGAGGCGGTGCAAACGGCGGTGCTGGTAATAACCCTGCAGTAGACTTCCTTAACAAGCAAATTGATCGTGATATTCAAGCTCAACATGCTCGCGTAGATCAACAAAAAACTATCCTTGGTGCGTATCAGCAACTTTACGGTCAAGGTGATGCAGCCCTTGCAGCTACAAAAGCTTCTATGATTGATATATATAACCATAAAGCATTACAACTTGCAGCACAACTTGGCACTCCTCAAGCTCAAGCAAACTACCTTAAACTTCAAGCTGACATGACACCTATTCGTAATGATGCTATTCTTAAGTCAGCTGGTAGTTTAAGCCGTCAGGCTCTTCCTTTGAACAATGCTGGCGGGGAATCAATTCAACCTGTTTCTGCGCCTGCAAACGGACAAGCAATGCAGTCTATGGGTGCTAATGAGGATGACGCATCTCCAATTCTAGTTCCAGGCGCTCAGCAGCAACTTGATGCACTTAGGTATCAACCGAAGTTTAAAGATCAAATGCCTGCTATTCAAGAGCAGTATAATAAAGCAGATCAAGCTGATCAACTTGCACGTCAAGTTCCTGGTGTTGTAAATAGTATGCAAGATGAGGCTAAAGAAGGGGGTGTTGGTGGGTACATGAGACGCCACGATCCTCTCAGCGCAATACCTTATATTGGAGAAGGGTTGCATGATATGTTCTTCCAACCTTTTACTGATACGCAGAATAATAGATCCTATGATGCTAATAAGACCCGACTTAAAACCGATATAGGTAACGCTTTAAAAGGAACTAATATCTCAGGTGAAGAGATTAATAAGATCGTTAATGACAATGCTCCAGAGCACGGTGATGACGATAATATGAAAATGAAGAAGATCCACAATATTAAAGTGTTCCTACATAACAGTGTACCGAGAGGTATGCTAAAAGATACTAAGTTGTCTAAATAACTTGCTACTGACCAAATAATAGGTTATTCTATATTTGGAGGTGAGTTATGAAGAAATTAATGGTGACAGTAAAGTTTGTAGCTGAAGTAAGTTGGATCCTATCATCAGTGGTTGTTTCAGCATTTGTCAGTTTGTTTTTAGTAGCATCAGGTCCAGTTGGTTGGTTTGTTTTATACAAGAGAAGTAATCGATAATGGCTCAAGGCCCTTGTTTAAATCCTAGTTGCAAAAGTAACGGGCAGTCCCATCCGAACTGCCGTTGCTACTCTCATATGGCTGAAGGTGGAGTAGCCGCTGAATGTAAAGGACCCCATAAAGCTAAATGCGTATACTACATGGCAGAAGGTGGCGCTCCTCAAGAACTTCCACCAGATCCTGAAGTAAGCCTTACTCAAGCTATACTGCATCATGGCCTATCTGGAGTATTCCAAAGTACAGGACAAACAAAATTAGCTAATATAAAACCAGAGCATGAAAAACCTCTACATAAAGCTAGAGAACACTTTACACATGTTGATGTTGAATCAGGACATCCTCTTGTAGGTCAAATTCCTAAACATGAGCGTGAACATGTATTAAATCAACTTTCTCCTAGAGTTATGGGGACACAGCCAAGTGCTGAAGGTTTTAGATCAGCATCTGACCATATTAAAAGTTCTTATCGTGGTAAGCAGCTTATGAATGAAGCTGTTGCAAGTGTGTTTAACAAAGGTTCTTTAAAACTTGATAATACTGATACAAAAACTTTAAAAGAACAAGCTATGGATCTTTCAGTTAATCCTGCTAAAGCTTTAGAAATTGGTGGGTCATTAGGACATTATATGCCCGAACAAGCAGGACAACTTGGTGCATTGACAGGAGCTGCTTTAAGTTATATTCAGGCTATAAAACCACACAATACTGAAACTGGTCCTTTTTCAGAACCTGCTCCTGTGAATAAAAATGCTGAGTATGCGTATGAGCGTCAACTAGGTATTGTTCAACAACCTTTAAGTGTATTCAAACATCTTAAAGACGGAAGTTTAATTCCCCAAGATGTCAATACTCTTAAAACCGTTTATCCCAAAATGTACGGAGAAATGGTAAGTAAGGTAAGCGAAGAACTTATCAATATTAAGTCTGATAAACGCTCAATTCATATGCCTTACGAGAAGAAAATGGCTCTAAGTACCTTCCTAGGTCAACCCATGGATGCTAGCTTAACCCCTCAATCTTTACTCTCCATTATGAAGGCTAATGCCCCTTCTATCCCTCCTCAGCCACAAGGTAAGCCAAAGAAGCAGAATGGCCCTACCGTGACTCAAATGGCTAAAAACGCTGACAAATATCAAACTGCCACTCAAAAAGCTGAATCTGATAGCAAATAACTAAGACGTTACATCACTTTATGTAAGCTTTGGCCATAAGCCACTTAGTCCCATAAGGAGCGTCAATGTCAAGTAGACCTATTCTCACGCCTAATACGTATACCCCCATAATTAATAATGTCAGTATGGCAACCAGTATAACTGGCCCAGCTACTATTATTCAGATGTTACCTGGCATTAGTTATGACCTTGTTTGGACGGGTGCTCCAGTAGGGACCTTTCAAGTTCAAGTTTCAAATACTTTTAAAATAGCTGATAACGGAGCTATATACAGTGCAGGAAGTTGGAACACACTTCCTACAAGTTCATTTCAAGGTACTTATCCAGTACCTGCCGGCACTCCTGGAAATGGATTCCTTGATGTAGTTGGTACCGAAGCTTATGCAGTTCGTCTTGTTTATACTGCTACTAGCGGTACTGGTAATTTAACCGTAGTAGCTTGCGGTAAGGTACTGTAACAGTATGAATGGATATGCAAGATATTCAGGTCTTGGGGGATCTGGCGGTGGCGGTGGAGTAACTAGTTTAAACAGCTTAACTGGTGCATTAACATTAGTTGGCACTGGCGGCATAACTGTAACTCCTAGTGGATCAACAATAACAATAAATGGATCCGGTGGGACAGTTTCATCTGTTTCTGTAGCCACCGCTAATGGATTTGCTGGCAGCTCTTCAGGTGGATCTACACCTGTTCTTACACTTACGACATCTGTTACGGGTATTCTGTATGGTAACGGAACTTCGATGGCAGCAGCCGTTGCTGGTAATTTTCCCACTTTAAATCAAAGTACAACTGGAACTGCGGCCAATATTACTGCAACTTCTAATAGTACGCTTACCACTCTTTCGGCACTCAGTCTTCCCGGTGCCCAGGTATCCGGAAATATTTCAGGTAATGCTGCAAACATCACTGCTACCTCAAATTCAACTTTAACAACACTTTCTGCACTTAGTTTACCTGGCGCTCAAGTTTCAGGCAACATTTCAGGCAACGCAGCTAATATTACTGCAACATCAAATAGTACATTAACAACTCTATCCGCACTTAGCCTTCCAGGTTCACAAGTATCTGGAAATATTTCAGGTAACGCAGCAAACATTACTGCCACCTCAAATTCAACTTTAACTACACTGTCTGCATTAAGTTTACCTATTGGACAACTTGGTGCAATTGCATCCCCTAGTCTTGTTGGTAATAATTCAGGATCTTCTGCTAGTCCAAGTGCTTTAACGCCTACCGTTGTAACATCAATGCTAAATTTGTTTACCACATCTTTGCAAGGATTAACCCCTGCATCAGGTGGTGGTACGACTAATTTTCTTCGTGCTGATGGTACTTGGGCTGCTCCTAGTGGAGGTAGTGGTGTTACAAGCCTATCTGCCGTTGGGTCTTCACCAAATGCAAATGCTGGTACTATTACAGGCAGTGTTCTTAATCTACAACCTTTTAATTCTACCAATCCAGGTGTTGTTACTGCTTCTGGTGGAGGTACGACAAACTTTCTAAGAGCAGATGGTACCTGGGCTGTACCTAGTGGTAGTGGCGCTTCAAATAAAGCACCTACTGTTCAGGTCTTAACTGCATCCTCTGGTACATACACAGCACCTACAGGCCCATCTCCACAATACATTCGAGTAAGGATGGTTGGGGGAGGTGGCGGCGGAGGAGGTTATTCTAGTGGAACACCACATGGAGGTAGTAACGGCGGAAGTACAACTTTTGGTGCTAGTCTTACTGTAGGAGGTGGTGGTGGGGGTCTTGGAAGCGGTTCTGGTGGAGCAGGTGGTACAAACACACTCTCAACAGGTATTACCGTATTAAATATTTCAGGTGCCGTAGGGGGTCCTGCTACTGCAGTCGCCACCGGTTCGGGTGGTAATGGTGCAGCTAGTTATATAGGCGCCGGTGGTGCTGGTGGATATAGCAACAACAACGCTAATGGTGGAGCAGGTTTTGGATCAGGCGGTGGTGGGGGAAGTACCATCAATGCTAATTCGTGTTCAGGCGGGGGCTCAGGTGGTTACGCGGAAGTTATAATTGTTTCTCCTTCTAGTTCCTATAGCTACACTGTTGGAGCTGCAGGTGCGGCATCTAATGGCGGCGGTCAAGGTGCTCCTGGTTTAATCGTAGTAGAAGAATATTACACCAGTAGTGGAAGTGGAATTTCAGAAGCACAAGTTTGGGCTCGTGTAGCCTATGGATTTTAAATCAAAGGAGATTTTAAGTGTTTTTAATTAATGGGACATCTCAATCAGTACAGGCTGTAATGGGAGCAGCGGCAACAACGACTAATCCAACATACTCGCTCTCGTATACTGATATAAATTTAACGGCCCTGGTAACGGGTAACGCAAATTCAGGGTCTTTAAATGGCACAACGCCGGTAACAATTTTAACCGGTACCACAGATCAGTTACTTGTAAAATCTATAAGTATTTTTAACTTGGATACAATTACACAAACTATCACAGTTCAAAAAAACATATCCTCAGTTATTTTCCCCCTGATTCAAGCAAACGTACCTGCTTCGGGAAGTTTGCACTATGATGATGGACGTGGCTGGTACGTTTCAAATGCTGCCGGTTCAGTTATTTCTACACAATCCTCAACATCTCCAAATGTTCAAGTTTTTAGCACGCCCGGTTCAACTACGTGGAGCAAACCCACTTTCTTTAATCCAAGCGTCGTAGAAGTAATCTGCGTTGGTGCCGGTGGCGGTGGTGGAGGCGGTGGATCTGTCACTAGTGCAGCTATAGTAATGGGTGGAGCAGGAGGTGGCGGGGGATGCTTTCAAAGAAAGCTTTTTAATGCTGCTGATTTACCAGCAACTGTCAATTTAACTGTTGGGACCGGCGGTAGTGGAGGCGGTGTAGGAACTTCTGGTCAAGTAGGTATTGTTGGAAATAATGGAACACCTAGCTTCTTTAACGGAACCACTTTTGCAAGCGCCTCTGTAGGAGGAGGTGGCGGCGGAGGAGGTAGTGGGGGAGCCATTACTGCTGCTATTGGATCGGGTGGATCTGGTGGTGGAAGTGGTGGTAATGGTAATGCAGGCAGTACATCTGCTGCTGCTGGTGGTCTTCCAGGAACGGTAGTAGCTGCTTCTGGTGCTACTGGTGGACAAGGCGCAGGATCTTCTATTTCTGCTGCTGGTGGATATGCTGAATTTGGTGGTGGTGGTGGTGGTGGTCATACTGCTGTACCCGGTAACTTCCCTGGTGGAACTTCTATTTATGGAGCAGGAGCTGGTGGTTGCGGCGGTGGTGCCACTGCTGCGGCTGTTATAGCAGCAACAGCTGGTGGTGTCGCAGGACAAGCCCTTGCAGCTGGTGGTGGTGGTGGAGCAGCAGGTACTTCAGGTACTACTCCAACAGCTGGAACTATGGGTTCAGCTGGTAGCACGGTAGCATGTGGATCTGGAGGCGGTGGTGGGGGTCTTGGACAAGGCACCTCTGTTGCAGGTTTGGTCGGTGGAGCAGGGGGATTCCCCGGTGGTGGCGGCGGAGGCGGTGGAGCTGCATGGCAGTCGACTGGTATTGCTGGTGCGGGCGGTGCTGGAGGCAACGGTATGGTTGTAGTAATGTGCTGGTAATTTACTGTAATATCTGTAATTTAGAAGTATCAACTGTTTATCTCTCGGCACCCCCGACTGATGATCAACTTGCTTTTTATAAAGCCAGTAGTTCGTGTAATACCGATGGCAATAATGGCTCAAATATAATTGTTCAAATACTGCCGGAAGAGGAGAATACATGACCTTAGCAGCAACTAATAATCAAATTCCAGATAATTCGATTCTGGATGCTAATAATAAACAAACTTACCTAGGTAATCAGTATTCTGTTACCAGTACTTTTACTGTTGGGACGTCAGAAATTCCTTTGATACTCCTACAAAACAACCAGTCTGGATATCCTAATTTAGCGAATCAATCAAGAGCTCTATTTCAAAACCTACTTAAGGTTCTTGAAAGTTCTGCTACTTCAAGTGTTATTTTAAAAGTATACCTAAATCCTACGGTATCAGCCACAGGAACTCCCCTTACTCCAGTTAATTTAAGATCCTCATATGGTGTAGCGAGCTCTAAAGCTTCTCCTTTCTCTGCTCCTACTATAACGGCAAATGGCACATTAGTCGATGCCCTTTCTGCAGCACCTTCTACTGTTTCATTAAGCTCATTACTAAAAATACTAGACAATGGTCAAAGTTTACTTGTAACAGGTACATCAAGTGCTGCTAGTAACTCCGTATCGGTTTTACTTGAATGGTTTGAACTGTGACACCTAAAATTGATCAAGTTTTTGACAGATTAAACAACATTGATAAAACCTTGTCTGCTCAACATGTAACACTCAAAGAGCATATACGTAGGACTGAGCTATTAGAGCACGAATTAGAGCCTATAAAGAATAAGATGGCTATGGCTACAGGAGTCCTTAAATTTATTGGTTTAATCGGTATACTCTCTGGTATACTGGAAGTGACATTTATGGGGGTAAGATGGTTAAGCGCGCGTTAAAAAGATTAGGGTTTATACTTGCAGTGTACTTAGTAGTCGTAGACTGCGTACAACATAAACAACTGACTGGATCAAGCCACATGAAAGACCTGGTAGGTCCTAGTGTTCTTTACATAGCCATAACTACTCCTGATGGTATCCCTTATCATGGAGGTACTGGATTTGAAGTTGAAGACTCATCTGGACATAGGTTCATAGTAACTAATAAACACGTATGTGGTATTTTTACTGGTGGTGTAGCTCAGTTACAAACCGAAGAAGGCAAAGTTTATTTTCGTCATATCTTAAAAGTATCTGATATCTTTGATCTTTGTTTAATTGACAGTATTGATGAAGTACCTGCTCTGCATCTAGGTAAAAAGATCAGCCTTTTAGATAAAATTTTTATCGTAGGTCATCCTTTCTTACATCCCCTTAAAGTAACCTCAGGTAACGTGATCAGGTCTTTAGTTATTACTACAACTGAAGATGGTATTACCTCAACAGGTAGTTTCGCTAGTCTTGAAACAAATGCTGAAGCTCATCCAGGTAACTCAGGAAGTCCTGTTGTTAACCCTAAAGGTGAAGTAGTTGGTGTATTGTTCGCCGGAACAGCCGATGGCGAAACTAGTTTCGTTGTTCCACTTGATGATCTTAAAGACTTTCTAAGATGAATTTCCGAGTTCCGTTTGGTATTGATAGTTCTAAAGGCGGACAGCTTAGTATAACTCTGTTGTTCTCTGTAATAACCTTCATCCTTGCAGTACTCAGTGTTATAGCTCTCCACTTCTTCAACTGTGGTGAAGCAACGTTCTCTGCCCTTATATTCTGGGCCGTAGCCACAGCGTTCTACAAGATGAAAGATATTGACAAACTTAAAGTAACTAAAGACTCTATCGATATCGAGGATGACGCATCTTCCAACCCACAAACTGTAGTGTCTGTGGCCTCTTTGAATACAAATATTTCTGAAACTGGACGTTAAGAACTAAAGCTCCTGTTAAAATACCGAGCATAAATATAAGCATTATCGTTTACTCCCAATCATCTTAGGTCTACGGAACTTAGCGTCTAGGGTTCTTGATTTAAGCTCAGAGCCACATTTAGAACACGCATAACGCTGGTATTTGCCTGTAGACGTATAGCACCAACCATTTTTATGAAATACTTCACACCCACAACTACATACACCTTCTTGATAAACGTTGAAATTAACCGTGTTGTCGTATGGTATAAGTCGTTTGTAAAGCTCCTCTGTAGCCAAGACGTCATATTTGTTATATTTAGCCATAACATTCCATGCTTTCTTAGTACCCTTTAAACACTCATTCCAAAGTTCATGACCTGGGTATTCGTTGTGTTTAAGCTTTTTATACTTAGTGTTAAACTTATCCGTCATGTATTCTAGTTTGTTACTGGTAAAACTGAAATGTTTCTTGGCTATAAGCCTTGTGTCAATTTGCTGAAACGAACTAGTAGGTTTGAATTTGAATTCCAAAAACTTAGCTTGAGCTTTTTTAACATCGAAAGCCTTACCGTTCTGCGTTATGACAATATCAGCCTCATTAAGGAAATACCACAACTTACCTACGAGTATGTATTCATTAGATTTAGTGATACCATCCCGTAAATCAAACTGGTGTACTTTTTTCTCATCAAGCCACTTAGCTGCAAATGAAATCAACTGCCAGTCTTTTATAACCTGATTAAGGCCTACGTTTTGATCCCAAAGAGACCATACAGAGGCTACTATGGGCGACGTCTCCACGTCGAATATAAGTACTTTTGGTTTCATTTAGTTAATCCTAAATCTAGTACCTTATCAAGTACTGGTAAAAGGGCTCCATAGATGAAGGCAGACACTAGGAATGCACCATCATCAACAGGGAATATAATACGTAATACTACACATCCTATGATAGATGTAACTAAGACCTTCCAAGGAAAACTCACAGTACCTCCCAAAAGTATGTTTTAAGGGCTTCTTCGGACTCTTGAAGCTTATCATTAAAATCAGTCTTAACTAAGACTAATGAAGCGTTTTTACGGTGCTTAAGAAGTATGTCTTTTATGTGTGTACCGTGCACAACACCTGCCGCATCTCTATCTAGTATAAGTGTTATCTTGTCATATTTCAAGTAGAAGTCTATATGCTTAAGAAATTCACCTGCAGATCCTGGGGACACAATCTTATAGTCATGCTCCCAGATTACATTGTAAAGACTCTGAGCATTCAATTCACCTTCAACTACCAGTAAATTACGTGAATCCCCTGGACAAATGTAAAGCGGGACTTTGTGACCTGCTGGGGCAAGGTATCTTGTAGATCCGTAGTTTTTTCTCTTCTTAAAGAATCTGCCATTAGGCCATACCACAAAGTATCCAGACTCATCATACGGCAGTTCTAATCCACGTATGTGGGCTGTAGGTAGAGTTTTGATATACTCCATCATAGCCCCTACATCTTCGATTTGTTTAGCTTGTGGTGTGATACTTGAAGGCAGTTTTAATTCAGCTGTGGGCACACTCATACAACAAACAAAACAGTAGGCTACCGGGCCGTATATTTTCATACTTGCATGTTCATCAGAATGTAGTGGACAATTTATCATATTATTCATATTTGTATAAGTACTCAGCTATTCTAAAAGCCCAGTCATAGGTTAATTGCCCAACTCTTCTGCGATTGCAGTAGTAACATAAAATGCCCCTGATTTTTTGATTCTGGTGCGAATGGTCAAGATGAAATCTTTTTTGTCCTGGTTTACGAGGTTTTTTACACAGTGCGCATTTCTCACCTTGTTCATCCCACAGTTTTTCATAGTAACTGTAAGGAACACCGTACTTCCGTAGATAATAGGAATCAAGTTTATTCTTTGCCATTGACCACCTCTAGGAAAGATATTTTGTGCCGACTGAACCTAGGATTCTCATAGTACCCGTGCCAGTGAGATATATTTTGTTCTTTGTACATGTAGCTCCAAAGAAACTGTCCTGAATCAAATCCTACAAAATAATCACCTAATACCCGTATGCCCAATCTTACAAGCTTAGAACCTAATTTTACTAATTCTTTATTAACAATATCATCACATTCAGCAACAGCTTGTTTAGGAGCACCTGTTTTCATAAAGAATCGTTGTTGTTCCAAAGCCCGTTTAATTGCTTCTTCATGAATATCAAATAAGCGAGATACTAGTGGAATCATTTCTTTAGCTTCCTCTAAAGTCCATGTACGCGTAGTGCATATCTGTGTTATAGTTCCCAAGTTACCTCCGAATTTGCACGATCCTCTACAGAAGTCGAGGAGTAGCTCGGTTTCACAGGAACTTCAATCTCTATTTCAACTGTGACTTCATCTCTAGAGGTACTATATACCTCGCTGCGGTATACTCTAGGTAAAAAGAGATGGGGATATTGATCATTAGGATTCTTCATAAGTCCCTCCAATTGCATTAGCGATTGCAAGTATAAATTCTTCAGGTAATTCCACATCAGTTTCAAATGATTGGTGTGGGTCTTGGCCACAAGCTACACAATAAGGACCGGAAACTGCGGATGTAGGATGACGGCACACTTTACAAAACTTGTCCATAAATCCTCCTATTTAATCTAGTACATTTTGGTCTATAAATCTACACTGTCCCATTGCAAAAGTCATTTCAATTTCACCAGTAGGACCATTCCGATTCTTAGCCACAAGAATTCTGGCAGTTCCTGGGGTATCTTTAGTCCTATGTATTAAAAGCACCACATCAGCATCTTGTTCTAAACTTCCTGATTCTTTAAGGTCTGAAAGCTGGGGTGTACCGTCATCTCTATTCTCGGAGTTTCTGTTCAATTGCGATAGTGCTATAACAGGTATACGTAGTTCTTTTGCTAGGTTCTTTAAACCACCTGATATAGCTGCTAGCTCAATAGCTCTGTTACCCTTTCTATCATAGTCCACAATCTGGATGAAATCCACCACTATTAGGTCAGTTTTACTACGTTTATACTCCATCCTAGCCGCATCACAAATCTGTTGGATATTAAGCCCTGCTCTATCATCTACAATGCAATTTAAAGCTCGTAGCTGTTGTTTTAGGTTTTCCAATTCCTTATCCTGTGCCATACCATTCTGGATGTAATCAAGGGGCTTGTTGAGGCTTATAGAAGCTTGACGGGCTACTATAGATTCATGGTCCATCTCAAGACTAAAGATATGACTTTTACCGTATCCGGCTACATTAGTAGCGATTTGAAAGCCTAATCCTGACTTACCTTGGCTTGGCCTAGCTCCTATTAGAATAAGCTCTCCCCTGTTCTTTTTAAGAAGCTTGTACATATCAAGACTTGGGAACCCAGAACTTGTTACCTCTATTTTTAAGTTATAAGGATTAAAGTCCGAAATTTGTTTACCGGGATATAACAAATTGTCGACAAAGAGCGGATCGTGTTTAATTTGTATAATGGCCTCATTTAGTTTCATTTGCAATCACCCTTACAACCTTCTTGTATCAACTTAGTCATACTGCAAGTACAGGTCTTAGTTTTTGGAACATATTCTATAAACCCTGGAATGAGTAACTGCTCATCAGGTGTTTTTGGGTAGATGGTTTCTCCTTCGCCTTCCATCTTCTTAATCTGTTCTTCTATCCAATCAGCCATAGACTGCACTTCAGCAACCTCATCTGTTGAAAACACAGGGAAGGTACTAGAAGGGTTTATCATCTTTTTCATAGTGATTATGCCAGCAGTATTCACATGCCTCAATAATTTCAACTGCCTAAGAATGTACTCTTTATTTTTCATTGCGTTCCTCCCAGGTCCTTTCTTCTACTGAGTCCATATATTCTTCCCAGTACGTATAGCTAAACTCTTCGAAACCGTCTTTATGATCTTCAATATAATGAGTTTGAGATGACCATTCTTTTGGATCTAAACCATGATCCTCACAATACTCGGTATACCAGTCATTAACATGTTCTATGTATGCTTCTACACATTCAACATCATTATATGGATTCCAATTTTCGTAACTCATGATTTCCTCCCAATACATTTAATAAAAGTCGGCCTAATGCCATAAATTCTTTCGCATTCCCTTTCGGCTAAGCGAGGGGAATTAGCCCTTACTTCAGCGTAAAAACGACCCCACACAAACACTTTATATCTATACATTTGGCCCCCTATGAAGACAGTATACTAAGCCAGAACTAGCATGTCAAGTTTTGTCCCAAAAAAGAAGCGGCCCATAAGATTTAGATTTTAAAGGGTATTTAAAATTAAACTGGAGTGATATAGCCTCCATTATAGATTCTAATGTGGTCATAGCGTACTCATCAAAGTGTTCCTTTACTTCAGCTACAATCTCATCATGGACAGAAAACAATGTACGTCCTTGACCTGAATCTTTCAAAAACTTATGAAATTCGGTGAATGATCTGTTGCAACACTCAGCCGCTACACCCTGGATAAGAAAGTTATACGCCTGCCTCTGTTGTTTTAATAGCTCCCATTTGTCAGACGTAACAGGGAAATGACGGGTGCGTCCTGCTAGATTAGTTACGCAATGTTTTTCTTTGACTTCTTTGTCTGTTTTTTCTTTAAGGGTACGTACACCAGAATACAGTTCCCAGTATCGTTTGAATATATCCTCAGCTTCAGCTTTAGAGGTTCCAAGTATTTTAGCAACTTTACCCGGACCAGCTCCATACTGTAGAGCGAAGTTAAGGGTTTTAGCCGCATTCCTTTCAATCCCGAGGCCTTCCGCTGTGATGTCATGTTTTGATTTCCCTTCATTAATAATTTTTAATAAACTAGGATCTTCTGTTAAATTAGCTTCTATTACTACCTCAAGCTGAGCATAATCAGCACCAATAAGAACACACCCTGGGTCAGGAACAAAGAAATTCCTGATAACGCCAGATCGTGGGAGGTTACCCATATTAGGATTACTATGAGAAAGGCGGCCGGTTGAAGTACCAGACACATTAAAACTAGGATAAATTCGTCCATCTTCAGTTCTCTCAATCATACCTTCTACGAAGGTGCTATAAAGTGTTTTTACGTCCTTATACTCGACAAGTGTTTTAAGACGTCCTTGCCCCTCTGAGATAGATAGTAAAGTCTCGTAGTCAGTCTTTGGATTTCCGCTCTTCGTTTTATTGATAACTGGCGATTCAAGCGCGTCATACACAAGCCAACTAATTTGTCTATCTGAGTCAAAGTTAAAATTAGGTCGTGGAACGCGTAGTCTTCCAAGCTCTGATTTACGTTTACTAATTTCCTTTTGCCATTCTTCGAGTTCCCAGCTTTCCGTTTCAATGTAAAACTCCTCTTTTAGCTTAGGTAAATACTCCGCAATCTTTGCGGACATTGTGTCTTTTGTTCTCCGCATTAGTTCGGTGTCAACTTTAATACCTTGTAGCTGCGTGTCTAGTAGTGCGTCTGATAAAGCTTTTATTTGTAGATAGAAAGGCATCAATCCTTTTTTATTGAGTGCCGTGATATCCTTAATACCAAGAAGATATGTGTATATACCGTCCTTACCTTGGTACTCTAGGTTGTCATATTGACCCTTAAGGCGTATTTTATAGTCATCAAGAAATGTAGCCATAACACGACTACCGAGGCTATGATCAGCATTCTCATCTATAAGGTGATGCATATCAATAAGGTTGTATACTAAAGTATCACTAATGTCACAATGGTGTTGTTTTAGTATAATGGTGTCACACCTGTTATAATCTTGTAATAGCACTGTTCTAGACCGTATAGCAGGAGATAGGATAGGAAGGAGATGTGGGGAGCAAATCCAAGCCCTATCGCTATCTGCTACTATAACTGATGTTAATTGAGTTGTGCGGGGGTTACCGGGTACAAATTCAGTATCTACTGCAATGATCTGTGGCATCATACTGACTAATTCGTGAGCTTGTTGTTCTGTCAATACTTGTATAAATTTCATACTCTCCCCAGAGTTAAAACCGGTTTTGATTTGGATGTTCCGGAAACACCCCTAAGCTCTTACTTACCTGACACGTGCCTTTACGCGTATTTATTCTGCACGCCGTATGGCTATAGACAAAAGTGAGGGCCAGGCGCTACTCTGGCTATCTAACTAATGCGACGCTGGTTTTTTGTGAGGGCAGGGCCTCTAGGCGCGGACGGGGTTAGTCCCGACCTTGCTTTACTACTATCGCATCTATCGCCTTGTGCGTGTCTCCAGTGGTCGCTCAAGTACGGCATTTCTGCCTCGCAACCACA
>QGNH01000618.1_pt1 | contig 38399 bp, 58 predicted proteins | sample 1735481 | NCBI WGS metagenome assembly QGNH01 (sample SAMN09239004, study PRJNA386568) | Viral metagenome, whole genome shotgun sequencing project. | reverse complement strand
AACCTCGACGCGGAGCGCGACTGGGGCTATGCTGGGGATTACGTGCGGGCGATGTGGATGATGCTCCAGGGTGAGCCGCGTGACTACGTGATCGCCACCGGCGAGGTCCACTCGGTCCGCGAGATGGTCCAGATCGCCTTCGAGCGCGTCGGCCTTGATTACAACAGGCACGTCCTCGTCGATCCGGCGCTCTTCCGCCCGGCCGAGGTCAACCACCTGCGTGGCGATGCCTCACGGGCCCGCGACATCCTCGGCTGGCAGCCCACCGTATCGTTCCGGGCGCTGGTCGAGGGCATGGTGGACGCTGATCTGCGGCGGGTAGCAGCGAACGCCCACACGAATAGTTGGGCGTCATGAGGATCCTGTACTTGGGTTCTCACTCCGTCTTGGAATATGACCAGGTGAAGTTGTGGACCGATCTGGGCCATGACGTGTTCAGCATCGGCGCGTATACCGATCCCGCGCATCCCGGCGACAACAAGCGTCCGCCGATCGACGCGCCGTTCCATGAGGACCTCGCAACGCTGGCCCATGCGACCCGCGTCAAGCACGAAGCCGAGCCGGTCAACTGGGCGATCGACTGGGCCAAGGCCGACCTCCACCCGGACCTGATCGACTGGGCCGAGGCGATCATCGTCGACTGCTTCCCCGTTCAATGGGTCGCGGCGCAGTGGAACCGACTCAGCCACAAGCGGGTGATCTGGCGGACGATCGGCCAGAGCCACCCGGACATCGAAGACGAGATGCGCAGGCTCAAGGGCCTCCAGATCGTCCGCTACTCACCCGCCGAACAGCGCTTCTACGAGAAGATCGGGCACTGGGCTGGATCTGACGCGCTGATCCGCTTCGGCAAGGACCCCGCCGACTGGTACGGCTGGACGGGCAGCGAAGCGGTTGTGGGCAACCTGTCCCAGCACAACACCGACAACGGTCGCGACGCCTGGCTCAACTGGCCGTTCTTCGAGCAAGCGACGAAGGGCCTGCCCGTCTCTGTCGCCGGGACGAACTCCGAGCACAAGGGCGGCCTCGGCTCGCTCGACTATGACGCCATGCGCGCCTACCTGCGTCGGATCCGGGTGATGCTCTACACCGGCACCCAGCCTGCCAGCTACACGCTCGGCCTGATCGAAGCCATGATGACCGGCGTCCCAATCGTCTCAATCCCGCACTCCTATATGTGGATGCCCGAGTTGTTCGAAGGTGATCGACTCGGGGGAAGCGTTGGCGAGGATGCTGCCGATACTCGCTCGATCTTGGAAGGAAGGCTTGAGCATCCGGAGTGGGGCGGTGCTCGTGATGCCGCGATCGAATACTTCGGCGTCGAGACGATCGGGGCCCAGTGGGCGGACTTCCTCGGCGGTCGAATGGTGGTCTGCGGTGTCTGTGGTGAGTCCACGACGCACACCCAGTTCGTGGATCAGGACTCGAAGCACAAGCACGGCCATCTCGTAGGAGTCACGGCAACGGGTGCTTATATCGCGGTGCCGGCGTGAAGATGCTGATTGACCATCATCACAGTTGCCTCTTCGAGAGCCACCAGCGGATGTTCGGCGACCGCTTCGGGGCCGAGGTCTACGCGCCGTGGGGGATGGACTGGTTCGACAGCTGGTACTGGATCTTCGAGAAAGAGCACCACGGCGACGCGGTGGCGCACCAGTACCTCGAAGGCATCTTCCACGACGGCGTGGAGCACGACGGGATCATCGAGGTCCCTGACCGCAAGCACCCCGGCCGGACGATCAAGGGCATCAGCCTCGAGCGGGCGCGGGCCGAGCAGTTCGACCTCGTGATGAGCTCCGTCCCGGCCAACGCCAACGGCTACGCCAAGTTCGCCGAGCAGAACGGCGCACGCTGGGGCATCCACGTCGGCAACCAGTGGGGCGATGAGGCGTGGGAGAAGCGGCCGACGTTCGCCATCCTGTCTACCACGAGCGTCGTGCCCTCCGGTGTTCCGTACGTGGTCGTCCACCAGGAGTTCAGCCTCGAGGACTTCCGATATGAGCCGCCGGTTGGTTTCGGTCCGATCCGCTCGATGGTCAACTGCTTCCCTGAGATGACCAGCGAGTACGCGGGCAACTTCGCGCCGCTGGCGGTCAGTGCTCCGGAGCTGCGCTGGCAGGTGTTCGGCGAGTACGGCACCGCGGCCGATGACCAGTTCAAGATGGGCAACCTCCACACGGATCCTGATGAAGGTGACGCGATGCGCGGCGCTGGGATCATGTGGCACTCCAAGAAGTGGAGCGACGGCTTCGGCCATGTCGTCCATCGAGCGTTTGCGGTGGGACGGCCAGTGTTCGGATATGCCAACTATTACGCCGACAAGCTCGCCGGGCCGCTGTGGGTGGACGGGGTGACGAGCATCGATATCAGCACCCGATCCCACGACGAGACGCTGCACGAGCTCCGACGCCTGCGCGACGATCCGGATGCATACCTGCGGATGTGCGAGGCGAGCGCGGCGCGGTTCCGCGAGATCGTGAACTTCGACGAGGACGCCGACAAGGTTGCGCGTCTCCTCGGGATCGGCGTGCCGGTATGAGGACGCTGGTGTGGGGCGACATGGCCGCGACCGGCTTCGGCACGGTGACGCGGGATCTCGGCCAGGCGATGGTCGACCGCGGCGAGGACGTGCGCTTCCTCTCGATCAACGAACCAGAGGGCGAATTGCCGGAGCCGTTCGCGGGCCGGACGATCATCCTCGGGGCGCCCGATGGCTATTTGTCCTCGGACGACGCCGATACGCTCCTCTCCGGCATCACGACCATCTTCACCGATGGCCGCGACGGCTGGGTGCCGGAGGACACGCTCATCGTGGGCGATCCGGCCTCGATCATCCGCAGCCGACTGATCCAGTACATCCCGGCAGGGTTCCCGGCCTACCACTACGTGCCGATCGAGGGCGTGGGGATCCCGCCGACGTGGGCGATCCCCTGGCACAAGCGCCTGTCTCCGATTGCCATGTGCGAGTTCGGCGCGAAGCAGATCGAAACGGTGATCGGGCGTCGGCCGCCATTCTTCTACCACGGTGTGGACACCGAGGCGTTCTACCCCGCCAGCATGGATCGCCCGATCGTGGTGAATGACGGCACCAAGATCGACGTGCTGCGCTCCAAGGAAGACTGCAAGCGCTATATCGGGATCGATCCGAATGAGATCCTGCTCTACCGGGCGGATCGCAACATGCCCCGCAAGCGCATCCCCTCGATGTTGCGAGCCGTGGCGCCGGTGATGGCAGCCCATGCAGAAGTGCGCCTGCTCATGCACTGCGCCACGATCGATGAGGGCGGCAACCTCGACGACTTCCGCGGTCACATCTGGGCACGCTACGGCGCGGTGGTCAACCGGATGGAGACGACGAAAGTCCACGACCGGGGCCAGGTCCTTGATCGCAAGACGCTCAACATCCTGTACAACGCGGCGGACATCTACCTGTCCACCGGAGCCGAGGGCTTCGGCCTGACAATCGCCGAGAGCCTCGCCGCTGGGACGCCGGTGGTGGCGATGGACTTCAGCTCGGTGACCGAGGTTGTGGGTGATGCTGGCGTGCTCGTGCCGGTCGGCTACCTCGTGGAGAACATCTACGCGTACCATTGGGCGAATGTTGATGAAGCCAAGTACACCGAGGCGGTCGAGTTCCTCGTGACCCACAAGCAACGCCGAAGGGAGCTCGGACGACTTGGCCCGCGTCACGTCGAGCGCAACTTCCTGTGGAGCCAGGCGGCCGCCAAGTTCGCCGAGATCCGTCAACCCGTTGAGGTAGCAGCATGAGCGGAACAGTTATCAACCCCGGCTCTGGCGGTGCCAGCGTCCGCACCGATACGGTCGGCTCGGATGTCTATCAGATCGTGAAGCTCGACCTCGGCACGGCTGGCGCGTCCGTCCCGGTCGTCAACGCCCTGCCCGTCTCGTCTCCCGGCCTCGCTGGCGGCATCCTCCAGACGATCACGACGGTCGGGGCGTCTGCGCTTACCGTTCCTGCCACACCCCTCGCAGGACGAGCTTCGATGCTCATCCAAAACGTCGGGGCGACGACGATCTACCTCGGCACCTCCACCGTCACGGCCAGTACCGGGGCGGCGGGTGGATTGCAGCTCCTACCCGGCCAGAGCATCCCGATCCAGCTTTCGTCGGCCGTCCTGCTATACGCAATCTCGTCAGCGGTGGGCGGGCTCGTGATGACCTTCGAGATGGCCGCCTGATGCCTAGCATCGGAGCGATCAACCCAGCCGAACTAATCGGCAGGCTTCCCGTTCAGGAAGTCCACGCCATCGTCAACGGCGCCTCATCCGGAGTGGCTACGATCGCCGCTCCGACTGTCGGCAATATCCTGCTCTGTTGCGCTGGCGGTGGCGCTGCGGCCGCTGATGTTAGTGGCATCGTGCAGACGAACGTTGCCTGGTCGATGCTTGTCCATAAGGTAGACGGCACGAACGAAGCTGTTTCGTTGTGGAAGGGAGTTGTCAGTGACTCGCCCGGAACGACCGTTACTGTGTCGTTCACCGGGACAATCTATGGAAACGTGACGATCACGGAGTGGACGGGCCTCAGCGGAACCCTCGACCAATCATTGACGGACACCACGACAAATAACGCGAAGGGCGGCCCGGTCTACATCGGAACCGGGATCGTTCCGACGAACAAGAATGCACTCGTATTCTTTCTGTTCGCCCAGAACGACTCAACGCTCAATATCAACATCCGCAGTTCACTGGCTGGCTTGACCAGTGCGTTCCCGAATACGTTTGCCCTGGCCTATGGCTTCCCTGGCCGAGTTCCCGTCGGACCAAGCGTCACGGGTAGCGCGAGTTCTACCTATGCCACCCTGATTGCCTCAATCACATGACCAGCATCTACGTCCTCGGGAACTCCATCGCGGCGGGACAGGGCGCGATTGATGGAGCGCACGGCTTCCCGCACACGATGGCGACGCGCCTCGGCTGGACGTTGACGGTGGATGGCGTTGGTGGGACGGGCTACACAAGCCCTGGTTCGGTGGGCCCGCTTTACGGCGATTCGAGCCGCCTCAATCCGCTGATCTCGGCAGCCACTGACGTTGTGATGATCCAGGGCGGAGAGGTCGTTGACGTTCCGACTTGTGCTCTAACGGCGGCGGAAGCAACCCGCATTTGCAGAGCAATCCTCGCTGCCAAACCGACCACCCGGATCATCCTGCTCGGCTGGTTCATGCCGGTGAGCATCGCCAACTCAACGCCCTGGAAGCAATGGAATGCCGCAATGAACGCCGCCGCAACTATCGTCGGCGGTATCTTCATCGACCCGTTGACGTGGGGTTGGATGACTGGTTCGGGTCGGAGCGGGACGCCGGTCGGCGATGGCAATGGCGACGTCTACCGAGGGTCTGACGGAACCCACCCCAGTCAAGCGGGCCACGACTACCTCGGCACCCGCGTTGCCTTCGCCATCCGCCCTCCTGCGACCGGATTGGACTACTGATGCTGCTGCTGCTGTTCTTCATGCAGACATACAAGTTAGGAGCCAACATGGCACGCTGGACGCCCAATACGATCTACTCGCCCGGCGTGGTCATCCTGCCGACCGTTGACAACGGCCGTTGCTTCTACACGTCTGCGGGCGGAACGTCGGGTCCCGTGGAGCCAGCGTGGCCGGGACGCTACCCCGGCGTTACCGACTTCACGGTCCTCTGGACTCCGTACAGCGTGATCACGCCCCAGACGATCCGCGATCTCAACGGCTGGGATATCAATGCGTCGGGTGTCGGGAACGGCGTCTATTCCGATACGATCATCGGCAACCACATCCTCGACGCGATTGGCGATATCGAGAAGGCGACGCGGCGGTACTTCGTCAACAAGCCCGGCTTCAGCTACCAACTCACCAGCAACGGCAGTCCGATCGTCTATGTCGGGGGACTGCGCTCAGCTTCGAGCATCACCTGGCAGGGCGCGGTGCAGACAGCCGGAGTCCCTGGAGTGGGCTCGGGCTACCAACTGCTGTCTGATGACCAGCAGACCGGCGTCTACCTCAACATCCAGTTCCGGCCGCTGCGAACCCCGGACACGAATGGCCCGTGGTTCTGGTCCCTCGGCGGTGCGACGACCAACTGGTTCGACACCGGCGCCGATAACCCGTTCGACCCGCGCAACTACGGCGGCGGCTACGTCTACACCAGCACGGCCGTCGATACCATCGTGGTCGGCGACTTCGGCTACGCGCCGGGATCCGAGCCCAACCCGTTCGTCCATGCGCTCGAGGTGTATGCAAGCTGGCAGCAGGAGCGGCCGAAGAGTCTCTTGTCTGATTCCGTCATCACCCCACAGGGCGGCGTGCTGTCCTACTCGACCCTTCCGGCTGAGGTCCGCAACTTCATCAGCGACTGGGCCGCCGGTCGCCAAGCCGTGAGCGTCGGGTGACCTGCACGATCTGCGGCCGCAAGGGCTACGTGACCCTCGTGCCGCTGCCGCTCGTCGGGCGATCCATCGCGGTCTGCGCCCGTTGCCGGACCGGCGCGTTGATCCGCCACATGCGCAGCCTGATGGCCCGCTGATGCCTATTCAGCTTCTCGGCGTGACGGCCCTGCAGCGGAGACTTGCCGCGATCTCCGGGCCGAACGCGCTGCCCCAGATCATGCGCCTGATCGGAACGGCCGCGGTGCGTGAGCAGAAGCTCCTCGTCCATCGCAAGACAGGCAACACCGGGCGAAGCATCCATCTTGTCTCCGCCACGGCCCAGAAGGCTGTCACCGAAGCCGGAGGCGCGGCGGCGTACCTCGAGTTCGGGACGAAGCCCCACACGATCACCCCACGGGCCGCCAAGGCGCTGCGCTTCGCCGCCAGTGCCGGTGGGGCAAGGCTGAGTGGTAGCCCACGCTCTGGCGCTGCGGTCGTGTTTGCCAAGGTCGTCCACCATCCCGGCACGAAGCCCTATCCGTTCATGGTTCCCGGAGCCGTGGCCGCGGTGCAGCAGGCGGGCGTCGATCCGATCATCGAGCTCTGGGACAAGGCATGAGCGACATCTGGCAGCCGCAATGGCAGAAGAGCACGGCCTATCTCGTTCCTGCCGTGGTCGTCCCAACGGCCGCCGTGTTCGCGGGCTACACCTGGCGCTGCACGACGGCTGGAACGTCCGGCGGGACCGAGCCGGTCTGGCCGGATCCGACGATCACCCCAACCATCGTGGACGGCACGGTGACCTGGAGCGTCGGCACCGGGTTTCGCCAAGCGGTCCAGTACGGCATCTCTGCGCTCGTCACGACGTTCCGGCTGGCCAACCCGACGATCATCCGCAGCGTGCGAACGGTTCGTCCGCCGTCCTTCGCCGGTTCGGTCAGCCTGCCGGTGTTCTTCATCGGCGACCTCAACGAATCGATCACCCACGCCAACGGGGTCCGGACACGGACGATCAGCGGCTTCTCGGCGTACCTCGTGGACCAGCTCGGCACCATCGATGACTCCAACGACCGGATGAACTTTGCCGCCGATGCGCTCATCGACCTATTCACCGCCAACTACCACGCCGCCGGGGGGACCAGCATCTTCCAACAAACCGGGTGCTCGGACTTCGAGTACCAGGATCCCAAGGGAGGCTCCGTCTACCCGGCGCTCGAGTTCACCTTCGCTGAAACCAAACTCGCGGAGGGCAGAATATGACCCATCGCCCCACCTGACTCCCAATCCAGCCGTCCTGAACGCGGGCTAGGGACGGTCGGGCCCTCCTCCTGCCCGCGGAGGACCTTTCATGCCTTTGACGCCAATCGTTGGTAGCAGCAGACTCCGAGGCTTCCAGCTCGGCCTGGAATCCACCTTCAACACCCCCGTCGCCACGACACGCCGCCTGCCGTGGGCCGTGGTCCCGACCATCGATCCGCACTGGACGTTCCCGACCGGCGATTCGGGCACGCTCGACATGGCCTTCGCACCCTACGGGACCGCGCAGGACTTCACGGCTGCCGCAACGGGCCAGCTCGCGTCCAACGATGTCCCGACGATCATCAGCGCGGGCGTCATGGGCGGGCTTTCGATCACCACGTCGGGCACTTCCAAGAGCCTCGTGGCCTCGCCGGCGTCGGTCACCCAGGATGTCTTCGACACCTACACCGGGCAATGGTTCGATGACTCGACCGACCAGTGGCAGTTCCCCGGTGGCGTGATCAACGACTTCTCCCTCGACTATCCCCAGGATCTCGGCCCGATCGCGCTCACGGCCAACTGGCGCTTCGCCTCCACTTCGACCTACCCGACCGTGCCGACGGGCGCCCTGTCGGTCGACGCCGCGCCGGTCTACCTGTACTGCGCCGATACCGACTTCTACGTCAACGACGCGGCCGGGAACATCGAGATCACCAAGCTCTCCAATATCGCCTATGGCGCCACGTTCAGCGTCAACAACAACCTCGACCTCAAGCGCTTTGCGAACGGCTCCAACACCCGTTTCCAGATCGCCAACTACGGCCGAGGTCTTCGCACCGTCACATTCAAGCTGATCGGTGCCAAGCAGACGGCATGGGTGTCTGAGGCGTCCAAGTGGATTGCCGCCAGCCCGTCCGAGCGGTTCTTCGGGATCAAGACCAACTCGACCGTCCTCGCTTCGGCCGGTATTCCCCACAGCCTCGATATCCGGATGCCTGGCTACTGGTTGACCCGAGCCGAACAGACGATCGCCAGCAACACAGCGTTCGAGCTCACCGCCCAGAACATCTATGACACCACGCTCGGCTACCCATTCAAGATGACCAGCATCTCAACCCGCGCATCCCTGTAGGAGGAGCAATGCCCACCAACGACGCCGGGCATGGCGTCGACGTGAACGTGGGGAGCTGCCGATGCCCCGGTGGCTCCCCGACCCCTCATCCGGACGGCGACATCGTGACGCTCGTCCCGAAACTCACCCTGCCGATGGCGGCCAGCCTGAACCAGCGCGTCCGGGAGAACGCGGACGGCGACGACAGCGTGGCGGCCGTCCAGTTCAGCCTGATGTCGGGCTACCTCCGGGCGGCACCGGCCGGGGCCATCGCGTCATGGTCGTTCGTCGAGGAAGGCGCGGTGATCGATCGCAAGACCGGCCAGCTCCCGTTGATCCCCGTGCCGATCACGGCCGAAGCCATTGAGCGGTTGATCCCGTGGGGCTCTGGTGGAATGGAGGTGGCCGAGGAGGCTGATCGCTTATATGCGGCCGACTTCCTGGCCCCTTTTCTCCGGCGGATCAGTACGTCCTCGAAAACTGGGCCGACGGCCGGATCGACATCAGCAAGCCGGAAATCTGGGGCATCGCGCCGTTCGCCCTCCAGGCCATCCTTGCGCCCCGTTTCGGGTGGGCGGAAGTCGGCCTGATGACCTTTGCCGAGGCGATGATCAGCCTGCAGCTCATGGCCGAGGAGAAGATCGGCTCCGTGCTGCGGGCTGAACGTGACGCGGTTGACGCGCAGCAGGACGCCGCCTCGGCCGCGCTCGGGAAGGCGTTCGGCCCGAAGTGAGCATCGCCCAGACCGCCCAGCTCATCGTCGAGATCATCGGCAAGGATGCCCTGAGCCCAGCCGTCGGCTCGGCCGAGCGCAGCCTGTCCACGTTCTCGACAACGAGCCTGTCGGCGGCCAAGGGTGCATCCACCGCTGAGAAGGCGCTCGGGCTGGTTGGCTCTGCTGCGACCGGCATGGGCAACGCCCTGAACCACGCCAAGGGCTTCCTCGGCAATCTCGTGTCCGGTCCGCTGGGGATGCTCGGGCTGGGAGCAGCAGCGTTCAGCGTGGCCGGAGCGCTGAAGTCGGGCATCGACACGGCGAACGGAATGGCCCTCGCGATGGAGAAGCTCCAGGCATTGACGGGCGAGAGTGCCGTAGCGATGTCCGGCTTGCTTGCCGTGACTGGCAAGTTCGGGATTACCAGTCAGGCTGTCGGGACGATCGTCGGCTTCGAGGAGAAGACGGTCGGCAAGCTGGCCGAGACGACAGCTAAGGCAACCAAGGCCGGAGTCAGCGCGGCGCTGCAGAAGCTGCAGGACATCAAACTATCCGAGCAGGCGGCCGGAGCCTCGACCAAGGTCGTGGATAAGCTGATCGCCGAGCAGAAGGCCCGCGACGCGCTGACAGCGGCCGGCGTGAAGGGCATCGCTCCGCTCAACAAACTCGTTGCCCTCCAGCAGCAGTATGGCGTCGTCCTGACCAACTCGAAGGGCCAGGCGCTCGACTTTTCCACGATCCTCAACCACGTCTCCGACTACTACAACTCCAACGCCACTCAGGGACAGAAGGCTGCCCTGGCTGCCACGTTGTTCGGTCGTGGCTATGCCGCCCTGATCCCGGTCCTCCAGCTCGGCAGCGCGGGTTTCGCCAAGGCGCAAGCTGCAGCGGTGAGCCTCGGCCTGACCCTGACCAGTCAGAACGCGGTCGACCTCAAGAACTACCAGGAGAACTGGCGCGAGCTCGGGGATGCAGTCGGTGGGTTGCAGCTCCAGATGTCGCTCGCCCTGCTGCCAACGCTCAACGATGTTGCCAAGAGCATCACCGCCTTCGTCGGAACGCATAAGGACGATCTCATCAACTTCTTCAAGGGAGCGATCGGATCCGCACGGGAGATCGGCGGAGCGCTGGTCGCAGTCGGCAAGGCAGCAGCCGGGGCATGGAACGCCATCCCGCCGCAACTCCGCACGCTCCTGATCGAGGCACTCGTCGGCAACAAGGTGATCAAGACGGTCTTCGGGATCAACATCTTGGGCACCGTCGAGGGGGCCGTAGCCAGCATTGGCAAGAACCTGCTCTCGAGCGTGGCCGGGAGCCTGTTCGGCAAGACGATCGCCACGCCGGTCGTCAACGTCGACGGGGCCGTGGTGAACGTTGGGGGTGTGCCAGGCATTGGCGGCGCCGCCGCGGGCGGTGAAGCTGCCGCTGGCGGCGAGGCGGCGGCGGGCGGTGCTGCTGCAGGTGGGATCGGGCTGGCTGGTATCGGCGCGGTGGTAGGAAGCGTTTTGGCCAGCGCTGCGGTGGCGGCTGGGGCCATCCTCCTGATCAACAAGGTTTCGGGCATCACGCCCGCTCAAGTGGCGACCGCCAACGTCCACGGCCAGTTCGGGCCACGGAGCGCCACTGTAGGCGCGGCCAACGCCGCCACCAACGACGCCGCGCTCGCCTCAACGGAGAAGGCGACGCAGGCGCTCGAGGCCTCCTCGTGGCAGAAGGCCATCAACATCTGGAACGGTGTGCAGACCGTGCTCAAGGCGCAGCTCCAGGCGCAGGAGCACGGCGCGGCGATCAAGGCGATCCAGGCGACTGGCGAGACGATGCACCAGTTCCTGCTGGCCTTCCGGACTGGCTCGGCCAAGGTCGCCATCATGGACTTCCCCAAAGAGTTGAACTACCTCTCCACCGCCAGCGATGCGCAGAAGAAGACCGCCGTGTACGCCGCAGGATTGCGCCAGGACATCACCGCCCTGCAGCGGGCCGAGGTCGGGGCCACGGGAGCGCAGAAGGCCGCCCTGAGCGCGGATATCGTGAAGCTGCAAGCGCTGGTCAATGCCACGACGGCAGCGGTGAAAGCCTCGGGCGGGATCATCAGCACGATGATCGGCGGACGGCTTGATGAGCTCGCCGCACGGCCGGTCGTCGTCACCGTCAAGACCAGCACGACCAGCGCGGCCAAGGCCAAGACGACAGCCAAGTCGGTCGGAGCGAAGGGACCGGCGCACGCCTGATGCCGCTGCAGTTCGTTCTCGATGGGACCGACCTCGGAACCTCGGTCGTTCGGCTGGGCGGCGTCGAGGGCTTCATCTGCGAGGCCGAGGAAGGCACGACCGGGATGTGTACGGTCAGCTTCGATGACCCGGCAGGATCCCTCGTTGTAACGGGCTGGCGGAAGTTCTATGCCGGCGAGCTTGCGGGGCCCATCGGCCAGCAGCGCCTGTTCACCGGCTACGTCGGGATCCGCCGCTACATGCGCAGCCAGAACAACGAGAGCCTGATCACCGGGGCCAGCCGGCGGATCGAGTGCGACCTCGTGGACATCAACGCCATCCTAAGTTTCCGCCTATTTCCCCCGAGCGATACGAACGCCAACCGCGGATCAGAGACGGACGTGGCGCGGCTGCAGTGGCTGCTCTCTACGAGCTATCTATCCCCGACTGTCACGAACTACGGCTTCGTCAACACGACGGGCGGCATCACCCTCGATGCGGCGGACTATCGCGGCCAGAGCCCGATGAGCCTTGTGAGCGACTGCGCCAATGCCTCGGGCAAGAACTACTACCTCTATTACGACGAGACTAATGTCGGGGTGGGGATCTGGTACGACTTCGACTACAGCCCGAACTTCACCTGCCCGCTGCGGCTTTCCAACGTCCTCTCGGACGTTGGTACCAACGCCTCGACCAGCTATCAGAGCGCCGTCCTCGCCACTGCTCCGATCTCCTACTGGCGCCTGGACGAAGCGTCAGGCACGGTCGCCTACGATGTTATGGGCGCCAACAACGGCACCTACGTCAACGCTCCGACGCTCGGTGTGGCAGGGCTTCTGACGGGTGACCCGGATACGGCGGTGACGTTCGCGGGGGCGACGCAGAAGGTAACCAGCGCACCGCCCGTCAATGCTGCGGGGCTCAATCCATTCTCGCTCGGCGTATGGCTGAGCCACGTACCGGATGGAACCTATCAGAACATCCTGCTACTAGCCGACGGGGCGGGATGGCCGTCCTATCTATACAGCTCAAACGGAGGACCGGGCTTTCAGCGGCAAACCCCTTCGGGCCTAGAGACAGCCGCCTATGGGACGCCGCTTTCATCATCGGTCCGGCATATGCTCGTTGGCACGTTCGATGGAACCACGCTCCGGCTCTATGTTGACGGTGTGGCGCTGGGATCGACCCCAACAACGGTACGTGCTGCTGGCGCGTCCACCACGTTCACCATCGGGAGTCCATCGACTGCTGCCGCCACCATCGACGAACCCGCCATCTGGAACCGTGCCCTATCAGCGACTGAGGTAGCGGCGCTGTACGCGGCAGGGACGACGGCGCCGACGACGTATGCCTATAACGAAGACGCCGAGCTGACCCGCGATCCCTCGAGAGTCTACTCAGGCGTTCAGGTGCCCTACAGCGGGACGAGCAGCCCGGTCTACGTGCAGGACCTCGTAACGAGCTCCGCCTACGTCTCGCGGGATACCACCGCTCCGAACGCCAACGCCAAGACGAGCGGCCAAGCGACGGCGCAGGCCAACACCTACCTCGCGGCGGCGGAGACCGAGGCCGATAGCCTCACGCTGACCGTACGACTCCCTGCTGCCGTAACGCCGCTGGTCCGGGCCGGGATGCGGATCGCGGTCAGGGCGTCGCATCTGCCCGATCTCACCAGCTTCACCTACGTCCGGATCATGCACGTCGAGTACAAGCAGATCGAGATGACCCCGGACTTCTATGACGTGCTGCTGACGATGACGCCGCCCGGTGGGGCGATCGTGAAGAAGTCGTTGTATCAGCCGTCGTGGAACTTCAACAATCTCGGAGTGGGTGCGCCCGGACGCCCAGGTATCACTATTGGGCTGCCTGCGACTGGCCTCGACTACAACGCGGACATCCGAGTTGGTGGCAGCGGCGGGACGCTGATCGGAACGTACCCCGACACCACGGCCTCAGGCAGTTCGACGGCTGGGGACGGCACGGGCATCGATGACTACAGCGACGGTGGCCCGACCACGTTTTACAACGGGACGATCTACGAGATCTGGGCAGCGGTCAACGTCACCTACGGAGGTCTTGGCTACTCGAATGGTCTGACCTACCTGATTGGCGGCAGCGGCTTCCCGTTCCCGGTCGGAACCATCGTCACCCAGATCCCGACCGGCGCGGTCGGCCCGATCGCCGCAGGTACCCGGTTCCTGCTGGGCAAGTTCACGATCTCGATCCCATGACCCAGAAGATCACCCGCTTTCGGACGGACTACGATCCGGGCGCGTCCACCCCTGATGGCGCGGTCGGGATCGGGACCAAGATCAGCGCCGGCAACCTGACCGGCACCCACGGCGCACCGATCGTGTCAGGCGTCGGAGCGGTGACGATCAGCGGGACTGCTGCCGCAGGCAACGTCCTGACGGCTTCCGGCGCCGGTGCAGCTTCCTGGGCGGCACCGTCCTTTACCAATCCCATGACCACCAAGGGCGACGTGATCGTGGGCGGAACATCGGGGGTGCCCGCCCGGCTTGGCGTTGGAACCGACACCTACGTCCTGACCGCCGATTCGACCCAGACCGATGGGATCAAGTGGGCCGCCGGCGGCGGAGGCGGAGGCTCTGGCGACGCGATCCTCGGCCAGTCCGGTGTCGGTGGAGCAAGGATCTCTGGCCTCCAGGGTTCGCCCGATATCGACGTGGCGGGCGTCAATGATGACGAGTTCAACACCACGACTGGCTCGGGCTCCACGCCGCCCGGCTGGACGATTACGGCCAATACTCCGACCACGCTCGACGTGAACACGACAGCGCTCGGCCATTACTACGTCAAGGCTCCGACCGCCGGAGCGAATGACAAGTTCTACGGCCTGTACAAGGCCGCGCCGTCCATCCCATATACGGTGACCTGCCAGATCAGCGGCCACACGCTCCTTGGAAGCAACGCCGGGGTATGTCTTGGCATCTCCGACAACTCGGTGCTCAATGGCAAGGCCGTCGAAATCGAGTGGTACCCCGGAGCTACGACCGGCGTGGTCTCGGCGTCCTACACGACCTTTGTCCCCGGCGGCGGCGGCAACGCTGTCGGCGCGGCGACCGTCAGCGGTCCGACCGCCGTGGGGCTCTACTTCCCGTGCTACCTGCGAGCCATCGTGCATGCGGCGGGCAACATCGATCTCCAGTACAGCCGGGACGGGTACGTCTGGAGAACCCTGACGACCGGGAATGCCTATCTCTCGTCGGCCACCTACGTCTTCATCGGGATCAACTGCGATGGCCAGGCCGTCGAGGCGGTCTTCGATTGGGTCCGGTTCACTTGACCACCCGCGTATCCTCTACCTTGTAGGCTGCCGGTACCAGCCTGCGGCTCCCTCTCCATGCGTACGATTGGGGCTTGACAGAATGTCACGCGCTGCTATATCGTTCGTGACATGGTACTTAGTGACGCAGAACGACAACGACGCCGACGGGCTCGGATTACGGCTCAGGCTGCCCGAATGCGGGGAGACTTGGTTCCGCAGCCCTGCATAGTCTGTGGTTCCACTCCCACTGAGGGGCATCATGCCAATGGTTACGATGACCCGCTCAACGTGGTGTGGCTCTGCAAGACGCACCACAGCGACCAGCACCGGCAGACCTATCAACCGCCGACGCCTGCGGTCAATCCCTGGCTCATGCTTAGGCATTCTGTGCGACTTTCTCAGCGCGAAGTTGAGCGGCGGCTGGAATGGAAGCGTGGACACCTCAGCCTGATCGAACGGGGCTTGCCGCCGACAGCCGAACAGGCGCGGGCATTGCGCCAGTTCTACCTGGACGTGGAGTGATGGAGGACTATCGTGGAGAAGATCGAGATGCTCCGGATCGACCTACGCAGGACGCAGGAGCGGATCACCCGAGCAACGGAGCTGGGCGACTGGACAGCGCGGACGATCGCGCAGGCTCGGGCGGACCGGCTCGCTGTCGAGCTGGCGGCTGCCTGCGACTGGCCCGCGGCGTCGGCTGGGCATATTGCCAATCGTGCGGTGAGCGCATCCTAGCCGCGGCCTACGCGTAGAGAAAAGCCGAGGGCGGTGCAGGCCATGCAACCCTCGGCATCCTAGAAAGGACAGGGCAATCATAGATGTGCAGCAGGGACGACGACCCGACAACCTACGACGAGCCCCTCGAGGACTCCGTCGACTGGACGCGACTCCGCCAGATCCGCGACACCCGCGAGACCATCGTCACCCTCGAGGAACGCCTCCTGGGTATTCCGCCCCGCACCGGACCGCATGAACGCTGGACGGACGGGAGCCGCTGGATCGACATGCTGAACAGGCGCGAGCGATGACCGCAGTTCGTGAGGACCTGAGTCAGCGAACCGCGCTGTCTAAGTCGCAGCTCGCCGTAGCCGATATCTGCGGACAGAAGGCATGGCTCGAGATCCATCATCGCCGGCCGTTCATTCCCGACGAGAAGACGACCTTCGGGTCGGCGGTCGACGCTGGCGTGGAGGCGATCCTCAAGGCAGCTCGGGCTGGCACGGACGCCACGCCCGCCGCCATTCAAGCGGCGTTCCTCTTCGCAGTCGAGCGCAACGGCGTCGACGTGTCCGAGGACGACGTAGAGGACGCCACCACCGCGTTCATCCGGGACGTGCTGCCGAAGCACGACTGGGCGGGCGTGACCCTGCAACGGCACCTGAACGCCGAGATCGAACCGTGGGGCGAGGTCGACGGGCATCCCGACATCCTGTTCCCAGGTGCGGTTTGGGATGTCAAGACGAGCGGGCGCATGAAAGACACCGCCCGGACCGTCGAGCTCGGCCTGTATGCCCTGCTCGCTGAGGCCGAGGGCCATCCCGTCGCCGAGGTCGGATACTTCTGCTGGGTGCGGACCAAGAAGCCGTACTGGCAGACGATCTCGACCCCGATCACGGCGGAGTTCCTCGCCTGGACCCGTGAGCGTGTGGATGCCTACGTCCGGGCTCGCAATGCCGACGAGCTGCTCAACCGCAACAACGCTGTGCCGGTCAACTGGACATTCCCGTCCGGCCCCAAGAACGGCGGACTATGCAAGGGCTGCCAATACAACCCGACGATGGGTGGCGATTGCCGGATGGCCGTCACCGAGGGAGAAGCCGAATGACCACTGACATCGCTCCGATCCGTGACGAGTCCGCGATCCTCGAGCGCGTCATTGCGCTGGGCGATCTGTCGAAACTCGATCCGAACGAGCGGATCACGTACTATCGCGCCGTGTGCGAGTCGGTGGGCTTGAACCCGCTGACCAAGCCGCTCGACTACATTACCCTCAACGGCAAGCTGACCCTCTACGCCAACAAGGGCGCGACGGACCAGATCCGTCGCAATCGGGGCGTGTCGATCGACCGCGTGGAGCGCGAGGTCGTGGAGGGCATCTACGTCGTCACCGTCTACGGCCACGATGCAACCGGCCGGGTGGATTCGGACATGGGCACCGTGCCGATCCGGGGCCTGACCGGCGACAACCTAGCGAACGCGATGCTCAAGGCGCTGACCAAGGCGAAGCGCCGGCTGACCCTGAGCCTGTGCGGACTCGGGATGCTGGACGAGCTGGAAGTCGCCACGATCCCATCGGCGCAACGGGTCGACGTGGACCAGGAGACAGGCGAGATCCTGCGCCTGCCCAGAACGACGGAGCGCGTCGTCCAGCCAGCGATGGTGTCACCGGAGGAGTTGGAGGAGTTCCACGCCGCTGGGGCCGTCTCTGAGCCGCTCGGCTTGGATGACCCGGCATTGTGGCAAGAGCCTAGCCAAGTGCCGATCGAAGGCTTTGCAGATCTCGGAGCTGAGCCTGAGCCGCTGACCAAGGACCAGATCCGGATGCTATTCACTGCGGCGAATATCACGCCCGCCGAGGCGACCAAGAAAGCCGCGGAGTTGTTCCCAGAGTGGAATCCGCGCAAGGACATGACGGATCGCCAGCGTGGCCTGCTTTGGGCGGCACTCGGATGAGACAAGCCCACCGCATCGAGCCGGAGCCACCGCTGGATCTCGCCTACCTCATCCAGTGCCTCGCCTGCCTTGCCTTGATCTTCGCCGCCTTCTATGGCGCGATCCTGGTGGGCTGGGTGGTGCTGGGATGACTGGCCGCGACGAGCGGGACGAGGGAATGGAGCGAGCCCGCCGCGGCCAGGACGTCTGGCAAGCCCTCGCCCACAACGAACTCGTCCGCCAAGCCCGCACCGGAGCACGGATCAGCGCCGACAGCATCACCGATATCGTCGGGCTGCCCGGACGGCGCAACGTGATCGGCGCGTTGTTCTCCAGCGCCAAGCGGGCCGGGCTGATCGTGGAGATAGGGTACGAACAGGCCACCCGCCCGAGCCGCCATGCGTCACGACAACTTGTATGGCGGGGCTGCGGTCCTGAGCAGACGGAGCTGTGGTGAGATGGCCCGTGGCGAAGCGGACCAGCGTCCGGGCATGGAATGCGAGTGCGGCCGTGGCCCCAAGGTCAAATATGCGGGCGGCTGTACGTACTGTGAGGCCATGCCCTTCTGGTGGGAGCCGGAACACAACCCACCCGCAGAGTACGTCCAGCGGGACTTTTCCCGGGGCGAGATCCGGCGCTTCCTCGAACGACCCTTGCTTCTTTCCGGCTTGGGGATGATGGAGTGAACGAGCCGGAGCTGACTTGGGCGCACCGGGAGATGCGGCGGGAGTTCGATCTTGAGGAACGGCTGCTGCGGATCGGCTATGTCCAGTGCCCCGGAGCCTACGCCCGAGGCTGTCTCGCCCTGATCCCGGCCGGTTCGGGGATGCTGCTGTGCCAGTTCTGCCGGGGCACCGTTCGCTTGAATAGCACCGGACGAGGGGCGTAGAATGAACGAGATGGGCGACCATCGTGGCCTCGGCGGGCCAGAGACTGAAGACTTTCGGCCCGCCGAACCACCAATCCTGACCGAAAACGGTCGATCTTCAGAGGATTTCGACATGGAAACCCGACCATATGCCCGCGTTTATTACGTCGATTTGGAGCGAGATCACCCCGAAGTTTATCGGGACAATGACCTGCTCTCGACATGGCTTCGCCTCCTCTGTGTGGCCGAGGCGATGTGGCCGGCGGTTCCGGAGGTTCCACGCTCAGCCAAGGCGACACTCGTGCGTGAACTGGTCCGCCTCGGGCTGGTCATTCTGATCGCTCCGTACTCGTTCCAGGTCAAAGGATTGGATGCGGAGCGCAATGCCCGGAGCAATGCGGCCCGCAATGCGGCCGCATCCCGTTGGGCAATGCCGTCCGCAATGCCGTCCGCAATGCCTAAACGAGCCGAGCCGAGCCTAACCAAACCGAGCCTTGTGCCGTTTGAGGTAATCGATCCGCAAACGCTGACCACGGAGGAACAGGCCGAGGCCTACGCCAAGGCCATGGAACGCCGGACGGGAGTCAAGCTGTGATCCGGCGCACCGCCCTCAAGCCAAACGGCCGACACAAGGACCCGGTAACGCCGGAGCTCCGAGCGGCGGTTTTGTCACGGGACAACTACCAGTGCGTGGCCGGCCGAATGGAGTTCACGAAGGCTTGGCTCTCACCCGAGGTTGATCGAGCGCTGCTGTTCACCGGGAACGCCTACATCCCGCTCCCGGACTGCTCGGGCCCGCTCACTTTGGACCACGTTCGGGACCAACCCATGATGGGCAAGCGAGCTCCCAGCGATATGCAGCACCTCGTAACCCTTTGTGCCTTCCACCATCTGGAGTCCGGCTGGGCTACGTCGCATCGCCCCGAGTTGCGGGCCTACCTGGCGAGCGTGTCGTGAGTGAGCCCGAGGAGTTGCTCGCGTTCCAGCTCAAGGCCGTGGGCGTGCCGTTCGAGCGAGAGGTGCTGTTCGCCAAGGAGTTGAAGCGGCGCTGGCGGGCTGACTTCGTGGTGCGCGATGACGCTGCTAGGCCGCCCAACTTCCGCTACTACTCCAAGCCGCCCCTCCTCATCGAGATCGACGGCGGCACATGGAGCGGAGGCCGCCACGTCACCGGATCCGGCCACGCCTCGGACTCCGAGAAGCGCAATGCCGCTGTTCTCCTGGGCTATCGCCCGCTGACGTTCACCCCCGAGCAAGTCGAAAGCGGCGAGGCCCTCGCCCAGATCGAACGCTGTATTGGAGAGAAGGAATGACGCTGTACAAAGTGACCGGAGAGAACGGCGAGTCCTGCCACGGAGGATCGGGGCGCTGGACCGAAGGCAAGTGGCGGACGATCCCGGCCAAGCGGACGATCGTCCCCTGTCAGACGGGCTTCCACCTTGTCGAAGCGAAGGATCTCGTTCGCTGGCTCGGCCCCGTCATCTGGGAGGCCGAGTTCGAAGGCGAATCGATCGACCACGGCGACAAGCTCGTGGTCCGCAAGGCTCGCGTGATCCGCAAGCTCCACAACTGGAACGAGCGCACCGCTCGCCTGTTCGCGGCCGACTGCGCCGAGCACGTCCTGCCGCTGTTCGAGAAGCGCTACCCCAACGATGCGCGGCCACGTCAGGCCATCGACGTAGCGCGGCGGTCCGCCAACGGCGAGGCGACACGCGAGGAGATGGCCGCTGCTTGGGACGCTGCTTGGGACGCCGCCGGGGACGCCGCTGGGGCCGCCGCCAGGGCCGCCGCCGGGGACGCCGCCTGGGCCGCCGCCAGGGCCGCCGCTGGGGCCGCCGCCAGGGCCGCCGCCGGGGACGCCGCCAGGGCCGTCGCCGGGGTCGCCGCCGGGGACGCCGCTGGGGCCGCCGCCAGGGCCGCTGCTGGGACCGCCGAACTCAAGTGGCAGACGGCTCGGCTCATGGATTACCTAGAGGGACATGCTGCCGAGCCCCAGCCATGAACGCCGCCCAACAGGCACTCAGCGATGCGGAACGGGACGACGCGAAGTGTGCCGTGTGCGGCGTTCCTCTCGCCACAGACGCCGAGGCCGTGGCCCATCTCATTGACGAACTCGAACGTGAACGCGTAAAGGCGCTCACTGAGGCCCTTCGAGCAGCAGCGGGGCAGTCGTGAGGCCGGTCGAGCAGCAGATCAGCGCGGTGGGGAACGGCGATTGCTTCCGTGCCTGCCTTGAGTCGATCACCGAGATCGACGGTGTTCCGAACCTCATCGAGAACGAGCAGTGGTTCACCGACACGTTCGTTTGGCTCGGCGAGCACGGCTGGGAGATGTACACGCGGCCGAAGGAACGCCCGCCGACCGGCTATGCGATCGGTGTGTTGTGGTCGCCGACGTTCGAGGGCGAGCGTCACGCCGTGGTCGTCCATGACGGCGCACTCGCTTGGGACCCGTCCCCGAAGCGCGACGAGCCCGACCGGACGTACGGCGAATGGCTCTACTTCGTCGAGGTCCGTCCGGTCCGAGCAGCAGCGGGAGCAACGTCGTGAGCCTTGAGTCGAAGCCGTCCGCGTTTCAGCCGTGCGCCGTGCAGTATTCGACGCCCGGTACTTGTGGCTGGTGCGGCTGGGCGAAGGGCGATCATGCGCAGTTGCGCTCGTTGGTCTATCGCTGCTCCCACTGCGGTGAGCGTTATCACGACCCGTCTTGGGACGATATCAACGCCCACTGGGAACAGCACATCAAGCGGCGAGCTTGGCAACTTCGATGATCCGCCGCATCGCCTTCGCCGTCGCAGTCCTCGTCGGGATCTGGGTGCTCTACGCCCAACTGCCATCGAAGGCCGTCGAAGGCCACGCATGGACACCGCTGCCAGAGTCGCAGTTCAGGAGCTTTTCGGTGGATGCTGGGGGAGAGAGCCGCAAGGCTTGGAATAGGGTCGCATCGACGCCATCCCCCAGCATCCTCCCAAGGGCTTCTGTCACGCCTCGCCCGACGGTTCGGCCGACTCGCACGACCCATTCCATTGAGGGTCAGGCGACGTGGTTCGCCAGTCTCGGGTCATGGGACTACGGCGCGGCAGGGCCGAAACTCCGGGCGGCAATGGGGCCGCACTATCTCGGGCGCTTCATCCAGGTCTGCGCCAATGGCCGCTGCGTCGTCGTGAAGCTCGTCACGAGCTGCGCGTGCTCGCCGGATACGCGGCTCGTCGACTTATCGCTCGATGCCTTCTCGCGGCTTGCGAGTCCATCCCTAGGGATTATTCCGATTGAGGTGAGCTGGTGAGCCGCAAACTAGTCGATCCGCGTTGCACGTTCCATCAGGACGGTAAGTGGTGCGGTCGTTTGGAAGAGGAAGAGAGGTTCACCATCCGGTCGGGGCCGAGGCCGAGAAGCATGGCCTCGGTTGGATCGACGTGACCTCCGGCCAGAAGCACCGGATCGTGTCCCGTGACCCCCTGACCATCGAGGCGTCGATTGCCTGCGCCCAGCACTGCGGCTTCCATGGCTTCATCCGTGACGGGCATTGGGTGGCCGCATGAGCCTCACCGACAGCCTCCGAAAGCGGGTCGCGGAGCGGACCGGGCTCTGCCCGACGTGCGGCCAGCCGACTAATGAGGGAGACGTTCGGGCATTGGCCGCTGACATCGGCATCCCTCATACCGTCCTGTGGCGCTTCCTCAAGGGCCACGACGCGACGGGTCGAACGCTCGACACAATCGACGCTTGGCTCTCCACCCCCGACAGCACAGGAGCCAGAGAGTGAGCTTTCGTGACGGACCGTGCAAATGCGGAGCCGCAACCTACCGCGAGCGGCGCTCCATCAATGGTCGCAGGTATGCCCGCCGCTGTGATGGCTGCAACCTCATCGTCGGTCGGTGCGAGTGCAGGGTGAGGCTGGTCGTTCATATGTGTCCGCCCGGCGACTCCGGCACGATGCCGTGCTGCGGTGCTCTGGTGTTCGAGCGGATGAACGATCGGATGACGCTCGACCCTCGCCGCGTGACGTGTACCCCCGACAGCACAGGAGCCAGAGAGCCATGAGTGACGAACGATTGACGGAGCGTATGCGTGCGGCTCTTGACCGCGTTGATGCTTACCGCCTCGAATGGCTGTCTCGGATGCGCGACGAGAGCGACGATCAATGGCTCCGTGACCACGAGGTAGCCATCCTCGTCGCGGCTGTGAAGCCGCCAAGGCGAACCAAGCGGATCGACTGGTCGGATGTCGTCGTTGACGAAGGAGACGAGTCGCCGTGAAGATGCTCGGTCCCTGTGTCACGTTCCCGCCCGACCGCCGCGCCACTTGCGCAGCCTGTGGTCGATCCATCCGCTGTGTCTATGTCGTTGACGACTGGGACTGGACATTCACTCTCGGACGGCGCTGCTACGCCAAGTTGCAAGCGTTCCTGACCACCACCCCCGACAGCACAGGAGCCAGAGAGCCATGAGGTTCGTCGCAATCCTGAGCCTCCTGTTCGCGGCGCTTGCTGTGGCGTTGTGGCGGCTCGGGCGGCCCGCACCTGCGATCGATGACGACTACGAGGCGTGGCGGTTCGTGTGAACTTCCTCGCCGTCCTCGCCCTCGCGGTCATCGTCAGTTTTGGCGCCTATCTCCGGGGCTATCAGCTCGGCAAGCGAGCCGCCTACCGGGAATGGCTCGAGGCGCTGCTGGACGAGGCTCCGCTGGACTTCGACGAGATGCTGGTGAGGGTGCTGGAAGACATCCGGCGGGACGCCGCGTGACCAAGCACCGCGCCGAGACGATCGCCGCTCGACGCAGCTACGAAAACCGCGTGGAGCGCGAGCCGGACCAGCTGCACGACTACATCCCGAGCCGCAAGCCGGACGACGACGATTGCTCGGTCTGCGGCCGGTCATGGGACGCTGCCATCCACGTCCCGATCGATCCCGACGAACCCGAGGTACAATGACCCTGACGGGCAAGCGTCGAACCGAGTAGCGTTCACTCCGTCGTCTCTTGGAGGCTTGCCCCTCTGAGAGACGACGTTTTTCGTTGGAGGGCAAGCTCCGATGGGTAGACCAAGGGGTATTCCGCTTGAGACTCGGTTCTGGGCTCAGGTCGATATGCGGTCCGGTATTTGGGAGTGCTGGGAATGGACCGGCGCCCGTCTTCCACGAGGCTACGGCTTTGCTTGGGACAACGCGGTCGGGGCAAATAGGCTAGCTCATCGACTTGCTTGGGAGCTGACCAACGGTCCGATCCCCGATGACCTGTGGGTGCTCCATCGCTGCGACAACCCGCCGTGCGTCCGCCCCGATCATCTGTTCCTCGGAACCGCCGCAGACAATGCGCATGACATGATGGCGAAGGGTCGAGGGCGACGGCAACGGACCAGACAGGGCCGATTTGCGTAAACCTAAATCGCAGCTACGCTCTGATTCGTGCATGGCTTCGGCGACGGATGGACGGAAGGGCTCGGCCCAACCGTCTCCGTCAGCCAGCCAGACAGAGGCTCGAGCCGGGCTCCGCTCTCCACGGCGACCCGGCATCGCCTCCACTGGGCCCCGAATGGGGGCAGATGAAAACCAGCCGCCCCGTCATCCGGACGGCACGTTCGCTGCCAGCTCCTTCGGCGCGGTCTATGACGCCCTCGACCGCGAGGTCAAGCGGATCGACCAGCTCCGAGCCGCCGACCAACTTGCTGTCGCTGCTGCGCTGTCTGCTGCTGAGAAGGCCGTCGCTGCCGCCCTCAGTGCTTCCAAAGAGGCCGTCAACAAGGCCGAGGAAGCCCAGCTCCGGACGAACGTCGGCCAGAATGAGTTCCGGCAACAACTCAAGGACCAGGCCGGTACTCTCGCCAGCCTCGCTGAGCTCCATGCCATCGAGACGGCCCTCCGCGAAGCCGACGAACGGCTCCTGGCTGCGATCGGTGAACTCCGCTCTCGGCTCGACGTTGGGCCGCCGAGCCTCGGCGTCCTCCAGGCCCGCAGTGACAACGACGTTGGCCGCCGTGCTGGGGCTCTCGACACCCGGACGCTGGCCTTCGCCATCGTTGGCGTCGTGGTCGGCGTCATTGCGGCCATCGGTTACATCGTGGCGATCGTGAAGCCATGACCACCTACCACGTCGTCCCCGGCGACACGATCATCGTCGACCCGGCCCCGGTCGTTCCACCGCCTCCCCCGCCTCCGCCGCCGACTGCGGTCACGACCGTCTTCCCGGCCGGGGCCCAGCGTTTCACCGTGGCGCCCACGGCGACGACCGCCAAGCCTGTTGCCATTCAGGGCTACATCTGGGACGGCGTGATGCTCAAGCTCGGGCAACTCGTCACCTTCAGCGCCCCCAGTTCCGCCAGTGCCGATGCCTACCTCGACATCACCGGCTCGAGCATCAACGGTCGGTATTGTCGGGTGACGACCGGCGTCTGGGCTGGCCAGCTCCTTAGCGCGTCGGTGGCCACCTTCGCCACGGACCCGCTGGCTCCCGTCACTCCCCCTCCACCTCCGCCGCCGGGCAATCCTCCGGCCGATCTCCAGGCTGCGATCAATGCGACTCCGAGCGGCGGGACGTTGGATGCAACCGGCGGCGTCTACCGGGGCACGTTCACGATCAATAAGCCGATGACCCTCAAGGGCGGCAAGATCAGTGCCCCTGGCAACGTCCAGCAGCTCCTGGTCATCAACGCGAAGAACGTGACCATCGACGGCACCGAGATCGACGGGACGGGCAACACCGAGACGTTCTGCTATGGCGTCACGCTCAACTCCGCTGACGGCTCAGTGGTAAAGAACTGCTACATCCACGACATCATCTACTGCGGCGTCATGGTTTTCGGCACCGCGGGTGGCGCGGTGAGTTCGAACCACATTGCCCGGATCGGCGTCGGCCAGGCGAACGACACGAACGCCTATGGCATCGCCTTCACGAACAACGGCGGAGCCGGTTGCAGTGGCATGACCGCCGATTCGAACCTCATCGAGGACGTGCCCACCTGGCAGGGCATCAACACCCATTCGGGCATCAACCTCACCTTCTCGAACAACACCGTGCGCCGAACGCGGAGAGCCTACTGGCTCGCTGCGAGCTCGGGCTACACGATCTCGGGCTGCCAAGTGACGAACAACCGCGCTGAGTCTCCGCTGCCGGTCACCTACGACCCGACCGCGTTCTTCATCGCGAGCTCGACGGGTTGCACGTTCACCGGCAACTTCATCAGCAACGACTACGCCCATACCGGCTCCGAGTTCCACGACGGGGTACGCGACTACGGCAACGCCTCGACCGGCCTCGTCGTGACCGGCACGACCTTTGGATGAGTGGCTATGTCCCTAAGCTCATCAGCGAACGGCAGCCGGTCGGACCGTGGACGAGGTGCCTGGAAAGCTCCGTCTGCATGCTCACCGACAAACTCAGTCTGGGTAGTCGCATCCTCAATCCACGCAAGCTCGCGGCTGCCATCCCCGGATCGGCGAACGGTACCAACGTTGCCGAGAACATCGCCGCGATCGCTGATGTCTACCCCGACTACCCGACCGAGCAGATCCGCGCTTCCCGGAACACTGACACGATCGAGAGCCTGCTCATCGCAGGGTACGGCTTCGCCATCGTCGGCAACTACCACGCCATCCCAGCCCACTTCCAGCGCTGGGATCCGGCCTTCGCAACGCACAACCCCGCCGGCCATGCGACCTATATCCAGATCGACGGACCGAAAGGGCGCAAGTGGGACAGCCACACCGGCAAGTACGTCTGGTGGATGGATCCGCTCGCCACTCTCGGCTATCCGGGCGAGTGGATGGAGCTGGCCGTCATGCTCGGCTTCCTCAACGGCAGCACGAACGCCTACGGCCTCGAGGGCTCCGTCCCCGGATCAGGCGGCGGCCTCCCGATCCCAGTCCCGGTTCCCGAAACCATGAAGCACAACTTCTCACCGCTCCCCGGTCCATCCGGCACGTTCGTCACCGGAGCGAACCCGCTCATCAGCTACATCAACCTCGAGACCGGAGCGACGACCCGAGCCCCGAACGTGACCTACACGATCGCCCACCCGATCAAGCTCGACACGCCGATCCCAGGCGGGACAGGAGATCGACAGAGCGCGTATCTCGTCGGTCCTGCGTCGGTTGCCGTGGCCGTATTGGCGACGGATGGCAAGTTCACCCCCAATCAAGGCGTAGACTGCACAGCGGCGATTGCCGCGGATCGAGCCAAAGCGAGGATTGTGTACGGATGACCAACAACATCGCAGTTAGCCGAGGCGGTGTCAGCCTGCTGCTGATCGTCCTCGCCATCGTGGCCTTCCTGCTCGCCGCGTTCGGAGTGGGCTCCAAGCTCGGGATCGACATCGTTGATCTCGGCCTGGCCTTCTTCGCCGCCGCGTTCATCTTCGGATAGGAGGCAGCATGTTCTTGGGTCGTCCCACCAATATCTGGCTCGGCGCGTTTACGGCGGTGCTAGGCGCGGTCGTCCTCGTCCTAGCTGCGCTGCAGCCGCCGATCATCATTCCGGGAACCGTCGTCGGTGCGCTCGGCATCGCCTTCGGAGCGCTGATCGGCCTCGTCGCCAACCAGCCGCCCACGCTCAATCCAGGGCAGACCTTCAACGTCACCACCCCAGCCGGACAGCCGAACGTGGTCACCACGGTCGCAACGCCACCCGCCGCCGACCAGCCACCCGTCCCACAGCCAGCGCCGTCCACCCCAAAAGCAACACCGCCAGGAGCCTCCAAGTGAGCGATACCCTCGACACCGCAACCCCGCGCCGCCTCCTTGTCGATGGACGCAACCCGTCTGCCGATGAGGTCATCAGCGTGTCCGACGACACGATCCTCTCGGTCGCCGCCGCCGATGGTGATGGCAACGTGCTCGTCACCGGACTCGCCGACGGCACCGCGACGATCACCGTCCAGCCGGGCGCAGCGGATGTCAATGAGAGCGCGGGCTCTGACGACATCACCGTGTCCACCACCGTCGCAGCGACGCCTCTCACCGTTACCCTGGAATGAGCGCGTCGGTCCAGATCACCCAGACCGATGCGGGCTGGAAGGTCGTCGCCACCGATTCAACCGATATCAAGGTAGAGGTGGTCGGGCAGGATCTCGTCGTCCGCCTGTCCCCGACGCCGCCGCAGGGTGATGACGACAGCGACGACAACACGCCGCTCGCCGTCAGCTTGGCGCAATGATGGGAATCGAAACGATCCTCATCGTCGTCGTGGTCGTCCTGCTGATCGTCTACTTGGCGAAGCGGGTCTGATGGTCTTTAGCTGCGGATGGGACCGCCATCGCCACGGCACCTTCGAAGTCCACACGGTGGCCGAACTGCTCGAGCACCTGCTCGATGACAACCAGACAATCATTGACAAGGAGAACCAGATCATGACGGACATCAGCGGACTTTCCGGCGAGCTCGATACGCTCGACGCCGACGAGCAGGCCAATGCCGCAGCGGCCCAGGCCATCCTCGCCCTGGTGGGCACACTCTCAGCCGGCCAGATCACGCAGGCCCAGATCGACACGCTCAAGCAGCACGCGACCACGATCGCCGGCAACCTCGAGGCCACGACAGCGGGCGAAGTCGCAGCCGAATCGCCTGTCACACCCGCCCCGTAACAATGGCCGAACGCCGCCGCTATACCCGTAAGACGAAGGCGACCGCTGTAATGGCGGCTGCCCTGACGACGGTGGAAGCGGCGGCCGAAGCCCACGGTATCCCCCGGTCGACCCTGGCCTATTGGGTCGAGGCGCCGGAGTTCGCTGAACTTCGACAGAAAACGCGCACGGAACTAGCCGAGGGTTCGATCGTCTTGGCGCACTTGGCACAAGCTGAGTTGACCCGCAAGATCCGGGCCGGTGAAGTTGAGCCGCGTGACTTGGCCACGATCTACGGCATCGCCATCGACAAGGGCCAACTGCTTGCAGGGCAGGCGACCAACCGCACGGAGAGCCGCGACATCACGGCAACCCTCGATGACCACGAGCGCGAGACGCTGCGTAAGGTGCTCGACGAAGCGATGGCCGTCGATGCTGATCTCTGAGATCGTTCGGGATCTGCCGGTCCCCGTCCGCGCCACGCTCCGCTCTGAGCTCGGTCCCACCTTCGCCAACACCCAGCAGGAGCGGTTCTTCGACTCCAAGGCGCCCGAGGTGCTCTACAGCGGGGCCTACCGCGCCGGTAAGAGCCGGATCGGGACGGAGAAGGCGTTCTACCTTGCCAAGCGCTACCCCGGCATCCCGATCGGCATCTTCCGCAAGACGGCCGCATCCCTCGCAGCGTCGACCGAGCGCACGCTGCTCCACGACGTGATCCCACGGCACATGATCGCGAGGCACAACCGCACGGAACGCTGGTACGAGCTTGCCAATGGCTCCCGCATCTGGATGTTCGGCCTCGATCCGGATCCCATTACCGGACTGCCATCCAAGGTTGGTTCGGTGGAGCTCGGCTGGGCGTTCGTCGACGAGGCGGCCGAGGTTACGGAGAGCGACTGGAGCATGGTCAAGGGCCGCCTATCGTGGCCCGGCATCCCGTACCACCAGATTGCCGCAGCCACGAACCCCGCGAGCCCGAAGCACTGGCTCAAGGTGCGGTTCACGCCGCCCACCGAAGACCGGGTGTACCTGCACGCCAGTACGTTCGACAATCCCCTACTCCCAGAGGATTACGTCACCGACGCCCAGAACCAGGCGGACGGCTACCTGAAGCGGCGCTACTTCTACGGTGAGTGGGCTGGCGCTGAAGGTGTCATCTGGGCGCTGCCCGACGATCAGGTCAGGATCCCCGAGGCGACGGAGTGGAAGCGGGTCGTGGCCGGCGTGGACTGGGGCTTCGTCCATGCCTTCGCCTGCGAGGTCGTTACGCAGTCCGGATCTGGCCGCTTGGCAGTGATCGATGAGGTCTACGAGAAGGGCCAGACGATCGACCGGATCATCCCGGCTCTTCAGTACATCCGCGAGATGCACGGAGTCAGCACGTTCTATGCCGATCCATCCGAGCCTGCGTACATCCTGCAGTGCCAGCGTGCAGGTTTACCGATGGAGCCTGCCAACAACGCGGTCGGGCCCGGCATCGGTGCGGTGTCGACGGCCATCGCTCGAGGCATGACGGTGAGCCCATCCTGCACCGGACTCCTCGGAGAGCTGCCCGGCTACACCTGGGCCAAGGATCGAACCGGAGGCTTCCGAGAAGTGCCGGTCGAGATCAACGACGATGCCGCCGACGCGCTGAGATATGCGGTCGTGGCGCTGGATCGCAGCTTCGAGGACAACCCGTGGGCGCAGCTCGCCGGACAGCGGGTCGGAGCGGTGGCGTGATGGATCAGGCCCTGGCCGGCTTCCTCAAGGATCGCGAGGTCTGGTGGACCGGGCGTGCCCGACTGACCATGGACGCCATCAAGGACCAGCGCTTCCAGTCATGGGAACTCGAGGACGTGGAGCTGGCGATCAGCCTCGGCCGTGAGACGCTGCCGTGGACCCGCGACTACGGACACACCCTCGAGGTGATGATGGTCGCGGCATGGGCGCAACGCAAGGGCTACATCGCGTGACCGCCAGCCTGTCAGCCCTCGATGCAGGCTTCGTCTTCGCCGTGGCCGGTGGTGCTGCGATCGTGTGGTGGCTGGGCTTCGTCGTGGCTGCTGCCTGGATGGTGGCGCTGGTCGTGATCCATGAGCGCCGAGCGCCGGAGGTTGGGGCCGATGCTTAGTCTTCTAGCCCTTCTTGGTCTTGGGTGAACGGGCGGGAGTTGAAGCCGGGCTGCGGGTAGAGCTTGCCGCGTTCGTACGGCACTGGCTCGATGATCGGCTGGACGTTGAATGCACCGCCGATCGGAGTCGGGCCGCTACGCATGGTGCCTTCGATTGGTTTGTAGGGCTCTCGCATCGCCAGTTGGGCCTTCAGGTGCCTGACCTCGGCTTCCAGCTCAGCGATACGATCCTGCTGGCCTTCGATCTCCTGCAACGCCTTGTAGGTCGGGTGCGGCGACTCGGCCAAGACATTCTGCCCGGCCTTCTTACGCGCCCTGTAAGCCTTCATGTAAGCCGCGTCAGTCTTACTCATTCTTACACCGCCTTCCTTACGCCATCTTACACTCTTACAGGAGCCGCGTAAGGTGAGCCTCTTCATCCCGCCGCGCCCCGCCATCGCCCGCAAGGCTGGCCCAATCGGGCCCGGCGCTGGCGTCCTGATGACCGAGTTCCCGCTGTCCTCTGTCCTGGCCCAGAGCCCGCAGCAGAAGATGCGCCAGGCGTGGAAGCTCGGGATTGAGGTGCCGTGGATCCGCGCCGCCGAGCTGGTGATCGCGGGCAAGATCCAGGGGCTCGAGTGGCACCTCGAGGATGACGACGAAGAGACGGTCGACGACGACTACACCGGCACTGATGCGCAGGAGCTGCGAACGCTGATCGAGAAGCCGATGGCCAACCTGCCCGTGGGCCAGCAGATGTTCCGCACCGCGCTGTGGCGACTGACGATCCGCCATATCGGGCTGACCGGCAACAGCTTCTGGTACCTCGATGGGCTGAACACGTACGGCAATCCTGCCGCCATCCTGTACATCCGGCCGGACCGGATGACGCCCAACGACGACGCCAACGGCAACCTCGTCTCGTGGCAGCTCGATCGGACCACCACCAATCCGGGCCTGACGCTCTCACTCGAAGAGACGATCCACTTCGTCTTCGATCCGCCCGATGTCGGCCACTTCGGGATCGGGCTCGTCGAAAGCGCCATGCTGTGGGCCGCCAACAGCCAAGGCCTCGATCGCCATACCTCGATGCTGATCTCCAGCGGTGGGCGGCTGAGCGGCATCATGAGTCCCAAGACCGACGCCATAAGGCCAGAGCAGAGCCTGCAACTCGAGCGCGACTGGCGGACGATCGTCGATACATCCGACGCGGCGAAGCGGCTGCAGATCGTCAACGCGCCGGTCGACTTCCAGAAGACGACGCTAACCCCGCAAGAACTGCTGCTGATCGAGATGCTGACCTACCAGCGCGACAGCCTGTTGAGTCTGTGGGGCGTGCCACTCACAGCCATCGGCATCCACGAGCGCGGCAGTGCCATGAGTGCTGGCGCGGCGAAGGTGACCCAGACGGACGACCAGACGCTCTGGGCGCATGCGGTCAAGGCGCGCACCGAGCCGTTCCTTGAGAACCTGCAGGCCCGCTTGGTCGATTCCTACCAGGGCAACTCATTCACCCTGATCCTCGACTACCCCACCTTCGATGACAACAGCCAGACCTACATCGACAGCCAGCAGGCGCTCAACCAGCCGATCACGAACAACGAGCGGCGCGACATCCTGGGCCTCGATCCGATCGACGATGCGGTGATCGGCCAGTCCGGCGGACCGCTGGGCGAGGAGGTCTGGATGCCGGCCACGCAGGTCTACGCCTTCACCCAGGCGCTCGGCATCAGCCAGAAGCCCGAACCAACCCCGGCGGCATTGGCCACGCCTGATCCCACCGAAGCGATGGACCAGACGAGCCTCGCAGCAGGTGAGACGAGCCAGGGCATGGCTACCGCGAAGGCGCGCACCACACCGCCGATCCATCCGCGGATCGCCCCGCTCCATACCGCGCTGGTCGCGCTGCGCAACCGGATCGCCGCGGCCAAGACGCCGATCATCAAGCGCAACGTCCACGACGTGCTCGAGGACCAGAAGCGCGAGATCGTGGCCCGTCTTCGCAAGAACGCCGACCATATCGCCAAGAACCCGAGCGATACCAGCACCTGGTTCCCGGCCAAGACGTTCGATGCCAAGCTGCATGCTGCGCTGGCGCCGCATCTGGACGTGATGGCCTCCACCGTCAACGCCACGATCCACGACGTGCTACCGGCCAAGAAGGCCGCTCCTGCCCATGCCGTCGACCGCGTGCTGGCCCGTGGTGCTGCGCGGGTGAGCGGGATCAATGAGACGACGAGGCAGAAGATCAACGACGCGATCCTCCGTGGCCTCGATGGCGGTTCGCTCGTGACGGACGTGGCCGATGCGATCGAGACGGCCGGGATGATCGACGGGCTCGATATGGGCAGCCTCTTCGACGACTACCGCAGCGAGATGATCGCCCGGACCGAGTTGATGGACGCCTACAACTCGTCAGCAATCGCCACCTACTCGGACGCTGGCTTCGACCAGGTGCAGGCGATCGACGGAGATGGCGATCCGGAGTGTGCTGAGCGGGACGGCCAGATCTACAGCTCCGATGAGGCGGACAGCATCGAGGATCACCCGAACGGCACGCTCGACTGGGTGCCCGTCATCAGCGACGAGCCAGCCAAGGCGAGCCCCATACCAGTCGATCCGCAGGCCGTGATGGCGTTCGCCGCGCAGCATAGTCAGAACGCGGCGGATATGGTCGGGAACCTCACGGCACTCCAGATGGCCCACCAGAACCAGACGCACCACGACGAGATGATGGCGCGGATGGACGCCGCAAACGAGATCGCCCGCAGCCAGCCTGCGGCGATCCACAACATCGAGGCGCCGATCGTTAATGTCCTGCCAGCCGATCCAGACGTGCACAACATCAACGTCGCGGCGCCAGACCTCACCCCGCTCCTGGATGCGGTCAATGCACTGCCCGGTTCGCTGGCGCAGAAGCCGGTCGTGAAGACCGTCCAGCGCGATAAGAACAACCGGATCTCGTCTGTGGTCGAGACGCCGATCGATCCTGAGCCCGACAACGATCCGGACGACGCATGACAGCCGGAGTGAACCACGCCGCAACCGGCGCGTCCATCGAGGCGACCGACTACCAAGCCGTCCATGTGATCGATGATGCCTCGATCCCGGTTGCCAAGATCAGCGGGCTCGGTTCAGCAGCAACGGCCAATACGGGCGACTTCGACGCATCGGGAGCTGCTGCCGCTGCGCAGGCCGCCAGTGACCCATCCGGCTCGGCCACGACCGCCCAGTCCAACGCCGAGGCCTACACCGACTCGTCCATCGCCGCGTTGACGATCCCGACCCAAGCCCAGATCCTCACGAGGCAGCTCGGCGCATGATCATCCTCACCGCGACCACCGATTCGCTTGCCGTCAAGCTCGACGGCACGGTTGCCACGAACCAGTTGCCCTGCATCAGCTCATGGCGCGATATCACGACCACGACCTACACACCCGGTCGGACGGTCCTCAACACGAACAACGTGACGCCGGTCACCGTGGTCGCCTCACCGGGCTCCAACCACCAGATCGTCGTTGACTTCATCAACATCCAGAACGCCGATACGGTGACTCGGATCGCGACCGTCTCGTACAACCTCAACGGCACGTACTACACGATCTACAACGTGACGCTGCAGGCCGGGGAGAGCGTCCAATATACCGATGATTCGGGCTGGGTTCACTTCAATACGGCCGGGACCGAGATGGTCAACACGTCTGGTCCTGCCGATACCCAGGTCTTCATCGCTGCGGGCTCGTTCACCTGGACCAAGCCGACCACGTTCACCCCGACCTTCGTTCGCGTTGTCGCGTACGGCGCCGGGGGAGGTGGAGGTGGTGGGGCGAGCGCAACCGGCGCACTTGTCCGGACGGGCGGCTCAGGCGGTGGCGGGGGCTGCCGGGTGGATGCGATCTACCGCGCCGCCGATCTCTCCTCAACAGCGACAGTCGTGGTCGGCACTGGCGGCACGTTCGGCACTGCCGGCGCGGCCGGTGGAGGAGCGGGCGGCGACGGCGGGATCGGTGGCTCCTCCACATTCAGTACCGGCACCCTGCTCCTCACGGCATACGGTGGTGGCGGCGGCAAGAAGGGCGACAACTCCGCGCTCGCCGGTGCCGGTGGCTCTGGCGCTGGGACGCTGGTAGCGGGCGCGGTCGGCACCGTGGCAGCGGCCACAGGCGGCGCTCCAGGCGCTCCAGCAACGCCAAACGGCGGCTGCGGTGCCAACTCCCTCGCAACCGCTGGTACGCCCGTCTGTGCCGAATATGGCGGTGGTGCTGGAGGCGGCCATACCAACGTTCCGGCCAACGGTATCGGCGGCTCGAGCCTGTGGGGCGGAGCCGGTGGTGGAGTTGGCGGCGGCTCGACCGTGGCTCCGGGCGTCATCAACGCCACTGCGGGCGGCAGCCATGCGGTAGCGGGTGGTGGTGGTGGTGCAGCAGGCACGACCGGCGCAAGCCCGACCGTTGGCTCGCCCGGCACCGATGGCACGCTCTACTGGGGCGGCATGGGCGGCGGTGGTGGCGGCGGGTCCGATACGGCTGGGATCACCGGCAAGGCTGGCGGCCAGGGCGGCCAGAATGGCGGCGGAGGCGGCGGAGGCGGCGTCGGTGAGGACACGTCCTCGGGTGCTGGCGGTGCGGGTGGAGCCGGTGGCGCTGGCGGCGTGTACGTGATGAGCTACTGATGACCTGCTTCGACCCGCTGTACTTCGACCCGGCCTACTTCGACACCTGTGGCGTCACACCGATCGTCGATGACCACCACTCCGGGCTGCTGCTCAACCCGCCCAAGGGTTGGCAGGCAGAAGGCCCGCACCGTCCAACTCCACGCCACCACGGCCCGATCAATCCTCGTGCCGTGCTGACCCACATCGACTTCAACCGTGACGACCTCGACGAACTGTGGCTGCTCGGCCTCGAAGACTTGGAGACGAACTGATGAACGAACCGACTGGCAAGGCGACCGGCGAGCTCAAGGCCGAGCCGATGAATACCAGCCAGCTTGACCGCTGGCTCGGCGGCAAGATCCCGCGGCGGATCCTAGTTCTTCCCTTTGGCGGTCCGATCCCAAAGGCCGGCGCGCCGCTCGGTTCCGACCTCGATGGTGAGTGGTTCGACGCAGAGACGGACCTCACCGATGGCCACAAGGCGCTGATGGATTCCCGCGAGCGGATCGTTGACTGGCACCACCGCCAGGATCCGACCGGGCTGATGAAGGGCGCCATCATCGGCCACGTCCTGATGGACACGCAGCCGGAGGACGACGGCGTGTGGGCGGACTTCTGGGCCAACGCAGGCGAGAAGCGGCGCGACCTGATCGCCCGGCTCGAGCGGGGCGGCGTGCCGCTCTACGGCTCGTCCGAAGCGGCCTACAAGAAAGCAGGCTCAAACGGCCATATCGAAGTCTGGCCGCTGATCCGCCACACGATCACCACCTCACCGCAGAACACCTACGCCGTCCTGCCGCCGCTGAAGGCGTTCCTGACGGCCCCCAACATTGACGAGCTTCCGGCCGAGGCGCTCAAGGCGCTGCTGGTCGGGCTTGACGCATCCACGACAGAGCTTCTTCTGAGCTCGAGCGGCGCAGCGGTTCCGGCTTCCGCGCCCTCCGGTGACGAAGCGGTGAAAGCGTACGGGCGCGTATCCAATAAGAACCGACAAGTCCTGCTGGAGGCGATCACGCTGTTGGGTGACCTCATCACCCGTGGCGCGCTGCTTGCAGAGGACGATGAGGAGATCACCACGTGACAGAGGAAAACGAACTGACCGAGGCCATCAATGGTCTCGTCGGTCAGATCAAGGAAGTCGCGGACCGCAAGGACGCGAAGAAGGCAGCCGGAGAATCCGGTGGTCCTGAGCTCGACGGCGTGCAGGAGATCGCTCGCAAGGCTTCGGCCTACGATGCGGCCCTCCTGAGTGTCCGCCAGAGCCAGGCGCTCAAGGACAAGCACGAAGAGGATGCCGATACCCAGGAGCGTGTCGACGCTGCTGTCAAGGCTGCTCTGCGGAACGTCCGAACGCCCAGCCTCGCTGCTGCGATCGGTGCCGGTCCGTCCGTGCCGGACGATGGTGGCCGGTTCATCAAGGGCCGCGGCCTCGAGCCCAATCCGGTGATGAAGGCATCGTTCCGCGACTACGTGGCCGGCGAGTTCATCACCGGGCTGCTCAACATCCACGGCAATCCCGACGAGTACCAGATCGGCAAGGCCATGCTGGCTGACCTCGGTGTCCGTTTCGGCGGCATCCCGGACGACAGCACCAGCTACAACTTCGTCGACAGCGGCAACGTCGAGAAGGCCACCCTCGGCACGACCGGGGCGACAGGTGGATATGTACTCCCTAACAACCTGGTCGACACCCTGATCAAGCCCGCCACCCAGCGGGCGGTCCTCCAGAACCTCGTCACGGTCCGCAACGGCGTGAACGTGCGCGGAGTCGATATGCCGTTCCGCCTCGGCGCTCCGAGCCGGATGACCTTCCAGGACTGGGGCACCACCAAGACGAATCTGAACGAGTCCTACGGCTCATACACTGCTTATCTTGGTACTCTGGGTGCCATCTACGATATTTCCAAGCAGTACGCACGATTTTCTGCCGGTTCCGCCGAGCAGGATATTATCGACGAGCTGTCTAAGGCGGCCATCCTCGCCGAGAACTACTACATGATCGCCGGCGCGTCGATCACCGCTTCCTCGGGCTCGGGCGATCCGACCTATGGGATTTACACAGCTTTGAATGCCTCGTCGAGCTTCTCGACGTACAAGGAAGCTGCCACCACCACCGCAAGCTCGAGCACCTGGCTCGGCTCGATGGCCAACGTCCTCACCCAGGCGCAGGGCTACCTCGCTGGACGCAACCGCGTGGCGGAAGCGCACATCGTCGATGCTGCGACGTACTGGGTCTCCGTCGGACAGGGCTCGGACACTGCCGGACCGTGGGCCGCACCCATGGGCGACGGCGGCCCGACCAACACCGGCAACATCCCCGGCTTCGGCCGAACGCCCTTGGGTGGCCTCAACTACTGGGGCGTGCCGGTCTACTACGACAGCAACCTGACCACGAATGCGACGAGCAAGATCGTGATCTCGGGCGAGTTCTCAGTCTGCAAGTTGTTCCGGGGCATGGAGTTCCGGATCGATACATCTGATCAGGCGGGAACGAGATGGGACCAGAATCTGATCGGCTTCCGCGGTGAGGAGGAGATTGGTTTCCACGCCGGTCCTGCCGTCAACGTCGGAGCTCTGCAGCTCATGACGGCCGCGGTGCCGTGATCTAGCCATTCCCGCTCGGGCTGGCCTCCACGGCTCGGCCCGAGCACCCCAATAGCAGGAGGAGTCGGGCATGACTCAACAGATGATCGAAGCTCTACCCATCACGCACTGGCGGACGCCGAACGACCACGGGGCCCGCTACGCCGTGCGCGAGGACACGAACGATGGCGCCCTGATCGCAGGCATCATCGGGCAGGACGAGTACGGCCTGACGGGTGAAAAGTTCTCAGGCTGGGTGATCGATGTCGGCGCTCATATCGGGATCGTGGCGGTAGCGATTGCGCTGGATAACCCGGCCGTGCGGGTCGTGTGCATCGAGGCGATCGCGGAGAACGCCGCGATGGTCCGGCGCAACGTCGAACTCAACGGGCTATCGGATCGGGTGTTCGTGGAGCACGCTGGAGCCTCAGAGCCCGGAGCGACCGAGGTGGACATCACCTACGACTACAAATGGGCCGGCAAGCCTGGCCATCTCGAGCCGGTCGTGCCGCAGAACTACCTCGAGCAGAGCCGCTTCATCGGCAACATCTTCCGCTACCCCGAAGACCAGATGGAGGCGACGACCGAGCAGGTCCCGGCGCTCAGCCTGGATCAGATCATCGAGAAGTACGAGATGACCGACGTGGCGCTGGTCAAGATCGACTGCGAGGCCTGCGAGTACCAGTTCCTCGCCACCAAGGCCGTGAAGCACGTCGAGCGCATCCTCGGTGAGTTCCACAAGACGGCCGCGCCGATCGAGAAGATGCTCAAGAAAACCCACACCGTCACGATCCGGCTCGACCAAGGCGGCGTCGGGATCTTCGATGCGGTGCGCCGATGAAGGCGCTCATCACCGGCATCACCGGCCAGGACGGCTCCTACCTCGCGGAGTTCCTGCTCAGCAAGGGCTACGAAGTGCGAGGCATGACGCGGCGCTCCAGCGTAGCCACGGACGAACGCATCGCGCACCTCTCCGACCGGCTGGAGATCGTGCAGGGCGACCTGCTGGATCAGGCCTCGCTCGTCGCTGCCGTCCAGGGAGTCGATGAGGTCTACAACCTCGCCGCGC
>QGNH01000486.1_pt1 | contig 38414 bp, 67 predicted proteins | sample 1735481 | NCBI WGS metagenome assembly QGNH01 (sample SAMN09239004, study PRJNA386568) | Viral metagenome, whole genome shotgun sequencing project. | reverse complement strand
AACCGCAAACAGCAAGTCGTAGTATCGCCATAGATGCCGCAACAGGAGGCGGCGACAACGAAATGGATCATAAACTGTATGGCGTGTGCCACGATAGAGACTCTGGTGATGCGCTAATCCGCGTACCACGTGTTCTGAAAGTCAGCATCGGCCTTCCTGGCGGAACTGGAATGAAGTGCCCCGACAAGCACGTGTACATTGACCGTGCCGGCAAGTGGGTTCTGCAAACAGGATCGGTAGAAGACAAGAAGCGCAAGGTGCTGATCAAGACTTTCGACACCATGGAGCAATGCCAGTCGGCGTTCCTTCATGCCGAGGTTGCCGAACGGTACTATCCGGTTCGGCTTCCGTATTTCACGTTCACCAAACCGGGACACGATGGCACACAGTGGCCGGATTGGGACGCCATCAAACAACACGGCCCACTGCCCACGGCCATTCCGGTAATCATGGTCGAGGACGATCCTCTTTCCGCCGAGTATCAATTGTGGTCTTCGTCGGAGTTGCGGTGCCACGGGAATGGCAGGGAAGCGCAGCGCCTCGTGACGATGGACCCGGAGCAGCGCGAAGCGAAGCGCGCCAAAGCCGAAGGTAAGCGACGGTTCCCTATCGTTGACGGATGCGCCACGAAGGGCTGTCCGTTCTACGCGCTCAACCTTCCGATTGACCAGCAAAAGAAAAAGGGAGCCGATTGCAAACCGCACGGCGAGCTTCGATTTCAATTGACGGGCAATCTCATGCTCGGTGGCACTGCTTACTACGTCACGACCGGCAAGCGATCAATCGTCAATCTCTATTCGTGCTTGGAACAGTTCAAGGCCGTAACAGGCGGGCGTGTGGCCGGAGTCCAGATGATGCTCGTGATGGCTCCGTACCGCACCAAGACACCGGACGGCAAGAATACCACGCAATATGCCGTACACCTGGAGTTCCGCGCCGATCAAGCGGCGGCTCTGCGGAGCAAATTGCTGGCGGCAACGGAGCAGTTCTACGCTTCCGGTATCGTTCCGCAAGCACCGCAACTTGGTCCTGGCGCGCCGCCAGCGGTTGCGCCGGAGACACCTATCCCGATTGAAGGCCAGCCGGTAACCGAAAAGGCCGCGCCGGGCGAGGAAGACTTCGCAGCGGAAACGGCGCAAGCGGCAGCGTTCACATCCGAGTTCACGAGCGGTGGCGATGATGCCGCCGAAGACTTCACCGAACACGGCGACGGCGAAGGAACAGAGCAAGTCAAACCTATTGACACGATCATCGATCCGACACTCGCCGGCCAGATGTACGGCGCTGGCAAGGCAAAGTTTGGATGGAACCGTGGCAAGACCGATCAAGAGTTCCACGATTTCCTGGCAAGCGACGGCGGCGACATGGACAAAGCCAAGATCGCTTTTATGAAGCACCTGGAAATGATCGGCACAGGCGCGACGGTGGAAGAACCGGCAGCGAAGGGCGAAGCGCAGCAATCGTCAAAGATTGATCCGCCAGACGAATACGAAAGGTAGACAGTGATCTCTCTCAAGCGCATCGGAGTTGGACTACTGACCATCGGCGCTATCTGCTCCGTCGTCGGCGCATGGGCTATCCGCTGGTGGTTTGGATTGTGGATGCTGTCTATTTGGCTGGTCGTTGCTGGCGTGGCTGTACTGATCCGCGCCGGGTTCCGATGGATCGTAAACGACTCTCCGAAGATGGTTTCTGATTTGAAAGCACGCCGCCGCGAGGCTGAAGCTATTGTGCGGGAAGGGCGAATCCAGTGAGATACACCGTCAGCGCTGTGGGACATCGCGGGAGGGTCGGGAAAATGACGCAACCAGACAAGCAGGCCGCTATAGATTGGTTCTTTCACGGCGAAATCGGAGCCAGTAGTGAAACTATCTGTCGTGCTTTCCTTGGCAAGGAAATGCGACATCACGACAGTCTTCCGGGGGATTGTGACGATCTCAGTAGGTGCCGCTTGTTCTTGGAGCGGCTTTCCTCGGAAGGACAACAAGAAGCCTTGGCGTCGGTTTCTACGCGCTACCCAGACTGGCAACCTCTGGTCCGAGAATGGTCCGCAGTTTGCGCTTCAATGGACGCGGAGTGTCCGGGCTGGAGGTCCAAAGAATGGGGACCAAAGACTGGCAAGACTGGCAAGATGTTAGACCTTCTACAGGTCGAAGGACTGAGGCTCCGTTATCCCAAGGCGACCATCGAAACTCGCAAAGACGGAACGCTATCCTCATTCTTCAACCCGGAAGGATACTCTGTGGTCACGCTCAAAAAAGAGGACATCGCGGGATGGTCAAAGTGAACATTGACGGCAAGCGGCCATCTGACCGCGAACGCGAACTGGAGGAATTGAAGGCACTGGTGCGCGAGTACTTCCAGGCGCGGGAAGAGTGGAACAGTGGTCCTTCGTTCGAGTCCATCGAAAAATTACAGGCAGCCAGGCAAGCGCTACGGAAGGCGGCGCAATGAAGGTATCCGTCCTAACTTCGAGCAGCTCGGCCAACTCGATTGTAGTCCAGGCGAACGGCCACTGGTTTTTGATTGAAGCAGGGCTTTCCCCTCGTGCGGCGTCAGCATTGTTGCACAAACACGACTTGCGATTAGCGAACATGCACGCCGTGTTAGTGTCGCACGCCCATGGGGATCATTTCCGTTACATCCACGACTACGAACGGCGCGGCATCCACGGAGGTATTGGTCCCGCTGGCGTCAGTTTTCTTGACGGGCGCGTAGATTGCAGGGCCTTCGCTGTGGCTCACGATGCTCCTGGAGGAACGTATGGCTTTCATATCGTAGAGCGGGAAACAAACGCAGCGTTAGCGATCATAATGGACGCCGGCAGTTTCAACAAGGACATGCGGGACGCCATCAACGCGAGCGACTGTGTTGTGATTGGCGCGGACTACGACGCTGAGTTAGAAGGCAACGGTAACTACGAAGCCTCGCTCCAGTCTCGAATCAGTAGCGCCACAGGCCACATGTCGAATCAGCAGATCCAGGAATTCATCCGGCAGGATTGGAACGGGCGAGCGCATACGTTCATTCTTGCCCATTTGTCGCCACGGCGGAACAATCCTGAATTGGCTGCCCGGCGCGTCTTGGAGGCATGTGATCCTATGCACGTTCCTAAAATCATCGTCAGCACTCCAGCCGGCCCTACGCCGTTGATTTCGGTGAACCCATGAAGAAAAAAGAGCTTTCGATGTTTATGGCCAAGAACGGCGACATCATCAACATGTATCCACAAGGCGACCCGCTATTACTCGTAGCAAAACTACAGGACTTGTCGAGGATGTTTGCAGAGAATCTAGATCCACCCAAAGGCAGCGACTGTGATCCTGAATACAAGTTCGAGTGCAAACACAAATGCACGGCGCACTTTGCGGTTAGGTTTTGGGAAGATGGGACATTCTCGCTACGTTGGGACAAGACGGAGTTTGCCGACGAATGCGTTGATACGATTGCTAGGCTCGTCAAGGACCATAACGCATTACTGCACGCTTGCGGAGAACATTCTGGTCCGTGCAGCGGGATGCTTCCCCCAAAGGAAACGAGGATATGAAACGAGACACTAGCGCCGATCTTCGCAGAGCGATCAAAGCCTACGTTAAAGAGTGGCCGGCTGAAGCGCAGTGGGCCGAAGGCATTATCTCTCACGTGGACGCTGAGCGCACGCTACAGCCTTCGCTATTTGACGCCAGCGCCGGCAAGAAATTGAAGAGCGAAGGGATGGCGCTCGCCGAGGCTAACCGGGCTATACCGTTAGGCCATGCTCGCGAACTGGCGCTAGAAATTGCTATCGGTAGAGAGGATCATAAGTCCTGGATCGATCTTGTTTACACATTGGCTGAGAAGCGAGGAATTGACCTGAGCGAACTTCGGGCAGCGGCAGGGTCGGTGTATAAGGATAAAAAGAAGTGGGTGTTTGTAGGCGATCATAGTTCAGAGCGCACGTCCAACCACGCTCGCCAGATCATGGTGTGGAGGCTACGGCAGGAATGGCTGGACGCGAATCCAGAAAAGGCGGCGGCTAAGTGCGTTGCAGGCGACCGCGAACTAGGCGAAGGAGAGGACATTGCACCGACACATTTGCCGGATGGTTCGCGGTCACCGGAGCGCACCAGATGAATGAATACTTACTGTTTTTCTGGATCGGCCTAGCGTTGATTGGCCTTTCTGTGTTCTACAAGATCGGCGATCAGTTAGCCAAGTGCCTGAACGAGATGCTCGCGGCGGCGGCGCGGTACTTCTCTACGATGGCGCGCTACGATCCAAACGATTCGTTCCGAAACCAGCGGGCCAAGAGGATAGCGAACGGTCCTAAGGAGATACGATCATGAAAATCTATGTGGCATCATCCTGGCGCAATCAATTCCAACCGGAGGTAGTCCATTCTCTACGATTAGAAGGTCATGATGTCTACGACTTTCGCGGGTCAGGTGACGGATGGGGCTGTGGCGGCGATGGTCCTGGAGGATTCTCTTGGAGTGAGTGCGATCCTAACTGGCAATCGTGGCCGGATGATATTCCGAGATATCTCGCTGCTCTTCAGCATCACCGTGCAGTTGAAGGATTCTATCGCGACATGAACGCGCTACTGGCCTGTGATGTATGCCTGATGGTAATGCCGTGCGGACCAAGCGCGAGCATGGAAATGGGATGGGCGTGCGGAGCAGGCAGGCTTGTGATCGTTTACATTCCCGCGATGAGAGAACCAGACTTGATGGTGAAGATGGCCGATTATGTTGGCAGTGACTTTCAACGCATCCTTGGGCTTATCACAGCGCATGAAAGAACGAAGCGCAACTCTATGCAACGGAAGATTTCACGGTGGTACAGGTCCAACGGCGGTTGCGCGATGGCGTTGGAAGCAGCGCGGCGAGTCCAGAATGAATTAAGCGAATTGATCAAGGCTGTCGAAGATGGCGACCAAAATCACGCGCAAGAAGAAGGCGCTGACGTAGGAATATGTCTAGCGATCACTATGGAGCAACTCCGTTGTGACATGCTCGATAAAATGGAGTGGAAATTGGGCATCAACGAACAGCGCCAATGGGAAGTCCAACTGGACGGTACGCTAACCCACGTCAAAGGCAGCGATCCTCGTGAGGTTGCTGATGTCTGAAAATAACTCCGAAAAGCTACTTGCGCGCCTGATGCTTATTGTGTTGGCGCTACCGATCTTGTTCTTATGGGCGCTCCTTTGGTTCGCCTTTCCTGACGATATTGATCTGCGACCGGGCCGCGTGTTTACTAGGATGATGCAGGTCTGGACAGACGGGCAGTGGACGCTGCGATAAAAACATTGACAGTTTGGCAACTTTAGGCGCAACATGGATACTTATGAAACGTGACTTCGCTGCGTTCTTGAGACTGTACGAAAAAAGCGGCGAGCCATCGGCCCGCAAGTTGGCGGCTCGGCTCGGTATCAGCCATACAAAGATCGCACAGGCATTGGCAACCAAGACGCTCGGTAAGAAACTGACGAACGCTGTGCGCGCCGTAGAGCGAGGGACAAAGTTGATCAAATGACGAGTCATTTTAGCGCGTTAACAGAAGCCGAGCAAGAACGACTTGCTGTCCTCATGGAAGAATGCGCCGAAGCCATCCAAGAAGGCGGTAAGATCCTTCGTCACGGCTATGACAGCAACAACAACGGCAAGATGCTGGAGACAAACCGCGAGCGCCTTGCGAAAGAGCTTGGGCATATCGTTCACGCGATCAATATGCTGACGGGATCGAAAGACGTGAATGGCGCTACTGTTGGTCAGGCGCAGCGCGATAAAGGAAAAAACATCGTTCCGTATCTTCACCACCAGGAGTCCACGTCGTGATCATTCAAACCATCGGCATTACAGGGTTCAGAAACCACAAAGAGACGGCGTTGAAGCTAGCGCCTGGGTTGAACGTGTTCGCTGGCAAGCGCGGGCGGGGGAAAACGGGCGTCTGCTTGGCTATCTCGTCGGCGTTCTGCTTCCAAAACTTTCTCACCACGGCGAGCGGCGGCGGGATGGACGATCAAATCGCCACCGGCGCGGAAGGCTTCAATATCTTCATCAAGTACGTGGACGCCAACGGCAGGACGCGCAAACTGGAACGGGCGTTGACGGTCAAGGGCGACGAACGCAAGCACGAGTTGTCATTGAGCGGTTACGAAGGCGCGGACAGGCTCAACGATAAGCAGATCGAAGTGCTGCGCACGTTGGGAGTGCGGCGCGAAATCGCGCTAGCGTGCTTCGACGTGCGGACGTTGCGCGAGCGGTCGCTCGAGGAGCAGCGCGCCGAAGTGCTGGCGGTCATTCAGAAGTCAAGCGAGCAGATCGCGGTTGAACCGCCTGTGTCGAAACTGCTGAAGAAGTGGTTTGATGTTGACGCTATCGAAACGTTGGGCGAGATCGCGGCGCTGTACGACAAGGCGGTTGAGAAGCGCAAGGTCAAGAAGCGCGATCAAGATAAGGCGCAACCAGGAGTAGCGCCGGAGAACCGGCCCAAGAAGACGGCGGCGGAATACGTTGCGGATCAATCGACGTGGAGCCAGGATGCGGCGAAGCACGCCCGACGCGTCGGTGAGATTGGCGCGCAACTGGCGGCGCACGAGCGGGCGGTAGCGAAGGCCAAAGAACCGGAGATGCAGGAACCGCCGTCAATGGAACCATTGGAAGCGGATACACGGGCAGCGTGGGAGATCCACAGCAAAGCGGAAGCGGCTCATGCGGCGGCTACCGATGAATGGCGGCGGTTAAAGAGCATCAAGCAAGGAGTGGATGCTGATACCGCGAAAGCCAAGAAGACTTGTGATCAATGTGGGACTACGCTGTCGCCGAAGAATCTCAAACAGTACAGCGACCGATTGGCGACGGCGATTGCCACGCTGGAAATGGAAGGCAAAGGTCTTGCCGCAAAGCGTGATGAGGCGTCGGCGGCATTGAAGGCGGCGCGGGACATTGAGGACCGCCGCAAGCCTCTGTGGAAGCAGTACCGCGTATGGCAGGCGGGACGCACCAGCGCGCCGGAGCCTATCGACGTGGAAGCGCTGACGGCAGAGAAGGCCACGGCAGAGGAAGCGCAGGCCAAGGCTACGCGCAACCAGTCCAAGGCTACCGAGTTGGCGGCGCTGGCGCGCACTGCGGAAGCCTACGACGCCAAGGTAAAGACGTTTGACGCTGGTCGGCTGGACCTCGAGGAACTGGAATGGCTCTGCCAAGTGCTCGGCAAGGACGGCATCCGCAAGGAACTGTTCATGCAGTGGGCCACGCCATTCTTGGCAGCGATGAACGAAGTTACCGCGCCGTTCGGGATCTTGTGCTCGCTGGACGTGGACCTGGGCATCATGGCCAACGGGCGCTTGCCGCAAGCGCTGAGCCAAGGTGATCTATTGATCTTCGAGGTTGCGTACCGGCGCGCCATAGCAAAGCATTCTGGTTTGAATGTGATGTGCCTGGACGCCAGCGAGCGGCTACCGGAGCAGGAGCGCGACGTGCTCTGGGATCTGTTGCGTAAGATCGGCGCGGAAGGCGTGCAGGTGATCGCCACGGAAGCCACCGACATTGTTCGTCCTGGAATTTTCTGGTTCGAGTTGAAGGACGGAGTTACAGTGGTGACTCCACCGGACGGAAGCGATCCGCACGCGAGGCCAAAGGCGGCATGAACTACACCGAAGCCAAAACAATAATCGAGCGCGGCCTTGTAATGAACCAGGAGTGTCTTAATGCGAAACGGTTTCTGGTCGTCTGTGATGAACTCACAGAGTTACGGAAGTGGGAAATCGAGACGTGTAGCTACTGCAACGGGACTGGAATCAGTCATACACCAATCGATGGTATGACTGAAGAGGAAGTCATGAAAGAACGCGCCGACCTACGGAATGAGCAATTAGCATTTGCCGAAGGACTTATACTCTAGATCGAAAGGTACAGAAACCAAATGGCCACAAAGAAGTTCATTTGCAAGGAAGAAACCATGGTCCGCTACGTCTGCCCGAAAGGCGTAGGCCGGGACAATAACGATCACCACATCGCCAACCTCGTGTTCTCGGTACCAACGGACAAGTTAGATGCGCCGGCATCACTGGAGCGTTGGATCAACGCGAACATCAACTGCGACGAATCGCGGAATGCCGACGCTAGCCATGAAGTGAAGTCGGTAAGCCTGGACTTCGCGGAGACGCTGGGCACGGCGCGGTTCTTGACGATTCCGCACACACGGCTTCACGCATTCAAGATCAAACGGGACAAAGAAGACGCCAGTTCGTTTCATCTGGTGTTCAAGGCTCGCGTGGAGTGCGACAAGTCGAACTGCGAATTCATCCTGATGCGGTCGGGCACCGACGTGGCGCTGACGGTCCACCAGACCGAAGCGGATCTAGCGTTCTCGGAAGCGCAGGACGAAGCGGAAGCCAGCGCCGGAGAGTTGACGGACGCCGAGCGCGAAGCCATCAAGAACCAGCAGTCCAAGATCGACTTTGGCGACGGCGACAAGGCCGAAACCGGCGCGGGCGGCAAGAAGAAGGCCGGAAGTGGCAAGGCGGCGGCGCGCAAGGCCAAGAAATAGGCCGTCTGGCGGCGCTGTGGCGGCGCTGGCTTGCGCAGGGGCGGTGGGACGGGGAAAAGGGCCAGTCGCCTGGCCGGGCGCGCCACGGGCCGAAAGTGGCGAATTTTGGTTGACACGGTATGGCGTATCGGCGTAATCTCGGAAGTGCTGGCGGTTGCAACCGCTAGTGGCATCGAATGGCGCAGCGGGCGGTTGCCATCACAACCGCCCCGGCCTTTGCCCGTGATGGAGGGTTTTTCATGCAAACGGATCAACGGTTCAAGCCTTTGGAGGCCGCGTGCGATTTGTAAGGCTACGCGATGGCCTCGCCGAGCACGTCGAAGATGGCCGCATGAGCGCCATTGATTTCTCAATCTACGTTTACATTTTGATGAAGTGCGATTACAAGACGGGTATCTGGATGGGGAGCGCGAAGCAGCTTACCTTTAACATGGGACTCCATGAGCGGGTCGGCAGGCAGTCGCTGGAGAAGTTAGAATCAGGCGGTTACCTTAAACGCTTTGCCACTCCAGGCCAACACCGCAATTACCCGATCTTAGTTGACAAGCATGTGGTGCGTCATGACGGCGAGCATATTTTCCGTATAAATGCTAAGGACACAAAGGATTACCGCCGTCCTATAATTGAAAAAAGCGAGCAGGATGGCGAGCTAGACAGCAAGCATAACTCCCCTTCTCAAGAACAAGAACAAGAACAAACCCAAGAAAAACCTTGCGCGGCTGCGCCGCGCCATGACCGGAAGAAAAAGAAGGATTGCGTAGTAGACCAACGGCACGGAACGATCCGAGAAATAATCTGGAAGGCGTGGGAGTATGCAAACGGCGGAACCAAGTGCCCATGGGACGGCCATACAGCCAGAACACTCAAGAAGCTTCTAGATAGCACGCCATCATGGTCTGTGGATCAATATAAACAGGCACTCAATAACTGGTATCATAGCGAAGTAAATCTTTCCGAGCCTCCGGTATCTTGGTTGGGTAATCTTCCAGCGTACATAGGTGGTCCATTAGATCGTTTTAGAAAACCGCTAGGATCTAATAAAACGACAACACAGCAAAAAGGAGATCGCAACTATGAAGCCTTCCGACGAGTCGCACAGAAAGTCGCAGCGCAAGAACCAGATCCTAGTGGATCGCCTATATCAGATGGCGAACAACTACCGACAGGAGTTCACCGAGGCCCAGATCGAAGCGTATCTCACCACGCTCCAGCGTTTGCCGGAAGATTCAATAGATCAGGCATTCTCTAAGGCGATGATGGACTCGCCGAACTTTATGCCGACCGCGCCCGCGATACTGGCGGCGCACAATGCCGTGAATGTCAAGGTCGAGTCGATGGACGCTGATGTAGAGTTCAACCGTGCGTTGGCGCACTGTGAGCGCTACGGCGCGGAAATGTTTGGCGGCGAACCGCCACTACAACTGAGCGCTGCTGGCGCTTTCGCTTTACGGTCGGTTGGATGGCGATCTGGTGTAATGGGCACCAAGGATGAAGACACGCACTGGCTCAAGAAAAACTTCATCGCCGCTTACGAGAAGTTCAAAGAAGCGGAGCGTGATGGCCACGCGCTGAGCCAAGGCGAGACGTTGAAGCTTTTGGAGATGGTCAAAGCGGAGTTGCCGCAGTTGCCAGCAGGGAAGCAAAGTGATCGTGGATCTTTGGTTGGAACATCGGAGATCGTATCGACACTCAAGGCTGTGGCGGAAGAAGGCGACAGGAAGTTTCACGAGCGACCGCAGATGTCCGATGAAGATCGGCGCGAGCGGGAAGAACTTTTGAAAAGCCAGTTGGTAGTTGCTGGCCGCGTGGCCGGGATCGAAGGGCGAAAGTAAAATGTCTAAGAAGCTAGGCGACGTTTTCATTTGGGCGGTTCTATTGGCGATGATCGTCGTGTCTAGTTCCGGAGTAATAGCAGCAGTACCGCGTAGAAGTGAAAGGAGTACATGCCTGTCGTTCATAAAGAATCGTTCCGCCTGTTGCCAGCAGGCCATAATCTCTGGGCGCTTTGTCAACACAAACCTACTGCAACATTCGGTGACCCAGAGACGAGCCGCTTTTGGCGTAATGTGACTTGCCGTAACTGCCTAAAACGCAGACCCAAGAAGATCAGACTCGGGGCGAGGTAAGCAAATGAACATGAACATCGCGGACACCATGGAGAAGGAGGCGGGGATAGCATGAAGTGCCATTGGGCCATCTTGTTTGAAGACGCTGATAGGCGTCCAGAGATTTTTATGGACGAGAAATCGGCGCGTGCAACTTACGAACAGAGACTAGAGAACTGGAATTGCCATCTGTTTCAACAAGTCCTTCCCGCCAGGGAGAGCCAGCAGGCCCCCCCTCTCGCTGTGGAGGATGCAGAATTCGTTTTTGAGACCTACCGAAAAGCCAATGTCGCCGCTCAGCTTTGTGATTGGAAAGATCAACCGAGATGGCTGCAGCACATCTGGGAGGATGTAACTAATGCTCTTCGCTCCCGCCTGTCGGCTCCCCGCATCACCGCAGAGGATAATGAAGAGTGGGATAAGGACCAGCGAGAACGCTATGGTCAGCATGAGATGGCTCCCCGCATCACCGCAGAGAGGTACGAGAAGTTGCGGGCATTCACGGATGAGGCTATCGGGCACGGGATGATCCGTGGAAACAACTACGCCGAGCCGGGGCATTTTCTCGATTTCGGTTCTGACGGCGTTCCTTGGTGGGTGGAAGATAAGGGTGATCCGCCGCGCCAGTGGTCGGGGTCTGACGTAAGGTTTGTTCCTGACTCACAACAGGCCACGAATGATGCCTATGTTCGATCCGAAGTCAAGAAAGCGGTAGTGGCAGAACGCAAGCGCAATCAGAGCAGTGTCACCCCGAAGCAGGTCAGGGCGATGAAGCAAGCGCATGTCCACGTTGGAAATTTGGCAGGGTGCGAGTGGAACGACGCCATGGAGCACGTCGCTGTGAGAATGGAGGCTCTGAATGGATGAAGTAGAGGTGCTCGCAAAGCGGTTGATGGAAGCGGGAGATAAATCCGTTAATATTAGGTGGTCGCCGGGCTGGCATCGTTCTCTGGCCACCGAAGCTCTCACCTACTTCGGGGAGAGGGAGAGGGAACTGCGCGCCGAGAATGCCGCGCTGGTCGAGGCGCTGCGGCCTTTCGCAGCAGGAGTAAGAGTAGTTATGACGTTCTCTGAGGATGACGGCAAGCTGTACGACGCTATCGCTGTAAACCTGCAAACCAACAAGGTCCGGTTGTTCGATACAGGCAAGCGCCTGCCGGATGCCGAGGCTATTAGCGCAATGGCGGTTATGCGCCAGGGCGTGGATGAAGAGTTTTACGCTGAGGTCCCTACTGGGATGTATAAGGATGAGGATACTTGGCGAGGAAAGGAGTAGTTATGGATACTACACAGCCGTGGGTAGTGGACCGATCTCGTTTAGAGACACAGGAGAAGTGCCCCCGCAAACGTTACCTGCAATATTCGCATGGTGGGCCGGGGATCGAATCCCAGAAGAGTAACTCCATTGAACTGTGGACAGGGATTAACGTTCATAGGGGGATGGAGTTTATCCTGGGAGGCATGACCATAGAGGATACGGTGATGAAGGTTAGGGAGGCGGCGGTCCAGGATGCTGAGGGTTGAAGCAAGCGCATGTCCACGTTGGAAATTTGGCAGGGTGCGAGTGGAACGACGCCATGGAGCACGTCGCGGCGAGGATCGAGGAAATAGAGAAGCCATGACCAACGAAATCGAGATCGAGAAGCTAGCGCGGAGGCTGTACCTGAAAGCGCACCCAAGTCGTGACATGTCCGATTGGGAAGGCTCAATAGTGATTTCCTGGAATCGACGCCAAGCATTGATCCGCATGGCTGCCGAAGCCCTGGCCTACGCCGAGGAGCGCGAGAAGGAACTGCGCGCCGAGAATGCCGCATTGGTCAAGGCGCTGCGAGAATTGCGGCAGTCAAACACCGACTATTTCCACAAAGCGTTTCATCCGATGCATTTTGACAAGCCAGGAACCTTGCAATATTTCGCTGATAACTACGCCAATGCCGACAACAAAGCACGCGCACTGGTGGAAGCCGCAGACTCTGTAGACAGGCATGGATCTCCAACTTGACATTGACATCGTGTAGCTATATGAAACGCCTAGACAGGAAGAAGAAATGCGTATGATCTCTTTCACTGTAATTGGAAAACCCGAGCCACAGGGATCGACGCGAGCTTTCGTTCCGAAAGGCTGGAAGCGGGCTATCATCACGAGCGCCAACAAGAATCTCAAACCGTGGCGTCAGGATGTAGCCGACATGGCGATTCTGGCGATGAAGGAAGCTAACCAGAGTCTTGTAGTCCGGCCTGGTGCCGTTCGCGTGACGGCTCGGTTCTACTTTGACCGCCCGAAGTCGCAGAAGAAAGCGCAGTTCAAAACGACTGCCGCCGACGTTGACAAATTGGTCAGGAGTTTATTCGACTCAATGAGTGGGGTGTGCTATGAGGACGACGCCCAGGTAGTTGAGTGCATCGTGAACAAGCGGTACGGGCAACCGGCGCGAGCGGAGATCGCCGTGGAGCGGTACGAACCGGGAGCACAACTGCTATGATCGGAACATACGAACCTCCGCTCTCTGTCATCGGAAGCGTCTGTGACTTCTCGCTTAATGATCCTACGGAACAAATCGCCCCAGGCGTGCGCGGCCAAGCATTTGAACTCGACGGTAGAATATTCATCCCGCTGATCGTTGCCACACAGGAAGGCAACGGTGACGTAGGCCGATTTTTGGATTCGCTAACACAGCGGTGTGTCATTGTGAACGTGACAAGCTCTCGGTTGCGCGGGATGCTAGTGCGGCGTGGGTGGAAAGAGACGTTTGAACCAAGCGACGATGGTGATGTGGATATATGGAGCCGGAGATTCTGAGACAGGGGAAAAAGGGAGGCATTATGACAGCAACGAGCCAGGATTCGAGACAAAGGATGTGCTTCGAGATCATGAAGGCGTGGAGGATGTTCCCGGACTTACGCCTCGGTCAGTTGATAGTAAACAGCGCGGCGTTTGCGCGGAGAATAAGCGTGCCGGATGTGTTTTACTGCTCGGACGAGGAACTTATCCAAGGGCTCAGGAAAATGTCGGAGGCGAGCAACACGCCGAGTTTTTTCGCCAACGACCGGGAGCACGAGCAAATCGAAAAGGAGAAGCGCGATGAAATGCAGAGACTGCGGTAAGAACAGGGCATACCAGCGCAAGACCGTCACTATCGGTGGCCGCCATGTTGCGTGGCGACTCTGTAGGGTCTGTTGGGGCGAGTTGCTGGCAATACTTCAATGGGCTAGTGGAAAGGAGAATCGCGATGGAAAAACCGTTGCATGAACAGGCGGTATACGAAGACCCGCAAATGGACCCACTGAAAGTCCTGGACGCCAAGTTGGAATGGATCCTTTCGCGCCTTCCGCCGACGATTGATTTGACGGTGCGGCCAGTCAAAGGCTGCACATGCCCTGCCTGCTACACCAGCGACCAATCTATAGGCCACCTTCCACCGTGCCCACTGGCTGTGGAAATCGCCACGGAGGCCGCCAAGTGAGCCTGAGAAGGAGATCTTCCTTAACTTTCTTAAGGACATGGGTCCGAAACCAACAAAGGCGCACACGATAGACCGGATTGACTGCGATGGAAACTATGATCCAACCAACTGCCGATGGGCCACGCCAAAACAGCAGGCCAGAAACTGGAAGCACAGGAACGTACTTTTCTCCCACGGCGGAGAAAGTCTTACGCTCTCTGAGTGGGCCGAGCGCATCGGAATATCTCGCGAATCTCTTAGGGATCGAATCAACGGCGGATGGGACATTGACAGAGCCCTCACAAGTCCTCCGGTCCGAAAGCGGACCCGAAGCGAGCAAGGAACTTTCCAAGCCGCTAGTAATTGACATTTTTGCTGGCAGTTTCGGGTGGTCTGCTGGCTTCATCGCAGAGGGTTATCGAGCCATCGGGTTTGACATTCTTCACGAGAGTTACCATGGGCCTATCCCCCCTGGCTGCACGCTGGTTCTACAGAATGCTTTGACCCTTAACGGCGCGCAGTTTCGCAACGCCGCGGTAATTGTTGCTTCGCCACCGTGCCAGCGTTACAGTTACATGGCGATGCCTTGGACGCGGGCCAAAGCCCTGATAGCCTGGCACCGCGAAAGTCCTGAGCGTATCCGGGACTTGAACGCCCTATTCGACGCCTGCTTTCGCATTCAATTAGAGGCGAGCAAATCCGCCGGCCGCTACATCCCGATGGTGGTAGAGAACGTCAAGGGAGCGCAACCCTGGGTGGGCCGTGCCAAGGCGCACTTTGGCAGTTTCTTTTTATGGGGCGATGTGGCGATGCACGGCGACAAGTTGGTGATCGGCCAGTCATGGCTGCGAGCTCCTAAACGGCTTCTCAAGCAGGCGGGGCGCAACTTCCATTTCCCTGAGAAGTACGGTATTCCGTCTCCGTCATTCCATGGCGCGGAGCATGAGCCATCGGTAGCGCACGCGACGGGCCTAAATCTACCGGGAAACAACAGCCCTCGTCTCTGGAAGGATCGTGAGATACAGCGGTTGAATGATGCGCCCAAAAGTGAAGGCGTGAAGGTAGCGCTATCTGGGCGCGCATGGTTCGCGGAGGGCCTGGGCAAGGTGTCAAGCAAGTCCGACTCGCGCAAGGCCGCTTCCGCACAAATCGCCAAAATTCCATTTCCACTTTCGCAGTGGATCGCCAGGTGCTACCATCCATGAGGCAAACCATACGCCCCGAGTGGCTACGGCCTGAGCGCGCTTTCAGGGAGGACCTAGTTGATCCGTCAGCGTAAACCGTTGCGTCGCAGGCGTCCAGCGCGCCAAAGATCGCACCTAAAGTCACCGTTGCCGCCAAAGAACGAGCGTGGCAACAGGATCAAGATGTGCCACATTGAGTTAAACGAGGCGGGGCAGGTTGAATCGATCATATCCAACTGCCATCCATCGTCGTGTGTCAAGCAATCATGGATACACAGGTCGCTTGCGGAAGCGGTGTCGGAATTGCGGCACAGGATATTTCTAAGAAGCGAGGGCCGATGCGAGCACATCAAGGACGGCGTGCGCTGCAACAAACAGATCACAGAAAACGGTCCAAGAAAATTCGACATGAACGAGCGCGTCCATCGCGGCAACCCGCAAGAGAAAGGGTTGCGCTCGATGGGGAACTCAGAGGCCGCGTGCTGCCATTGCCATCGCGTGCTAGAGCACGGCGACCGCAACCCGCGCCTAAGTTGGTTTCCGCCGATCAACGCTACGTAACACCGGAAGCGATCATCGAAGGACATCGCGTGCTGTTTCTCGGTCACTACCACTTCGCCATCCAGAGCCGCGATCAAAAGCGCCGCAAGGAAGGCAACTGGTACAACGTCAGCATCACGCCCGTGGAGTACTGCGGCTGTGACGGGTTCAATTTCAGCAAGAAGTGTTGGCATCTTGATCTTGGTCGGCGCATTGCTGTGGCGATCCAAGACTTCATCAACAAGCAACAAAAATCTCTAGCGGCGTAGCGAGCGAAGGTGTATCATGTTTCTTGAAACGTCCGCGAAGGACAAACACCCAAAGGAGCACTCTATGAGTTGGTTAGCAAATATCAGACACAAGATCGCGTCATGGTTCGGATCGCACCAATCGCTGATTCAGACTATCGCCAAGGACGGCCAGATCGCCGCAGTAGACGCCGCCGCAGTAGCCACGGCTGCCGGCGAGAAGGGCAACCTCATCACGGTATTGACGGGAGTTGCGGACGGATTGGGCAAGGTTGCCGCCACGGTGACGGCGGAAGCTACCGCTACCACGCTGGCGCAACATGCCGCCAACATCACAGGCCTGGCTTCGGCGTTGCTGGTCACCAGCACCGACGTTGGAATCAAGAACGCCGACACTAAGGCAAAGATCGCCGTCGTGCTCGGAAAGGTGACGAACGTGGTCGGCGCGCTGCAAACCGCCGCCGAGGCTCAGACGGGTGGACCGGGAACCGCGCCGGCGCTGCCGCCAGCGAACACTCCTGGGGCCTAAAGGTTTTTCCCCGCGCTGCGCTTGGTGGATTGGTGTCAATTACGATCCACCAAGCGCTTTTTTGGTATAACATTTGATCGCCAAATCAATCACCGCGCTGGTATTCATCACCACGATGATCGCATCAGCGCAACCCTCACAGCCTCCAGTTTGCATACCACCATCTCAACTATCCTATCTGTCTCCGGTCGTTAGGGACCAGTGCTCACACGTGAACAGACTAAGCACGGGACTGTTGATCGCCAGCGCCACGGAGAACGCCGTAAACTTTGCGGCTGGAGTGTGGGAAGCCAAGCAGGGATTTGTGAACGCCACGGGGCCGAAGGTGGTCAACGGGCCGATGAACTACTTACTGGTTCATCCAGGATGGGGAGCGGCGGAAACGATCTTCGGTCAGATCGGTAGCAACATTACAGCCAACCACACAGCGAGGCACCGATCTAATGAGAGGCTGGCTCACATCGAAAGCGCTATTTTCTTGGCTGGAAGGATCGCCGGAACCATCCTTACGTACCGCGCCTATCAAAAATTCCAAAGGAGTAAATGATGCCCCTCGTAGACACAAGAAACGTGGAGGCTCTTGCAGCGGCAGTCCAATCGCTTCTGCCGGAGGAGAAGGCCGCATTCAACACCGCGCTTGGTAGTTTCGGCGTGACGCTCAAGGCAATTGACGATCTAACGGTAGAGGCCAAGGCCGACATAGCTACGCTTGCTGCTCTGGCGCCGCGCATCAGCGCAGTGCTTGACGCTGCGGAGTCGTTCTTCGGGCGCGCCGGGAAGGTTACGGGGGCCAAGGTGGACCTGATCTTTTCCGATGATGTACCTGGGGCTGCGCCACAGTAGGCCAGGAAATAAATGCAACAAAGGGCTTGACAGCGATCTACCGATGGGCGTATGCTGTCCGTGGTAGCAGGGAAAGGCAACAAACGCACTAGGTCAGTACTGAGTTACGACTCGGTGAGTACCTATCGGGAGATTGGACACTAAGCCCTGCTACCAAGATCCAACCCGGCGACCACCGGGACAAAGGGGAAACGTGATGAGAAACCAGAGAGCAACTTTTCAACAGGTCCAAGAGCGCAGGATCGCGGACTACGGCGGGCCGCGATTCATTGAAGCACCATCCACTCACAAGATTCACAAGCATGTCCAAATACCAGGGATGCGATTGGAAAACGTCACTGTATGTGGTGCTGGCGTGTTTGGATCAGGACCAACGGCAAACATCACCGACGATCCTAGCGCCGTCACTTGCGGCACATGCCTTCGTAAGATAGCGCAGAGGGAGCGTACCGCATGACGCTATCTCAAGCCTTTGATTTCTGCGAGGACAAGAACGGCAAGGGGTCTACTGCCATCCTCGCACTCTACAACAACGCCGGCGAGACGCCTGCCGAGATCGAAGTACAGAACCATCGTGTTATGATCCGGTTGCGTAGCGCGGACGGCACGAGGCCGCTGGCCGGCATCTCCACCGAGATGGAATCGAGAAGCATCCAATGAAACGCGCCGCAGTTACGAAGGAAAACGCCAAGCGTATTCTGACCGACATGCACCACGAGGAATTGTTCGGCGGCGGATTGCAAGCTACAGATTACGCCAAACCGATCCGTGGCCCAAAGATCGGCACGACAGCACGCAAGCCTTCACTGGAATATTACGACCGGAGGGTAGAATGACGAACATCGAAGCAAAAGACATCGCGCTCCGTTTCTCGCAGTACGTGCGGACGCGGGAGACGGATCGGCTGACGTCGGCGATCACGCAAAGCGAGATTGGCGTGGTTCCGGTAGTTTATCACCCGGACTTGGAAGCGGAGTGGGCCGCGTTCGAGAAGGACGGCAACCTGGATTGAAGCACAAGTTATCGTGGCAAAACCTAGCGCGCCAGCGCGACGTTTCCCTGCCGCGAACGTTCGGGAATCGTAAACCGACAGGCCGGGCGAAAGACGGCCATAAGATCATGGATCACTTCACCATTCCGTTGTTTGACGACTTCGCTTCCGAGATTGACGATGCTCTGGAGAGCATTGTTTGGGACTTGTGCGGGCGGCAAGAGCGGCGTGGTGTGATCCGCGAGGAGCGCAAGGCATAATGGGTGAAAATACTGCAATTTCGTGGACCGATCACACTTTCAATCCATGGTGGGGATGCGTGGAGGTTTCTCCGGCGTGTGATCGTTGTTATGCGCGCACATGGGCGCATCGTACTGGACACCAAGTGTGGGGTGCAACCGCGCCGCGCCGATTCTTTGGAGATAAGCACTGGCGCGAACCTTACCTGTGGGATCGCAAGGCCAAAGATAACAGCGTCCGTAGTCGCGTTTTCTGCGCTTCGATGGCCGACATTATGGAAGAGCACAAAGATCTAGATACGCACGCAAAGTTGAACGCAGAGCGTGCGCGATTGTGGACCATCATTGAAGAGACTCCGTTTCTGGATTGGTTGCTTCTGACGAAGCGCCCCCAGAACTTTCCAAAGATGATTCCTGCCGATTGGATGGCGAAACCGAAGGGTAACGTCTGGTACATGACAACAGTTGAATCGCCGGAATACCTCTGGCGCATCGACGCGCTAGCGAAGGTTCCAGCAGTGGTGCGCGGCGTGAGTTACGAACCCGCGCTAGCTTACGTAGACTTTAGTGAATTCATGGGCAGCGCAAAACGATTGCCGCGAATCAACTGGATAATTGGAGGCGGTGAGAGCGGCGGAAGTGCTCGACCGTTTAATATCGAATGGGCGCGCCGTATAAACGATCAATGTATCCAGAGATTGCACGGGTGTGCGTGGTTTCTGAAGCAACTCGGTTCTGCGCCAGTGTTAACAGAATCTCTCGTATTGCCTGATAAGCAAATCGGAGAAGATGGAACTTCGCACTGGTTCACGCTCGATTACATCAAGCAATCCAAAGGCGACGATCCTACAGAATGGCCGGAAGGATTATATATCCATAACTTCCCGACGCCGAGTGCTGAAGGGTTGTGGCAACCGTGAAAAAATCCTTCATCAACATCGGCACGGACGCCATCGGACGCCCTGTGAATAGATCATAATGAACTACTGCACACCATGCGAAGAAGCCGGACGCCAGAAGGTTCCTGCCTCACGTCAAGTCGGCGACGAGTACATGTGCGAAGGGTGTTTCCTTGGCGATGACAAGATCGCCGGCGTGGTGCGGCGATGCAAGTGCGGCAGGTCACTGTCGCCGTATGCGAAGGAAGGCGAACTGTGCCCGTCGTGCAAGGGAGTAGCGAGAAAAAATCAGAGAGCAGTAACGCCACCATCAATGCCACCCGTAGTTGCTCAACCAGCCACGGATAAAGAAACGGAGAAACCTATGAGCAGAGGAGTTACAGTCGAACGTCGATCTTGCAAATGCGGTTGCGGAGGTGTTCTTCCAATCGCCAACAAGTCAGGGTATCTGTTTGGATCTAAGCATTGGCCCAACGGTGTGCGCCCTTGGTCCCCTGGCAATAAACAGATAAAGCCGGAGATGTCCAAGCAACCGGTGGTCAAATGTGCAGCACCGAAGGCGTCCGATACAAAAAACATTCCTCCTGGTATCGGACAGGATGTACTCGCAGACCTGCGCATGAAACGGTCGCAGATAGACGCGGCTATCGCGGCGTTGGAGGCTTTGTACGGATGACGTTCGATCAACAGTCTGCGGCGCTTCGCCTGAAGGCGAACAAGTGCGCTATGCTTCTTCGGAAGCGCCCGCGCAAACAGACGTGGTTCGTGTACTTCGCGAGCCGGCGCGGGCACAACCGCCAGGGGAGTATTCAGAGCGGAGGCTATGCGGAGTTGCTGGCGCATTTCGATCATCTTCTTTTCGGAAAAGGAAAGGGACGGTTGCCGTTCGCATGACGCACGAAGAACTACGCAAAGAAGCGGTACGGTGGCTAACCAACACAAAGCATTGCGGTGTAGTGCTGTCAGAATTGCGATCAGCGGCGTTAGAAACACCGGACGCCATCGGTTGGAAATACGGCCAGTCGATTTTAGTTGAGTGCAAAGTAAGCCGATCAGATTTTCATGCAAACAAAGACAAGCCATCAGTCCGCGCTGGTATAGGGATGGGCCGACAACGGTACTTCCTATGTCCCGAAGGATTAATAAAGGTCGGCGACCTTGATGATCTCATGGAAAGCGCAACTGGCGAGTTGACATGGGACTGTTCTGGCTACGGTCTTCTTTGGCTTTGCCAATCTGGAAGGATTGCGGTAAAAAAGGAAGCGCCAGCCCGCGCAACGGATCATGTCGGTGAAATCAGAATGCTTGTGAGCGCGTTGCGGCGCGTGAAGACGAGAGAATTTCTAACGATCATCCAAGGACAGGAAGATGAACCGGCGAAAGAAATCAAAGCCAGTTGATAAAGTTAAAGACGGCTGGCGTCCACCGTTGGAGCAGGGCGCGGGAAGGAGCCGGACTACGCCGGCGATTGGGACTTGAAACACGAAAGCGCCAACCGGATTGTGGCGTTCGCTACGGCGATTCTTTACGACGAAACACAAGAAACCAATGTAGTTACGTCATCTTGTTCTAGTGGAACCATCCGATGAAGAAAAAAATCCAACAGTGCGCCAATTGCCATCGTCGCCATAATTTGAGGATCAGTAAAGACGGGAAACTGAGATGTCGGAAACACTACCACGACGGTTACACTGCTATGGCGCAGGCACCTCCAGCGCCGCCGATAAGCCATACAGTTCTTCAGGAAGTTGTAGACGAATTATCCAAGTGAACAATTTCGCGGCGGTGTAGAATCGTCCTATGTCGAATCCTGTTATCGAAGCGCTCCTGCCGTCGCTCGCGCAACACGAGGGATCATTCCTATTCTTGTTTTTAGATACTGCTGGCCTTGTGACCTGTGGTCTTGGGCACATGGTTCCGAACCTCGCCGCATCGCAGGCTCTTCCGTGGCAACCGGATGATCCGGCAACCATCGCCAGCGACTTTGCTATCGTTGCCGGGATGCCAAAGGGCAAGGTAGCTGTTTTCTACGAGGAAGCGACGGTATGCCGGTTGCCGGCGAACTGGCCAGAGCAAGACGCGGCGCAGCGGTTGGAGACGGAGTTTTTGCCGCCGTTGCGGGCGCTGTTCGCGGGCGGAAACTACATGGGCAAGCTGGCGTTTGATGCGTTCCCGTTGCCGGCGCAAGTTGTCCTTCTCGATATGAGCTATAACCTCGGCATTGGTCGAGCGCGCACCGCCACGCATCCAGCGAGCGGCCTGTGCGAATACGCGCTGATGCTCACGGCGTGCTCGCGTGGCGATTGGGCGACGGCGGCGAAGGAGTGCTCACGGCGTGGGATCTCTGCCGCACGAAATGCGTGGACGGCGGCGCAGTTCCAATCGGCTACGAACCCAGGCGCGCAACTCCTGACCGAAACCGCCGGAAAATAAATCCTAAATACCACTTGACACCGATCTAGCCATCGGTTTAGGATGGGTGTCGTAGCGGAGAGCAGTACCGCTACAGAGCACCACCAAATCAACCGGCCCGGTTAGGGCACAAGGAGTACCACATGAACGCAGGAATGCAGTTGAACGATCTAGCAGCAGAACTCACCCGCCGTCTCGCCTCCAAACACGACTATCGCACACCGACCGGACGCCTGAAACTGGCGTACCAGGAACCGGACAAGCGCTTCACTCTGACGCTTGGCGAGGCCGGCGAATTCCAAATCTCAAAACTCGGACACGACCAGATGGCGGCGTGGGCCGACATTCCGACCAAGTACTACAGCCGCATGTTGGCGACTCAACCGCAGTTGTTGATCGAGAACATGCAAACGTGGTTCCGCGCCAAGCAGAGTATGAGGATGGTGCGCACGATGGATGGCCGGATGCGCGCCTTCCTAAGCGATGCGTACCGGATCGTTGACAGCTATGACGTAGCCGAAGCGGTTCTGCCGGTGCTCGCGGAGTCCGGCGCGGTGATCCGCTCGACCAACGTTGACGATCACAACATGTACATCAAGGCCACGTGGCCGCGCTTGCAGGCGGAAGTGAAGTTGGGCGACGTGGTAGAGATGGGCGTAAGTATCCGGTGCAACGAAGTCGGCCAAGGGAAGGCGGAAGTCGCGCCGTACATCAACCGGCTGATTTGCATGAACGGCGCGGTCATTCCCGACGCCGGATTGGCTCAGTACCACCTGGGGCCACGGAGCGGCGAGAGCGACAACGTGTGGGAAGTGTTGCGCGACGAGACAAAAGCGCTCACCAACCGGGCGCTGATGGCCAAGTTCGCGGACGTGACGCGGGCGGCTTGCGACGAGACGAAGTTCCGGGGCGTCATCGACCGGATGAAGGAATCGTCCAAAGACAAGATCGCAGCGGACCCTGGCGAAGTGGTGGAAGTGGTTTCGGATCATTGGGCGCTGACGCCCGGCGAGCGGAAAGGCGTGCTTGCCAATCTGGTCAACGATACGACCGGCGCAGGCTTCACGCGGTGGGGGATCGGGAACGCGATCACGCAGATTGCGAACACGGAAACCGATTACGACCGCTGCACGGCGCTGGAGCGGATTGGCGGCGAGATCATCACGATGCCGTCCAATGACTTCGCGGCAATCACACAGTCCAAGTAGCCAAGGCTGGCTCGGCCCCTTCCGGAGCAGAACCGGGAGGGGCTGGCCACCAAAAGGCGGCTGGTAGCGCCCCGGTTGGGCCCCAGACGGCCTAAAACGGCTATCCTGGCCTAAGTAGGGCCACAGCCAGCCGGATCGTAGCCCGTGGGCCGTTTGTGGCGAAGGCTGGCGATCTATAGACTGGCGGTGTACAGTGGCCTAAAATAAATGTGACAAACCAGTTGACACGCGATCTAAATACGGCGTATTCTGGTGTTGCCATGAGAACCAAGAAGCAGACCGAAGCGCAGAACGAGGCCGACAGGCTGATCGCGACGATTCGGCGGGAAATGACGGAAGAAGAGAAAACGCCGATTCGCGCCGCCATCCAAGCGCAACTAAAGATCGTGTTTGCAGGACGGAAACTGAAGACGCCGCGCATAAGCGAGACTGCGCGGGCAGGATACGGATACTGTAGAGTATAGATCAAACCCCGCGACCACGGGGCAAAAGGGGAACGAGATGACGCAAAACATACAGGAATGGTGGATAGCTAAGAAGCCGGAGCCGTGGGCTGACTACCAGCAAGCCTGGGTCGCGTTTGTGAAGGATGGGAACCTTGAGCAATTCCAGGAGGCCGTATGAAGAGACTGCGCAACTCAAGCGGCTTCACTGACGCCACCGTCAAAAAGATCGTTGATTGGATCGCTGAGGATTTAGGCATCGCCGGATTTGATGTTGAGTGCCGCGCATCGAAGGCCGGCCATATTGCAGGCACTGCCTACCATAAAGGATCGGGGTACCATTCATCGCCACGACCTTTCGTGGTGCTGCGTGTAGGGCTGGAGCAAAGGTTCCGGTTCAAGCGCGTGCCGTGGGACGGGCGCAATGCTTCGCGATGGGGAACCAAGGAACCAGACGGATCGGTCACATGGACGATGAGTGTTCCGTGTGGCAAGATGTCCAATTGGCCGTATCTCTCGGAACCGTACCAGTACGCGCAGCACAAGGGCCGGCGCGTCTTGCTGGCGACGCGGACGGAAGGATTGGTTTACATCGCGGCGCATGAGCTTCGCCACATCTGGCAGGCCGGACGCAAGAGTCATCGCGGATATTTCCATAACTCGCGTGGGCAATTCAGCGAGGTAGACACCGAGGCTTACGCTCTCCACATGCTCCGAGCGTGGAGAAAAAAGGAGGCCGCGTGAACCGCCGAGTGCATTGGGACCAATGGCGCAGTATGCAGTTCACTGGATCGGAATGAATCCAACAACCGCCGACGTGTTGCGCTTGATTGGCCGGGACGGAATCGTTGTCGGTTCCGTAGCCGCTGGCAAGCCAGACCCAAAGGACGTTGATGTTGTTGTTCGGGATCGCGGCATGAAGGATCGCAATCCGGTATTCCAACGGACACTGGAGGCATACCGCGAGCACTGCACCAGCGAGGTTCCAGGGCATCTTGTGGTCTACGCCAATCCGGTCTGCGTTGAGATGTTCGAGTACGAAATTTGGGACACGAAGGACGAGCGCAAGAATGCGAACCGCACGAGCTATCGGAAGGCGCGGCGCGGGCCACGTCTGGTAATGAAGGTGTTCGGCGTGGAGATGGTTGCGGTTCTCAACCTCAACCAAGTTCTGAAAGGAACGGCAGTGGCATGATTACCAACGCCATCAAAAACACAAACGATCTAGTCGGCGAGTTAGCGCAACGGGCTGGCCATTTATCGGCGCGCCCGCTGGCAGAATTACGCCGTGAATTTTCCGGTTTCTCTCAAGACTTTGGTATCAGCGCGGAAGCGAAAGCGATGGACAAGGCCGCTCTTGTAAATGCGATCCTGTTGGAAGAATACTGCGAGGAACTGCCGCGCACAATTGAGGAGAACTGACAAATGAAGAAGGCACAAATTGAGATCGGTAAGGTGTACGCCGTAAAGGTCAGTGGAAAGATAGCGCCAGTGAAGGTGGTCGGCGTGTCGGCCTACGGCGGATGGGATTGCGAGAACATGCAGACCAAGCGGGAAGTCCGGGTCCGTGGCGCGGCGCGGTTCCGCGAACAACTTCATTTGATGCCAGGAGGTCGCTACGCAACAAAGTAGTGGAGTTGGAGCGCCTGGAGCGCGAGGCCGATGAACTGATGGCGTCGTGCGATTTCTGAGCCGTGATACTATGAAAGCACTTCAAAGAATCGAGCACGTCAAGTTGGCTGAGGTAACGCCTTGGCCGAGGGTCGCGGGTCCGGGACTCGTAAATCGTGTCCAACTTTTTGCGCCTCACCGGGCCCGCACTTTTCACTTGACGCGCTATTTCATTTCTGGCATTCTGGTGCTGGACACGATTTATGAGGAAGTACCTTGGATCGCCGGGCGCATCCGAAAGACCATCTCCACCACAAGGCTACAGCCACGCGCCAACATCATTCCTAGACAGACGAAGCAAGTGGGAACGCAGCGGAAGCCACGTTTGCGGGGAGAGTGTGCCGGCAGCACATTCGATTCTCTTGGATTGCGCCTAAATGGGCCGGTGCAATTCGTTACCTTAGCGTCTAGGATGTCTGAGCACGGCAAAGAAGCCAACCTAAACCGGAGGCCCAAGGGAAGAGGGACTGAGTTAACAGATCGTGCAATAAATACAAAATACTACTTGACAATCGGCGCTAGATCGTAGATCGTGGATCATGCCAGATCAAGCGGTGGCGAACCCACCAGAAGGAGCAGCGATGAACGAAGAAGCAGTCCAGGATGAAGCCCAGTTGTACCTGACCATTGACACGGAGAACAACATCAAAGTCTACGCCGATGCGGAGACAGCGGGACGGGACGAGAACGCGGAGCGGTTCGCGACCGTCGAGGAATTGCAAGCGTTGATCGAGAAGTGGCCGGCGCAGCGCACGCTGGAAATCCACAACAGTCTGCCGGTGAAGTCGGCCACGGAGTTTTCGAGTCCTGCCGATGCCGCCGAGCGGATCTGGAAGGTAGTGAGCAAGTTGCGCCCACCGAAACCGTTAGTTCACAAGGAGCCGATCATGTCGAAGAAGCAACCGAAGGCCGCGAAGCCGGCCAAGAAGGAACCGCAACCGAAGAAGGAAATTGCGCCGAAGAAGACCAAGGCCGAGCGCAAGGCCGAGCGTGCGGCGGCGAAGGCCGCGAAGAAGGAAGCGCGGGCGAAGGCGAAGGCCGATGCCAAGGCCGCGAAGAAGGCCGCGAAGCCGGCCAAGGTCAAGAAGGATCGGAAGCCTCGCGATCCGAATGCGCCGCAGAAGACGGCTCCCCGCGAAGGCAGCAAGGGCGCGGAAGTGCTAGCGCTTTTGACTCGCAAGAGCGGTGCTACGCTCAAGGAGATCATGAAGATCACCAAGTGGCAACCGCACACCACGCGGGGCTGGTTGAGCACGCTCGGCAAGAAGTTCGAGAACATCACCGTCGAGTCCAGCAAGGACAAGGACGGCGAGCGCAGCTACAAGGCGACTGTCAAGGCGGCGTAGGGTTTCACCAGACGGCGACTCGAACCCAAAGGGTAGACCGCCGTGGGTGGAAAGGCCGGGGCGCGTTGAGAAGCGCGCCCCGGTTTCTTTTGATCAATATGACGCCCTACTACCACGACGAACGTTCCGGGATCACGATATACAACGCCAATTGCCTCGACGTGTTGCCAAGCCTAGCGCCTGGGAGCGCCGACTTGGTACTGACGGACCCTCCGTTCGAAGCCGAGGCCCACACGCTACAACGGCGTGTCCAGCACGAATCCGGGTCTGGCGAGTACGGTCGTGTCGTTCGTGTAGAATCGCTACCGTTTCCGCCGATCACTAGCGAGGTACGCAAAGCGGCAGCCGGCGAGATGGCGCGTATTGCTGCTCGTTGGGCATTGGTGTTTTGCCAGATCGAAGGTGCTCCGCTTTGGCGCAACGAATTTGAATCTGCCGGCATGGTGTACAAGCGGACCTGCATTTGGGTGAAACCAGACGGGATGCCACAATACAGCGGCGACCGGCCAGGGATGGGGTACGAGGCCATTCTCGCGATGCACGCTCCAGGAAAGAGCGAGTGGAACGGCGGTGGCCGGCACGGCGTATTCATCCACAACAAAAACAACGGCGTAGGCGCGGCACCGCATCCGACGACCAAGCCTCTGCGGTTGATGCTGCAGTTGATTAAACTATTCGGGCGTGACGGCTCTATGATCGTAGATCCTTTCATGGGTAGCGGTACGACGCTGCGCGCCGCGAAAGACTCTGGGCATAAAGCAATCGGGATAGAGATTTCTGAGCATTACTGTGAGATCGCTGCAAAAAGACTTTCTCAGTCAGTGTTTACTTGGCCCGACGCTTACCACGAGGCTCGCGGAGACGCCGACATGATGGCCGATGCGCTCGCAGCGGAAGAAGTAGACCAAAATGCCAAAGACTCTAGCAATCAGTGAAGAAGTGAAATCGGTACTACGTGCTGCCACATTGACGGACGGCGCGCTACATCTTGGGCCGGAACAACTCGACAGGCCACTATACGTGGCTGTCAATAAGGTGATCGAAGCATTGGGCGGCAAGTGGAACAGATCGAAGCGGTGCCACATCTTCACCGGCGACGGCCTATCGGAATTACAAGGCGTGCTTGACGCTGGTAAAATCGTAGTTGACAAGTTCGGATATTTCCCCACGCCGGAGCCGATTGCGCGCCAGTTGGTTGACCTGGCAGAGATCGAACCGCATCACTCAATCCTGGAACCGAGCGCGGGACAAGGCCATATTCTGAGGGCCATCGAAGCGGAGATGGGACGCAACGGCACGGCGGAAATAATCTGCATCGAATTGCAATCCAAAAACTGCGAGGTGTTGCGCGCTAAAGATTGGGAAGTTCTAGAAGGCGACTTCCTATCTATAGAACCGCAACAAGTGGACCGTGTAGTGATGAACCCGCCATTCGAGAGGCAACAGGATATTGATCATGTCCAGGCGGCGTTCCGTTGGCTGAAGCCAGGTGGCAGACTGGTGTCCGTCATGTGCGGCAACGCGATGGACCGGAGTAACAAAAAAGGCGAGGCGTTCCAGCGGTTCTTTGAAGTACATCAAGGTCGCACGATCCGCAACCCGGAAGGATCGTTCAAGGAAAGCGGAACAGGTGTAAACACAATCATCGTGGTCATAGAGAAGCCGTTGTTATAGGATGGGACACGTGAAAGTCACCAAACTCAGTTCCCTTCACGCGGACAGCAAAAACGTAAACCGTGGTACCGCACGCGGCAACGCAATGATCGAGCAATCCTTTCGCGACTACGGCGCTGGCCGCTCCATCCTGCTTGACCGCAAAGGTCGTGTGATCGCCGGCAACAAAAGCCGAATCGGAGCAATGAAAGCCGGTTTGAAGGATGTACAGATCGTCCAGACGGACGGCACAAAGGTGATCGCGGTACAAAGGATGGACCTGGACCTTGATCGTGATAAGAAAGCGAGAGAACTGGCAATTGTTGACAATCAGGCCGGTGCTATCAACTTGGATTTCGATTTGGGTATATTGAAGTCTCTCGACATCGATCTAGGTAAGTTCTTCACCGACGAAGAACTGACGGCGCTCGAACCAGAAACCGCGTCCACAGTCACAGAGGACGATCCATCCGAGTTGATCGACAATGCAGCAGAGTTGCTGAAGAAGTGGAAGGTGAAACCGGGGCAGTTGTGGGAGATTGGCGCATTGAAACACTTACTGCTATGCGGCGACGCCAAGACGGACCTTCCTAAGTTGATTGGTAATTGCGAGGTCGATCTACTTTTGTCAGATCCGCCCTACGGAATTTCAATTGTGCAAGGAAAACGGATCGGATCATCGCAACCACAGCCGGTAGGTTTCCGAAAAAGGGCAGATAGGGGGAGTAAGAAACCGGGATTCAAAGGGCGCGTCGGCGGCCCAGGTTTAGTAGCCGCTCGGATCTATTCGTCCATCGTCGGGGATGATGAACCATTCGATCCAGCACCGCTGTTGAAGATAGGAAAGACGCAAATTATCTTTGGCGCGAACCACTTTTCATCACGGCTGCCGGACTCGAAATGTTGGATTGTTTGGGACAAGGGCGTCGCGGAAACTTCAACATTCTCAAAGTGCGAACTTGCCTGGAGCAATTTTAATGGCCACGTTAAGATGTATCGCCACGTATGGAGCGGCCTTATCCGAGAGGGATCGCGAGACATTGAACTCAAGGATCGTGTACATCCGACACAGAAGCCGGTTGGTCTGTTCTGCCAGATACTTACCGACTTTTCCAAGGAAGGACACGTTGTCTGCGATCCGTACCTTGGGAGCGGCTCAACGATGGTAGCGTGCGAGCAGCTAAAGCGGCGCTTGCTTGGATCTGAAATCAGTGCCGAGTACTGCGCTGTAGTTCTGGAGCGTATGGCCGCACTAGGCGTGAAGGGAACGCTAGCCAAGTAGTAGATCGCCGTTACATCGCTTTTCGCCTTTTGGCTCCAGGATCTGGCAGATCGGCCAAGGATACGCCCCTAGAAGCCGCCACTTTGCGCCAGGGTTGGCCCGTGGGCGCTAGGACCGGCTCAGGTGCGCCCAAAGCTACCAACCGCCGCACGATCACGTCACAGTAGGCCGGATTAATTTCAGTTCCGTAGCATTTTCGATCAATTTGGTGGCACGCTGAGAATGTTGTTCCAGTTCCAGCGAACGGCTCATGTACGATATGGCGTGAACGGGAGTGGATGTCCACCATACGGGCGGCGGCGGATGTAGCCATACCAGCGCCGTGATCATCCTTTCCAATCTCCACGCCGGTTTCTTTGGAGGTGTCGAACCAACCGATTGCGCTAGAGTGTGGACCGTCTACGCGCTTGCGAATAGCGGCTCCCTTTTTCTTGAAGGTCCATACGTTTTCCCAGTCAGTAGCGGCTCGGTTGCTCCCGATACACCACATGGAATTTACAGTCGATCCGGTCGGCGCTGCAACGGCTAATTGAGGACGACCGGGCCGAAAGGGTCCAGCGTGGGGTCTTCAAATTCAAGGAGGTGCAAGTCGCAGCACTGGCAAGCTGAAAAATGAAAGGCCCGTCGCAGCAACGACGGGCCTACCTTCCCTTGTGACTAGCAAGGAAAGGTTGCTATCTCTAGACACCAAGAATAATACCAGAGCGGTCCTTCCTAGTCAAGGCCAATCTCGAATCTTTAGCCGTCGTATCCAATTGGAAAAGGGTACCCCTCAGCAAGGGGGCGGCCTTGACCGGCCTGTGTGGGTTCGATTCCCATCGGCGGCTCCACAATTGATGGACCGTGGCGCGAATGGTGATGTGTGGACCTGGACGGCCATCGACGCGGACACCAAACTGATTCCTTCATGGCTGGTGGGATCGCGGGATGCGGAATCCGCCGACGTGTCCATTCATGCATTACAACTTCGCCCGGGTGCATCAGACATGGCTGGTGCGGCGCTAGCGCGCATCACGTCATCCAAGCCAGCGGCGATGGCGCTTTCCACGCTCTTGTTGCCGGCGATGATTCTGCCTTCCTTGTCAACGAGCACAGAGCGCCCGCCGCCGTAATTGCGGAAGGATTTAGCGATCATATCCTTGCCGCGATCTGTACCGATATTGAGGTTCGATCTATCCTGCGAAAGGTCTTTGAGTGAGGTTAACTTCTTTGCCATGAGTCTTCACCAGGACCATTAGTTCGTCGCCGGTGAAGAAGTCTCCGAGGTCGAGATCGAGGGAATCGAGAAGTGGTAGGTTCCATTTCAGGGACACTTCTTGCGATCTATTATCAGCCAAAGCGAGGTTGCGCGCCTTCTTGTGCTTGATGAGGTCCAGGTCTTCGCGTTGTACGACGACTAATTGATCACCGCAACTTCGAATTGTAGCACGTCCATTGCGGTAGACCGTCAAGCCGTGGTACCGTGGATCTTGGAACAATCATTTTAGCTGAAAGAACAAACAAAATTGATACCGGAGAAAATAGATCGGCGCGGCAAACACGAAGCAAACCGCAGGGTGCAATGGAAGAAGGGGCAATCCGGCAATCCAAAAGGGCGTCCGGTGGGCAGTGGTAACCGGCCAATGAGTGATCGCGCCGCTGCGTTCATCGAGACACCATTCCCCAAAATGCTCAAGGCTTTGATCGAACAGAAGTTGGGCGAGAAGCTTCCCAAGGACTTCACCTGGGGAGATGCTGTTACAATGCGTTTAGGGCTGTCGGGAGCGATTGAAGGCGACACGACGGCATCGAGGGAGCTACGTGAAAGCATCGAAGGTAAAGCACGGCAGCGAATTGAGTTGGGCGGATTTAGTACAACTCCTTCCGACCAAGCGGATGGTGACGAAAATGGAGAAGCGCCGGTTGAGCTTACTCTCCGAGTCGTCTACGACAAAGACAAGCCAGACGGAGACGGCGGCTCCTGACGTTCCACCAACAGCAGAATGATCCGCATTCCCACCGCGTTGCTCATCATTACGATCATGGCCGGCGTGGCCTTCCGTTTCGCACACCACCGTGATGTTTTTAGTAGATCGCCAGACGAGAGAGTATATTCGTATTTCGCCGCTCGTGTAGCAGAGCAAGGATACCGAGCGCTTCCGCAAGTCTTCAAAGAATACGCCCAAGGCGGCGAGATCTGGAAGTACCCGGCTCCGACACGGCTTGGGACGGTGCTGGCATTTACTGTGCCGTTGGTGCTGTTCGATGACGGCACGGCGTGGAAGCCTGGGAATATGGAATTGGCGGCGGCGTGCATGTCGCTGCTGGCGTCCATTGGATCATTGCTTCTGGTAGCTTGGATCGGTTTGCGATTCTTCGATGAGTGGGTAGCGGTTCTGGCGACGTGGTTCATGGCGTGCAACTTCACGGAGCTAGGGCTATCGCGGCGGGCGTGGAGCGATGGCATCGCGGGCCTGTGTGGTTTGGTGATCATCTGGCTGGCGTGCGAGATCGCGGAATATGAAGTGCCGCACAGCTTATTCCTTCGCCGTCTCCGCAAATCTAATTTGATCCGTTGGTACGCAGCATTCTTTGTCGCTTGCACGGTTGGCGTACTAGCGAAGGAATCGGTCGGACTGTCGTGCGCTGCCTGTGGTTTGGTTCTGTTGGCGCTCGCGGCCTGGGACGGTGAATGGCTTGAGGTTCTCTGGATCGTCGCTGGTAGCGTAGTGTCGGCGGCGGGCGCGGCGCTGGTGTTGGCGATGGCGGCTGGCGGCGTGCGCCCGGCGCTGGCCATTCTGCCACCACTGCCGCGATGGTTCCAGCAGTTAGATCCCAACGGATACTTATCTCAGTGCTGTGCCGGCACATGGTGGCATTTTCCTGCCGTTCTTGCCACGACAGCGCCGCTGGTGGCGATTCTGGTAATATTGGGCGTCTCTGTGGCCATGATCGGACCACGTTGGCGGCTGGGCGCGGTGCTGGCCGCTGTGGTGGCCGTGTACCTGGGAGTAGCGAGCTTCGGGCCGGCATTTCAGTACATGCGGTTTATCTCGCCGTCTGACGGCGCTTACTGCCTGCTGGCGGCTATCGGAGGCTTCTGGGTAGCGAGGACGGTCCACGCCGGATTAGGGATGTTCGGCAAGCCAGCGATGATCATACTGGCACTGCTGGTTTTGTTCTACGGCGTGATGGAGTATCGGGCGTATGTGCAGATCGTTGTGAGAACAGGAATGGAAGACCTCGCGGTAAACGGTATCCGAACGGTTCAATCTAGTTTACAATGAGTGTCGCGGGGTAGTTCAGTCTGGTAGAACACTTGGCTCATAACCAAGCCGTCGCGGGTTCAAATCCCGCCCCCGCAACCAAGTTGATCAAACAATGGTGACCCGTAAGCCTCCTAAGCGCACTCCACCAAAGAAGCCAGCAGGGAAAGTATCAACCAGCCGGCGCAGCGCAGAATTCAAGATTTACTTGCGATCATCAGAGAAGCATCCAAAACAGGATGCTATTGTTGACTGTCCAATCAAGCGGATTATTATACGTGCAGGCCGGCGAGGCGGGAAAACGGTTTCAGCAGCTAAACGTGCTGTGAAGAGGTTCTTGCTTGGCAGGCGGCAGCTCTATGGCGCGCCGACATCGGATCAGGTAAAAAAGTTCTGGGAAGAAGTCAAGCGGGCACTTCGTGATCCCATTGCCGCAGGGATCTTCGTCAAAAACGAAACCGACAAAACCATCACGTTACCTGGAACCGACCAAAGGATCAGAGCTAAGACGGCATGGAATGCAGACACTCTGCGTGGCGACTACGCAGATGATCTATATCTGGACGAGTGGCAATTGATGAACGAGGACGCATGGGAGCGTGTTGGCGCGCCGATGCTGCTAGACAACGACGGCGATGCAGTGTTTATCTATACGCCGCCAAGTCTGATTACACGATCTGTGACAAAAGCACAAGATCCATTACATGCATCCAAGATGTTCAAGACCGCGCTCGCGGAGATGCAGGCGGCGGAAGAAGAAGGCCGAACGTCACGTTGGATGGCGATTCACTTTTCCAGTCACGCAAATCCGTATATTTCCAAAACCGCACTGAATGAAATCTCCAAGGACATGACCACACTGGCGATCCGTCAGGAGATCGAAGCGGAAGATGTGGAAGAGATGCCAGGCGCACTGTGGAAACTGATTGATATTGAGAGGTTCCGAGTCGGTGCTCTAGTAGAGCACAGCGGCAAGATCATTCAGGTTCCGACCTCATGGGCGCGATTGGGTGTAGGAGTGGACCCCAGCGGTGGCGTAAACGAGATCGGTATCATCGGCGGCGGAACGGCAACTTGCGACTGTAAGGGTTATCCTGAATTGCACGGTTTCATCCTGGACGACGCCAGTCTAAAAGGATCGCCAAACGTATGGGGAAACGCGGTTGTAACCTGTTACAACAAGATCAAAGCAGACCGTATCTACGGAGAGAAGAACTTCGGCGGCGACATGGTGGAAGCCAACATCAAGACGGCTGATAGTAACGTGCGTTATGAAAACGTCAACGCCAGCCGTGGCAAGGCCGTGCGTGCAGATCCAGTATCAGCGCTCTATGAGAAAGGGATGATCCATCACGTTGGGCGCTTCGATAAACTAGAGAATGAAATGGTGACGTGGGTGCCTGGAGTTAGTAAGTGGAGTCCGAATCGTCTGGATGCCTGTGTGTGGGTTCTTTCACGCCTGCTTGTAGCCATTCCGCGTGGCGACTCCAGTTGGTCGCCGCCTAGCATACAGCCGATTTTCGGCGGATTCAAGACGAAGGTGTTATGACTTGTTGCGGATTGGCTTGGAGAGAAGATCGTGAGCGGTGCGGGAAGTGTGGATGCTCTTTCAGACCACCGCCAGTTCCGGTGGTCACTGCGGAACCAGACGTTCCAAAGGAACCAGACGTTCCGAAGATCCCTGCTGGTGTTATCTTCGCTGAAACCATAACGCTGTGGCGCAAGGCGCGCCGATTGACGCAGAAAAAAGTGTCCATTGCATGTGGGATTGCGAGAACGAAAGTGTGTGCGTATGAGTTACATAAACTAGAACCAGCATTCACCAATGTAGCCAGGTTGGCAAACGCCTTACAGATCAGTATTGGTGTTGCTCTAGACGATCCACTATTGGCGGTGGCGGCACTGCCGGAAGTTCATCGAGAATATATTTTGACGCACATAAAGGAACTGGCGGCGGCATAAGGACGTGGTACTATGCGATTGTGGTAATAAGCATGTCAACGGCTGTTGGCCGATTCGTTGGACCTGGGGGCAGATCCCAGCGCCTCCACCCAAGAGCATTAGGGGCAACCGCGAGAACTCGTTCTGGCGTCGCTGGCACGACGCTGGCAGTTAAGGCGCGATCCTTGGTGCTCTTTGGTGGGGGCGATCCCAAAGTCTCGACGGCGGATACTGGCGAGCAGTTTTCATGCCGAGTAGCGTGGCCGCGCAAAGACACGCAGACGACAACTGCCAAAAACAGTCTCGCCGGTGGTAAGTCCAATCTGCTGGAATTCCCGGTTCGCCGGGCGGTTCCCCAGATGGAAGCCATCGCAGCCTAGTTCGCTAGGCGGGGAGGGCGGCAGGCACGGCCCGGCAACAGAAAGCCGCCCTACAATTTCCAAAGGTGTTATTATTTATTCCATGCAGTCCACGATACCAGCCCGGCGCGGAAGAGTGACTCTGGCGGATATCATCCGCGAATCCGGCATCGAGCCAACGGACGAGCAGAGCGAACAGATCAGTGACTTGGAATTGAAATCGCTGCGCGCCGGCATTGAGGACTTGCGGGCGGGCCGCGTCAGGCCGATCCAAGACGTGCGCGATGCTTTGGAAGAGGCGGTGCGCCATGGCTGATCAACAAGCGGACGCGAAGGTACGGTGCTGCAAGTGCGGGAGACTTCTCACGACGGTTCCTGTAGCGAACAAGCCAAGCGAAGAAGTGATGTGCGCCAAGTGCTTTAGCGAGGGAGGCCACTAATGCCGGAGAAGCAAACACCATCCGTTATCGCCACGGCAACGGTCGAAAAATTCGTGAATCGTTTCGGGAACGCGGCGCGCAACGTCGCCGAGGATCTAAAAGGCGACTACGATCCCGACGAGTTCGCCAGCGTCTTGCACGGATACGCGGATAGCGCTTTAACCCAGATCGCACAAGAGGCCGTAAACGAAGCTTTTCGCGCCGGGCGGGCCGAAGGGCTGGCGGAAGTAGAACCGGAAATTGCACGGGCGGGTATGGAAGCAACGTGGCGGCGATCTAGTGTGATGTCGCCAACTAGCTGTGAATCGTGCGTGAGTCTCGATGGATCTGAAATAGACGGAGAAGATGACGATCTTTCAGACGAATGCGATGGTGGGCCGCTCTGCCAATGTGTTCCTTATTTAGATCTTGACGAGGCTGCTTAACGGCCTGATTATTCCGAGAAACTCAAAGAAGGTCTTATCGTGCTTTACGGAATTGCAATGATAACAGGATGGCATCAAGTTGGCGAGTTGGCTGGTGCCGCCGCGAGACAGAGGAATAGCGTGATCTATAGCCATGCCGCGCTTTACCGTAATATCAAGCGGTGTCTTACAGTAGCGACATTGCCACCCGTAGTACTCAAGTTTTTGTTGAAACTGTTCGAATGTGAATCCAGCCTTACCATACGACTCATTTCTTCTAGATCGTTGGTAGTCTCGATACTTCTTTTTGTTGCGAGTTCTGCCATCTTTGAAACCAGGGCCGAGACCAAGTCTCGTTCGCTCTCTTGCAATGTCGCGAGTGAGACATCCGCAACTACGAGTTCTCCCAGCGTGCAAGGAAACACCCTGGACAAGCCTTTCGGTGCCACAGGAACAACGGCAAAGCCACCGCGCCTCGTATCGTCCTTTAAAATTGATCGATCCAACTTTCGCCAGCACTGTCCATCGGTCGAACTTCTTGCCAGCAATGTCATCAATCGCAGCCTCGCTCAAAAGTTCGCGCCGTTTGCAACCACAACTTTGAAAGTCACCGCCTTGCAAAGCGCCGGTTCCAAGTTCTACTGTTTTTCCGCAAACACACTGGCACTTCCATACGACGCTACCACTTTCGCGTTGGGTGGTTGGCTCGATAGCGATCAAGTAACCGAATGCTTTACCAGCCAAGTCTTTGATGAACGGGCGACATCCGAAACCGCCGCAACTCTTAACCGCTCCACTGATAAGGTGTTGACGAAGCACGGTAACTTCCTTACCACACACGCAACGGCAGAGCCACAACGTAAAGATCGTCTTGTTCTTACCGTAGCGCCGCTCACCGTTTCTAGCAACCACAGTGATATTTCCAAATTGTCTTCCGATGAAACTTTGGTCTATTCTACGGTATGGCATGGCGGGGCGCGCCTCAATCGCGCTGATGCTACGCTTAGGCTTGCGGGGGCGCTTCCGGCGCTCTCTCAAGCCGCTTCTAGTATAGCAGGGGAGGCCGCTTGAACGTAGAACCTATTGCGATTCCAGATCCAACAGGTGAGCGCTACGGCAAGCCGGGCACGCGGATGATATGCTCGGACAAGACTTCGTATTTGGTGCAACGGAATGGCTCATGGCGGCGGGAGCATCCTAAGAAGTCGAAGTCGAAGAAGGAACGGCGCAGGGAACGTGAGACGCAGATAGCCGCATGACTTGCGGTTGTAGCGACGAGTACAAGTGCTCATTATGTGGGGAGTGTTATCCACACGCGCATCGCTACGAGGAGCGGCAAGATGGGTGGTGGGTGCGGTGCCCGAATGGACAGTGGGGCAGGCCGTATCCGGACAGCGTAGATCCTGAGCATCAGTACTTCAAAAGGAGCGGATTTTATGGGTGAGAGCGAACGTGTTTTAACAGCGGCGTTAGTGATCACTGCTGAAGGTCTGCCGATTGTACGCTTGCCGGAAGGCGCGCCGGAAGAGCATCTGGAGTTTGTACGGGAGTGGTATCGGGCTACGATGGAAGCGATAGAGATCAGGAAGAAGTATCCGAGCATGACGAAGGCGGCGAGCGGGCCGGCCAAAGTAGCCAAGGTGCGGATTCCGTTGCCTGGGACGGGCAAGGCGCTTACAATCGTGAAGGGCCGGCAGACGGATGCGGTGGGCGGCAAGGCGTGCAAGGCGACAACGGAGACGATTCAATGAGTAATGAGAACGGCAAATCAAAGAGCGTTCGTCTGCTGACGACACACGATCTCTTTCCAATCATCCAGCGCAGCGATGAAGAAGCCTCGCGGTGCTTGCATCTTTCGGTGCTGTCGATCCATCAAGTTTTGCAACAGCGCGATCCTAGCAATCCGAACGTGCCGATGATTGGAGGCGCGCAGACGTTGAACTACGGCCCGATCATGTTGCAGTGCCGCAACCGAAGCCTGTTTGGTTTCCTGTTCACGGAAGCAACGGAGCAGACGTTGTCGCAGGTGAAGATGGTTCCTACGTCGCTGGACGTGTGCCGGATGTGCGCGAGTTGGGAAGCGATGCCGAAACAGATCGACGTACCAAAGGGAGAAGGCCTGCACGATGTGGTGTGACACCTGCAAGAAGGACGCGCCGTCCGAAGTCTTCCGCACCTTCCCGATAGGTGGTGCGGTAGTGCGTGAGCGTGAATGCTCGAAGTGCCATCACACCACAGACACCATCGAGGTTCCGATTGATAAGGCAGGGATCGAGAGTTTGAAGGGCGCGTTCACCACCAAGCTTGGCGGCAAGTGGAACGGCAGCGCGTCCAACGGAGCAACGATCATGACGGCGATGGCACGTGAGGGAATTGTGGTTCTGTTGCGGCCAATCACGCCGGCGACGAAGAACAGACTATCCGCTTAAAAATAAATTCTAAATACTACTTGAC
>QGNH01000610.1_pt2 | contig 38426 bp, 47 predicted proteins | sample 1735481 | NCBI WGS metagenome assembly QGNH01 (sample SAMN09239004, study PRJNA386568) | Viral metagenome, whole genome shotgun sequencing project. | reverse complement strand
ATCGCAAACATGATCTGGCCGTGTTCAGAGGTCGGACTGCCCGGCTGGGTGGGGAGTTTTACTTCGTCGTCCATGGGATTACATACACTTCCACGAATAATCGACGGTTCCCGGTGTTCCGCTGAACGTCCACACAAGGTAGAAATTTGTGGCGTCCCACGTAACGGTCGCGGTTGCTTGGTGTGAGGAGTTAGAGACGTCCGCGATCAGGCTTGATGATGCGGTCGCAGTAAAACTAACGCATACGCTCTGCGTGCCGTTGTAATTTCCGATGGAGTTCGCGAATATGCTGGTAGAAGTGATGACGGTGGCAATCAGATCGAGCGAAACTGGCATCCTGCCGAGGCCATGGGCTATGGTCTGCGTGGTGGATGAAGAAACAGACCCGGTGCCGTTCGCAACAGGTGAATAGCCTCCTGCTTGGAGCGATGTAAATGGCCGCACGTCCGCCTGAACGTAGCCTTCGCCGCTCTGTTCATTTTCTGTGTCATAAAGCGCGGTTTCGCTCACAACGTTGTAGAGTTCGCAGATCGGTACTTTCCCGGACGGATACGTGGGGACGGCCGGGGAAGAGCTCTCGGTGCCCGTTGTCCATGCGAGTGTGCCGCTCGTGTCGATCGTGAGCACGTCGATCCGGGGATGGGAAACCGGAGCCGTGACGGTCGGCGTTGACCCTCCTAAGAACTTCACTTGGACCCCGCCGATATAGTATGTGCCGTCTTCCACGTAAAGCTGCATGGTTTGGGCAGTCCATGTGCCGCTCGTCACCGTGGTCGTGATATTGAAGCTCGTCAGACCGCCCGTGATGCCGTTCACATTCTTGTTCAGAGAGAACGGCACGATCGTCGTGGATGATCCGGGCCATGCCCAGCCGACATACGAGAGGAGCGCCTGATTTCCGAGTGATGCGGCGATTTGGTTCGAGTTCGTGAGGTCTGGACGGCGTAGCCAATTCAGGAGGTTCTGTACGCTCGCTGCTGCCGTCACTCCGATAAGAATATTGTTCGCGGCCGAGCCGATGGCCGTCACGTACGTTGCGACGATGTTCGTTCCGTTTACATCGAAGGTGACGGTCTGGCCGTTCGTAGGATTGGTACCGAGCGAGAGCGCCCCGAGTTGCTGATGCGCCAAAAGAAAGCTGCCACCGCGCGCATCATCGTGCCTGTCGTTCTGATGCGATGCCAAGATGTTTTGGTCTGTTCCGATGGGGCGGGATTTCATGAATTTGCAAAGCTTATGTCTATTTCCAAAGTCGTGTCTGAACCCGAGGACTTTGAATATGGCGTGGCGAAGAGCGCGTGGTTGAACATATTGCCGGTGCCGATTGTGGCGTCGCCACCGATGAACGAGCCGCATTCGTAATACGTTTCATTCGCAAGGACAGCGTCCGGAAAGAAGAACTGGAGCTGCGCGGTGTTCAGGCCAAAATCGGCGGCATAGGAGACCGCCGCGCGGTTCGTGGGGGATGTGAGGCCGGTGTCGCCGGCACTCGGGGTCGTGCTGCCGGTGCCAATCTCGCCCCACGCGATGCCCAGCGGGAAGTTGAACGAGCCTATGAAAGCGCTGATAAGGTATTGCACGAGGATGTCGATGCCGTAGTTGGAGGAATCGACGATCAGATTCTCTTGTTCTACTTCCACTTCTCCGTCGGCGAGAAGCTCACGCGCGAGCGCCACTTTTCCCAAGTCTACGAGGCTCTGATAGAGATGAAGCGTCCCTGCGGGGTGTGAGCGGATGGTGATCTTTCCTGAAACCTTTAGTCCTTCTTTCATTAGATAGTATGTAATCAGTATAGTTACAAATAGACTGCGAAACCATAGCGGGCTTGTGGAGAAGTCGGGCCGTACTCATACGGCCGAGATCCGGCAGTGACAGTCACGGTGTCGGTAAGGTCGAGTGCCTCATCGGCCTCTTCGAGGTTCTCGGTGATCGTGTCGTCGGACACATCGGTTTGAGTCTGTTCCTGCTGCAAAATCGTCGTCATAAGGTCGGTGAAGGTCACCGTGTCTGAGCCGATGCATTCGATCTGGTATTCGAGCATCCCGTCGATATTCAAATTGTCGTCGCCGGGCGCGTAACCGACAGCCTCGATGCGCTTGATGACAAGGTTGTAATTGGTGATCCCCATCGCAGGGACGTTCACCTTGATCGTCTGGCCGATCTGGCAGCCGGGAATGAGGGTATTGAACTTCACGTCGTACACGGGATGGCCGAACTGGAGGATCTGCGCCTGCGCGCGTAGTTGAGCTTCGGGAACGGACGTGATCGTGGAATCGGTCACCACCCCCTGCCGCTCGCCGTAGAGGGCGATACTCTCTGAGTTCTGGGCGTGTGCCACGATCGGGACCTGCGCAGTGCCAAAGATCTTCACTACCTGTCCACTCGAAGGCGCGCCCGCAGTGAACTGAATGAATCGCCCGGAGTCGCTGTAGAGCACGTCCACAGTCGAAGGGTCGGTCACCTGATTCAGGACGCCGACGCTCTGCGGCACGCCGTTCAAGAGCACGACAATCGTATCCGAGCTATATGCATAAGCGACAGGGAAGGTATTGGCAGTGCCGTTCGTCGGATATACATCGTTCGTGTTGGAGGCGGTGAACATGACCGGCAGCGTGCCGCCGATCACGTACACCGAGTTCTGCATGTTCGTGATCTGGAGGTCTATGTCGAGCGAGTTCCACTCCACTTCGCCGGAGGTCGCGTCAACGGTGATCGGGGCCACGCCACCGTCCCCGACCGCGCCGCCTCCATCGCCGTCGTCCACGTCGCCGAGAAAGAAATAAACGGTCTTATCGGGGCCGATGAACCAGTCCCACCCGATGAGCTTCGCGAGGGACTGGAGGGCTTTCGACGGCTGCTGGTAATTGAACTTGATCGTCTCGACGAGGAAATTCCCGCGCTGGACGCCGTCGAGATTGAAGCCCTTGCCCGAGCAAAACGTATTAATGATGTCCGCCACGATGTCGGCGGGATCCATACCGGAGTAGTTCTTTTTGACCAAAGTTCCGTCGAGCAAAAATCTCCAGTCGGTTGCTGTGACTTGCCACGTGATTAGGAGTCCCGAGATGATCGGCTCTACCTCGGTGCATGTGCCGCCCCAGATGATGCCGGTAGAGTCGTAGAGCTCGATCGTGTCGCCTATGACGGGAATGGTCTTCGCGGGATAGGTCTGACCGACGCCCTGTCGGATATTGAATTTGAAAGTGCCGGTCTCCTTCGTCAATACCGAAACAGCGTCGATACTCTTCCAATCGACGGATTTGGAGATGTCGGTCCCGTTGTCGAGGATCTTGACGGGGTTGGCCATGGATCAGGTGCGATAGTTCGTGACTCGGACCTGCGTGTTGATGCTTTTCGCGATATAGTCCGCAAGTTGCTTCACGGTTTGTGGGTTTAAGAAGAGGCCGCCGTTCACGTTTATGACGATCTGCTGACCGCCGGCGCCGGCCGCGCCCATCTGTGAGAGGGGCACAACCGCCTCCGGACCGGCTTCGCCGATGATCGCGAGCGTGGGCTGCGTGACGAAACCTCCCGCGGCAAGCATCGGAATGTCGGGGATCGAGAAGCCGAGGTTGATGGCGGGCGTGGCGAGCTTCGTGCCGGGAATGGAAATTGAAGGTATTGAAATGCGGATCGCGTCGAGCGCGTTGATGAAGCCGTTGATGGCTGAAATGACATAATCGACGCCCGTCTTGACGGTGTTCTGGATGGTGCTCCAGATGTTCCCCAAAAAGGCGCTCATGTCGGTCCATGCGGATTCCCAGATGTGAGATATGTCGTCGAGCGCCGAGGCGAAGAGGTTTTTCTCCAGCTCCCATCCCCCGACGAAATATGTGTAAATGCCGTTCCAGATGGTCTCGGTGACGCTTTGAATAAGCGTCCAGTTCGAGATGATGAGCGCAGTGAGGGCGGCGATTATGAGGATCGCGATGCCAACGGGGCCGCTCAGCGCCGCGATGACGACGCCTATTGCCTCAACGACCGGCGTCACGGTGATGATTGCGACACCGATGAGGCCGACGACAAGGAGCAGTCCGGTGAGCGCCGCAGTGCCGAGCACGATGGCATCGGTGAGCTTCGGGTGTGCCTCAGCCCAATTGCTGACGTCCTGAATGACGGGTTCAAGGTCCCTTGCAACCGCGTCGAGGAGCGGCAGGAGGTCATTTCCGATCACGGTCCTTAGGGCAGTGAGCCGGTTGCTGAGCTGCGTGAGCGCCGCGCCGGGCGCACCTGCAGCCGCCTGAGCCACGCCGCCGATGGAATTCTGGAGCGTCTGGAGAATCACGGCATCCGCGCCCGCGGTGTCGCCCGCCTTCGCCATGTTCTCGATCATGGTGACGGTGGCGGCCGGGAAGTCGATATTGCCCTGACGGATGAGCTGGTTCAGTCCCGCGACAGGATCGGTGAGGGCATTCGTGAGCATACGGGTCGCGTTCGGAAGATCGCTGCCCATTTTGGTCGCGAGGTCGGCCGCCAAGACGGTCGTCTCTTGGTAAGAACCTTGTAGCTGGGTGTGGCTCACGATGAGCGCCTCGGACGAAAGAACATCCTGCTGCGTGAAAAGCGTCGTGGCCTGCACCTGCTGGGCATACGCCTGAATCTGCGAAAGCGGGATGGACGATCCGGTGTCTTTGAGAATTTGCGCGATCTGGGCGGAGGTCTCGTCCCATTGCTGGGCCGACGAAACGGCGTCTTTTATTACATTCGCGATCGCCAAGAAGCCTATTCCGGCGATCGCCGCAAGTCCTGCATACGCGCCGGCCGACGCCGTGCTTGCCGCTTCGCTCGACGATGCGATGGTCGCGTTCGCCTCTGTAATGACGGCCGCGGCTTCCGTCGCGGAGATTCCCTCCTCCACCATGAGGTCTTCCATTTCTGCCGTCGACGCATTTACCATGTCGGCGCAGAGCGCAAAAGACTGCTCCTGTGTGAGCAGTGCATTCGTTATTTCGCCAGTGGTTTCATCCACCTGCAGTCCGAACTCGGCGAAGCTGTCGGCGGCCGCGCCGGTAGATGTGGTGACCTGATCGGCCATCCCCGCAACTGAGTCGCCAACTTCGGCTATCGTTCCCGAAGCTTCATCGACAGCGGATATGAGGATCTCAAGCTCGGACTCCATGCGCTATGAGTGGATGTATTTGTCTGCCGCGTCCCATACCTTCTTATGTTGCTTTGCCCGATAAATCGCCCCGAAAATGATGAGGGCGAACGGACTCGCAATGACGACGAGCACGGCAATGGTTAGAAGGACAGCAAGTGCTTCTTGCATCTGTTTGCTTAGTTATGTTTGTTTGATTTCGACCTCCTTAACTAAGACATATTGACGTTGCCTTTGCAAGGTCAGTGCTTCGACTTGCGTTCAGCTTCCTCCGCCTCGCTTTGGAGTATGAGAAGCAGATTCGCTATGAGCCATTGGGGCTGCGAGCGGTAGGTCTCCCACGACCATTTCATCTCCCGACAGAGAAGAACGCCCTTCAGTTCGGGAGAGAGATAGGCGCGGCCGATGGCGAAGAACTCATGCCAAATTAATTCGGCTGAGTCTTCGCCTCCGTAAAATCCCCGTTCACGATCTTGGTCACTTCCTTGCTGAGGAAGAGATAATCCGCGAGGGGAAGCGCACGGAGAGCATTGGGGATGTCATCGGTCTTGCCGTCAATCGAAACGATGGCGACGCCGACGAGGCGTTTTGCGAGCTCGTTCTTAGAAAGCTCCTCGCCCTGCTTCGCGTCGTTGATGTCGAGAAACTCCCCTGCGGAGATGTATTCCTTGAGTTCAACGGTGTGGTTGGAAGGCGTGGTCACTGTATTTGTCTTGCGTTCTGGCATTGTGGTGAGGGTTTTGTCGTTAATTTGGCTATGCGCTCGTGGCTGCGGTGTTCGTGGTCACGATGTTCAACATTTCCGAATTTGCTGTTGAATACGTAGCCGTGAACTTTATGGTTTGGTAGACGAGGTCCTTGATCTTGATCGGGCGCGATATTGCCGTGAAGTAGACCTGATCGAGCGTGATATTGACCGTCGGATGCGACGGAACGGTGCCGATGCTGACATCGGTGTTCTGTAAAACGACAGAAAGCGCCTGAGGAACGTTCGGCGTCGCGAGTGCGACTGTTTTGAAGTCCGACTCGTTCTGCCAGATCGCCTCCAGCGAGCCCGAGACCTTGAACTCCTTGTTGAGGTAGTCGATTGGCGCGATGCTGCCGAGCACGTCATCGTCCTCGATGTTCGCATCCACCGAAAGCTTGAATGACTTCAAGGCGATCGCGGTTGCTCCGGAAATGCCGGAGACCGAGGTCGCGTACTTGAACGTCATGTACTGAGGGAGGAAGCGGTTCTCTGCCGCGATGGAAGGGCTGAAGGAGGACTGCGCCACGCCCTTGAGGGCCTTCACGGAAAGAGAAAGCTCCGCGAATTTCTTCAGCTCCACGTCCAGATCCATCTTGTGGATAACGCCCAGCGCGTGCGAGTAATCCACACCGGAAAGCGGATCGTGGATGAAAAGGGTGAGCGACTGGTGTTGCGCGGTCTCCCCCACGGTCGCCTTGTGATCGTAAACGACGGTTTCGCCGGAATGCGTGCTGTCCGCGCTCGCGCCGAACATCGCATAGAGAATGAGCGGCAGGCTGAGGTCCGTGAGAGGGACCTTGAGCGTGCCTTCGGCCCAGTTCTTCGTGCGAAACTGGCCTACCGAATCTTCGATGATTCCGTATGCCTCATCCTGTGAGACATTCTCATACTTCTCGTCGAGAGATGCGTCGCTGAACGGGAGCCAGTGGTTGGCCGACGATATGGCGGTTCCGCGAGTCACTTCTTTTGCGATGCCGATGCTAAACCGCCGACCTATTCCTTTTTGTGACATGGTTATTCGATAATGGTTTCTGATTCACCGACCTTTTCCTCCGGATTCACCGGCTTCCGTTTGGCGAGATAGATCGCGTGCGCGTCCTCGCGGGTCGCCGCGCGGACCGTCATAGCCTGATAGCCGTTGGCTTCGGGATAGAAATAATCGTTCTCAAGGACAGACGCCGCGCGCGAATAGGTCGGCTGGACGTCCTTGTTTTCGGCGTCTTGACTGCTCATCATTTTGTTCGTCTTGTCTTGAATGTCCACGAATGTGGTGATTAGGTTTGTTGCACTGCGGCCGGTACGAGGGCCTTTGCCTTAATTGTGATGTACATCGTTACGAATGTCACGCTGCCGCTACTCACAGGTCCGGGCGGGTCAAGGATGGCCGGATTTACGCCTCCTACGGCCATTCCCTGAAGAGTGACGTCGTTGTCAAAGACCTGCAGCACGGCGTCCATCAGCCCTTCAAGGTACGTCGGATCGTTCTTCGGGAGGTTTTCTGGGGTCGTGACCACCATGACGTACCACGTGTATTCGCGAAGGTTGGTTGCGACGTCTTCATATTGCGACTGGCCGACGGTGGGCGGAATGACGAGCGCCGCAGGGAACTTGCCCCACGTCCGGTCAAGCGGATTGAGCTTCGTGAAATCATCGGCCACCACTGACCCGAGCGTCCCTGACGAGACGAGCGACTGGAGGTCGTTCACCATCGCCTGCTTGATATTTTGTGAAGGAGTATTAGCCATTGGCTTGTGATGCTAGCGCTTCGTTTACCTGATTGAGCGCTTGAACAAAGAGCGTCTCAATGTCGGGCTGCGCGCCGGCGACGATTCGTTCCATGAACGGATTCGCCTTCGTGCCGGGGTGATGGACGATGGGGCCGAATATCTGGCCGGTAGCGGTATTAGCGAGGACCTTCTTGTTCACCGCCTTGATCTCATGCGGCCCGGTGCCGAATTCCACATAGGGGGCGTAGCTCGCGCGAGGATACCAGCGTGCCACGAGGTTGCCGACTTCGAACGCCCAGTTCTGCACGAGGTAGCCGGTCTTTACCGGGACTGTGGCTGCGGTAGTGAATTTTGCGAGGATCGCCTGCGCGGCAACGATCGCCCTTTGGATGATCGGCTGCGAGATCGCAGGATATTGCGCGAGCGCGTCCTGTAGGGCAGGGAGGTTGGGTATTGAAACTGAGAATGAGGCTCCGTTCATTGAAGTCAGAAAATGTTGCCGACGCGGCGGTAATTATTGATGACATTCCGGTCAAGGGCGTCGAGCTGGTCCCTCCACGCGGTGGTCGCGCCCTGTATTGCCTCGCTCGCCTTCCCGTCGAGCTGGCGGCGCTTGTAGATCCGGACGACGATGTTTTCGCAGAGGCTTGTAAGGTCCGAGGGAAGCTGATGCGTGGAGCCGTTGCCGGCGTTCTGCCAATCCACGGGATACCCTGCGACGTAGCTCGCGCGGATCATGTTGTTGTAGAGGCCGGGAATCGAGCCGTATACGCGGATGATTCCAGCGTGCCCCTGTTGGTCGAGCTCGTACTGGTCCTGAATAAAATCGGTCCAGTTCGGATTGCTCGGCGTTCCCGCGCGCCACTGGAAGGATAGAAGGCCGCTTATCTCGAACACAGCCCCCGTCTGCGTGACACTCGCGGGCTGGCTCATGGTGAGCGCGCCACTGCTGCCAACCGTCAAAACTGTGGTGCCCTGCGGGAATAGACCCTGAATGTTGTAAAGTTGCATCCCGGCGACGATGCCAGTGTAGGGCGCGACGGTAACGCTCGACGATCCCTGTGTGAGATTTGCGGTGACGAGGAGATAGGTGACGGGCGAATTGCGGAGGACAAGCCGTTCTTGCTTCCTGCCCTGTGCGGTATAAACCTCGTTCGTGTAGGTCTTTTGCACGAAATGGCCGTCGTTTGGATATGCTTCAAGGCCGGTCTCGCCGCATTCGCGCTCGATGTAGTCGGTGGCGCCATTGATAATGCGCGTCAAAACGGCGTCGTTGTCCGGGATGATGATGTCGAGGCGGTCTTTTACACGAGAAAGCGTCGTGAGCGCGTATTTAGAGACTTGTTCAGCCATGAAATGTCGAGGGAAATACCCTCGCTTCGTGGCACTTACCTCACCGGAAGTGCCACGGGACGAAGGTTCGAAAACCTATTGACTAAGTGTTCGAAACGGTCGAATCTACGGGTTTCTGCTCGGCGTTGCCCAAGACGATCTCGGCGAAACCGAGGATCGCGGGGGACGAACCGCCGGTGAAGGCCGGCGTGACGACCGCCCGAAGGTACTGCTTCCGGTTAAGGTTGAGGCCTTCGATGCGGGCGACGTTCTCCGCCGCGGCGGATTCGCAGTTGAGGGTGAATCCGATGACGGTGCCGGTGTTATCGAGCGCGTTCGCCCAGTTGCCGGTGCCGGTCGAGCTCTCTTGGAGCGTGATGACGAGCGTTGCGGCAGACGGGGAACCCGATGCCTCCGCGCCATAGACGTGGATTGCAGCGTTGTCATAGCCGGACGTGTTGACGGACGAGCCGTCAACCGCGGTAGAGCCGGTGAAGCTCTGCGGGACGAGTGATACACCGCCGATGAGCAGCGTATTGTCATAAACGTTAAATCTCATTGGTTTTGATTGATTGGCCCCTGCCTTCCTTCGACTTTAATCGGAAGGGACGGAGCGCGGGCGCGCTCCGACGGGCGGTTTATTCCCAATCCCCGCCGATCCGCGCCGAGGAAACGGCGCGAACCGGAGAGGAGTTCACGAGATTACGACGCTGCCGTAGAAATGACCGTGAATGCCTTGGGGAGCACAACCACGAATGCGTGGCGGTGCTTGTAGACGATGCCGCGCTGGTCTGCGAGCGCGATCTCCTTGCCGCCGAACGAGCCTGACTCGAACTGCGCGACACGAAGGTCGCCCTTGTCGCCGAACGCGCACGCCTTGAGGTTGCCGAAGATGGCGAACGGCTGGCTGGTCTGCGAAGCGACGGTGGTCGCCGGGAGCCAGCGGTTCGTATAGACGGGATAGCCCGCCATATAACCAGCCGGCCGGATCGGACCGCCGCCTACATCGTCCTTGAGCTCGTTGCCTGCTCCCGAAAGGAACAGGAACGGAAGGCCGGAGCTCGAAGCGAGCGCGGAGCGGATCGCCGCCCAGACGGTGCGGTGGAAGTACCACGCGGCGCCGTCCAAGATGGATTCCTCCAGTGTAGCGATGACGTTCGCTGCATCCGTGACCGGATTGAACGACGCAAACGTTGTCTGGCTGTTGCCAGCTTTCATCGTGTACGTGTTCACGTTCGCGGTGTTGAAGATGCCGACGAAGGGACCGGTGTAAGCCGTGCCTGCGACGCTGCCGCCGCCGACAAAGCCCTGCTGGTCGATCATGTTCGCGAGCGCCTCACCTGCCATTGCCATGAGCCAGTCCGCGAGCTGCACTGAGGCATCGGCCAAAAGGTCGTTGCCAACGGTGAAGGCGAGCTGCCACTTGCGGGCGATGAGGACGGCCTGACCGAACGTGAGGCCCGTCGTGGTTCCCGGAAGATCCACGCCGACATAGGAGCCGGTGAGGAATGAACCGGTGTAGTTGGGGATGCCCAACTCATCGGTCTTCATCGGCCAGTTCTGGCACTGCTTCATGATCGTTCCGACCGAAGCGGCGATACGAAGGATCGCTGCCGCAACTTCCGGTTCAACCAAGTAGCCGCCACGATTGTCCTGCTCTTCGATGAGCGCTTCGTTTGCCTTCATGACAAGCGCGCCCTCGCGGTTGCCGCGGAAGACTGCCTGCACCTGCTTGGCGAACGAAACCTTCTGGTCGGTCGTCATGCCGGAGATGTCGCGGCCTTTGACGGCGCGCTCCACCATGGCCCGCTCGACGACCTGTCGTGCGGTCTTCACGGAGATCTCTTCCATCGTCGGAACGAGGGACTTCTCCATGAAGTCGTTGAATCCATCGGAAACGGTCTTAGAGACCGCATCCAAGATTTCTTGTTTTTCCACTTATTTGGTGTTTGGGATAGGTCTATCTGCCCGAAGCGCGCGCCGCCCTGATCTTGTCGTTAAGCTGGCGGAGAGCACCTTCGGAAGCAGTTTTGACCTGCCTCACGAGCCGCTGGGTGAAGAGGTAAGTCTCCAAATCCGCGTCTGCTCCTGAGGTGCTCGACCTTGGTTTCAGGGCCTTCTCGTCGCCGTCGGGCTTTTCGGCCTCGGGCTTCGGGGAAGGTTCCTCCCTTCCGCCGCCGTCATCGGAGCCGATAAGCTCCTTGAGGGCCGCGGTGACATCGTTGTGGTGGGATTCCATCTTTTCCAAGATGGCTTTCAATTTCTCCTTATTCTTCGCGGAGATCTGCCGGCCGATCTTCGTGATGAGCTCCTGCACGGATTTCTCTTCGTTGTCCTCGCCTTGACCGAACTCCGCGTCGCACATGGCCTTGTGGGCTTTCTCATGGCGGTCGAGCTCGTCGCCCACCGCTTTCGTGAACTCGTCGATAGCCTTCTGCTTGTCGTCGTCTCCAGTAGCGGACTCATGGGCGGACTTGAACTCATCGATGGCCTTATCGACGGCTTTGACGTGCTTCAGATGCTCCGCTTTGACCTCCGACTTGAATTCGTCGATGGATTTCTTCGGCTGCTGGTCTTCGAGCGCATAGCCATCGTCGATGGCCTTCATCGTGTTTTGGAGGTGCTCGTCCTGCTCTCCGTCGATAGCCTTCGTGAACTCGTCGATCGATTTGAACTCGTCGATAGCCTTCGCAAAGGCCTTTCCGTGCCGTTCGTGCTCTGCTTTGAATTTGTTTGTGAGTTCTTGGTTCATTGGTTCGGATTTGGTGGATTTCGCGGGGACACATACGAGGCTGCCGGGGTTGTTGGGATCGTCTGCGAGTATTCCGGGCGTCCCGTCGTCGAGCTCGCAGCGGTCGCCGATCTGAGGCGACTTTTCGGACTTCTCTTCCCAAGGCGGCGTTTTGCCGAATTCCTTGTAATGCGAGGCGATGTGAGCTTTCACGGCGGCAACGTCGCCGGAGGGAATGTCAACTCCCCCTCTGCCGCCTTGTAAGGCAGCCGCCGCTGCTTTCACTCCGTTCCAAACAGCTTTCAAATCGGAGGTGCGGTGATGGGGGAGCTTGTACGAGGACTTCACGTCGGGGTCTTCGGAATCGAACCACGCACAGATGGACTTGAGCTTGTCCATGTCGTCGCCGCACTCTTTCACCTCTGCCGGGCCGTCCCATGCGGTGTCCGGGTCGGCTGTGCCGTGGTCCTTGTAGGGAACCGCTCCCTTCGTCTCATAGAAAAAGCCCTTCGTCACGAGATCACGTGTGGACATACCGAGCGCGCTCACCTGCCGTAACGATAGGGCGAACTTTCCCGCAGGGACGGGGCAGAAGCTCATCTCAAGGAGTTCGCGGGTGCCGTCGTCGTTCTGGATGTATCCGGGAGAGACGGCGCGGAGGATCTTCTGCTGATACAGCGAACATGCGAGGTCGGCTTCGGGATTGATGCCTGCCGGCGCGAACTTGCCCGTGGCGACCGCCTTGTTGCCTTGTATCTCGATGTCAGTGACAATCCCGATCGGGAAACCCCCGTAGTTGTGCGCCCAGAGGACGACCGGGTTCAGCGTGAAGTATTTGAGGTCCCATTTGGACTGGTCGAGCTCATCGCCCTGACGGTCTTCGTCGGACGTGCTCATCACAACCTCGAAGGTGCGGTCGTCGCCGGAGGCCTTGGTCTGCTTCACAAAATCCCCGACGGACTCGGCCGCAAAGGATGCCTTCAGTTGAAGTGCGAGGTCCTGCGAGAATTTCTTTAGGGATTCATTCACCGTATAGGTGATTAGTGTTTAGTAAGGAAGCTCGTCGAACGAAAGGCGGAACACCGTGCTGGTCGGTACTGCGAGCGATGCGCCCGTGCCATTGCTGTAGTACACCGTCGCCGTACCCGTCGCGCCGTTCGTCGAAGCGAGTATGCAGCCCGAAACGTAGACCGTGGTCGTCGCGGAGCTGCCGCTGCAGATCGCGCCGACTGCGAGGCCGGCCGATTCCGGGACAGTGACAGTCGTCGTTGCCGTCGAGGTCGTCGCGCCGAGGGGTCCGAGCGTGGCCACTACGGCCGGTGTTCCGCTCGCGGTCACATACGCCGTGAGGCCATGGTACTGGTCCGAACCGCCTACCGAGAGGCCGCTCGCCGCGTCGGATGAGAACGCTCCGACCGGATAGACATACCCGTTGCCGGTCAGCCCTCCGGATGTGGTCGCGGTGACGAGGTTCGACGGAGCGATCCCTCCTGCGAAGTCACCGCCAAGCACCGGAGTTAATTTATCTGCTGCATACCCCCCGACAAGCCCGCCCACGATCGCAAGGACCGCGAGCCCCGCAATTAAGGATTTGTTGTTCATACCCTAATCGTAGGAACGTCAAGCCCTTTTGGATATGTGTACAACTTTCCGATGCCGCTCACGCTCGCGGCGCGCGCGACAGGATTGGCAGACAGGATTGTTGACTCCCCTCCGGCGCAGGATGATGGCCGGACACTTGCTGCACTCCATCTTTTCGTAGTTCGTCGATCGCGTGCCGGTGACGGGCATATCAGTTGTTCGATTTAGGCAGCTTCGGCTCGACGATGATCGTGATGCCGGACCACGTGAGCACCTCGGTCGATGACCACGTGGCCGTCACCTGCGCGAGGAACGTTCCGGGATTGGGGAAATTGCCTGATGCGACGGTGTAATGGCAGGTGCCGGCCGGGCCACTGTCCACAGTCATGTTCCCCGTAAAGAGCGCGGCGCCAGTCGGGTCTTGGCTGTCCTGCACGGTTATCGTGAGGGACGCATCCGTAATATCCACCGCATTGCCGTTCCCGTCCTCAAGTGTGAAGGGAAGCTCGTATCCGTAGTCGTTCTGCCCGACGATCTGGGGCTGGAGGATCATAGTTCGAGGGTGTTGTCGTTTGTCGCGGGATTCGAGAGGGTGAGATTGCGGAACCGGAGCATGAGCGTGAGTACGGCGTTATAGCCGTTCTGCACGATGCGCATCCCAAGCCGAACGATCGGGCCGAGGAGGCTCTGCCGTTCTGATCCATATGCGTTGGTGCCGTAGCCGGAGAAGCCGTACATTCGTTAGCGGATTCGTTTATCGCACTCCGAGCAGTAGTGATGGCGAGGGTCCCAACTCACAATGGGTGCGAAATGGCAGGGCGAGATTCCGAAGAGGATGAGGAAGGATTTCATCGAAAAATAGCGTTGCCAGTTAGTTTCAGATTTGCCGCGAATTGATAATCGAGATTCGGTGGTCCAGCGGGAGCGGCGGCATATGGGATAAGCGTCGCGGATACGATGCCGTAAGCCGTGGAGGCCGAGAAAGTGAATCCCTGCTTGTACGCAGATCCGTTCGCAATCGTACCGCTTGAATCCACCATAGACATATCTCCGAACTCCCCCGAATTGCCGCGCAGGACAGAACCAGTAGGAGTGCTCGTTGCCGTCCAACTCGCGGTGCTTTCGTTTTCCGCGTAGGAGGTCATCCATGTGTTCGTGTGGCTTGGCGTGATGCTGTTCGTTCCAGCCGTCGCGCTTCCCGTCGAACTCGCGGAACCATCGAGCGTGCAGCTTTGAACACCCGTGTAGGAGATTTCCGAATAGTAAATCTGCGCGGTGGAACTCACTTTCACAATGATGCTCCCCGTAGGAGGAGAGGCAAGACACCAGAGGGAAATGCCAAACGCCGCACCACCAGACCCGGCGATTATCTTTGTGAGCGCGGTGCCGCTCGCCGTCACGGTCTGCGGGTCGCCACCTCCCCCGTCTTCGTTCCATACGAGCAGAACCCCATTGGCACCCGACCCCATCGTGTAAGTCGTGGTTGAAACTCCGCTTGCCGCATACACGGAGGTCTTTTCGTTATCAAAGGCGATGGCCGCATGAGCGACCGGAGCGACAAAGAGAAAACCGAGCAATAAAAATAAGAGATATTTCTTTATAGACATGTCGAAGTTGAAAGTTGCCACGCTATCGTGCTTGATACTTGGAAATCGGCGTACACGACAGTCGTACCTGACGCTTGGCTGGGGGTCATTTCCAAACACCCCGTCCGATAGGAAGATGTTGCGGTAGAAGTCGCTCCTACAAATACAGTGCTTGTCTGATTCACGGGATTCCACGCGTACAGTTGGACACCCGAAGGCGCGGCCGTCGTCGTCCCTACCGCGAGAGATGAACTTATCGTCGTGGTTGCAAGAGACGATGTCGCGGTCACTCCGAGTGTTCCCGCTACCGTAAGCGTTTGCGTAGGTGTTGAGGTAGCGACCCCCACATTTCCACCGTTCGCCTGCAATTCGAGATTCTGCACAGTTCCATTTCCCCCCGCCTCCGTGCTGATGTTCGCGTACCCCGTACCTGCTCCCGAATTGACGGACTTCCCGAAGTGTAGGCACTCATATGTCGTCGTCGCAAAATTGTCGAGGTCTGAAGAACAGATGTCTTCCCACGCCGCTCCATAGATCGTTGATCCAAACCCATTTGCAATCGTAGGTCCTTTCGGAAATACGTCGAACGCTGCAGGGGTTGATGCTTGATATGCCGTGGCGAAGGGAACCGCGATGCCGAGATTCGCACGTGCTCCGAAAACAGCGGTATCAGTACCCACTCCCTCGCCCAAGCTCACGTCGGGATTTACAAGGAGGGAATCGTAATTGTTTATCACCATGTTCCCGTTTTCGGTCGTGGTGGCTTGGAGTGTCACGCTGGAAGTGACGTTCAGAGTTCCTCCGACATTCAGATTGTTCGCCTGTGTCAGCGTCGTACCCGATACCGAGAGAGTGGAAGTCCCCGACAATGCGCTCGCCGTACTCCAGAATGGAAAAGTGCTCGTAGTGACCGCCGATGAGGTCGTGACCGTTCCGCTCCCCCCTCCTCCCGAAATGCCGAGCGTTGATGTCGCAACCCACTGGATGCCACCCGTTGCCGTGGAACTTGCGATAGGGACTGTTCCATTCGCTCCTGGCGTCGGAACGGTCTGTGAAACAAGTGAAGCCGATGCGATGCCCGCGAAAGCGAATGTTACAAAAGCGACTGCGGAGATGACGAGATGTTTTATTTTCATGAACAATTATTGGTATTAAAGTAGTATGAGATGCCCGCGACGACATCGAAGGAACTTGCCGCGCCGGAGGCGTACATCACATGGCAAGCGGTGGACGAAGCCGAGCCGGTGATAACCGTTGAGGTCGTAGTACCCGTAGCGACGAAGGTCGCCACGCTTGTCGTTGCCGAGACCACGTTCAGCGTCGCCGTGCTTGTTGTCGTCGTGCCAACGGCGAGGTTGCTCGTGAAGTCGCCGGTGCCGGAAACGTGAAGGTTGTTGCCACTATCCGTCGTGCCGTTCACGTCCACTTCCCCGTTCGTATCTAGGAACAAAGGAACTTGACTACCATTATCGGTTGCCAGTTCTATACCTCCAGAATTGACTCCAGCCCCAGTGGAGTCGTTTTGAATGAGGAAGTTCTTTGCACCGACACCGACGATCTCATAAGTGTTTCCTGCCGCGCCGCTGAAGCCCAAATACTGCCCTGAATTGCCACTCCTGTAAATTACCATCGCATAGCCAGCAGTAGGGCCGTTGATTGATACGGGAGCAGTAAGGAACGAAGACGGAGCCGCACCGAATCCCACAGGGTTCGAGAACGATGTTTCCGATTTCACGGATAAAGAACCATCTACCGACAAGTTGCCGTTTGAAATGGGCTGCACACTTACCGAAGTGATGGCAAGCGCAGCCCCTCCTGAGTTTATGATGAAGTTCCCCGTGTTTTGAGCGGTAACATAATCGTCTATGCTTGACCCAGCGAGAGTTGATGCGCCGCCTGTGCCGCCGATAGAATAAGCGCCATATTGGGATGATGTCGCTATTGTCATTTTTACTTCATAGGTAACTCCCGCCGTGATGGAAAGCGCAGGATTCGGCTGGGCACTTTGGTTTGAGCCAGCCGCCGCAATAAGAACTCCTCCCGCAATGCTCCACTCCGCTTGAAGCGTCCAGCTACTCGTTTGAATAGCGGGAGCGATGTTTGAACCGCGCGTGGCGTCAATATAAGCGTTCGCTCCAGCGGATTGAGAACCGACAGTCGTCGTTGAGGCGAAGTTGGCGGTCGAGGTGACGTTCAGGGTGCCGCCGACGGCAAGATTGTTCGAGCCGAGGTTCACGTTCGAGTTTGCGCCTGTATAAGGGACATAGGTGGTGGAGGCGGTAGAGGTCGTAAGGCACGAGGCGCAGCCGATCACGCTTGCCGCGCTCCATGTGATGGGCGACGTGGCAGTGACAGAGGCGTTTTGAAGCGCCGAGCTTATATAGCCGGAAGGATTCGTGGCGAGGTAATAGGTCGTCGAGTTCGTACCTTGCCATGTCCCCTGCCAGTTTCCCGTGCTCGTTGTGACCCCGACATTCGTGAGGGTGATGCTGTTCGTCGTCGTCGATATGCCGATTCCAGTTCCGGCGACGAAGCTGATCGTCGAGGTGTTCACACCCGCGATTGTCTGTACGGCAATCTGGCAGGTAATCGTGCCTGTCGCTGAAAGCGAATTGGCGAGCTGGCCCGTCGAGCAGTTCTGGACGCTGCCGCCGTTGATATTCAATGTGACCGTCGTTGTCGTGTTCGTGGAACTCGTCGCCTGCGTGATCGAGATTCCGCTTCCTGCAACAGACGTATAGGTCGGAGCGGTCGGGAACGTGACGCTGCCGCAGCTCGCAATCCCTGCACTCGTCACCGAATTCACGAATTGGTTTGCGCTGCACGTCTGGGTGACGCCGTTATTCAGGCTAACGCTGATCGTCGTCGTCGCACCGCTTACCGTTGTGGTTGCGCCTGTACCGGCGGTTATCTGATATGCGGCCGCCTTGTTGCCGTTAATCGTGGGCCAAACGACACCGAGCGTGCTTGATGTGATGGTGACCGTTCCCGACCCGCCGTTCACGGTGTTCACAACCTGTGTGCTCGACGAGAGGAAGTCCGACGGGTTGTAGAGCTGCCACGTTCCGGCCCAGTTCCCGGTGTTGGTTGCGACTCCGGTGCCGGTGATCGTGACAGTCCCGCTCGCGCTCGAAACTGAGCAAGTCCCCGCGCAAAGGATGTATGCGGGCGTGTAGGCCCCGCTTCCGGTGCCGATGAGCACCTGCCCGGCCGCGGGCGATGCTGTGGTGCCGGTTCCGCCGAGAGCCGGAGGATAAGCAGCGGCGATCGCGTCGATCGCCCTTAACAAGCCGAAGATGGCAACGATGCTGACTGCGATGAGGAGGATTTTGCGGATCACTGGTACTGCGCGATGTGAGGCTCGCCTGACAAGGCTGCCGGGGGCGGGGTTATATACGTAATCGTAGTGCCTGAAATCTCATAGTCAACCCCCTGAAGCTGCGGCTGTCGTGCAAGGGTGATCTGCAGGGAGTTCGGGTCAAACGGCGTGATGCCTCCGTGGAGCGTGAACGTGGTGTTTGTGCCGTCGATCGTGCCGTCCACATTCACGAGCTTCCACGGCTGCTGAAGGTTCGCGCCGATGTCCGTGATCATCTTGGCCGTGATGCCGAGCAGCATCTGATACGTCTTGCCTGCGGTGTTCTTGGTCGAAGCCGCGGTGCCTTCCTGCGCGCGGGTGACGGTGAGCGTGTTTCCGGAGACGTTCGTGACGCGGACGATCTCCACGTTGGGATCAAGTGCCGGATTCACATAATCGGTCGAGTTCCACCACACCATATTGAAAGGCGCGGAAGGAAGCGATGATCCTCCGGAAGAAAGCACGATCGAAGTGTCGGTTGCGCCATATCCCGTCGAGACGGTGAGCTGTATGAAGTTCGCGACGGAATCGAGCGTCATGCGTGTTCAGATACTTATTTCTTCCGGACGCAGGAAGCACATGCAGTTCGGATGGAGTGGAGGCGCGCTCACGTCGCCGTAATCGAGCGACATGGTCTTCGCGTCGTCGCCTTCGCCCACGGTAAGACTCGCGCCGTTCTCGAAGAAGTTATCGTCAATACCGATGGTCTTGCCGTCCATCGCCTGACAGAACGGGCACACATTAGAGGTCTGGCTCGTGTACCACTTCACCGTCTTCACGACTCCGGACTGCTTCCACGCGCTCTTCAGCGCGTCGTTCGCGGCCCTGAATGATTCCGTCTTCGCGACCATCGCCGCGCGCTTCTCGTCGCTCCACTCGTAGATCTCCTCTACGGTCTTCGTGATGTCGGAAAGCGGCGCACCCGCGGTGAGGCCGTCATTGATCTTCGTCTCTAGCACTTCAAGCGTCGTCTGCTGGTAACTCTCGGACATTTTCTGTACGGAAGCTTTCACCGCCGCGCGCGTCGTGTCGTTGAAGGGATTGAGCTCGGGCTTTCCGATCTCGGCCGCGGCCGATCGGGACTGATGCTCGAAGAGCGTCTCCATGATCGGCGTCACGGCGTCGGTCGTGATGGAGATCCACTTTTCGATGTTGAAAAGGTCCTTGGGATCGACGGCTTTCCCGATCGCTGTCGGAAGGTTTGCGAGCACTTCCGCCTTCTGCTCGCCGTTGATCTTGCGGATCGTCGCCGCGATGTCTTTTTCCGCCTGCTCGGTGTACTCGCTGAACTCCTTCCATCGCGCTTCGTCCTGTTCTTTCGTCGTCTCGAACTTCTTGCCCGCGAGGCGATCCTTGAGCCTGTCGGTGATGCTCTTTGTGAGTGATTCCGCCATGGCGACGCGCTGTTTCGCCCGACTCGCGAGCTTCGTGCGTGCGGGCCTGAAGGCCACGCGCTGCCCGTTCGCGGCCTTCTGGACCTTGGCCTCGATCGCCTTGAGGAGCATCTTGTGGGGCTTGTCCGCGCCTCCTGCGGCCTCCGGCGCCACGTCGCCGTCGCCTTCTGGCTCGCCTACCGGTCCCATCGTGCTCGGGGCCATGAGGACATCGCCGCCTTCGACAGGACCGAGGCCCATGAACTCGTCGCGTGCCTCATTGATCGTGAGGATCGGCTGGCTGCCGACCGCCGCCTGCATCTCGGTCGTCCGCGCGCCGCGGTCCTCCGGCACTGGATCGATGAAGCTTATATAAAGATCATCGCCGTAGCGCGGCACGAGCTTCTCGTTCAGGAAGTCGCAGATGCGCTGCATGTGCGGCTTTATGACGCGCTTGCTGAACACGTAGTCCGCCGTCTCGGCTGTCGCGCGGTTCGTGTCCGACTCGGCTGTGCCGAGGATCGTCTTCGACACGCCGAACAAGGCGAGGATGCGGTCGCGCATGTCCTCGGAGAGGTTCTTGAAGTCCATGTCCTTGGGGTTCGTGCCGGCGGGAGTCCACTTCACACCTTTCGGCAGGACGCCGATGCGCTGCATGTTGTCGATGCCGCCGTGGACGTCCATGAAACCGATCTTCAGGGCCTCCACCTGCGACTCGGCCACCATCTCCGTCTCAAGGAAGCCCGCCGGCCGTGCGCCGTTCAGGAAGAACTTGCGATTGAACTCCATCGCATAGTTGTCGTTGTCGATGTACTCCGCGCCCGCTTGCACAATGCCGCGGCCCTCGAAGAAATTCATCGGGTCCGGCGAGCGGAAGTGGATGATGCACGCTGGATCGAACACGATGTTCCGCGATTCGAGCTTCATCTTGTAGCCCGTGATGCGGAACGGGAAAGAGCTTTTATCAATCAGTGGATGGACCTTCGACGGGTCGAGCAGATAGGTCGCGTCCGGCTTCGCAAGGTCGTCCTTTACCGGATTTCCCTTCGTATCGGTCAAAAGCCAGTAACAGTTGCCGACAAGGTCGAGATGGCTTGAGGTGAGGTACTTCAGCTCCGAACCGATCATGTCGGGGTTCACGCCGTCCAGAAGGTCGAGGAGCGGATGCTGCTCTTTCTCGTTGTGGTCTTTGCCATTCACCTCGAAGAGCCGGAAGTCGATGTTCTGCACTTCGCGTGCTTTCGCGTTCACGGCTGCATAGACGTAGCCGCGGTTGTTCGCGAGCGCCTTCTCCGGGTCGATGTGGTGGCCGCCGCCGGGGCGCTCGATCGCGAACTGGTTGCCGCTCGTGTCGATGTCGCCGAACTTGCCGCCCGAGGCTTTGGTGAGCCCATAGCGGGTGAACGTCAAGCCGCCGCGCTCCTGTTCGTAGAGCTCGGGATCTATGCGCGAGGCGATGCCTCGCACGAGGCGTGGCAACCATCCGGGCTTGCCTTTGGAATTGAGGGAGGGTGAAGCCACTTTACGCGGTCATGATCTTTCCATCGGCGACCTTGAACGTGTGCGTCTTCGAATAGGGGCAGGTGAGGGAAGTCTCGATGGTGAGCGGTTCGAGGCTGACTATCGCGTGATTCTTCGTCGTGGCGAGCGGTTGATTGCAGTCCGGGCAATTGATGATGACCGTGTCGATCTCGGGCCACAGGAGCTCGACGATCTGTTTGATCTCGTACTTCTTCCCGAACCAGTTCCACCATAGCCGGCGGAATGCCCCGGTCGGCGGTGTAAGCGGCTCGCTGTAGAACTTCCGAATGGGCTCCCGTTTGGGTATGAAAACGAACTCGCCGGGATGGGAAAGGTCTTCAGAGTGGGGCACACGCTTTACTTCTAGCGCGGTGGACATTTGGAGGGATTATCTTCACAGTAGCAAAATGGTTACTTTCGGCAAGGGGATAACGGTGAGAGACTTTCGGCATGGGAACAGCGGCTTTATATTTGCTCATTCTTGTCGTGGGTTATATCGTTGGGTCATTTCTTCCAAGCTATTTCAAAAAGAAGGGCGAGAATCTCGCCACGAAGGAAGACATTGCTGAACTCACAAAAACTGCGAAAGAAATAGAGGCGAAGATCGACGAGGGGATGCTGGGGCGTCAAAGACAATGGGAGCTCAAGCGCGAGGTGTTATTGGAAGCGGCAAAGAGGCTGTCCGAGGTGGATAACGCGCTGCTTTCCTACTGGACGGCGATGGCGATGCCGAACCCTGACGATGACGAGGAGATGGCGATCTTGCGAGAAAACCGATCGGCCGCTACGAAGAGATGGAACGCCGCTGCGCAAGCGCTCGACGAAACTAGACTTATTGTGGCAATCGTGTGCGAACGCGTCACCGAAGATTCCTTTGATGCGTTTGGCACGTGGTGCGACATGGTGGTGGCAGGGATGAAAACGGACCCGAGCCTATATGAAAAATCGCGCAAGTCCTTATATGAAAAGTTGCAGAGCGCTCGCAATCACATTAGAAAAGAGCTGGGCATAGAGCGGCCCGCAGAGGATGCTCCGGGTCTGATAAAGCTCGACTGAGCTGCTTACTTCGCCTCCTTCTTCTGCTTCGCCCATCTCTTGCGCTGGGCTGCGGCGATCTTCTCACGTGCTTCGGCACTCAGAGTGTACTTCCGCTTCGCTTTACGGCCACCGCGGCTTGCGCCACTGCTGGTTCCGGTGAGTAGAGCGCGGGCCTGTTCGAGGCGGGAAATCTCAGCTTCGATTTGGGAAAGTATTTCAGTGGTATTCATGCGCAACAGTGTAGCGCAGTGGCTACGCATCGATCCAATGGATCTTCGGCAGCTCAAGCCCCTGACTGACGAGTCCTTGCAGCAAATAGACAAGGCCATCGCAGTTGTGAACGAGAATGCCGTTCGCTAAGAATTCGTGTGCGCCTTCAACGAGGAGGTTGTAGACGGGCCTTACGGACGAATCCTTGCGGATGTTCGCGGTGCCACTTCCGGCCGGATTCGCTTTTGTGCCACGCTGCAGCGGCGGGAATGACGTTGTAAAGCATGTTGCGTCGAGCTTCCCTGATCTGTTGCGGTGTGCGCCGGCGCATATGGTCGGAGATATGCTTCGCGCCATCTTTTGAGGCGAGATTAGAGATGCGGTTGTTGAGCGGGTTGCCGTCTTTGTGATGGACATGGGTGAATCGATCGATTGGCCCGAAGTTGTCGATCCAAAGCTGACGGTGGAGAGAGACGGGAGATTTGTGATTGCCGTCATGCCGCCAGTAGTAAACGCGATGAGCGCGTTGTTCGGCTTCAGGATTGCGGCGGTAGACCTTGCCATCGTAAAGAATGGCAGGCGGCGGATTCGCCCAATCAACCGATTCGTACCGGACAGCATCGCCTTTCCAGCGCCAATGATTCTCGCCTGAACGGGCAGCCGAAAATCGGGCACGCATTTCGGGACTCCACTTGTGTCCCTTATACCGGTCGCCGAGATTGCGGACAGAGACCTTACCAGCGCATTCGCGAGAACAAAACCTGCCGGTGCGCTCGCAGGCGTAGTATCGGAACTCTCTTCCGCATACTTCACACTTCCCGCTTCTATTGCCGAGATGCAGTCCTCCTTTCTGTTCCATACATAAATCATGTCGGATTCACGCACATTTGCAATGGGGACAACTCCGTGCGCCGTAATGACGGGATGATCGGGCGTGGCGGTCAATCCGAACCTTGTAATCACTTCTCGCCGTCCGGTTTGACCAGCCCAAAGCACGCGCTTATATCCCTGACGGGTGAAAACTCGGTCGCCTTCGCACACGGCTTTTATTGGGACTTCACCTCGTTCGGTGAAAACTAACGTGTCGCCATCGAGACATAGGTCGTCGTGTGACTCGACGCCAAGATTGAACATCTGCCCGAGCAGTTCCTCACATCCCGCCCGAGGGAATAGCACCGTGCCGTTCTTGATGTAGGGCGCTACCACTTGAAGCCTTGCCCGCTTGTCGCCCTGCGGCTTCATCGGAACAACGGGCAAAAGCGCGCGCTCCATCTCCTGAATCGCGGCCTTTTGATACGCCACATCCTCCACGAAGAACAGGTTCGCGCCGCCGAGTTCGCCGGGAATGTTCCTCACCTTCTGGAGGAAATTGAAGAACGTGACGTGCTCGTTGTACGGATGGGGCCGGATATAGATCTTCGGCGCGTTTTCGACGTAGAACACTTCGCCGGACACGATCGCCGTGTAATCCGCGCCTTCCTTCTGGCTGATCGCGAGGTCTATCCCGTGACCCTTGATCGCCGCGATGCCCTTCGGGAACTCGTCGTAGTAGTGAATGTCCTCGGGCTTTATGATCGCCTCGTCGTCCGAAACGATCTTCAGGAGCATTTCCCGCTGCCACGGGATCGCGCCCATATCCCGTTCCTTGTCCTTGAGGCTTTGCTCCGTGGGATACATCGCGGGCCATGTGCAAATGCCGTCCTTGTCGAGGAGCGGGAATTCGAGGACCTTGAATCCCGTGCCCGGCGCCCGGAGACGCGAAAGCAACGCGTCCATATGCAGGAGGTTCCCGATAACGACGAGCTTGCCCTTCCGGGCGTCCAAGCCCGGCATGATCTCGCTGTGGAGCCAGCGGTCGGTCTTGTCGCGGTTCTCCTTCGTGCGTACCCATTCGCCGTCCTCCGGGTCGTCCACGACGATGAGCTTCGGGCGGTATTGCAGATGGCGTAGACCTCTCACCTTCTGGCCGCGGGACCGGGCGAGGATTCGGACCCCGTTCGAAAGGACGATGTTCTGCTTCTGCCACTCCTCGCCTTCGCCCTGAAGGCTGAAGTCCTCGATGACGTTCCCTTTGATCTCGCCGTAGTCCTGCTTGATGAGGGTGTTCGTCTCGAGCTCGTGTTTGATGGCTGAAATGTTGAGGGTCGCCTGACGAGAGGAGTCGGCGATCAGGATGATGAAGGGATATTTCTCGGGATATTCGAGCGCGGCCCAGAGAGGGAGGGCCAAGCTGCCTAGCGTGCTCTTGCCTGAGCCGCGGAACCCGAGGACAAGGACGCGGCGCTCATGTTCGTCCTCAAGCGTGTGGACAAGCTGTGAGTGGAATGTGGCGGGAGGGTCGGTGAAGTATCCGGTGAGGTATATCAGCGAGAAGCCGAGCAGGTGTTTCCTGCTCTCTTTGCGGGCCTCGAAGTTGTCGAAAGGGTAATCAGCCGGGCTGGCTGGCGTTGCTGGGTTGGACATCCTCCTTCGGGGCGTTCAGAAGGCCCCAGTTGTCGAAGGCGACGCGGATCGCCTGCTTTCGTTCCTCGGGGAGCGGGGTGTTGCGGATCGTGGCGTCGAGCGTTCCGAGCTTGCGCTCGAAAACGCCGGCGTCGAAGAGTTTCTCGAAGACGGCGCTGTGGGCCTCGCGGATCTCACGGAGGGCCATGACACGATCCTGCTTGCGGGCGAACGGGTCGTTCGCGATCTCCCATGCGACGCGCACGACCTGCGTCATCGTGTCCTCGAAGGCGGCGAGGGCATAGTTGAGCGTCTGACGGTCGGCACGCTTGATGCGCTCCGCGTAGATCTTCTTTACGAGGGTCGAAAGGTAATGCCGCTCGATCTTGATACCGTACTCGCGATCGAGCCGGTCGGCGAGGTCGTCAAGAGGGATCTGGTGGTCCTGCGCGATGACCGAACGCACCCGTGAAATGAGGTACTGCTTCTTGTCCTTGGCTATAAGCGGCATGGAAGGATTGGGTTGGTTCCCCTTAACTGTACCGCGACGAAGTAAAAAAGCTAGACTAGGCGTGATGTGAGGTCTGTATGGCCGAGATAACGATAGAGTTCACCGGACGAACCCAAGATCTCAACGAATTCAGCTCCGCGCTCTTTGGGACTGACGCGCTAGCGGCCGGGACTCAAGAGGAGATTCCCGGAGGCGGGACGATCACGATGCAGTCGATGATGTTGCGCAAGGCGTACGGCATTCCGCAGTACATCGAAATCATTCTCTCAGTTGTGGACAGCATCGCCGCGGGGATCGCCGGTAATTACATCTACATCAAGTTGATAGAGCACAACGGCGGGAACCTGAGTATCAGGATCAACCGGCGCGAGGTTCACCTCGACAAGCGCAAAATAACCAAGATGATTGAGGAGGAAATCGCGACCCAAAGGAAATGAGAGACAACGCAAAAAATAAAGGTCTACTTTTTTGCGATTTCCTTTAGCATCGCTGCGATCTTCTTCAAGTCCTCAAAATCCGCGATAATCTCGATCCGCGCCTTCATTTTGTGCATCCGCTTGGAGACCTCCACCTCCCCATGAATGGTGGGATCATTCAGCGCCTTCTCAAGCTCCTTCTGGCTGACGGCCGGGCCGAATTTTATGGTGTAGCGTTCGATCATCTCTTTGGATTTTTCGCGACGAGCGTGAGCCAAACAACTTTTTGCCACGCATTACAAAAACTTCGGACACGCGCTTTATCACTGACACGAAGGACTGTTTTAAGGCACGCATTGCATCGGTATTTTCGTTTACGCTTGGCGAGGGAAATCATTTCTCATATTGCGTGATAGGTTTATGCCATGGTTCAAGACGGCATTCGGTTCTGCGATGTATGTGATGAGGAGATCCCGCGAGGCGAGACATATGCCTATTACCTCGTACCAACGCCCGAAGGCGAATCTCGCGTTGATGTCTGCTTCGACTGCCGAATGAATATGCACGGGCGGGATCTGAAGTCTGCCGTGAATTGAGAAACCGGGAAGCCCCTTTGCCCGACGGATGGGGCGGTTGCGCAGGTATGGATGCCTTGTTCGGGCAAAATACCGTCTAGAACGGGTTCCGCCGATTGGTCCTGCCGCGCCATTACTGGTTCGCGTTCCCGGCCCGATTGCTATTCTTCCGGCGCGCCCTCCGGTTCTTTGACCGGCTCTTCCTTTGCCGGCGCTTCGTCACCCTCAGGCTTTTCCTCGGGCTCTACTGCGGGCGTGGCTCCGGAAGTGGGCGCTGCATCGTTCTTCACCTCTTCTGCCGCGGGCGCCGCTACCGGCTGCTCGGCTCCGGCTTCCCGGATTCCGCCCTCTGGTGCTGCTTCGTAATCTGCCATTTGTTTTGATGTGTGGTTTTGTATCGACCTTTACAGACGCCGCACTCTTTCAGCGACGCTCCTGTTGTTCTCTGCAAGCCCGCGGAAATATTGAGCTGTCTTCTCTCCGTTTGCCGCGTTCTCTTCCTCGGCCTTCGCCTGCTGGCGTTTGTACTCCGCAACCTTCTCTGCCTGCTTGCGCTCTTTGTCGGACAAGTACTTCTCCTGTCCGGTCATCTGGTCGCGCTTGATGAACTTCGCGGGCTCATGGCAAATCGAACATACCCACTCATCCGATCCCTTTAGATCTCCGATCATGCTCTCGTGGCCGTTCTCACAGGAATAAAAGCCCTTCTCCTCCAACTCGCTCACCTGCTTGATCCGAGCTTCCATCTCATCGGCTTCGGCATTGAGGCGTGAGACAACGTCGCGTTTCTCCGCGGCGAGCCTTGACGCGAGGCCCGCGTTCAGGTCATTCGTTGCCGCTTCCACTTCCTGCTTTAGCCGGTACTGGGCCTTCGCATACCGCTTTGCGATGAATCTGAGCATTGTTATTTTGCGGTGGCTTTGATGATCTCGACGAAGATCCACGCCGCAATGAACACGTATACCAGCACAGTGACAAAACGCATGGATGCCTTGAAGTGCTTGGAGGTCATTGATTTAGGGGATTATCTAAAGTGTAGAATATGGGGGATATTAGTCAATCCACAGGAACATGGAATGCCCAAAAGGATTTGTAAACTTTGCCTGCAGCACAGGGAACTCAGGCGTAGCCATTTCATGCCTCGGGCTATTTATGGGAATCTGAGAGCTCCGGGCTATGAGCCGGTGCAGCTCACGTCGAAGGTCGTGAGGCCCACATCTCTCCAGACGGCCGAATACCTCCTGTGCCACGATTGTGAGCAGCTCCTCAACAAGAAAGGTGAGCGGTGGGTTCTCCCCCGTCTTGCGAGGTACAACGCTTCATTTCCGCTCTACGATCTTCTCACCAAGAGGCCACCAGTATTCGACGATGGTTATCTGGCCGTCTATGCAACGGCCGAGAACCCGGATGTGGATCGCGAAAGCTTGATCAACTTCGCCATTGGCCTCTTCTGGAAGGCTTCCGTTCATTCTTGGAGTGGCGAGCGACAGGAAGCGCGCATCGATCTCGGCGACGTCGGGGAGAATCTCCGGCGATTCCTGTTGGGGCAAGCGGCCCTAGCAGAGAATGTTGCGCTGGTCCTGATTGTCGTTCCTCCACCGGTGTCCCTAATAGCCACAACCGATCCGATACGTGGATCGAATGCCGACTTCGCGAATTACCACTCTTATGTGCCGGGCCTGTTTATGAATCTTTGCGTCGGAGCGGACGGTCGAGAGAGAATGAAGGGCACCTGTATTGTTTCGAATCCACTCGGCCCTGTCACTGTCCAAGACGTTACGCCTGACATTCGGGCACTACTCCATTCTGTGGGAGCCGGTGCGTATAAGACAAAGAAACTCATAGAAACTCAGGCGGAAATCGTCGAAAAGCAGCTCCACAAGAAGCCTCAGTCCTAAATTTGCGCAAGAACATCATCAATGCCATGAGCAATGATGTACCTTCCTCCGGCTTCTTCCAGTCGTCTCTGAAATTCCTTCTGGTGCTCGCTCTGCTTTCCGCCCGGTGCTTTGACCTCGATCCCGACGTACTGCCCGTTCACGACGCACACGATGTCCGGACTGCCGACCGCGCCGAACCGGTAGAAATGCTTGTTTGAATCGACGAAAGCGCCGCTGTTGTTCCGGTAGTGGAACACGTGCTTCCACGCCAGCCATTCGAGAATCGCTTTCTGTGTCGCGCTTTCCTTCATTCCCTCCGACGTTTAGGTTTGTCTGATACCGGCCGGCCGTGTCCGCACTCGCAATCGCACGGGTGATCGTGGCTGTTGTTCTCTTGCCAGTCTCGAATTATGCGAGTGTGGTCTTCATGTGCGGCGTGAGCCAACCGGCGCGCGAGCTTGTCGTCGTTATATTCTTGACGCGGGACGGAGCCATCACAGTCTGAGTGCTTTTTCTGTTTGCAGGGGATGGAGATGTAGCGGGGGCCGCGCATGGGGAATTAAGTTAACTGTACAATTGGCGGGCGCGGAGTCAAGGAGAAGGCGTAAGCTAGTCGGAGAGGATTATGCGGTGGCGAGCAACGGCGCGCGGCGGTTCGTATATGAATTCAATGGACAGCCAAAATTGCGAGAGGTCGAGGAAGATCTGAGCGGCGGGATGGAGATGCCGAGTATCGGAAGTATCATCAACCGGCACGATAAGGATTGGAAAGTAACCCACTTGCTCGCGCCGGTCTCATCAAGCGGAACCATTCCGATCGTCCGCGTGTTCTTGAGCGATAACTTCAAGGGACACTCTTTCGTCTTGAAGCGTGTAGTACCATGATCACAAGCGGGAGGTGTAAGGATATGAAGTTCCAAGTGACCATCACCCGCACGGATACGGGAGCAAACACGCGCGTCAAGTCTGACACTGGAGAGGCGAACAAGGATGTTGCTTCATGGAGTGAAGCGCTTGCCGAAGCCGAGCGCCTTGGCCTGATCAATGCCGTAGAATCCCTCGCCGCCAAAGCCCTCCCGCCCGGCTTTCCTTTGCACGTTTCCGCGGATGCCAGCGTTGCCGATCTTGTCAGGCATGGATTCGCGCTCGGCAAGGGCGCGCCGTCACGATAAGGAATCTCTTGGGGGACGATTGCGACGACGCCGAGCTTGATGAGGAGGGAGCGGATCATTTCTTTTTGGTGTTTCGCTTTTGGGGCAATCCCTCCGTGAATGTCATCTCGAAGTGCTCGTCTATGCTGACCGGCGTTGGCAATACTTTGAGGATGCCGGGCTCCGATCTCATTGAAATAGTGAATTGGTTTGTTCGACCTTTGGCTTATCCGCAAAGGCTTCCGGCAACACCGGATGCTTTGCCTTCCATGCCCACGCCGTGCTCCCTGTAACCCTACATCGGCGGCGGCAGGATTCAAGGACAAGCCCGAGCTTTCGTAGCTCATGCGTGCGCGGGGTAATTTCGTTCACCGGCTTACCGAGTTCCCGGCTGATCTCTGCGTTCGTGTGCGGGCCGGCGGTTCTCAGATACTGAAGCACAAGCGCCTGCCGTGCGCCGAGGTTCGGATGCACCTTCTTGGCAAATGCCTCTAGTGATGTGATTTGAATGTCGTTCATGGTTTTGATTCTCCGGGTAGTAGAAAGCGGTTTTCCTCCATCGACTCGTAGAGGGTCTTTCCGTTCTTTCCCGCCATGTAGGGCAAGAACACTTCCTGCATCTGCGCCATCCGGGTATCAACGAGTGCCATCTGAGCGGTCACCCAATCGCGGATGTTTGCCCATCCAGTTCGATATGCTTGATCTTTCAACTCCTGCGTGTTGCTCCAGCGCTTCGTTTCCTTGAGAACCGCCTCCACTTGATCGATACGCGCAGGCAATTTGAATCCAATGAGCCTGCCTTCAACCTCCATGCCGAACGATAAGGCGATCACCTGGCCCTGAGTGTTGTAGTCAAACATGAGCTTCTGCGCGCCGTGAGATGCAAGGCACTTCTGAATGACATCGAACGTATTCTTGCTTTTGGACGTATAGTTTTTGAGTGCCATGGAATGGATTTAATTAGAGGTCTGTTTTGATCAGCGTAGCAGTTGGTCTCGGCGTCCAATTTAAGCAAAAGGGAGAATATCCAATAACAGAAGAAACGAAGAAATCTAGCACTGAACAAAGTGAGCCGGAGAAGTTTGTCGAGACTCATGTGGACGTTGCCAAAGATGCTCTGACGGACGCCATAGGGGTTGTCGTTCCGGGCGTATCAAGTGAGCCGTCCGAACCTAAGCAGGACGAAACCGAGAAAGATGCAAAAGAAAAGAAGAGCTAAAGATTTCAGACGCGGGGAGGGCCGTCCATAGGTATTGCACCCACCTCTCTTTTGCCCGGTGCTTATGGGAGAGGAGACCCTTGAGGGTAAGAGAGGATTTTCTTCGATCTCTTGTGCGTCATCGAGGTCCACGATGCGGGCAGAGGTAATAGCTCGCCGGGTGTAGGTTGAGCGTGTATGCTGCCTGCATCGCCAAGTCGATGTCGTTGGCTCCGACCATGGTGCAGCCGGCCAGCTTGTAACCCATGCTGGACCCACCGCCGCATGAGAAGGTCGTCATGACCTTCAGACCATTCTGAGGAACGGACTCCAGGTCGGCAAGCGACCATGCGCAAGGGTTACTCATTAAATTGAAATCCACACTTCGGGCAATGGTGGGCGAACTCGAATGCTTCCACGTCGACCTCGCCGGACTTGCTGCCCGGCTCCGGTGTTGCGGAGGGTGCAATGATCTTGCTGAGTCTCGGCGTCAGTGAAGAACGGCTTCAAATCCAGAACACTCAGTTCCGCCAGTACCTCAGGGTTCCATTCCAACCCCAGTTCACTCGTGCGGTTGTCGGCGACGGCTAACCTCCGTCCCTTCACATCGTCCAGGGACAAGTCCGTCCGCTTCACGGCAATGATCTTGGTGCCGTCGCTCTCTACTACGATCACGTCCTGGACGCCGGCTGCCACTGCAGCGGCCAGAGTCTTGTTGCCGGCGATCACTCGGCCGTCTCGGTCGATTAGAATCGACCTTCCGGCACCTAGCTCTTTGAGTGAATGAGTTACAGCCTCGGAACCACGCTTTCTACCCTTATTTGCATTCTTATCATCGGGTTTTAGGTCAGTTATGAGCATGGTTGCCATAGCTACGTCGTTTATTCCTAATGATTCTGGAGGTTACATACCCCCACCCTTCATTTCGCATTCTTGTGAACGACGCACTGGGCTGGTCAACAGCATCGCACTCCTGAGAGATTTGATACCCCTATCCCCTGTGGATACAATACTTATCAGGATATAGATACTTCTACTCCTGTATGACGTTCACCATAGACGACTGGTACGAAGTCAAAGGGAAAGTCTTTCATAGCCTCGATGTTGTCTGTGTAGGTGCAGCCTGTGTCGTGTACGGAGAAGGGGAAGTCTTCCTTGGTTGATCCAGCAGGAGTCATGTAGTTCTGTGCTGTTACGTGGATATGTCCTGTGGTGTTGTTCTTCCACAGTTGAACTCTACGTACTATGCTATTAGGATTGGCCATCAGTCGTTCTGATACCAAGGTAAAGTCTATGAGCCCGCCGGGGTTTGCTACCCCATGAAAGTAGAAAGGTTCGGGAACATCAGCGTCCATCAGCTTCGCCCATGCCTGCGATGTGTAGTGTGCTGTACGTGCGTCGGCTTCTGCTATACAGTAAGCATCTAACCAGTTGCACATCCGATCCCACAAGTTCGCCACTGTCGTCAACCTCGGTCTACAAATACTTCTATTCCAGTGTGTGTCTCACCAAAGACAACAGGTGCCGTGATCGGTGAAGCAATCTTGTGAGGAGTAACCGGTACACCGCGAAGCACTGCTGTCTCACAACATCCGGCAATGGGTAATATTGCCTGTTCAACTCGTGGATGTCTTGTAGTCAGGATGTACTTCCTATTCTTCAGGTCAGCACTGGATAGTTCTCCAAGGATCAGGCCGTCGACGATCAGGGTGATATTCCGTGCTGTCTTCATAGGTCTCGCTGTTTGTCGGGCGCCGAACTGAAGTCCACACCCATACAGAACGACGGTTGTCTTTCAGGATATGACTAGTAACGCTGTTTCGCCTGTTCCTTGTCAGTGTCGAAGAAGCAGGACTTGGCGTGTTCGTCCACCAGCGCAAGGCCGGCTTCGATCAGGGGTGCAGCAAATGCGATGAAGGTCGCAACATCGCCTTCTACAGTCGCACTCTTTTTGAATATCTTGACGAACTCAACTTCGACCTTCTCGAGGAAGGTTTCAGTACCCGTGAAAAGCAGCTTAATCTTGCTAGTTGCACTCATGTCGGATTCTCCTGATCTCTGTGCGCCGGACTTGCCGGCAGTTACGGTACGTTTGGGCTTCGTGACCCGACGTTCATGGCGAGGATCAAACCACTCCAGGCGCCGCCGAACAGTTCCCACAATCTGGTCGTCATAGTGGCGTCGAAGTGACCGGAAATCGCCGTGGTGAAGAAAGTCACAGCAGCGACAACCAGAAACACAACAGCCGAATTCTTGCTCGTAAAGTCAAATTGATGCACGGTCGTAGCCGATCTGTGCCGAATGCGTTCCGCATTCAGCACTCTTAAACTGTATGTATTACAGAACTTGCTCAGTAGCGGCGAGGGTTTCGAGCACGGCGATGATCGCATCCAGCCGGGACTCCATCCGGTCGAAGGATGTCTCTGCCCGATCGATAACTCCATCTGTAACAGGGAGTTCTATGACAACTGCAGGCGGCGGGGTCTGCATAACCGGTTCTGTCATTGGAATCCCTTTGATGGTGCGCCGAGGGCGGCCGGGGAGACCGCCGCATTCGGCAAGCTGCCCATATTTGTGCCGGGTAAGTTACCCACCGCCGGGCAGCACAGCGGGAACTTGATTTCTTATCCCTTAAGTATGAGACGGGAAATCAAGGACGAATGTGACACTTACTATCCCGGAAGCGCTGCAATCGCTTACGAAGTGTCGCTGGTTTCAAGTTGAGTGCTGCTGCTACCTCGGCCTGAGTCTTTCCATCGAGGATCATGTCGGCAGTCTGGCGGATCACCGGGTCATGGATAGAGTCAAGGTCCGGCTTAGGTTCTTTGATGGCGAGCTGTCCTGTGCTCTTATGCCAGCGGTAAGAAACCAATTCCAGTGATTCGCCATGGGATAGTGGTTCATCATCTTCGCCGATGATGACCGGAGGTTGCTGCATCCTGTCAGCTTCGCGCGTGACGAGGCGTTGCTGGTCAGTGACCCGCCAGCGAAGCCTGGTTGCTAGCCAGGCAGTAAAGCTGGTGTGAATCTCGAGGGTCGGAAGCAACTGCCAGACATCGATCGTCATATCCTGCGCAAAGTCAGGGTCTTGAAGCATACGGTAAGCACGCGCGCGCACTGCAGATAGTAATGGATCCAGGCCGATCTCCGGGCCGGCCTGATAGTTGGCATAGAGGGCATTCAGGCGTGCGGACTTCATCGGGGGAGTTCACCGGGCAAACCAGTAAAGAGAACATGCGGATTTATGGCTTCGATCTCTGCGGCGGTCATAACTCGGACCGGAAAGCGGAATCGCCAGGCATCCAAGGTGGCGATTGCTTCTGCTGAGCCGGTGCAAACCGCGTTGACTAGGTTCGAGTCCGGGTGAATGGACATCGGCGTTCCAGTAGAAGTATCGGGACGTATTTCGCCAGAAGCGATGGCGTCGAGGATCGAATCTTGTGCTTTGCGAACGGAGGTGGGCAGTAAATCGAGGTAACCGATCATTGTGACCTTTCTTAAGGCAGGCGCCGGATCACTGGGAGTGATCCTGGGCGGGATGGTGCAGGATTAGAACGGCAAAGGTGGGGTGTGATCAGCAGCGAGCAATTCCAAACACCGGCGCATTGTTATGAGAACATTCTGCTGGCGCTGCATCTCGAGTTGTAACTCAGCAATGCGGACGTCAGTCTTACTAACTTGTGCCAGGATATTCGCAAGCTGCGATTCAAGGTTCGTGATCGTCTCATGCTTGATTAGGCGGGGCGTATCAGCTTTGGGAATCACCGGTAACCTCGGAACGTCGAACGTGAAAGCCAGAACGCATCAGTCCGGGATGGCACCATGGCGGCTAACCGGGTCCGGTAACCCACCAAAGCGGCCTGGACGGCCGCCTGACGGGCGAAGGCGATCGGGATGATGGGCAGATAGGTAATCATGCCTCCCTCGCTAACCGGACTTCATCCCGATGTACTTGGTGAGCCTGTGCATGGAGCCGGCGGGTCAATAACTCATGGTGGGAAGGTTCGACACAGTTACGATCGAGGCAATCGTGGTGAACTTCTTCGCTGGTCGATTCATGAAGGGTGGATCCATCTGGAAGATCATGATCGAGGGCGAAGGCGACGCGGTGAACATATTGACAAGTGTCGTCACACCACATCGTGGGATAACCACCCTGGGAAGACTTGCCGCGCTGCCATGTGCGGCAACTTGTCGTCGGGTTGTAAGTGGAACGTGCTGCGATGAAATCGCGCACGCGTGCAGGGTCAGACAGGGAAAGAGGAGCAGTCATTGTGGATAAACTCCAGCCAGTCAGGATGACCGGCGAGTTAGGCGCTCAGAGTTGGCGCTCTCGGTGGGGGTTAGTCCGGAGCCGGGGAAGGCTCAACGGACTTGTCAGGGCCGCTTAGAGGGAAATGATACGGCGGGTTGTCGTGTAGGGTTGTGCCGCGGGTTTCTGTGTAGCCTTGTTATGCATCATCAAATCTCCTTTCTCTTCTCTAAGTTTATTACGAATCCTGGGGGGAAGAGGCACATGAGGTCAGTCACATCGTCTCCATTGAAGACCAGTTCCGGTCCTCGGGTTACGTTCTGGGGATGGCGCCGGTGCCAGGCGATGTGTTTTTGCTCCGTTGTGGTGAAGGTCCGCTGGACCCGTCTGGCTACGTCGGCGAGCAATTTCGATCCATGGAGTCGGCTGGCAGCAACAACGATGGCAGCGGGAAGATGGAGGCGTCTGCCAGCCATGGTCGCTGCATTAACCAGGTTGCCGGCCGCCTTGAGCACATGGAAGCAGAGTTTCTGTGACGCTGCCGAGAGGTTCTCGGCGCGCCGGGTGATGTACTCCACAAACCGTCTCTTCTTCAGGCAGCCGCACGACTTCGTTTTCCCGGACAAAAGGGAAGCCAGCCGGGTAACACAGAGGTTTCCGCAATCGCAGCGGCAGCAGACCCGGCAGTTCCGGCCGTCCCGGCCTAGGCTAGACCAACTGTGAGCCCGACCAAGAAACACGAGGAGACCGAAATGCTGGCCGATGAACTGGGAAAGGTCGCGACGGCGACTGTCGACGAACTGGGACTCGTCGATCGGCTGGGATGTTGCTGTCTCTGTTGAACTTGTAGTCATAATGCTCCACTGTTTCCAATTAAGCCACGGCCATGGGCTTTTGCCAAAGCCATGGTCCGTTTGCTTATGAGACCGTGCACAGACTTTCAGCGATTCCAAGATGCAACGACACTAAATACAAAACCCCTTTAAGCATTAACTGGCCGTAAAGACGTAAACACAAAAGGGATTTGTCATTGTCGCCAACCGTGTTTCTTGGACCCAGTTGTACACACCCCAAGGTGCTCGCCGACGTGGCAAAGCCACTCTGGCGGCACTCATGGGGAATGTGATCCCCTTAATATCTACACGTAGAAATCGTAGGAATGTGACAACCCCACCTGCCCAGAGGGGCTATGCCCCGTCGGGCTGGCTACTCACATCAGGGTTTAAGATTCCGCCACTGACCGGCAGGGTTTTTCGGAGTTTGTCTGCTGTAAGTACTTCTTTGTATTTAGTGTCGTTGCATCGGGTTTTGACACCCATTGAGGGTTTCGAGGACTTGCTGGGGAAGGGTTGGTCGTCCAGACTGGCTCCTGGCGACACCACAGCGACCGCCAGCGCATTCGGAGGTTCCGGGGAGCATCGATGCACAGGGACGCACTGCCGCGGCGCCAGGGTCAGCGATCGGGCAAACGTGGGCAGCCGATGGATTGCCGTGTCACCGGCAACACGGAAACAACGCAGCTCCGGAAGGTCTTACCAGCCTCGTTGGGGTGGCAAACTTCCGGATTGCCGACCAACCAGACATTACGGAACCCATGGGCGTTTATCGGGACCAATCGTGGCAATACCGGATCAAGCTCCTTGAGCGAGCGTCTCAGGCTCCTGGCGCCCATGAAGAATTTCACTGTCCAGCTGGTTGCGGCTTCCATTTTTGGCTGAAATTGCGCGCACCAAAAGCTCGATCCCCTAGGCGGCACCCTATAATTTGGCTATGAATCCCCTCCTGCGCCTCCTGCTTGCGCTCACTGTTTTGCCGCTTGCCGCTCAGACGGCAAGTCAGTCTATGGCAAGCCCCCTTGCTGCTCCTTCGACCGAACGCCTTGGAACCGTATCGTTTCCCGTTTCCTGTGCAGAGTCGTCGCAGGCGTCTTTCAACCGTGGCGTGGCACTGCTGCATGACTTCTGGTACGAGGAGGCTCGCACTCAGTTCGAACGGATCATCAAGAGCGACCCAGCTTGCGCCATGGCCCACTGGGGCGTGGCGATGAGCATCTTCCACCAAATCTGGGACCGCCCTGATGCATCCAACATGGAGTTCGGATGGCAAGAAATGCAGAAGGCGCAATCGCTCACAGCGGGCACTGAGCGCGAACGCGCTTATATCGCCGCACTCGCCGGATTCTACCGTCCCGGCAGCCAGGACTTTCCGGCCCGCATCGCAGCTTACTCCACAGAGATGAGCAGCCTTTACGCTCAATACCCAAATGATGTGGATGCTGGCGCCTTCTACGCGCTCGCGCTGCTGGCGGCCGAAAAACCCGACGACACAAGTCTGGCCCAGAAGCATAAGGCCATGGCGGTCCTCTCTCCGCTCTTCGCAAAGTATCCTGACAATCCCGGCGTGGTGCATTACATCATTCACGCTTGCGACAACCCGGCAATGGCCGCCGACGGGCTGGCCGCCGCCGATCACTATGGAGAGATCGCGCCATCGGGACCACACGCATTCCACATGCCGGGTCACATTTACGCCCGCCTGGGCCTGTGGCCGCAGGACATTGCCTCACAACTTGGTTCGATCAAGGCATCGCAGGCCGCCGAGGCGCAGGGCGAAAGCGGAGTCATGGACGAGCCCCATTCCTATGATTTTCTGCTCTATGCCTATTTGCAAACCGGCCAGGACGATCATGCGAAAGAGGCATTGAAGGAGAGCTCCGCGCCCTTGACGATGCTCGCATCGATGCCGGGCATGGGCTCCGGTTACATGGTCGGCATGATTCCCTACTACAGGGTGAAGCTTCCCATTTTCTACACACTCGAGATGCGCGACTGGAAGGCGGCAGCCGCGTTGGAGCCTTTGGCCGGCTCGCCGCCTCAGGTGGCGATGCTGGTCAGCTGGGCGCGAGCAGTGGCCCATGGACGCCTGCGCCAGCCGGACGAGGCCCTGGCCGACCTCACCCGATACGATCATTCGATGGCGGAGCTGAAAAAGGGTACATCCGCCTACATTGCGGAGGGCAACTCGGTAAAAATCGAACACAGCGAAATGCTTGCCTGGAGCGCATTCGCACAGGGCAAGGAAGCGGAAGCGCTGGCGAACATGCGGGCGGCAGCAGACCTGCAGGACAGGGTTGGCCAAGGCGAGGTGGACATTCCCGCGCGCGAAATGCTCGCCGACCTGCTGCTCGAATTAGGCCATCCAGAGCAGGCCTTGACCGAGTACGAGATAGCGCTCAAGCTCAGCCCCAATCGGCTGAATGGTCTCTACAACGCCGGTCGCGCCGCAGAGGCCGCTGGGAAGAAACAACGGGCGGAGTTCTACTACACAGCGCTGCTCAAATCCACCGGCAACGGCCAGAACTCGGGACGTCCTGAGTTCGCACACGCCCGGGGTTTCCTATCTTTCCAGCAGACCGCCGAGAAGTGACCTGGACACATTTCCAAGCGCGTGAATCCGTGCATGCATGGGTCGTTAAGACCGATCTGGCCACTTGAACTCGCAGTCTGAAGCGTTGTGGTGATGAACGCGCCCTTGCCACGATTTGGGCGACGGCATCCGTTGCGTTGAACATGGGCCAGCTTTATGTGAAACTCAATAGCCGCGATCTGTGCCTGACAGGATAGCGGAAGACAACCCGGGCGCCAGCGTGGTCGTTGAGCGGAGATTAGGACCGGAAAGTCGGCTTGTCGCACCTTTTC
>QGNH01001233.1_pt1 | contig 38489 bp, 58 predicted proteins | sample 1735481 | NCBI WGS metagenome assembly QGNH01 (sample SAMN09239004, study PRJNA386568) | Viral metagenome, whole genome shotgun sequencing project. | reverse complement strand
AGCTCAATAAACTTCCCCGCCTATAGAATATATAGGTCATAAAAGTAACAGAATTGACAGCTCCTGTTCGTGATGCGTACTTTGCTCTTTGCAGTACACAACTTACTGGTAACTTAGATGCAGTTGCTGGATTTATTCACAAGAATAACTATCCATCACCTATGAATGCGTTACGAAGTGAGTGGGGCTCCATTGGCAACCTACGTTTCTTGATTTCTAGTATTGGTTCTGCAATTCCTTTTGCATCTGCAAATGGTAATACCGTATACAACATATTCTGTGTTGGTATGGAAGCATATGCCTGCGTAGAGCAAGATGGATACAGTGCAGCCTTTATATATCGACCACCGATATATGATGGTCCTTTAGCTCTCAATGCGTCTGTTGGGTACAAGTTTGCTGAGGTCCCACGTATCTTAAATGATGCCTGGGTAATCAATTTACGCGCTACACAAGCCTAAGGAGTAACTATGAATAATACTATTACTCTACAAGGTCAATTTACATCAACAGGTGCTAATATCATCATACCTATACCATCGGGTGCAAGTTGGATGAGAGTGCTTAACCAAACAGCGCTTACGCAAGCCGCTGCCGTTTTAGGGTATGATTTCTTCTGGCAGGTAGGCATGCCTATTTCCCAGGGTGTTGTGTGGACTAAAAATGGTGGGTTAGCTAATAACTCGGTTACTGTTGGTGAACTTGCTGCTAATAATGGCTTTACTGTTATTAATACATCTATTGCTACTCCTGGTGTGTCATATGCTATTACTGGGTTTAGTGCCGCTAATCCTCCAGTTGTTCTGACAGCTAATACTCCTCTTGTTGGACAGTTTGTACGCTTTTCCAACCTCAATAACCAACCGCAATTTTCAGGAATCGATTTCCAGGTTACTGCGGTAACTCCCGGGGTAAGTTTTACGCTTGGTGGCCTTAACGCTGTTGGTACTGTAGTTTCTAATGCGGGTAGCTATAGGGTTATACCTGTCGCTCAATGGTATCCAACCCATCGTGCTATTACGTATATGTCCGCTGAAGTAACACCTGTTATATATACCTCTATTAATAGTGGATACCAAGTTGGTCAAGAAATACGCCTTAATTTCCCAGGTGGAACTGCACTTTGGGGTAATTATGCGTTACTTGATGGTATACAGACTACTATTATTGCTGTGGGTAACGCTCCTGTTATTGTAACCGGTAATGAGCCTACAGCTCTTTATACTATTACAGTCAATGTAGATACATCGGCGTATGGCGCTTGGGCATTTGCTGGTCCTACATACTATCCACCTGCTGCTTTAGTTCCGTTCTCTCCCGCTCAAACAACACCCATCGGTGAATATACCTCTATAGCATTACTTAATAACGTTAACATCCTCAGTGATGCAACGTTAAACACTGCATTTATAGGTATGCAACTTGGTGGTGGTCTGCGCGGAGCCGGCGCTCAAAACGCAGGACCTGCTGGAGGATTCAATACTGGTACTGGTATTGGTGACTCTATGTTCTGGATGGCTGGTAATACCTTCACGTTTTATTGATAATGAGGGGGCCCTTAAGGGCCCCCTTTACTAGGAGAGACTATGTCACAAAAAGAAACAGTAGAAAAATCACACACTAATCCCCGCAATATTACACCTGGTAAGCCAGAGCGACGTTCTGGAAAAGACTGGGCATTTGAGATGCAAAAAGATAAAGAAATAGTTCGTGGCATCTTTAGGTTCCATGAAGTTCCTGGTGGTACAATGAATTTTGTGTATAAGAAGTACCGCGATGAGCAAGTACAATCGTTTACCCTTGTAGATGGCCAAGTATATAATCTACCTCTTGGCGTAGCGCGCCATCTCAATAAAAACTGTTGGTATCCCGTTCATGATTATCTCATGGATGAAATGGGTCGCTTTGGCGGTCAATTTAAGATACAGAAAAAGGTGCGTCGCTGTAGCTTCCAGAGTTTGGAGTTTGTTGATATAGAAGATATCACGCCAGAAGGTGAAGCAACTATCTACACCGCACAGAAGATAGGTATGATGTAAGCTTGTAAGGAAAAATATGCCTGGACCGATACCAAATCCGTACTACATTCCCTATCCTGTATTCTTACCTGCTATGCGTAATATCGGTGCTATTACGCAAGCAACTAATGCGCTTGTAACAACCACTTTTCCGCATAGTTATCAAACTGGTGATATTGTGAGACTGCTTGTCCCTCAAGGATGGGGTATGGTTCAGGCTAATACACTTATAGGTGAAATAGTTGTTACGAGTCCTACGCAGTTCACTATAACTATAGACACCACTAATTTTGATGCATTTGTAACGCCACCAAATCCATCGCCACAGGTAAATTCGGTAGCGCAAGTTATTCCTGTGGGAGAAAATAATAATAAGCTTTCCCAGGCAACTCGGAATATTTTACCACCATATTAGGAGGAACTATGGCAGACAGTACATGCTTAATATATAATACAATTAACCATAGTGTTAATAATGTTATTAAGGGTGTAATTATGTCTGTTGAATTTAATCGTAAGTGTTTTGAATGCAACAAAGATCTAAAATTAATCAGAAAAGATCGTCCTCCAAGATACTGTAATTCTGCATGTTATTTTAAGAAAAATAGATATATACCACAAAATTTTTGGGAAAATGCTTCTTGGGATGACAAAATATTACGATGGAAAAAATATTTTGAAATGCATGTTATACGACAATCAGGATGCTGGTTGTGGAATGGATATTTATCGGATGGATATGGAATTATGTCGGCGGGAAAAAAGCTAGAAAGAGCTCATAGAGTTTCTTATATGATACATAAGGGAAATATTCCAAAAGATAAAATAGTTTTACATAACTGCGATGTTAGATCTTGTGTTAATCCTGATCATTTAAGACTTGGAACACATAAAGATAATGCCGATGATAAATATAAAAGAAATAGAGACAATCATCCTCATGGCGAAAAACATTCTTCTGCTAAACTTTCATCAAATGACGTATTAAAAATACGTAAAGACCTTCAAAAAGAAGAGTATGGAATGTTAAGTAAGTTAGCTAGACAATATGATGTTTGTGTTTCAGTTATTTGGACAATAAAAACTAAAAAAACATGGAGGAAAATATAATGTCCGACTCCACATTGGGAGCAATTTACACTAAAGTAAGGCGACTTACTCTTTCTCCATCGCCAAACCAATTATCCGATGATGATATTAAACAGTATGTGAATACGTTTATACAGTATGACTTTCCTGAGCATCTAAGACTCTTTAACCTACGCCAGAAATACACCTTTTACACATCACCCGGCGTAGATGTGTACCAATCTAATGAAATAATCAACGATCCTTTATTTGAGTTCCAGCAAAATTTTCTTACTATTCATCCACCTATCTATGTAGACGGTGTAGAAATCAACATGACACAGTCTGAGAGTGAGTTTTTTAGGTGGTATCCCAAGAATAGATCTGATATGACTCTGAGAAAAGCAGATGGTATTAATATGACCTATACGGGTTTTATTAACAGTCTTAATTCTCCACTGCGTCAGTTTAATAGTCAGAATATTAATATATTGCGTAACTATGTTACCATAACTTCTGCGGATGCCGTTAATAACGCTATAGTTATGCAAGATGCTCCTTATAATGGGGCAACAGGATATCTTTATCCACCAAATACGTATCCTGATTTTACTATGCCACCAAATGCAAACAATACTATTAACTATCTAACTGGTCAGTATACAGTTACTTTCCCGGCGCCACCTGCAGCAGGTCAAAATATTGTTGCGCATGTGTTTTATTACCAGCCATCACGACCGACAATAGTCATGTATTTTCAAAATCAGTTTACCTTTAGACCCGTACCAGACCAGGCATATCCTGTAGATATAGAAGTATATGTACGCCCTACGCAATTATTAGCCGCTGGACAGTCTCCACAGCTTGAAGAGTGGTGGCAGTATATATCGTACGGTGCTGCAATTAAGGTGCTCCAAGATAGACGGGACCTTGATAGTGTTAACCGTATTATGCCAGAGTTCAAAGAACAACAGCTATTGGTGCTACGGAGAACTATTGTACAGAACACTAATGAACGCGTTGCTACAATATATACAGATGCGTTAGGCAATGGCGGCGGTTCTGGTTATAACTGGGGTCAGGGTAGTTTTTAGATACTATATTAATAAGAGAATATTATATGAGCTTCAATAATAATATACCACAACCCGGTGACAAAATATCACAATCTCAGGGCCAGATACTGGGAAACTTTCAGTCACTCTACACCTGGGCAAATGTTAACCATGTAAGTTTCGATCTAACCAATGCGGGTAAGCACATCTATGTACAGATGCCCGTACAGGGCGCACCTCCAGCGTTTACGTTGGGAGAAATAGATCTGTGGAATCAAGCATATACCGTTAATGCTGCAACTAAGAATGAGTTCTATATACGTAAAGAGAACCAGACAAATGTTGGCACCGTTGACGTGAGCGTTCCGTCTACAGCTTCTATTTTGGGATATTATAGTGGGGCATCAATAAGTTATACGGGATGGACCTTCTTGCCTTCTGGTATCTTGATGCAGTGGGGACAGGCAACAACGGTAGTAGGGTCAGTAACCGTTAATCTTAACACTGGCGGCAATCAGGGCCCTGTGCTTACCCAGCTTTTTTCATGCCAAGCATCATTTGCTCAAACACCTGCTCCATCTGCAACACTTTCATGTATTATAGGTTTTCCTAATATAACTATAAATTCAAATACTGCAGGTTTACGTGTTAACTATCTTGCTATAGGATCAGGAGTGTAATATGGCATATGATCGTTTTCTTATAGCACCTCTTAAATCAGGCCTTATTAATGGTATACCTCAATGGCAAATACCCGAAGACGCTTTTTATCAGCTCTATAATGCCTATGTATTTAGAGGAACGGTAAGAAAGCGAGTTGGATCTCAATTAATGGGTAATAGTGGAAGCACCATGACCGCTCCTTTATTATCACGACTACGTATAGATTTAGGAGTATATGCTCCTGGAGCATACGCCACCCCTACCCCTATTGCCGTAGGACAACAATTTTCAATTGGTGGAGATATATTTACCGTTATTAATGCAACAGTGGGACAGTTCTTGCTAACCACTAATCCATTGGTTACTGCGCAGATTACGGGAGCTTCACAGGTTACCTTTGTGGGAGCTGATATAGGACATATATTTTTTTATCCCGGATTACCTGTTATGGGGCTGTGTAATTATGAAGTGGGGCCTATCAATGACCAACCAAGTATTGCCTTTGATACTAAATTTGCGTATCAATTTGTAACAAATGGATGGGCAAGACTTGGTACTGCAGTATGGCATGGAACCAATTTGAACTATTTCTGGACCTGCAATTGGGATGGTGTTGCCGATGACAATATCGTTCTTTTTGCTACCAATTTTAATGCAACCATAGGAGCTCCGGGAGCCAACGATGATCCTATTATGTCATGGAATGGTGCAGTATGGTCTAACTATAGTGCAACTGCAATATTTTTAGCCGACGGATCATTTATACAGACTGCTCTTATAATACTTCCATTTAAGAACAGATTGATCATGCTCAATACCATTGAAAATCTAACATCAGATGGCCTTAATCATGCGTATCCAAATCGCTGTAGATATAGTATTAATGGATCACCATTCGCAGTAAATGCATGGTATGAACCCGGAGTAACTATTGCGGGACTAAACGCTGCTGGTGCGGGATTTATAGATGCACCAACAAAAGAACAGATTGTGTCAGCTCAATTTATTAAAGATAGGCTTATTGTACAGTTCGAAAGGTCAACCTGGGAACTTGCATACACGGGTAATCAAGTCTTGCCTTTTGTATGGCAACAGCTCAATCAAGAGCTCGGTGCCCTGGGAACCTTTTCGACTGTGCCTTTTGATAAGGTAGTATTGGCTGTGGGTGATACGGGTGTCCATGCCTGTAATGGATCCAACGTAGAACGTATAGATAATAATATACCTGATGAGATATTTGAGATAAGTAAACAATCTAATGGATCTAAACGTGTAGCGGGTATACGTGACTACTACTCTGAGTTGGTCTATTGGTCATTTCCATCAGTAGAGATACCATCCGTAAATACCAATCGCTATCCAGATCAAGTTCTAGTCTATAATTACGCCAATCAGACCTGGGCCCTTTTTGATGATACATGGCTCTGTTATGGCTATTTCTTTCAGTCTACCGACGTTACTTGGGCAGACCTTGATATTGCATGGGAAGATTATGATGCTACCTGGGATGATATGCTTGAACAGGCACAACAACGACAAGTACTTGCAGGAAATCAACAGGGATATGTGCTTATAGTTAATCGCGATCTGCCTACGAATGCACAGTCGCTTACGATAACCAATGTGCCTACTATAGCTGGAGATATAGTTACACTCACCGTTATGAGCCACAGTTTATCTTCCGTAGAGGATCAAGAAGATTATGTGTATATATTGGATCTCAATGGTATTAATGGATTTGTTCCGGGTATTTACCAGGTATACATGGTGGTTGATCTTAATACTATTCAGGTTATTATTCCTGGTCTTGCTGGTACTTATACTGGTGGGGGGACCATGTTCCTTGTTTCTGAGATAGATATCTACTCTAAACAATGGAATCCCTATGTATCTCAAGGACGTAGTTTTTATGTGCCTTATTTAGATTTTTGTGTACTACGCACCGCTGCCGGTGAAATAACCGTAGATTACTTTGCATCGAGCTCACAACTAGGTCTTGCCGACCAGGGACAGCTTACCGGTGCAGCCCTTGGTACCAACATACTAGAAACAAGTCCGTATGCGCTAGTACCACAAGAGCAACAGCAACAGCGATTATGGCATAGGGTCTATTGTCAGTCTGATGGTAGCTTTATACAGATACGATTGTATTGGACGCAGGAGGAGATGATGACTCCGGCGATATCTCTAGAAGGATTTAACCTTGAAGGTATGGTGCTCAATTGTACACCTACCCGTGACGACTTATTAGGATAACTATGGCAGTATCAAATCCGGAAAACTTTGGTGCGTATATTCCCTCAACCTATGTATGGGATGTTGATCAACTTAAAGATCTCAACATACAACCACCGGGATTTAAAGAGCTCCTCATACGCATGTACCAAAACATCAACCAAGTAACCATTGGTGTCAATAACCGCGTATCTGGTTATTTGTACAACCAAGAATTTGTCTCTGGCAAGCAGTTTTTTCCAGATCCGACACTTAACTCGCAGACCCCACAAAGTGCTCAGCCAAGGCAAATTTATACGCTTGTTGTTGTAACGGGTCAATTGCCTAATGCGGGAGTAACGACTACACCTCATGGATTAACGCCCAATAGTTCTTGGCAAACGGTAAGTATTAGTGGCGCTGCAAGTGATACGACGGGATTTAACTATATTACATTGCCCTATGCATCAGCAACCGGAGCACCCATAGAGGTATCTATCAATGCAACGAATGTGGTAATAACGACTACCTCTAATAGGTCGAACTTTAACTTCTCGTATATCATATGGGAATACTTTAAATTCTAAGGAGATCGTATGGCATTTTTCGATTCTATATTTGGATCATCGGGGCAACTACAGCAGATTAGCAAATTTAATCCACAACAACAGAATGTACAAAATCAGGCATTGGGTCAATTTGGTCCTTTATTACAACAACTACAAAAACCAGCAGATATTAATCCTATACTTGATCAGCGTAGGCAGTCATTTCAAACAGAAACATTGCCATCTATAGCAGAGCGATTTAGTTCACTGGGTGGGAGCGGTCAGCGTTCTAGCGCATTCCAGAATGCAATAGGTAGAGCTGGATCGGACTTAGAAACACAACTTGGCTCACTGCAATCACAAGTTGGCTTACAAGACCTTAATCGTCAACAATCGCTTTTGGGGTTATTGGGTCAGCTAGGAATGCAGCCATCAACAGAACATTTTTATCAGCAAGGAAGTCCTGGTCTTGTTGGGAATCTATCAGAGGGTTTAGGAAAAATTGCTCCTTATTTAATTCCATTGTTACTTGGGGCAGGAACTGGTGGCGTTGGATTGGCAGCAGGTGCGGGAGCTAGTGGTTTAATGAGCATATTAGGCAGCCTACTTGGTGGCAGACAATCAGGGGGACAATAATGCCTATTACTATACTTCCTCGACAAGAGTCTTCTTTAGAAAAATTTGGTACTGGTCTTAGCCAGGGGCTGCAAGCACTAGCACAAAACCATCTACAAGAAATGATGCAGCGCAAAGAATCTTCTCGGATGGCTACGCAACTAGAACAGTTTTTTCCTAAAGATGTAGCACAATCTCTTTCAAAATTACCACCACAGTTCCAACAAGAAGCATTCAAGGCCCTTTTAAGACCTGAGAAGCCATCCTGGCTTAGCCAACTTGGACTTGGATCAGGTAATTCACAAGTGCCCTCTATTTTACAGGGTGGTGGCATGGGACAATCTAATGGATCAGTCTATGCCCAACAACAGCCATTAACAGAGGCGCAGCGAGTTGCTAATCAAGAAGCTGGCATAAGAGAGCCAGGAACATTAGAAAGATTAGCCGTATCTCATGCGGCTCGAGTACCCGAGGCGCTGGGTATACCTGGTAATCTACGCGATATTGGCCAGTCCATTACACAGGGACCTCAAGAGGGATTAGATTCTATTCTTGGTGGTTTGCTTAAGCGCATTACGGGTCAAGATATAGCCAATCCACGAGAGAAATTTGATAACGCTAGTATATTATCTCAACTACCATCAGGTCATGATATCCAACAAGGTGCACAATCGCTAGCCGAGGGTGTATATGGAAAAGGCACTAATGTACTTAAGCCACGTAATATAATAGAAGATTTTACCCAGCGACTTGCATCGTATCTGCCGACTGCACTTGCAACGGGAGGAACTGGAGCTATTGCGCCTACTGTTGGATCTGCGGGTGTTGGTGCTGGTCTTCATGCAGCTGGCGCATCTCCGACCATAGAAATGCTAGGTGAGATTGCGGGTGGTTTTATACCAAGTGGCATCAAGGCCATTAAGAATGTAGGAAAGCGCACACTTGCTCAGACTAAGCAGTTTGAAGGCAAAACATTTGATACAGCAAAGAAGATAGCAGAAGATATACACCCTAATCCTGCAGTTCTTGAACATGAGTTTGAACAGGTAGCAAAAGATTATGCCAAGAATAAGAATCTCTATCCTAAAGAAGTGCGCGATATTATAGAAGATACCCTGTCATTTAGCAAAGATAAGGGCCTTTATCGCAATCTTTCTAATGCTCGCAATAGACTTATGCAGCAAGGTGAAAAATTAGCAGAGCAGTCACAATCTGTGCTTAATAACCTTATTACCAAAGAATCAATACCACAATCATTTGTCAACAAAACACTTGAGCCGTTTTTTGATTCATTAGGGGTGCATAATAGAGTAAAGTCAGCACCTGTAAAGGCTCTCCTTTATGACACAATGAATGCCGTTAAAGATCCATCTGCATCTCTTGGTAGCATTATAGAAAAACAGAACACTCTCCGTGAATTTATAGCTGCGGGTAATAAGATAGGATCACAGGATAAGAATATAGTTTCTAAATTTGCCGACAAACTCAATCAAGGCATTAATGAAGCAGCACGTAAAAATAAAGCATTTAGACACCTCGATACTACCTCAAAAGATCTAAGTCGACGCGCTCAAGATATTAGCCAGCAAATAAACAAAATGCAGGGTAATAAAAAATGGCTAGAAACTGCTGATCATTCACTTAAAGACTGGTGGGATCGCAAACAGAACCTATGGCCTTATGCCAAAAAAGGTAGTAAGCATTCACCTATTATAGAAAAACTCTATCATGCTCTTGATAGGGGTATTGTTAAGGCTGGAAAAGTTAATCCTCGATTCTCTAAACTTTATAATAGAGCAAATAATCTAACTAAGGGACGGATAAAGTCTTCTCCTGCACAGGCATTACTTGAAGGAACTACTGAAACTAACTTTGGTAAGAATATAGTACCAGGTGTTACTTTTGCGGGCATTATTGGCAATGTATTCCGTGGAAGACCTATAGCAGCATTGCGATCACTTATAGGTGGAACACTCATCGGTGAAGGTATTAAGCATGGCATTAATCCGCTAAGAGCTGCCAATATACTTTATAAAGCGTCTCCCGAAATTAGAGAAATATTTAAATCTAATCTATGGAAAGAAGCGCGTAGTAATCCTGAAGTTGCAACACGCTTAATAAGTAAATTGAAATCAGAGATCAGCAAGAAGAAGCACCTTCTTGAAGAAGAAAAGAGTTAAAATTCGGGAAATAAAAATGCACCTAAAAGCATTATAATCATACAAAGTATCATTTCATCCATGGCATTTCTTTCTTGGGGTGGTTCGCTGCCCCTTTTAATTTTTCATAAAGATATCAACTCGATGCTCCACTAACTTATCCTGTAAGAACCCATCTCTCATCAATGCTACATACAATAATCTTATAATATATTTAGTCATCGATATATTTCCCGCAGCTGATGCATGATGCAATGCATCGTACATATCCTCAGGCATATTAAATGTGATCTTCGTTATCTTTTTCTTCTCGCGAACTAAATCACCACGAGTTATGTTTATTTTCTTCATCATACTCCCCCTTCTTAAAAACAGCAGGTTAATCATCATTTTTATATTTTGTCACTTCTTCGCGCAAAGTATATGCGGTAGTACGATGAAGTTGTAAAGCGACTTTATACTAACACATATACTAACAAGCCTACACTGTTTGATAAGGTTTGTAAAGGATGATCATGTCTGTTTCGTCATTTAAATACGTAGCCTATGGGCAGAATCAGGGGCTTATTATAGAGCCACCCTATCCCATTATTGCTAAACGCATACCCGGTGCTAATGATAAGGCACAAGTAGGAACGGTCTGGGTAGATACCATTACTAATCAGGTTTTTATTTTGGCATCGGTACGCAATAATATAGCGACTTGGGTTAATACTGCGGGTGGTGCTGGCGTTTTCACTTCTATTACGGTCAATCCTGGACCATTTACCTTTACAGGAACCGGTGCGTTCACCGTAAATACTACCGGCGCTATTTTGATGGACTCTACCGCCAATTCTCATCTTACCGTGACTAACGCAAATCTTACCGTTGAGACCGTAACCGGCAATCTTCTTCTGGAGGCTAATGGTCTTGGAAATAACGTTACCATCGAAGCAGCGGGTGTAGGATCGGCAGTAGATATAATATCTAATACCGGTGGTACTACTATCACCAGTACTGGCATTATCAACATTAATAGTGATGATACGGGCGGAAATGCCATTATTATCAATGCCAACGATCCTGCATTTGCTGGTAATATTCTTATCGAAACATCTGGTGGTGGCATTACGCTTAATACTTCTGGCAATGGTGATATTTTCCTTGAAGCGCTTGAAGTAACAACTGCAGGTGCTGCAGCTAACTTTAATGGAGCCTTTATCGGCGTAGCTACCCAAACTGGTGTTGCAATTGTTGGTAACGCTACTCAGAATATAGTCATTACTTGCAATAAGGTAACAGCTAATTCAGGCGTATTGGTAACAGCAACTAACTCTGGTGGTGCCGCTGCTCAAATATCAGTTATTAGAACCCAAGTGGCAGCAAATACCCTTACCGTAACTCTTTATAATAATTCCGCTGCAACCGCTCTTAATACTGATGTCGTTATCACTTTTATGGTCGTATCTCAATAAGGAATACTATGGAACAAAGACTTGCTATCGAACTTAGAATAACCAAAGAAGAGAGAATATATACGTTTACGATGCCTTATGGTGCATCACATGGTGAAGTATATGATGTTGTCCATGAGTTCCTTGTGAATCTCGTTGAAATGCATAAGCAAAAAGTTGAGCATATGAAGCGTCAAGAAGAAACCATTAAACAAGGAGAATCTGATGTCATCAGCCAATAGTATTAGAGCAATGCACTTGCCAGTTTATACCCTGGCATTTGGCAGTATAGGAACTAGCTACGTTCATCTTACTAATGTATCGGGTGCTTTTGTATTGCCGTTTCCTGCGCGTATTGTAGCGGTACAGAATTATACCGATATCGATGTAATGATCTCCTATAACGGCATGGATGATCATTATCCTGTAAGGGCTGGTCTTATATGGGACTATGCTTCTGATACCGCTACCAGTGTTACCGGATTCTACGTACCTTCCCAAACAATATTTTATTGTAAGCAGATAGGTGCTACGGCAGCAACCTTGGGTGCAGTCTATGTTTCGGTCGTTGTTGGCGAAGACTTATAAGGAGATATCATGAGCCAAATTTTAACGCTTAATGGCGGTGGTGGCGGTGGCGGTACTGCCGTTACCAAGATACAGGGCGATGTAGGTGGACCTGTATCACCTACGGGTGGTGGTACCATTGATCTTTTTGGTGGTGTGGGGATTCTTGTTACGGGTAATCCTGGTGCCCATACACTTACTGTATCATCAACGGGTACAGCGGTATTTGATTATACCTTTGTCAATGCAAGTCCCTATGTAGTAATTGCTACCGATCAATTCTTGGGAGTGGATAGTTCGGGAGGTGCCATTACTATAGAACTTCCTACTGCCCCAACATTGGGACGCGCCTATCAAGTAAAAGATATTACAGGATCAGCTCCCGTTAATAATATTACTGTTACCACGGTCGGAGGAGCCATAAATATAGATAATGCCCCGACATTCATTATGAATACTGCATATGAGTCTATAAATGTTCTCTTTAATGGAATCAATTATCTTATATTTTAAGGAACTATCATGGCATATAAAAGAATCAGTCCACAACCAGTTAATGAGGGTGGTACTGGCGCTCAAACCTTTACAGCTCATTCGGTATTATTAGGGCACGGTACATCGGCAGTTACTGCTTTAGGCGCTGCTACTAATGGCCAGTTGGTAATCGGATCTGGCGGAGCAGATCCTGTACTTGCTACTATAACGGCTGGCACAGGTGTTTCTATATCTAACGGTGCGGGATCAATAACTATATCGGCTACTGGAACCTCTACTTTTAACTATACATCTGTAACAACCACTCCTTACGTTGTTGCATCTACCGATTATTATCTTGGCGTAACAACAACAGTTCTTGCTATAACTATTCAGTTGCCCAATGCTCCAGCAACCGGCAGATCATATATTATTAAAGATAGTACGGGCTTAGCTGCTACAAATAATGTAACCGTTACCACAGTAGGCGGCGCAGTTACTATTGATGGTGCTACTACATTCGTAATGAATACTGCCTATCAATCTGTAGAAGTTATATTTAATGGAGTTTCATACGAAGTATTTTAAGGAGATAGTATGGCATATAAACGATCATCGGGTATGCCGGTTATTGAAGGTGGGACGGGTAACACCACCCTCACATCTTCAGGAATACTCGTTGGTAATGGAACATCGGCTGTTGCATCTAATGCAAATGCTACGGTAAATACCAGTACCGGCGCTATCACACTTAATAGTGGTACGGGCGCTATTAATATAGGAACCGACGCTGTTGCAAAGACTATTACAGTAGGAAACGCTACCGGAACCACGGGACTTGCCTTCGATATGGGTACAGGAACTTATACAGTAGGCAGTGCATCAGGCAATATACTTACCCAGGCACGCACGGGAGCAATGACAGTACCACTGCAAGTTGCATTCTCCGGTCGTCTAAACTCCGTATTAAGTAATGTAACCGGTGACGGCACTGTGTATGCCCTGGGAAGTAGTGGCACTATTGCAGTAACATTTGGTTCGGCATTTCTAAGTACATCATTAATTTTTACTGCGCCTGTCACCGGTAATTATAATTTAATATCATCAATGCGATTGCTTACATTAACTGCTGCTTTTACATTTGCACAACTTAGCATTGTTACCACTTCAAACACATATTCCTCTATATTAAATCCCGGAGCCATCATGACCAACGGTGCAGGATGTGGTATTAAAGTACAAGCTGTAATACCTATGAATGCGGGAGATACGGCATTTATAACTATAACAATATCCGGTGGAACAAAAACTGTTGGTATAGATGGCACTACAACACAGGCTCAAACCTATTTTCATGGTTTTCTAGTATAACAAAGGACCTACAATGTCATATAAACAGACAAGTCCAAAGCCTATTATAGAAGGTGGTACCGGTGTATCAACATTACCATCTAATCAAATCTTATTGGGCAATGGCACTTCAGGAATTATCTCTACTTCGAATGCAACCATAAATACGAGTACCGGTGCTATAGTTCTCAATAGTGGTACAGGCTCTATAAATATAGGAACTGATGCTGCCGCAAAGACTATAACTGTTGGTAATACTACAGGTGGGACAGCAGTAGCTTTAAACACCGGAACCGGTAATTATTCTATTACATCAGCCTCAGGTACACTTGTTAATCTTCTGTCGACCGGTCCTATGATTCGACCATTACAACCTGCCTTTATGGGATACTTAGTAACTACTACAGCGGGTGTAACAGGAAATGGACTTCTCTACACACTTGGTGCCGGAGGCGCTCTCACAATTGCTTACGATCAAAATAGTAATTTTACTACATCAGGCGTTTTCACAGCGCCCGTGACAGGTAAATACTTGTTTAATGCAGTAATTGAATTAGGATCTATATCTGCCGGTATGTCAGCTTCATCCTATGTAGAAGTACTTGCTAATTCAATAGAATATCTGTCATATTATAATCCATTTGCTTTGATGACTACTTCAAATACCGCGACGGTAACTGTGACTGCTTTGGCAAATATGACTGCGGCATCTACGGCGATAGTAAGAATACAGATTAGTGGTGGTGTAGGTAACACGGCAACCGTAGTGGGATCTTCATCTCCAGTATCATATTTTACGGGATATCTCGTATGTTAAAGGAACTACATGACAAATAAAGCACGACGACTTTCGGGTATTAACACCCTCGCCTATATGGGCATAGACCCCATCACCGCTCCCTACTTAGTAGTAGAGCAGCGCATACCCACGCAAAATGATCTTGTCGGTATGCAAATAGGTGCTCTCTGGATACTTGAAGAAGACTTCCAGAACAATGTAGCGCCACGCATATTTGTACTCTGCGGACTAAATCGAAATATTGCCGACTGGGTAGAGTTACAAACTGGTTTAACATCGCTTACTACCTATGTAACCAATAGCGGTAGTGCTATACCTGTGGCAGGTATTCTTAATGTTCTCGGTGCATCAGCGTCTGGCGGTGTAGCATCTAATATAGAGGCAAGTGCTTCAGGTAATATACTGCTTGTGAGTCTCAATAACTCTATATCACAACCTAATACCAACAGTACGGGAACCGAAGGACTCTATAGTTTAGGTGGTGCAGGAGCGGCATTTAGATTTATGGGTGACTACGGATCTACAACCAATACATTTCTTGGTGTAACTGCCGGCACTTTAGCAGTGACTGGTTTAAACAACACGGGCCTTGGATATCAAAGTCTTAACTCAATAGGAATTGGGCATGAAAATACAGCAACAGGTAGTGGTTCATTACAGAATGCATTAGATATTGCCCAAAATAACTGCGCATATGGCTATCAGGCATTAAATGCAACTACCCAGGGCGTAAATAATTGCGCATTCGGATATCAATCATTGATGTCTCTAGGAAATGCTGATGATAATTGTGCCATGGGCTATCAGACGATGCTTAACTGCACGGGTGCAGGTTCAAACGTCGCAATAGGTCGATCTGTTTGGGACACTGGAATTGGCGTATCAAATTATAATGTACTTCTAGGCCATCAAGTAGCACGATCTATTACCTCGGGGCAAAAGAATATTTCTCTTGGATATAGATCTTTGGCAGCTAATGATGTTGGTAGTAACTCGATAGCAATTGGCGAATTGGCCCTTGCTAGTACTACGGCCGATGGAAATATTGCAATTGGACAATTTAGCAGTCAGCAGATGACGTCAGGATCTCAGAATATTTCTATTGGAAATGCTTCTTTAAGTACAGGAACCTTAACGGGTACCAATAATATAGCACTTGGTGGAAATACGGGTAATAGTTATACTGGTGCCGAATCTGGAAATATCCTTCTGGGATCATCAGTAACTGGAACTGTAGGTGAAAGTAATACAACGCGCATAGGTGTACAAGGAACCCAAACCAAGTGTGTTATCGCGGGCATACGTGGTGTTACTACGGGCAACGCTAACGCTATTGCAGTCTTAGTTGATAGCGCTGGTCAACTTGGCACCGTATCCTCATCTCGTCGGTATAAAGAAAATATAGACGATATGGATGATGCAAGTGATGCTCTCTATAAGTTGCGTCCGGTAGTGTTTAACTACAAAGCAGATGAAACAAAGCGCATGCAATATGGTCTCATAGCAGAAGAAGTAGAAGAGGCTATGCCGCGCATGGTAGTATATAACGAAGATGGATTACCAGAAACGGTAAAATATCATGATCTCCCTGTGCTTTTACTTAATGAAATTCAACTACTTAATGCACGGATAACTGATTTAGAGGATACTAGAATATCGCGCAGATCAACTTGCAAAGAATGTAGCATTTCGATACAGTAGATTTACCTATTGTATGGTGAGAGATCACCGTTTTTCATCGGGGGGAGAGTTAAGCCTCCCCCTCTGTGTTATTTATTGGTCTACAATTCGTATGTAACGTATAACTGCTGCAATACCCATGATGGTGAGAGTTATATTAGAGGTTAAATAAAAATCCCATCTCTGGCCCAGTAGCCCAGTTATATGAAAAGCAAGGTTAAGTGAAATAATTATTAAAACAGCATTATCATTATGAAAGATGTTCTTCACCTTAAGATCCTTTTCTCTGGCTTACCGTCGTGCGTATCTTGTCTATGGTCTTTAGATATTGATCTTTAGGTATATCGCTCATTTTCTGTATATTAAACTGCTTCAGTATCTTTTCTGCAATATCTGTATGCTCGCCTATTTCAAACATGATATTCTTAATATTATCCGAGCTTACTCTCTCGTAATTATCTCTTAGTATGGGGGCGTTACCCAGCTTGGGCGCATCATGCTTATTCTGTACTCTTTCTTCGTCTTCTCTTTCTTCTTCTCCATCATTATCCTTATCTCCGTGTATTCCAAAAACAAGACTAATGAGACTTTTCTTTCTGTATGTTAAATGAGATCCCCATGCTTGATCTTGCGTCTGCTGTTTGTTGGGCTGCACATCGTTTTCTAAAGGCATAAAACACTTTATCCATTGACCACTAGAGTGTAGCAGCATGATATAGAGAGTTTTTCCATAGTTATCACGTTCTACATCTTTTATAAAAGCTATACCATACTTTGAAAGTGGCGCTCTTATGGTATCAAGGAAATCATTTGCCTGGGCGTATGTATATTTTCCAAATGGGTTAATTGCGTGTGTTCCGGGGTTATGCATTTCTCCCTGAGCTTTTGCAAGCGCAGTAGCTATTTCATTTATTTGTTCACTGTGGGTCATTGATCTTCCAATCCATATTTTTTCCGAGCACTTTGCAAGAGAGTTAATGCTAATTTTCCCTGCATATAAGCTACTATATTTTCAGATAATCCCTTTCCAGAAGCTTTATTTATAGCATCTTCTGCTTCAGCCATCATATGCAATGCTACTTCTAAATCAGGAAACTTATCAAGGTGGGGCATACTAATTTTCTTTCTTCTTTTCAGCAGCAAATTTTTTCTCTAGCACGCCATGAAGATTATGTATACTTTTCATCCACTTATAGAGATCGGCGTATTCTGGCAGATCTTCAGCTACTTCTTTCATGATAGGTTCTAATGCTATATGGATAAGCGTAACGTGGTTGATCAGGCTGATCATTTCAGCATCAAGTGGTATCTTTGCTGCATCCCCTTCATGTTCTTTATCTGCGCGCATTTTTACCGCATGATAGGATCCTGAAAGATGCCTATTAAAAAGATCTATGGAGTTATAGAAAAAGGCTGATGCCTGTTCTTGAGTTATGCGTTGAATGGCATAGGCTGGAGCATCTTCCTGTGAAGTAACCTGAGGAGCTACTTGCTTGGCAACCTTCTTTTTGGGATAGGCTCTCTTTTTCTGCATAGTCTTACGAACTGCGTCTACCATAAACTGGTCTCCCTGGCATATCTTTTTCACGTTGTGGACAAACACCGTTCTTAATATAGTCATTTTGGAGATAAGTTCTAAATGCTATTTCTATGATATGACTAAAAGCTACTCGATCACGGTAGGCTATATCTTTGAGATTATCTATAATGGATGATTCCATATAGAGGTTTACTGTTTTCTTCATTTTCTATTACATTCTTTTTCTGCTCGGCTCATTTTATCTAAAAACATTAGTGCCATTGCATCGTTTTCCATATTTGGAATATTTTTTTTTATGCTCTGCATTTTTTTATCAAAAAGTTCTGCTTGCACATCTGCTTCTATTTGGTATCTATATTTTGGATAGATAGTATCTCTAATGAATATGTATAATCCTCCTAATACCACAAGAGATCCTGCTATAATTAGCAATCCCAAAAACCACGCGAATGCCTTTTCATCGGGAGTACAATCTTTATATTCTTTCATCATTTTATTCCTCGGTTTTCTGTGATGCAATTATCATTTCTGCTACTTTTATCGCAAATTTCTCACTACTATCGAATTCGACATCATCAGGATTCATAAAATTCCTTTAATAGTTATCAAAGTTAACCGTTAAATCTTTTAAGAACTCAGCATATTTATTAATAAATTCTTGGAGATGATGTCCTGCTATCATTCGTATTTTTAGAGGAGATTCTATCCATATTCTTTTACCTATTTCACGATCTTCTGGATGCTCGAAATAGAAAAATATTCCATGTTCTTTTTTAGTTGGATGCTTATCCCATATGATTTGAAATAGTGGATCGCAATCCTTGAGACTATAAGTAAATGGTACTTTTATTTCTTGCTCATTTATGAATGATTCTAGTTCAGAAAAGTATTTATTTAATTTGTCAGCACTTTGTTTATAGTTTTCAAAGGCGCTACATAATTTTAAGTAATCTATCATATTTTTGTTCCTTATAGAGGTTTACTGTTTTCTTCATGAATCTTTCACTATTCTTAATAATGTAGCTCCGTTAAAAATAATTGCCGTTAGGGCAAACAAATATTCATAATTTTTATCTTGTATGAAGTAACATATGTTAAATGATATAGCGAAAGACACTACTATCATGGATACAACAAGGCTTATATATTTTTTATTAAACTCACTCATTTGTTTTCTAACTGTTTTTTGAGAAGTTCTATTTTTCTATCGATTAATTTTTCTTGTGCTTGGGCATTAATACGAGCAATAGTTTTTTCTTTTACATATAACAGATCATCTATGTTTCCACCGTTATATACGTATATAAAAGTTCCAATAAACCATGCTATTATTGCCACTATTGCAAAATAAACCATGACTTCAACTGCCCGACAATATATGCGTTCAAATAAAGGTCGCATGCTCTCTCCTAATGACAATCACATAATCTATTATATATACAGACCATTTCACACTCATCACATACACCGCAAGGGATATTACTCATCGCCTTCATCCTGTATCCAGCAATCAATATTTCCTTCGATTCCATGGTCTAGGCTTAATATAGAATCTCGTATGCAATCGGGGCTGCAAAACACATAAACCATCCTGCGCTTGTTATGGTTTATTTGATAAAGTCCTTCTTGAGTATTAATGATCTCTTTGCAAAAAGTACATTTAAATTGGTTCATATCGTCTCCTAATACAGCACCTTAAAGCGCCACGTTTCTATTTCGCCACTTCTATAACTATCAAGATCTACAGTAGCCAACTCAGGTATCTTGGCATACTGCACTGTTCCCTTGCGAGTTTCACACACGAATGAAAACCTACCGCATTCAAACGATTTGTTATCCTGGAGTAGTTTTAGCTGTTCCTTGATATTTTCTTCTTCTAGCTCGTATTTTTTGCGTTGTGCTATTGTTTGTGACAGTTGGTTGGCTAAGTTGAGCCATGTGTTGTTGTTAATCATGGAGCGCTGCCTTAGTAAGCGCTGCTCCTGTGTTACCACGTGATGCATCAAAGCACTGAAAACAACCATAGTGATGCTCGCCATCAGCACAGTCCAAGCACCAAAACGCTTCAACTGTCCACGCACACTCCATCGAGCACACTTCTGGATTAAGTCTGTAGCAAGACCTATTAACATATGACTCCCTGCAATTGATGCAGCTGTTCTTGATTTCCATGAGACCCCTTCTGTATGCGACACCTCTGTCGCGTTTTTCATCTATTACTATCATATACTTGAATATGTTGAATGTCAAGTATATTTTTGGCATAGTTGGATAATGATTGGCATGGTTGACTGGGGGTGCTCTTACTGCATCAAGGTACGGTAATAGGAAATTTTCCTTTTGGGGATAGTACCCAAGCTTTTTTGCGGATTCTACTGCCACGAATCCCGGAAAATTGTGTATGAGTGCGTGACAAAACGTCACGAGATGAAAGTTGCAACAGTTGCTGCAAAAATAAGAAATAAGAAAAGTAGGGGGTTAGAGAATTGAATGGGTAGTAGCATCTACCTGGCGCCAATTAGTTTTTTTGCCGAATCTATTTATCGCGATAAATAGAGTACTTTTAACCTCGTTGATACAAAGTGTTCCGCAATATGCTATGTCACTTTCTGTGGGGTCTCTATCTAATATTATAAGGTGGGGAGCGGCTGTATAATAATCTAATGATGCTTTATATGGCTTAATACATGCAAAGTTAAATGTCTTTGTATGGCCGCGCTCTTTTCTAGTTTTATTCCATGCTCTTAATCGTACCTTGGTATGAAATACGATAATTTTGTTTTTATTCACAGAATTCCCTATATTTTAGATGTGCGTTGGCCGTAGTGCCGCGACGGACTGTATCGGTAAAAAAAATAGCCAGTATCTAGTACTAGCTATTTTCTCTTCAACTGGTAATCTATAAGAAAAAAAAAGATGCAGGATGCATCTCATTTAGTTGAAATTTATTGTGTTTTTGATTATTTCGATCGTCTACTCCGCCAAGACTGGACCGTCGATTAATCCTAACAAACCCCTCACGAAGGTTTATATGAATACAAATCTACCAAACAAAGTCCGACAACGCAAGCAAAAAGAAAAGAACAAATATTTTCAGCTTGTGTGGGCATCAAATCAAAACGCCGTTAAATGGCTTGCCAATCCCATAGAATACTTTTCTAATAGTCACAATAAGGGCCGCATTCGTGTACTTAATACACTGATTGGCTATGGTAATGTATATGATAGTTTGTATGCTGCTCAAAAAACTATTGCTGATAAATCAGACATGTCTCGAGAGCATGCCAATAGATTACTCCAAGACCTTGAAGAAATGGGTATTATTCGCAAAGTGCGTAGGTTTGTTAAGGGAACCTATAAAGAACTCACCTGTAAGTACTATCTTCATCCTATCTTCCAAGATGTTAATTTCAGGAAGAAACTTGTAACACTTATGCCATCTTGCTGGTATCTACCTCTCACATTACTTATCGCCATGTATGCCACCAATAGTAGCACCAGTGCGGGAGATGTTACACAATATAATCTAAGAGATATGAATAATAATTATTATATTACAGCGAAGTCTTCAGAAAATACTAAAACAAGAGAAGAATATATCGCGCGCCGACATTTCTACCAGGACAATCTAGGAGAGTACATGAAAGCAAACCCTTCGTTGTTAGATAACTTCTTATCCCCTTCTGTGAAAGCTATGAGAGAGGCTTTATCGCTTACTCCATCGGGCTGTATATGGCTCTCTTCCTATCCAGATGCGGTGCTTGATGCTTCGCTGATTGCTTTAAAAAGCTCTAAAGTACCGATACATAAACCGTATCCATGGATAGTAGCCTTTTGCAATAACCTCTGTGCAGAGCAGGGCATAGAAGTAACCTTCGCTTATTCCCACCAGATAGCAGAGCAGACTGGTATAGAGATAAAGTTTACTCCGAGTGTGTACGCTGAAGGAAAACGCATGAGAGATCCTATTAAGCATAGTTCCCTCAAAGAAGAAAACGGTGCGACTTTATCCGCTGTAGGTTTCGATAATATGAAAAAACTAATTAATAGCGGTGCTATGGAGAATGCGTTTCACGAAGCTCAACAGAAAAGACACCCACAACAAACGGGGTATGCTTCGCCATCGTACTATGCTCAGCGTTCTCCTCGTAACGTTAGTTATAAACCTCAAAGAGATACGACAAGCGATAACCTCAAAGCAGCACGATCATGGATGGAACAGGAAACACCTGAGCAAGAAGCGGAAAGGCTACGCGTGAAACAAGAGTGCGTAGATCAGCTTATGAAAACGCTCACCACGATGAGTGTTGCTCCTTCATCAGAAATGTCAGGAGAAGAGCGAAGAGCAAAGTTGAAGCAACGATTAGGATTGTAAAATGATATCAAATTTGCTTATGCTTACACGTTTTTATTCTGGCGAGCCAATCCTTGTCTGTTTAAGTTTCCTTGCTTCAGCATCTTTATTTGTTGTTATTGGAGCACTCGTTATTATTTCTTTGGTTTGCTATTATAAAGCGAAGTAATTAGTTCTGTACCAGTAGAGGAGAGAATACTTGGTAAAAACAAAGAAAAAAGTTGTTAAACGACTCAGTCCTGAACAGCTTGCCGGCGGCCTACGCCAAGCCACGAAAGATGCTCATCCTACAGGTGCTACTGAGGGAAAGTCTACAGTAACGTACTCAAAGAAGCAGTACATCCTTGATTCTAGCGAAAAACCAACTAATACTACTCTATCCAAAAATAAAAAGCATATTATCGAGAAGCTTCTTATCAATGAGGAGTATGTGCACGCATTCATGCCTATGATGGAGAAGGTAGTGCGTCGTCTTACTGATGAAGGATATAAGTATTTTGAAGAAAATGATGATGCTTTAACTTTGCAGCAGTTCTATGTTCGAGAGCGGATTACACCCCGCATTATAGAGACCGAGTTTAAGAAGTATCCTTTTTGGGTAGAGTTCATTGAATATGCCAAGATGATTATAGCTATGCGCCGAGAATATGGTGGATTGACCAAGAAATATGATTCGGGCTTGGTGCGTTGGACCGCTCCCTTATATAGTGCCGAGATACGTAGGCACGTTGAGTGGCAGGCGAGTCTTAAAGAGAAGGTTGCAGCAGCTGGAAGGCCGAGTGTAGTTATGGTCGAGACGCCTAGTTATTATAATACTGTGGCGGATAGTTCTACTGAAGTGATAATAGCCAAGAAGAAGGACAGATATGCTGATAAAGCAGACTGATGAAGAGATGGCGTATGAATACATACAAGAACTGCACGACCTTTTTGATATGTTTGATAACGAGCGAGAAGAGTATATAGAAAGCTTAAGCGAAGAAGAGCGACAACAGCTAGCCAAGCGCATGATAACAACACTTAAGATGATATTTGGTAGCTGCAGGGTGCACGTAGAAGGCGAACAGCCATTAACTATTAAACTTGTATTGGGTGCCTGTGAACAGATCGACTAAACAACCTATTTATATGCCACAAGATGATCAATTAGCGCAGTTGGTGATAGAATAATGATCTTGCTAGGCATAGATCCCGGAACACAATACTTAGGCTTTTCACTATTAACTGACCCAAAAAAGCCTAAACTACTACAGTATGGTTGCCTCAAGCTCAATCCAAAATCGAGCATTCCTGATCGATTGGAAGAGATACATACGTTCTTTGCAGCAAAGATACTGAGCGATGAAGTAACGCATATGGCCATAGAGACCCCATTTTTGGGCAAGAATATACAATCATTTATGAAGTTGTGCTATGTAAGAGGAATACTCTATCTCCTAGCAACACAAAACGATTTGGTGCTGTACGAGTATTCTCCGACAGAAGTAAAGAAGGCTGTGTGTGCTTTTGGGGGTGCTCCCAAGGATCAGGTAGCGCGGGTATTATGGCATATGTTTAAGGGACTAGAGACAAATCTGCGTGATGATATAACTGACGCTATAGCAGTGGGATTGACGGGATTATGGAAAAAGTAAGATTATGCCTGTGGTGCCATGAACAGGTTACACCTGGAACAGATGATATGGTTTTTCATTATCGTAGTGATAAGGATAGTATAGAAGGAAGCGAACACTGGCCCCCTCTTGACCATATTTATATGCACTATGGTAGGTGTTTCAATTCATTTATAGACCTCAGTGATCTTATGAGACTTCAAAAATATATACAAGCTGGTGATATAGAAAAAAAAGAAAGTAGATTATGAAAGAAGTAAAACTTGTAAGACTTAGTGATGTTTTAGAAAACAATCCTGGTCGTGGGATTATTTTTTCTGATGCTGCAATAAAAGAGGAAATAATGATGTTAAGATATACATGTACCAAATGTAAAGTGCTTATAGAGTGCATTAAACATCAACTTGTATATCTCTGCAAAGCAGAGTTGGTTAAATGCGATGATTATGAATATTCTGTTGGCGAAATATGTTGTATTTGGTGTAGAACCTGTGAAAAATATCATAGCAGGGATCTTTTGGTAATGTTATGCGCAAATTGTACACCATCCTATATAACAGAAGCGGCAGATAAAAAATCATGTACTGAGGAATCTAAATAAGCGGATACATTGCGGAGAATGTAGAAGCTCGTATTAAGCTAGATAGGTTTAAGCCAAGGGATTTCCAGATACCTCTTATCAATGCATTGGAGAGAGATAAAAAGAAACGTTTGTTAGCAATATGGCCTCGTCGTGCCGGCAAGGATATATGCGCACTAAACATTATGCTTAGAGCCGCATTGCGCCAAGTGGGTAACTATTTCTATCTACTACCGACTGGTGTTCAAGCTCGGCGTACCGTTTTTGAGGGTATGACAATTGATGGCATGCAGTTCTTGGACTATATACCTGCAGAACTTATAGAGAAAAAGAACATAGCTGAAATGAAACTTGTTCTCATTAACGGATCACAAATCCAGTTTGCTGGTAGCGATTCCTATGATCGCTTAATGGGTATCAGTGCTAACGGTATCATTTTTAGTGAATATGCTTTGCAGGACCCTCGTGCCTATTCTTATTTGCGTCCAGCGCTCACAGCTGCCGATGCATGGGCTTTGTTTATATCAACGCCCCGCGGACACAACCACCTTTATACTATGTATCAGGTGGCTAAAGAATCTCCAGACTGGTTCTGTTCGCATCTTACGGTAGAAGATACTAAACACATTTCTCTCTTCGATATACAAAAAGAAATATCTTTAGGAGAAATCTCCGAGGATCTATCCAGGCAGGAGTACTATACCTCGTTTGACATGGGTATACAGGGCTCGTATTACATGAAGTATATTGATAGACTGCGCTTGAATAATCAGATAACTGATGTGCCATGGGAACCAAGTCATCCTGTATATTCAAGTTGGGATATAGGTGTACGGGACAGTACCTCGATCATATTATTTCAGGTTATTGGTCAGACCGTAAGAATTTTACAGGTATACGAAAAGAATAAAGAAGGACTTGAGCATTACATCAACTTTATAAAGTCACAGCCATATACGTATGCTAAGCATTTTGCTCCTCACGATATGAAGCAAATGGAGTTTGGTTCAGGTATGACCCGTTGGGCTAAGGCATATGATTTAGGCGTTAACTTCACTGTTGTAGATAACATACCCATTGTTGATGGTATAGAGGTAGTGCGCAGTGTTTTGCCGCGCTGTTGGTTTAATGAGGCAACAACACGCCCACTTGTTAGGGCATTGGAGAATTATAGACAGGAGTTTGATACCAAACACAATGTGTATAAAGGATCACCAGTGCATGACCAGTACAGTCACTTTGCTGACAGTTTTAGGTACATGGCAATAGGATTACGCCATGCGCAAAAAGGTACATCAGCCGAAGAGTTAGAGCGCAGATATCATGAAGCAACGTATGGCGATCAGCAGTTTACTGGATTCTTTAAGCAATAATTGACATGTTATTATGCCGTGATATATTTATGCTTGCTCATGTTAGGATATGGTTATGCTCATATAGCTACCTTATAGATATACGATGGCTCACTGAGAGTGAAAAGCTCATCACCTTTATAAATAAATGCTCATAATCTTTGTAAATAAAGGCTCAACCTCGTTGATACAGGTACAACTGAAACTTAAACTTACTCACACGCAAGAAACTATGATACAAGAATGGTTTCCTATTCTAACGTCCATATGGAACTGGGCTATTAAGAAGATAGAATTGGATGCTGCTGATCATATCTATTACAATAAGTTTGAGTTTGTTAATATGTTGGCTAATCATAATAAACGACTGGGTATACCATCACATACTATTCAAGCGATACTTAAAGATGCACATACCACGTGGCAGCGCTGCTTTAAGAAGCTTGCGAGAGCGCCACGGCTTAAGGGGCAAAGAAATAGGCTCACATCCGTATCTTTTCCTGATCCTATTAAAAAAGCTCATGTTAATAGTACCTCAATTGAATTGCCTTATTTGGGCAAACTTAAGTTTCATAAACAAATAATACCGTCGGGCAATATTAAATGTGCCCGTATAGTAAAGCGTGCTTCGGGTTTTTATCTTTGTTTATTTGTAGATGCTCAATCAAACAGAATTGCTCATAAGGGCTGTGAAGCGATAGGCATACAACTCAGCGTTGATGGTCGTATGGCATTATCTAATGGTGATATTATTCAACGCGAAGCACAGTTGCAAAAACATCTCAATAGATTGGCTCAAGCACAGCGCGGTGGTAATAAAAAGTTGGTAGCTCGATTGCATGAACGCATAGCCAATTGCCGTAAAGACGCTAATCATAAACTGTCTCGCAAGATGGTAGAGCAGTATGATACGATAGTGGTTAACAAAGATGACCTCAAGCAAAGAGCTCGTAATCTAGGCCTTTTGGTTGCTGATTCTGCTAACTATCAACTACGTTTGATGATGTGTTATAAAAGTGAGAATAATGATAGAAAATATATAGAAGTTGCATCCAACACTAGTACTGCTGGTGCTACAATTTCCACCGTGACATGTTCAGTATGTAGATCGCCTTCGGGTCCTACATCATTGACCTGTCTGAAGGTAAGGGAATGGGTTTGTGTGAGTTGTGGAACTCTTCATGATCGCGATGTAAATACCGCGAAAAACACACTTATTTCCGGGCTCGGAGCGAGCCACGAGAGCGCTGCGAAGCGCGTCCGAAATTTGTTGACTAATCATTATGAGCTATAAGCATGAGTTCAACCCTAATACCGTCTATACCATGAGTCTGTACTTGTAGTTAATGAGTATGATCGCTCGTCTATTCTTATATTGAGAGTGCTAGGCATATAGTTCAAATGGATGGTACAAGATCATAAAATATTCTAGGTGCTCATGTTACTATTTTCAGACTCAGTTGGTTTATGTGCTCAAAGATACAATTATGCTCAAAGTACAGGTCTGCTCATTAAAATGATTTATTTTTAGGGATAATATTGTATTGATTAGAGATCAATGAAATAAGCTCACCAATGGCATCCGGTGATAATTTGTTAAAGGACTTAAATGGATGAAATTAGAATTAGCGTTTTTTTACCTCAAGAACTTTATGAAATATTGCGTAGGATGGCGTTTGAACAAAGGATAACGCAGAAAGAAATAATCGTAGCGGCTCTTACAGAGTACATAAATAACGGCAATTAGATTTCCTTATAGTTGAGGTCCAGTCAGTAGCGTATGCTGCTGGGCCTTTTTCACCTCTTGCATTATTCCCCTTATATTTAGTAAGATGCTCTATGCAAATGGTATAGACAGAAAAAATACCCGGTAGCTCAGCGGTAGAGTGATTGCCAGTAAGACGAGATTATTAGTTGTAATTTTGGGCAATTGGGACGTTGGTTCGAATCCAACTCGGGTTTTTTGACTGATGGCGTGCACGCTACATTACGACATACTCTTAGCCCGGGTTTTTATATTTTTGCTCCCGGGCTTTCTTTTCAAGTTGACCTGTTAGTTTATTGGTAGAACCCTGGGTTTTCAGCCCAGAGGAAAAGGTTCGATTCCTTTACAGGTTGCCAAAATAGTTACCCACCACTTCTTGTATTCTTATTATTTTTAGTTCTATGTTTTCCTATGGAGCTCCATCCCTCTATATTCCATAGGAAGTAGCAATATGATATTTCCCCAACTCATGCCCGAATACGCGGATGAGAAAGATCGTCCACTCTTGTATCGAATGACAGACTTCTACTCTGAAAGCATTACGCTCAATCAGTCCTTTTGGGCTGAAGCTGATATTGATAACAGATTCATCTCTGGAGAAGTTAATCTCTGGTCGGAACTCTACCCCAACGTACCTGCTAATCGTCGCAGGTTATTCAATTTTAATCGCATACGACGCGTTATTAACATGATCTCTGGCCATCAGCGCCGCACGCGTAAGTCTATGATTGCTGTTCCCATAGAAAATGCTGATGATGCTACTGCAGATCAATTCACAAAAGTACTGATGCATGTAGCCCATCAAGATGGCATTCTCGAAACCATATCAGATGCTTTTTATGGCTCATTAACGACTGGCATGACACTATTAGAAGTATGGAATGATTTCCGCAAGGATCCTGTATCTGGTACCCTCCGCGTTAATAAGTGTGAGTATAACGAGTTTCTTATAGATCCTTATTTCCGCAAGGCAGACCTCTCTGATTGCCGTGGCATATGGAAGCGCTCGTACATGACCAAGCGTGAGATCATATCACTCATGCCCGACAAAGAAGATGAGATTATGAGTATTATGGTCAATGCATCTGCTCCTTCGAGGGATGCCAAGTTCCAATACATGCCAGAAAATTATGGTTTCTCCTATAAAAACCTCATGGCATATGATGAATTCCACTATCAGGATTTTAGGACACAAAAATTATTAGTAGATTCGCAGACTGGTGAGACAACCGAATGGCGATCACAGGACGAAGATCGCTTGAAAGAGTTTCTACGAACATATCCACAAGTTACTGTGATCGAAACAACTATACCAACCGTTAAAGTAGGCATCGTTGTTCAGGGCCGCGTGCTCTACGACGGGCCGAATAGTCTTGGCATAGACCGTTATAGTTTTTGTCCTGTGCTTACCTACTATAATCCACAGTCACCTTATTATTATTTGCGCATACAAGGCGTGGTACGAGGACTCCGTGATGCTCAGTACCTTTATAGTAGGCGCAAGGTTATAGAACTCGATATTCTTGAATCTCAGATAAACTCCGGTTGGATATATAAAGAGAATGCGCTTGTTAATCCTAAGGACGTTTTCCTGTCTAACCAGGGTCGTGGATTAGCCCTTAAAGACTCTGCTATGATGACTGATGTAATGCAAATACCTGCACCTCAGATTCCTCCCTCTATGTTCCAATTATCTGAGGGTTTGGCTAACGAAATTAACCAGATTTCGGGTGTGAACGAAGAACTTTTGGGTAGTAGTTTGGACGACAAAGCAGGCGTTCTATCCATGCTCCGACAAGGTGCTGGGCTTACTACATTACAGCCTCTTTTTGATCAGTTAGATCAGTCGCAGAAGTTATTGGGGCGTATTCTTATTGAAGCTGTGCAGTCTAACTATACCCCTGGCAAGATACAAAAGATCCTTAAAGAACAGCCTTCTGATCAATTCTACAACAAGGCTTTTGGTATCTATGACTGTGTGGTTGAGGATGGCCTTAATACGGCTACCCAAAAACAGATGGAATTTGCACAACTCTTACAGCTACGTGAACTTGGTGTGCCTATACCTGATGAATCGCTTGTTGAGTCTGCTACATTACAAAATAAGAAAAAACTCATTGAGATTATGCAGAAGAATCAGCAGCAGCAGCAACAGATGCAGCAGATGCAGATGCAGGCAGCCCTCCAAGAACAACAGGCCCGTACGGAGCTTGCACAGGCGCGAGCAGTTGCTGACCAGGGGCTTGGCGTTGAACGTATGAGTAGAGTACAAGAGAACCAAGCATTGGCTACTGAACGCAAGGCACAAGCAGAACGTGATCATTACGCATCACTATTAGACTTTGTGAAGGCACTTAAAGAACTAGAGGGCATTGATATTGCCAACTTAGGAAACTTGATCTCTCTTGCAAAGAATTTAGAGAATCCAGAAGGTGTACGGGTACAGACAGCTGCTCCGAAGCGGGCAGAACCTAAAAAGCAAGAGGGATCATTAGATGTATTGCAGGGACTTTCTCCTGCGTAGTTAGAGGTAGTTTTATTAACCTGGGCACAGCCCATTTCTACGAGGGTATTATGGCAAAGAAACATTACCACCACGGCAGTAAAGCGGATGGATTTAAGCACCGCGAAATGTATGCTGGCAAAACCATGCGATCTGAAATGGATCGTGAAAACTCGCATATGATTGGAGAAGACCATCACGCTATAGCAAATATGCCACAGCATGTTGTTATGCGTAGTTGGCCAAAGGGATATGATTACGTTGATTACCATCTTAATGATACCATCTCCGGTATTGATACACAGCGTAAAAGTGATTCTAAGTTTAAAAAGCAAAGAGCACATCCTGAAATGTTCTAAGGAGAACCTATGCGCGCTAAAGTGCCAAAATTCCCACAACATACCCCTAAACTAAACAGGGATAATTCTCCTGTTATGAAAGAGGCGCCTGTTGACAAACGTATGGACGCCAATGCATTACGCAAGCGTGCGATGGAAATGCAAGCAGGGAACATGATCCAAGCTATGGATATGCGTAATATATTTTATGAAGCAGGCGATCCTCGTCGACGCAATGAACGCTTAGACAGTAACCTGGTTCATGAAGATGAGCGTTCTATAGCTAATTTGCCAACTCAGGAATATCAAACTATGTTCCGTGGTCGACGTCATCAAAAGATGATGAATATGGATTCATAATGCCTGCTATGCCACGGCCCAATAAGAAGGCAACGAGAATAGCATTTAAGATAATTGGCATTCCTCCATGTATGCAGAAGGTTAAAGAGACGCCCAAGAAGCGACGCCAGCGACGCGAACTGGATGCTGAAGATAGTAGATTTATAAGGTAGGGGTTATCCCCTACCTTGTTTTTTAACCATAAAACAGCATAAACTACCCGGAAAAATAACCATGAAGAAAAAAAAACGAGAAGTTACCGTCGCAAAAGGTGTTAAAGTTACCCGAGGAAAAGAAGAAAAACTCAAAGAAAAAAAAGGTGGCTCTAATACAGGACGCTATAAAGAAGTTTCTCCAAAAGCATTCGCGGGCAAAGCGGGTGGCACCAGCAAGTATAGTTTTCCTATTAATACTCTTGCAAGGGCTCGCAATGCACTTGCTCGGGCGCATTACGCGCCTAATCCTGCAGGTATACGCGCAGCTGTTCACCGAAAATATCCACAACTTAAGAAAGGAAAGTAATGGCTAAACAAAAAGTTAAAAAACCTAAATCTAAAAAGATGCATAGTGGTAAATGTGATTGTGGTAAATGCATGAGCATGCCATCAAAACATATGCCTATGAAGAAAAAATAAGTCCTGTAAGCGGAGATACATGGAAAAGACCACTACACTAGGATCTCTTGCATACGACGCTCTCCTGAAGGAGCCCGAATCAAGAGATCCGATAGAACTACAAAGAGAACTTCAGAAGAAATATATAGATGAGCTGGTAGATTGTGTCGAGAACTATAAAAAGATTCGACAGGGCACCTTTTTTGTTTGCGTTGTAACTAAGCGCGAGAAGTTACTCCAGCCAATTCTGCGTAATTACTTTATAGCGCGTGACTCATGTCCAACTCCTGATTATGATCAGGCAGTCTATAAATATAACCATGAGAGTGAACAGATTGAATATCTCTGGTGTATACCCGATAGAGAAGCGTGTCTTACCTATAGAGAAAATGCACTACAGGTTGTACTCGAGGAGCGCCAACTTCTGCAGCACATATTAGATTTTGCTGATGGTACTTTGTATCGATTATCAAAAAAACTGAATAAAGAGCAAACAGATTCACCACTTTTAGAAATCTAGGAGAAGTATGGAAGAACAAAATTTAGATCAAGTAATAGAAAATGTATCTGAACATGGAGAGCAATCTGATAGCCCTTCACAAGTGGATGTTGCGACACAGCCCACGCCGCCTGCACAAGCAAATTCATACGAACAAAATCTTAAGCGCCTCCGAGAGAAAGCTGAGCGCACAGATTATTTGGAAAGAGAACTTGCCCGAGTCATGCAAGAACAGCAACATGCAAACAATGTACCTCATGATGATGGTTCTGGCTTTGCTGATGATGATCTTGTGGAGGGGAAGCATCTTAAAAGGGTTAAGCAAGAGCTGCGCGATCTCAAAAAAGAAATAGAATCATATAAACAAACCAGTGCTACAATGACTGCAGAAGCACGTATCAAGGCTCAGTATAATGACTTTGATAAGGTGGTAACAAATGATACTATAGCAACATTGCGTAATGAATATCCAGAAATAGCTGCAACCATAAATTCAAACTCTGATGTATACACCCAAGCAGTAGCAGCCTATACTCTGATCAAGAAGCTAAATATAGCGCCCGATGAACAATATGCAGCTGATAGAAATAGAGTACAGGCTAATACTACTAAACCTCGCCCCTTAACTTCTGTATCACCACAATCAGGTGAATCTCCATTATCTCGTGCTAATGCCTTTGCAGAGGGATTAACTCCGGAATTGAAGAAGAATCTTTTTAGGGAAATGCAGGAATCAAAGAAGAATCGATAATTCCATCTCTCTTTCTCTATTCTACCCCCAGACATCTCCGCCTGGGGGTTCTTTATACGTATAAAAAACTATATACTAGCTTGAATGGTAATCATCAAAAATGCAAAGGAATGCTGCGTATGAAGTATTTTCTGTACCTTACTTGCCTGCTTATTCTTTCACCCCTCATTGGTCATGACAGTGCAAACTTCTTCTCGGAATGGAAGACTGTTAATAACTATTATGAGCACTGCATTAGTGAGCTTAATGATGAAGATATACAGTTCTTAATAGAGCTAGCAGATAAGGACGGGAACATATACTTTGTAGTGTATCTTGATGAGACTCGGGTTATTATACCTACTAATATTAAGGATTTAGTACATGAGTGATTGTTGTAAAAAAGTAGCAGAAGATTTTATTATGAGTATGTTTGCTGCACAGAGATCTAATCAACAACTTTATGATGAGTATGCTACTGCAATGAACTTAAAAGGATCAGAGTTGTTTCAGGGGACAACTGGTTTTTTACTTATGCAGCTTAATTATGAAGCATCAAATGCAGCAATCTCTTTATATGAAAAATATAAATCACTTGGCTTATTATCAGATAAATTTATTAATAATCAAGGTGCTATAATAGAACAAATGAAACCTTCATTAAATTCTACAAAACAGACTATTGATAATGCTCGAGACAATAAAACTGTTGAAAGTTAATTATGAAGTGGATTAAGTCGAGTGATATGCGACCACCAAAAGACAAATCATTTTTAGGATATGGAATAGATATATTTAAAAATGGTGGGGTTGATATTTTTTATTATAGAGAACCAGTACTTAATAATAGAAAACGAGTTGTAACTCCTGGCCAATATTATTGTGAATGCAATCCTTTTGGTTGCGAACCTATCATGGAGGAGGGTATGATTTATTGGATGGAATTACCTGAGAATCCAGAAGGATTTAGATGAAGTGGATTAAGCTAGAAAACCAATTTGTGTGATTAAGGGACCCAATGAAGTGGATTAAGTCGAGTGAGCAATTACCTCCAAAAGATACCTTGATATTATTTTATATAGAAAGTCTCATGTATATAGGTTCTTGGAATAACAATATTCAAAAATATACTGATACCGCATGGTGTAGATATAATATTGAATTAGATGAAAAAGAATTTAAAAATATGGTTAATTATTGGTGTGAATTACCGGAGAAACCAGATGGAATATAACCCAAATTGCAACATGGATCTTCGCAAGAAATTAGATGATCTATTCCGTAAGATAATCGACCTATATGAACCAAAGATAGAAGGCGAATATGGTTGCGTTCCTATATGCCAAAGTTATGCCCTATGTATTCCAACGCTTCATGAAGAAAAGTTTAAAAATGGGTGTGCATTTGTACCGAGGGAAGAAATTTTATTAATGACTGGCACGGTAATTCCCAAAAGATTTTACAGCAACGATTACATTGGTTCTTTGGGCTATTTTGATATATTTACTTCTTTTATATTAAAAAACCATTGCCAGGTAGTTATTTATGATCCAAGCGAAGATGATAAAGGTATCCGATACGATGATAGAAAAATCTATACCCATATGGTTCCTATGGTAGATCTTATTGATATGTGATCATGTCCTTTAATAATTTCTCTAGCTCTTCTCTTTTATAAAGACGATATCCATTGGCTATATTTCTATGCACAGATATTTTCTTCTTTTTTTCCCAATTTCTCAAAGTATTTTTAGAAATACCGAGAAATTTTGCAGCTTCATTTATATTCATATAGTCACTTATTTTCATTGCTACTCCTTTTACTTTAGGCCATTTTGAGCGAAGTATACCAAAAATTATCACACATTGCTATACTATGGCGACATTCAGTCTGAATAATGCATTATTTTTGTTCTTTACAATGTGATAACGTGTGGTAATGTTGTACATAGTTTGTGTGCCAATAGATAGGCCTATCGTGGTAACATTATTTTTCCAGATAAAATTAAACAAGAATCTAAGTAAGGAATCACATGAAATTTGTACGTACACTATTAACTGCATCATTATTATTTGTAGCATCTTCTCAGGCCATGGACATGAAAAAGTTATCAATAGTAAGCAAATGTAAGCCGCAATTTTTTGATAAAAAACATAGTAATTCTATGAATGGAATGACCAACAAGAACCAAATCAAAGAATTTCATACATCATCGTCAAACATCTCTTTTGAAAAAAGCACCAAAATTAAGTCATTTGACCTTAATAAGAAAGGTAAATTTACTCCTATTCTTGCTAAGAAATACATGAATGATAAGAAATCTATTATTAAGGGCGAAGATGGTAAATACTACTTCGATGGATCAGTGGTTCAAATACAAGAGAATGGACTTGGGGGCGCATGGTTAGGCTTCTGGGGTGGTAAGGCAATTGTTCATGGCGTATGGCAAGGTGTACTATTCGGTATACAAGTTGGTGGTGATATTGTTTGTCCGGGTGCTGGTACTATAGTATCAGGAACTCTTAATGCTGTTGTGACTCCACTTGTCATAGAGCCATTATCAAATGTGGTTGCTATTGGTGGCAGTATTGTCGTTGCGACTGGATCAGGACCTATATAATAGAAAAATTAACTCAGTTGTCGGCATAATGTCGGCGACTGAGCCCAAAAAGGAAAGCTATGTGGTATTGGTATTACGTTTTGGCGTTGCAATTAACGGTGTTAGGTATCGTACAGGTGGTTAAACTTTATATATTTAGATGGAGCAAAAATGACCAATTATGATCATATAATGCTTGGAACCTGTATATTTAATGTAATCTATTGGATGTTTTTAAAAGAGTATATTGAACTTCCTGAAGAAAAAGAATACTGGGCACGCAGAAAGAAATAATACCACAGCTGTGCGACTTTTATATCAACTCTTCACATACCATTATTCTTAGTGGTATATTCTCTCTGAGCTGTATCGAAGTGACGCTCGCTTCATAAAAACCCATCGGGCCGTAAGAGATTCGCCCACTCATCGTGCAGTATGCACATTTCTGGCTGTACAAGTCTCGCCAACTTACGTGTGTTTATGTGAAATAGCATAATGTAAGGTTCTATTACATGCCTATTACAACTACAACCACTTTGCCTGCGCCTGTCCAACAAAGTTTCAGTTACAAACTCTTATCGGTTCCTGTTCCAAACATGATCCATAAGATACCTGCTGAACTTAAGGTCATGCCTAGGAATGGTGGTGTTACGCTGAGAATGCGTAGATATAATCCGTTACCAACTGCGTTAGTGCCACTTGGAAATACAGGAGTTACACCTCCGAGTGTTAATCTAACTGCAATTGATATCGATGCTACAGTATCTTTTTATGGTCAATATATAATTTTAAATGAGCAAGTGACGCTTCCTTTTTTTGAGGCGTCAATAAACTAAAGGTGATTACTGGGAAAGCCTAAGTCTAACATTACTGTAGCTTAACATTGACCGCGGTTGAGTAAATACGAGTTGCAGTTAATTAGATATGGTAACCCGAGGCAAGTGGCCAGTATTTTTATAAGAGTGAGTACGTATATGCAAACTGCGCATTTCATCCATCAGCTTTTGTCTGTGCAATCTAATATCAATAGAAAGTTCTTGAGTTCCCTGTTTTCCTTTGATAGCGCCATTTTTGGTATAGGTTGCTCGCATTTCAAGCATGATTTCGACCTGTCGCTTTTTATCAAGCATATATGGCAACATAAGTTCACAAAGATGTGTAAGAAGCTCCCCACTAACAGTCCAAACATAAGCCTGTTTTCGGGAATTTTCGGGATGTTGTCTGGCGCTTCTTTTGTTAACAAGTCCTCCAAATGTTTTTTCAAGCCATTCAATCATTTTAATTCCAGTGTTAGTAACTTGCATATTGGTTTGATAATAAGGAAGACCTGTTTTGGGATTGCAACTAAAATTACCGATATATATACTGCCTTCTCCTTCAATGATTCCCACAAGCATAGTGATATCGGATTCTTTGTATTCTTTGCGAACGTATGTCAGTCGTTTACTCATTTTATATATCCTGTTTTGTATGGTAATAGTACAATACAGAATAACATATTGGTTGAACAGCCGCAACGACTAAGCCCTTTGGACAACAGAAATGTTGTATGCGATAGTCTGAACCATACAGAAATGTATGGAGGTAGGAATAACAAGACTACCCGCCACAAAATGGTCAGAAAAGTAACAGAAAATTACAAATTGTCAAAATCAAGACCCTGTTTTGAACCAGGCAGCGGAACGTTTAGGCGTTTCACTCCGTTAATTTGGCGGAGTATAAATCTCTAGTAATTGACTTGGAAGCCTAAGGGAAACTATGGCGACAAGGGGCAAGCGTAAAGGTAGCCTGAGAGACTAACCCTAGAGACATCGTAAGATGATATGATAGTCCGAGCAAGACAACGAAAGGTCTTGAGATATGCAGAAATGACATATCCCCTGTAAAAAAATACAGGAGTAACAACTCGCAAACAGAGGATGTTTTGACTCGTGATATGTTATCGGCCACCGCTGCTTTCATAAACTGTACTGCTGGGGTCAACGGTAGAATTGTTGCCGTTGTAAAATCTTCTCTGATAGACTTGGAAACCGTAGTGGTGTTTAACTAACCGGCGACAAGGGGCAAGATTATGGAATGGATAAAAGTAACAGATAAGACAAAAATAAGAGCAGATAGATTTTTAGTGTTACTTCCAAATGACTTAGCAAATGACCAATATTGGCCACACATAGCAAGTAGACATTTTGGAAGCAACATTGAATTCGATATTGATGAATTAGAGTCATGCTCTGGAGAATGGAGATTATCTGACTTTGCTTATTATGCCTATCTTTATAATCAGCCTGAACGTAGCAAGCGAGAAGACTCACAGAAATGTGAGATGCGGTGCTCTGAACATTGCAGAAATGCAGTGAGGGATAAGTAGAGAAAGTCCCCGCCAAATAGAAATTATTTGGTCACAAAAGTAACAGAAAAATGGACAATCCTACAGAAATAACACGACCTGATGTTGATACGGTGGTGCGAACATTGCTTGATAACAATGCTTACACTGTATTAGATAACATACAGGGTGAAGACCGTTTCGGTAAAATTTGTGCCGAAGTAAAATCTTCTCTGATAGACTTGGAAACCGTAGTGGCTATAAGTTAACCGGCGACAAGGGGCAAGATATGGATTTAAAAGATATTAATTTTTTAGTTAATTGTTATTCATGTAACGATCTATTAAATACTAGATTATTCTTGAAGGATTTAGATAACAAGAATGATGTGGTTATCATTTTAAAATGTGATAATATGGAATGTTTTATAGATGAAAATACCAATCATCTTATTCCGTTTTGTTGCAAATGTGATAAAGAATTAATTTTAAATTCAAATCAGCCTGAACGTAGCAAGCGAGAAGACTCATGTGATTGTAATAAATTATTTGATCAGCTAAAAGAATATATAGATTGGATAGAAACCACAGCTTCACAGGGTGAATGCGGTCCATATATTTGGGATGCTGACAAAATATTGCAGAAACTAGAGATGCGGTGCTCTGAACATTGTGGAAACACAGTGAGGGA